>Ga0247608_10000181_pt1 | contig 116138 bp, 105 predicted proteins | sample 176DNAGHGlowgp2_FD_193490 | JGI IMG/M metagenome (GOLD analysis project Ga0247608, IMG submission 193490) | Sheep rumen microbial communities from Palmerston North, Manawatu-Wanganui, New Zealand - 1766 DNA GHGlow gp2 | ecosystem: Host-associated > Mammals > Digestive system > Stomach > Rumen...
CGACAAGGTAGATAGGGCCAAGGTGTAAGTGCAGTAATGTATTCAGCTGATGGTCACTAATAGGTCGAGGGCTTATCCAAAAGGTCTGTGATATTTGAATTTCAGTATTCGATTTTTGAGGTACAAACCTTAAATGGCCCAGTGGCTCAGTTGGTTAGAGCGCCGCCCTGTCACGGCGGAGGTCACGGGTTCGAGTCCCGTCTGGGTCGTAATGAATAAGGGATCTTAGCTCAGCTGGGAGAGCATCTGCCTTACAAGCAGAGGGTCATAGGTTCGAGCCCTATAGGTCCCATATATGCCGATGTGGCTCAATTGGCAGAGCAGCTGATTTGTAATCAGCAGGTTATCGGTTCGAGTCCGATCATCGGCTCTAAAAAACTGAATAAGTTTTTTATGGATGGATTCCCGAGTGGCCAAAGGGGACAGACTGTAAATCTGCTGCAAATTGCTTCGGTGGTTCGAATCCACCTCCATCCATTACTCTTTAACGCGGGGTGGAGCAGTCTGGAAGCTCGTCGGGCTCATAACCCGAAGGTCGTAGGTTCAAATCCTACCCCCGCTACTTAGGTGAAACATCACCGTTTGCCCAGATAGCTCAGTTGGTAGAGCAGAGGACTGAAAATCCTCGTGTCACTGGTTCGATTCCGGTTCTGGGCACTGAATGAAAGCTTCAATCGAAAGGTTGGAGCTTTTTCTTATTGATTTTGCATTTCTTATTTTGTAACATACTCTAAGAAGCAAATTCAATTTTGAGATGAGTCATATGTTTTCATTTAGAAAAAGATCAGAAGACAACAAAATAAAAGAGACATTTAAATATGATCCCGAAACACAGTATGCCGTGATAAAGAGTTCTATATGTACAGGTGAAAAAGTTGCGGGATTTAAAAACAAAAGCGACGGTCATTTCACGGAAGTAATGCTTATCAGGTCTATCGAGGAGGAGCAAAGATTTAAGGAGATCTATGGTCTGGATTCGATAAAGACTGAGTACTGAAGATAAGGAATAAGAAATGAGCAGAGAGTTTCACTGTCCTTCATGTGATAAAAAGCTGTTTACCTATGAGGAACGCACAAGAAAATACGGGAAGCTTTTAAAAGAATGCAAAAAGTGCGGAGCACAGTATCTGGATCCGAGATATTATGAACTGGCGATAGACGGGATACCTGAAGACGAATTTAAAGTAACCAGGTATTCCTTAGCTATTCTCATCGGAGCTTTATTTGGATGGAGAGGTATCTATATTGCCAGGATATATTTGTATACAGGAGAGAATCTTATCAAGTGGCTTTTGCCGATATCGTTTATCCTTATATCTTTTATTGTGGTCATTGTTGGACTATATGAGATATTCATGATAGCAACAGGTCTTAAAAGAAAGAAAATGGAGAGAATGCTTGATGAATCGAAAGCAAGAATGAGAGACTCAAGCTATATATACACACTGAAAAAGCACGGATATGTGATTAACGAGGAATATGATATATGAAAAAGATCGCAGTGGTCTTTCCGGGAGTCGGATATACAAAGGACAGACCTCTTTTATACTATGCAGGAAAGCTTGCCGCAGCTAATGGCTATGAACTGATACATCTAGATTTTTCAGGGATAGACTGGAGCAAGGAAAAGCTAAAGGATAAAGAGTTTCTGCTAAAGACTCTGGAGTACTGTCTTGATAAAACAGATAAAAAACTAAAAAGCATCGACATAGATAATGCTGACAGGGTCTTGTTTATATCAAAGAGCATAGGTACTGTTGTTGCAACGGCATATGCTGACAGACACGGTATAGAAGCTAAACAGATATGCTTTACTCCGCTGGAATTCATAGACAGATTTATTAAGGATGGTAACGGGCTGATCTTTTACGGAAGCGCGGATCCTTATGCGGATGTAAATATGATTTCAGATATTTGCAGGAATAAAAAACTGACGGCATATTGTATTGAAGATGCCAATCATTCACTGGAAACAGGAGATGTATTAAAGGATATAGATAACCTTTTATCTGTGATGAAAAAGGTAAAAAATTTTATAAATCTTTTATAAATTGAGGGGTTCATACCCCTTGATTTTATTTTATAAAGGGACTATAACACTGGTAGAACGAGATAAACGAAACGCCAACTGAATATGGGCATTCCGCGAACTTCCCTGTTCTCAATTTTTGAAACTAACGGAGGAAAAGACAAATGACTACTTTGAAAGTACAAAAAAGAGACATGGAAACAAAGGCAAAAGCATTAAGAAGAGAAGGCTTTGTAACTGGCAATCTCTTTGGCAAGGAGATCAAGGGATCCATACCGCTTAAGATCGAAAAGAAGGATGCCGAGCAGATCCTTAAGACATGCTTGAAGGGAAGCCAGCTTTTTGTTGAACTGGACGGCAAGAAATACGATGTTTTGCTGAAAGAGATCGATTATGATTCTATCAAGAAACAGGTACTTGAACTGGACTTCCAGGCACTGGTTAAAGGTGAGGTTGTTCATTCCGTAGCCGAGATAGTTCTTCATAACAAGGACAAGGTTGTTGAAGGAATACTTGAACAGCTCTTACCAGAAGTATCATACAAGGCACTGCCTGAAGCATTGGTTGACAGGATAGATGTCGACTGCAGCAACTTAAGACTGGGAGATACACTTAAGGTAGCTGACCTTGATATAGCTAAACACAAGGATCTTACTATTCTTACTGATCTTGAGACTCCGGTTGTCAGTGTTGTGGCACCGCACAATAAAGCTGATGAGGAAGCTGAAGAGCCTGAAGGAGCAGAAGAAGCCACTGAGAAATAGCATATATGATTCTAAGGACCTGTTGTCTTATGACAATGGGTCTTTTTCTTGTCTTGCCCGTTATGCTATTATAGATATGTTGTATTTTTTTAATAAGGAGTATACAGGATGATAGCGCTGATAGTCGCATATGCAAAAAACAGGGTCATAGGAAATAAAGGACAGATCCCCTGGAGGATCAAGGGAGAACAGAAGCGTTTTAAAGAACTCACAACTGGAAATGTGGTGGTCATGGGAAGACGCTCTTATGAGGAGATAGGCAGACCGCTTCCTAATCGCATGACATATGTTGTCAGCAATACAAAGAACTTTGATGAGGAAGGTGTAAAGACCGTTAAATCCCTTAAGGAAGCTATCGATCTTGCCGCTGATAAGGATATATACATATCGGGCGGTGCAGGACTTTATAAAGAAGCAATAGATCTTGTCGATGTAATGTACAATACGGAGATCGATGCTGTAATAGAAGGAGATACATATTTTCCTCTGTTTGATGAAAGCGAATTTGTCAAAACCATTGATGAATGTGTGGACGTAGAGATCCCGTACAGATATGTAACATATACAAGAAAATCAGCATGGGAGAAACATCCTGTAAGTAAAAAGGAAACAATAAAGTATTATCCTATTGAAGAGCTTGATAAAACAGGTATTGTCATATCTTTGTACACGACCAATTGTGACAGTGCATGGAAATACGGCAAACCCGGAGCGGAAAAAAACTGTAAAAAGCTTGCAGACACGCTTAAGATAGATATCAATGATATGGTCATGCTTAACCAGACACATTCAGACGGCATCAGAGTCATTACACGAAAAGATGCGGGAGAGATGGTAACAAGACCTCTTACAAAGGATGGCTTTGACGGCATGATAACAAATGAAAAAGGTTTGCTTCTGTGTACAGTTGAGGCAGACTGTGTGCCTGTATATCTTCTTGATCCTGTGCATGAAGCGATAGGAATGGTACACAGCGGATGGAAAGGGACTGCAAAACAGATAGCTGCAAATGCTGTTAAGCTTATGTCTGAAACCTATGATTGCAGACCTGAGGATATACGTATCGCTATCGGGCCGTGTATATGTGCAGACTGCTATGAAGTAGGTGAAGAACTAAAAGCAGAGTTTTCAAATGATTTCAGTGAGGATGAGCTTAGCAGGATATTTGTAAATCCTCATTCTGACAGATACAATCTGGATCTTAAAAAAGCTATATGCATCTCTTTAAAAAAGGTCGGAATAAAGGATGAGAATATAACAGATACAGGCAGATGTACCAAAGAAGATGACGAGCTGTGCTCATGGCGAAGAGACAATCCTGTAATGAGAAGCATGCTTACTGGAATAATGCTAAAGAAGAATTAACGCTTCTTGCTCATTTATTGGTGATGTAGTATGATTATCATCAGTGTTGACAAATAAAAAAGGAAGAATAAATATGGTCTGCGATAATATTTTGGAATATATCGGACATACTCCGATGGTAAGATTAAACAGAATGAATGATCCAGAGGCTGCAGAAGTGCTGGTCAAGTACGAAGGATTAAATGTAGGAGGTTCAATAAAGACAAGAACGGCCTACAACATGATAAAACAGGCTGAAAAAGACGGTATCATAAACAAGGATACCATTATTGTAGAGCCGACAAGCGGAAATCAGGGAATCGGACTGGCCCTTATCGGAGCTGTAAGAGGCTATACTACAAAGATAATCATGCCTGACAGTGTGAGCGAGGAAAGAAGACTTCTTGTTAAACACTACGGAGCAGAGGTCATACTGATCCATGATGCGGGTGATATAGGGGCATGCATGGATGAGTGTCTTCAGACAGCATTAAGAATGGCAAAGGAAGATCCCAGAGTATATATCCCCCAGCAGTTTGAGAATCCCGCAAACCCCAAGGTTCATAAGCATCATACGGGACTTGAGATCATGGAACAGGTTGCAGGACCTATACACGGATTCTGCTCGGGAATAGGTACCGGAGGAACGATAAGCGGCATCGGAGAGGTGTTAAAGGCACAGTATCCGGATATCGAGATCTGGGCAGTGGAACCGGAAAATGCTGCGATCCTTGCAGGCGGAAATATAGGAACTCATCTTCAGATGGGAATAGGCGACGGCATCATTCCCGCAAACTTAAATCAGAAGATCTATGATGATATCTATATCGTTACGGATGAAGAGGCTATACAGACTGCAAAGGATCTGGCCCGCAAGGAAGGTATCATGTGCGGCATCAGTTCAGGAACCAATGTTGCTGCGGCTTTAAAGCTTGCCAAAAAGCTTGGAAAGGGAAAGACTGTCGTAACCGTTCTTCCTGATACGGCTGAGAGATATTTCTCTACACCGCTGTTTGAAAACGACTGATAACCACAAAATATAGATTTATTTATTATAATAATGTAGAAAAAAGGAAAATACTAAATCTGGTATTTTCCTTTTTTAGTGCCACTTTTCCTTGTGTTTTGACATATGCTGTGATAAACTTGATACGGTGAATAGTGGGAAATTTTTTGCTTTTTGCAGATACAAGATATTGTAGTACACCGTTTAAGAGGGAATAGTTTTGGACAAGTACGAGTACAAATTAAGATCCGATGAGATCAAATCACTTATCAAGCAAAGGGAGTTCCAGAAGGCTGTCGAGATAGCCGATACCATAGACTGGACCAGAGTCAGGAGTGTAACGACTCTTTGTACAATAAGCGATCTGTATAAGATAAACCGCCGCTACAGAGATGCAAAGATACTTCTCGAACAGGCATATGAGAGATATCCCAACGGCAGGATGATCGTATACTCTCTGTGTGAACTGTGTATAAAGATGGAAGAGATCGTACAGGCTATAGAGTATTACAAGCAGTTTGTACAGATGGCTCCTACAGATAACGGGAAGTTTATCCTTCAGTATAAGATATATGAAGCTCAGGATGTAAGTCTTGAAGAGCGCGTGGCTGTTCTTGAAGAACTGAAGAAACGTGATTACAAGGAAAAATGGGGATATGAACTTGCATATCTATATCATCGCATAGGTCTTACTACGAAATGTGTAGAGGAATGTGACGAGCTCATCGTCTGGTTCAGAGAAGGAACATATGTAAAAAAGGCAATGGAGCTTAAGATGCTGCATCAGCAGCTTACCGAAAGCCAGATGAGTCTTTACGAGAGCATGCTTCCTCCAAAGGAAAGAGAAGCATTTATTGCTCAGAACACCGTGGAGATTAATAAGCCAAAACCTGAAGACGATATCCAGGTTAAGACCATGGATATGAGCAAATACAATACGCTCAATCTCCAGAAGGAACTTGCAGAGTCTATGAAGGACGTGCTTGTCGCAGACAACGGATTTGCGTCTTTAGTTCCCGATGCCAACGGCCAGGCTGTTCAGGGCACATATATACCCGATGACTTTTCTATTGACAAGAGGATAGGCACTACTACTGAAAAGATATCCAGAACACTTGTCACGGAAGAACCCATGACAGGAGAGGATTCTCCTCTGCCGTCTATTTCATCTGGTGCATCAACACAGATGCTTCATGATACCGGAGAAATGGAGGAACTGTTCTTTGAAGACAACAGAAGTGACAGAACTCCCGCGCCCGCATATCCTGTTGAGAGTATAGATGCTGCATCTGAAGAGATTAATGAAAGTGTTGCAAACGATACATCACAGTTCCCTGCATATGATCCCGTTAAGGATCTTGAGTTGACTATGATGTACAGCCCTCAGGGAATAAATGAAGAACTTAAGGAAGCTGACAGCGATATAGATGAGGAAGCTGTTGAAGAAGCAGAGATACCCAAGGTCGGAACAACGACAGCAGAGCTTTTCAATATCGATGATACTGTGGAGATAGTCGAACCCATAGAGGCGACCAAGGTATTCAACAGAGAAGAGCTCCAGGCTGTTGCAAAGGCATACAATACATCTTTGCAGGCTGACAAGTATGATTTTGATTTCAGCGATGCAAAGAAGCCGCAGCCCAAAGCTATAGAAGATTATATCTCAGAGGATATTGGAGACAAGAATACAGAGGAGCTTTTAGCTTTAATAGACCAGAGAGTAAAGGAAGCCGTTGAGAAGGCCTTTGATATAAACAGACCGGTTGTTGTTCCTCAGCAGTACCAGGCTAATCCTACTCTATATGAAGAGCCGCCCAAAGCTATGGAAAATGTGCTCTCGCAGGAAGCCGATGGGCAGATAAGCCTTGTGGTTCCTGAAGCGACAGCCGTTGAAAAGCAGATAACAGGACAGTTGAGCTTTAACGATATCTTAAACGAGTGGGAAAACACCAAAAAGCTTAATCAGGTCAAGTTTGAGCAGAATCTGGCAACAAAAGTACTTGAGGAAACCGGAAGCTTATTTACTCCGACAGAATCAGTCCAGGTTGACGGCATACTTGAAAAACTCGAAAGAGATGAGATACCGGACAGCGATGATATCGATACAGAAGCAGAGTATGAGAAGTATCTTGCAGAGCTGATGCAGCAGGAAGGATCTCAAGAGCAGGAAAGTGCTCAGACAGATGAAGAAGAAAATGAGCAGCCTTCTGTAGAAGAACAGCCAGTCGTTGAAGAAGAGATAGATAAAGAGGAAAACTCTGAAGAAGGCGAAGATGACGGTGTTGAGGAGCTGACTGAGATCGAAGAAGACATCGAGTCCGAGGATGAAGCAGAGCCTGTTGATAATAAAGAGCCTGAAACAGATGAGACAGAGGTTAAAACAGAGCAGGAAGAAAAAGAGCCTGAAAGCGAGACTCGGGTCAAAGAAGAGCCTGAGCCCCAAGTTGATGAAGAAGATAAGCTAGAAGAAACTGAAGAACAATCAGATGAGCCTGAAGCTAAGGCACAAAAGACAGAGAGTGAGCCTGAAGCTAAGGAAGTTCAGACAAGCAAGGCTGAAAAGGATTATAACGACAGTTCATCAAGGAGCATGAACGATGATGAGCTTGCTCTGTTTGGTCAGTTTGCACAGACCAAGACTGCAAGACAGAATCTGTTACGCTCATTGGATAAAATAAGTTTAGCGGCATATACGGGTAATGTATTTGTTACAGGTGAGACAACGGAGGAATCTGTTGATCTTGCAAAGAACGTCATTAGATATGTAAAAAATACTGATGCAAACTTTACCGGAAAGATCGCAAAGGTTTCCGGCGAAGCGCTTAACAACAAGATGGTCAGTGTCATGGTTGAAAAGCTCGCAAATGGAGGTCTGATCATTGAGAAGGCCAGCGGCATGAGCGCAGAGACCACGAAGAATCTGTTAAGAGCACTCAATCAGGAAAATACCGGAATCGTAGTCGCACTTCAGGATACCAAGAAGAACATGCACAAGATGATGGAATATTTTGACGGCATGAAGCAGATCATCAATGTCCACATCGAGGTTGAGGAACTAAGCGACGATGCTTTAGTCGCATACGGAAAGAAGTATGCGGAACATCTTGAGTATTCTATAGATGATATGGGCATACTTGCTTTGCATACACGTATAGATGAACTGCAGACCAGCGACCATGTGGTAACCGTTGCGGATGTAAGGAGCATCATAGACGAAGCGATCGAGAAAGCCAACAAGAAGACGCTCAAGCATTTCACCGATGTATTGTTCGCCAAGAGATATGATGAGGAGGATATGATAATCCTCAGAGAGAACGATTTTCTTAGTTAATGATCTGCCGGATGGGGTAGCCGGTAAAGAGAGGGGTTTTACGCGTGGCAGACAGGAAAAAACAAAAAGTATTTATATCGAATGATGATCAGTATCTGTTCGGTCAGAGTACTCACTATGAGATATATAAGAAACTGGGTGCACACCTTTCGTGCGAGGACGGCGTTGACGGAGTATTTTTTGCCGTCTGGGCACCTAATGCAAAAACAGTGCATGTAGTCGGAACGTTCAATGATTGGAACGAAGAGACGCATCCTCTTAAAAAGCTCGGTTCTGGAGGTATCTTTGCCGGGTTCTATCCGGGCATAGAAGAGGGAGAACTGTACAAGTATCTGATAACAACACCTGAAGGGGAAAAGCTCTACAAGGCAGATCCGTACGCAAACTGGGCGGAATTAAGACCGGGAACAGCATCAAGGATCGCTGATCTTAGCAGGATCAAATGGAGCGATTCCTCATGGATGAAGGCAAGAGCAGGCAAGGATATGAACAGGGAGCCGCTTGCCATATACGAGTGCAACATAGGCTCATGGATGAAGCATCCGACAGGCGAGGACGGTTTCTATACATACAGACAGTTTGCCGACAGGATCGTAGAATATCTTTCTGATATGAAATTTACCCATGTTGAACTCATGGGTATCGCAGAATATCCGTTTGACGGTTCCTGGGGATATCAGGTAACGGGTTATTATGCACCGACTTCAAGATACGGTTCGCCTGAGGATTTTGCGTATCTTGTAAATCAGCTTCATAAAAACGGTATCGGTGTCATTCTTGACTGGGTACCCGCGCATTTCCCGAGAGATGCACACGGCCTTTCAGAGTTTGACGGAACCTGTTTATATGAACATCCCGACAAGCGAAGAGGCGAGCATCCCGACTGGGGCACAAAGATATTCAACTATGCAAAAACAGAGGTCAAGAATTTCCTCATCGCAAATGCGCTTTTCTGGATAAACGAATTCCATATAGACGGTCTGAGAGTAGATGCCGTTGCATCTATGCTCTATCTTGATTACGGAAGAAAGAGCGGAGAATGGCTGCCGAACAAATACGGCGGAAACGAAAATCTGGATGCCATAGAATTCTTCAAGCACTTAAACAGCGTTATAAGAGGTCTTGACTGTGGCGTTATGACAATAGCCGAAGAGTCTACGGCATGGCCAAAGATCACAGCAAGTGTCGAGGATGACGGACTGGGATTCAGCTTCAAATGGAATATGGGCTGGATGCATGATTTCTGCGAATACATGAAGCTTGATCCGTATTTCAGGAAGAACAATCACCATGCGCTCACGTTTGCGATGAGCTATAACAGCTCTGAAAACTATATACTTCCACTCTCACATGATGAAGTTGTTCATCTTAAGTGTTCCATGGTAGAAAAGATGCCGGGATACAAGGTTGATAAATATGCCAACCTAAGAGTCGGATATACGTTCATGTTCGGACATTGTGGAAAGAAGCTTCTGTTCATGGGTCAGGAATTCGGTCAGGAGAGGGAATGGTCTGAGGCAAGAGAGCTTGACTGGTTCCTTTTAAGCGAACCTTTAAACAGAGGAATGCAGGAATATGTCCGCGAACTGCTTGCGCTCTATCGAAAGAACAAGGCAATGTATGAGATAGACAATGACTGGGGCGGATTTGAGTGGATAAACTGCGATGATGCCGACAGGAGCACATACAGCTTTATCAGGAAGAGCTCTGACGGAAGGAAAAAGCTTCTGTTTGTCTTAAATATGACACCTATCATGCGAGAGGAGTACGCAGTAGGCGTACCTACATCAAAGAAGGTTAAGCTTCTTTTAAACAGTGATGACGAACGCTTTGGAGGAAACGGACACAGCATACCCGATACGATCTTACCTAAGCCTTACAAGTGCGACAACAGGGATTATACATTGAATTTTGATCTGCCGCCGTTTGCTGCTGTTATATTTGAAATCTAAATATGTTAAATAATAGCCCTCAATTTACTTGAGGGCTGATTAATTGAGGAGGAAAAATGAAAACAAAGTTATTAAGGAGTGTGATCATCATATGCATGTTAACCGTTATGCTATGTGGATGCACAAAGAAAAACGAGACTGTAATTGATACTCAGACAAGTGAAGAAAAAGATGCGGATGACGGAGGGATGAATGCGATAAATCCGTGGCATGAATGCAGTCAAAAGGAAGCTAAAGATATTGTGCCAAGGCTGTTTAAGGCTCCAGAGGGCGCAACAAACATAAGCTGGAGCACGATGGATGCAAAGGATGATGCACAGCCGATGGTGCAGATGTCTTTTGATCTGTCAGGCACAAGTTTTAATGCACGTGAACAGCTTGTTAGCAAGGAGGAGATCACTGATATCTCTGGCATGTACTATGACTGGCAGGCAGTTGATAAAGTAAAACTGGCAAACTGGGGCGAAGGAAACATGACAGGTGAAGTTCATGCATTTAACGGTGATGATGAAGATGCACAGCTTATCTTGTGGTTTGATATAGAAATAGGCGCGGCATATTCACTTTCTGCAACGGGACCTGATCTTGACGGGCTTGACATTCAGGCTGTTGCTGAGCAGATGTATGACCCTTCAAGTGAGGAAGATATTCCTGATTCAGAGGATTATGATGAAAACGAACATGTTTATCTTGATATAAGCGGCTGTGATACATTTACTCAGATAATAGACAAGAAGCTCACAGAGGGCATGGGTTATGTCAATACCGATATAGGTGATACAAATGTCCTTATGGTCACATCGTATGTGTATGACAACAATGCGGGAGAGAACGATCCCTTCTGGGCAGCTATCGATGCAGAGATATATTATTACGATGAAGACGGCAGTATCCGATGCATGGGATATGTAACAAGCGGAGGCACGGCATATCCTCTTGCGATAGCAAACGGCAAGCTTTATGTAGGAAACAACCACGGCATGGCAAAATACATAGCTGATCCTGATCTTGGTCTTGTTCTCATAGATGACGAGGCATGGGTGGAATATGATTCTGACGGAAAAGAAACATATTACCATCGAAGCGACACAAAGGGTTCTTTAGGAGATGAAAACGGAGTCGTTAAGGATGATTCGATCATGAACAGCTATTTTGATGAGTATTTTGATGCCGATGTGCTGTATTTTGACAAAATCGTGAAAAACTAAAGAAAAGAGCAAGTACTGCCGAAATAAAGAGTGAAGATTTTCTTCACTCTTTTTATATATGATGAGGTAGCTTATGAGAATTGGTAACAACATGGATATGCCTGCAGCCGAGCAGCTTCAGGCGGCAAGAACAGCCAATTACTCTAAGGCGGATATTATATCGAATTCGATCAGATTGGACATTACTGATATAGGTAAGGATACCGGTTTAATAATTGATCAGGGAAGATCAATGCAGGATGTTATAGACGAAGCGGGAGCCTTAGATGTTAAGACACAGACAGACTATATGGTAGTAATGTCTAATACTATGTCTGAAGAAGATTATGCAAAGATGTGCAGGGACGGATTTAAGCCCGGGGAGATGACCCCTGAGGAATCCGTTACCATCTTAGATCATATCAAAGCCGTTATGGCTCAGTCGGGTGAAGTGGTAGAAGGCTTCAACGATGATCTTGATATCTTAAAACTTGAGAAGATAACAGGAAGCAGAGTGGATGCCAATTCACTTGCGAAAGCCATGAAACAGGCAGATGTTCCGATCAATGAGACAAATGCAAAGAAGATAAATGATGCTGCTTTAAATATCACTGAGGTTAGTGATATAGATGACAGCGCCATCAGGTTCATGTTAATCAATAATCAGCAGCCGACTATCGAAAATGTATATACGGCAAGTTTTTCAGCTCACGGAAACGGGAAAGAGCAGGCAAAGGGATATTATTCTCTCGGAATGCAGGGATATCTTGCAAAGAAAGCGGATGCAAGCGACATCTCATCAATAATGCCTGACATAGAAAAGACGGTGGAAGGCTTTGACCTTGAAGATATTGATCTAAAGGCGGGGATAAAAGAGGCTACATGGCTTTTGGAGAGAGGTCTTGACTTAACAAAGACCAACATAGAAAAGCTTGACGAGCTTATGAACATAAAGCTTCCAAAGGATTATGAACAGGCCTGTGAGATAGCCGCATTTTCACTCGCAAGGGGTGGTGAGCCCAAGAAGGCAGATCTGTCAAAAGATACACAGAATCTGTATGAAAAAGCTGCAGACATAATAGAAAAGACAGAAAAGATAAGTGATGAAGATGTTAAGGAAACAATCTATTCAGGAAAGATCCTTAACTTAAAAAATCTCTGGAGTGCGAAGGAAGTTTTTGGTGTTTCTGCTTTAATGAGCACGTCAACTGAGGTTGTGACAAAGGCGGTTTCAGACGGTCAGGCCATGCTTGAAGAAGTAAGACTTAAAATGACACTGGATGCAAATGTCGCAATGCTAAAGAGAGGGATACAGATCGATACTCTTCCGTTAAGCAGACTTGTTGATCAGATAAGATCTGCGCAGAATGAAGTAGATGATATTTTAGTTCCAAAAGCAGAGGGAGGACCAAATTCAGGTTTAGTACAGCAGGGAGCTCAGGTATACAGGACAACGCTTAAGGCATTAAATGATATACCTTATCTGCCGGCAGCGGTCATTGGACGTCTTAAGCTTGAACAGGAATACTCGTTAACGACAGTTCACGAAGTCGGAACGGATATGAAGGCCCGCTATGAAGCAGCAGGTCAGTCTTATGAGACTCTTATGACTGCGCCGAGAAAAGATATGGGAGATGTAATATCAAAGGCTTTCAGAAATGTTGATGATATCCTAAACGATATGGGTCTAGAGACTGATGAAGCTAACAGAAAAGCTGTAAGGATCCTTGGCTACAACAGCATGGAGATAAATGAAGAATCTGTTCATCAGATAAGAGAAGCAACAGATAAAGTCATGAACGCCATAAATGCTATGACTCCTGCCAGGACTCTAGAACTCATCAGACAGGGTATAAATCCTATGGAGATGAGTATCGATGAGCTGACTAATATTCTTACAGGTTTTGAAACAAAAGAAGCCGATGAAAAATATTCAAGATTCCTATACAAGCTTGATAAGAGCAAAGAGATAAGCGAGAGTGAAAGAGAAGCATTCATAGGTATCTACAGACTTATGAACCGTTTAGAGAAGACAGATGCAGCTGCAATCGGAGCACTTCTTAACAGTGAAAGAGAGATAACATTTAAGAGCCTGCTATCCTCTATGAGGAGCAGAAAGGCAAGCTTTGACGAGTCAATAGATGACACTTATGGCTTCTTGCAGAATACAGTGAAAAAGGGGATAAGCATTTCGGATCAGATCGAGCAGGCATTTGCAGGATCTATCGGTCAGGAAAAAGACGAAAGACTTAATGAAGAGTATCTTAAAGAAGACTATAAGGAGTACATGGATGCAATAAGAACTGGAATAGACTCCGTCGAAGAACTCATTGAAAATGCAGATCCTGTGACGGTGAGCAATATGGCGGCATCCAATGCACTCGCATCGGCTGACAAAAATGCATTCAAGCAGCTAAAAGCATATGCGAAGAAAGCAGAAGATGAAAAGGAGTCTGCAAGAGAAGATTATGATAATGCTCTGACAGATCTTATCGAGAGATTTGAAGACAGAGACAGCGCAAAGAAAGCATATGCTTCTGTTATAGACCTCGGAAAGCAGATCGTTGAGGATGCGCGCTACAGCGCAGAAAATGCGATAGATCTGAAACAGATGACTCTTTGTCACAAGCAGCTGTCACTGGCACTTGCTCGTTCAGACAGAGAAAACTATACAGTTCCCGTTGAGATAAACGGTGAGATGACAGCGATAAATCTGACTCTTAAGCATGAAGATGGTGCTAAGGGAGAGGTAAGTATCGGATTTGACACAGATATGTTTGGCAGAGTAACGGTTAAGTTCAATGTTCTGCCTAACAGTATAAGCGGACTGTTTGTCACACAGAACAAAGAGGGTGTCGATGTACTTAAGCGTGTTTCTGAAAAAATGTCGCAAAAACTTGATACAGTAACTGATTTCAGAGTGATAGTCGGACTTGAAAATCGTACATTTGCATCACAAAATGATAAGAATCAGGCAGAAAATGCCGATATAAATAATATGGACACCAAAACACTATACGGGTTAGCAAAGGAATTTCTGAAAACTTTTGTTTCTCAGATGTAAAGGAGAGTTATTATGAGCATGAAGATCAACTACAATGTGTCAGCTATGCTGGCAAACAACTCACTTAAAACAAATGACAAGAAGCTGACGGATTCGCTCAGACGCTTATCTTCAGGATACAAGATAAACAGCGCAAAGGACAATGCCGCAGGTCTTGCCATCAGCAGACGTATGAATGCTCAGATCAGAGGACTCAGGGAAGCGAATCAGGATGCCAAGGACGGTGTATCTGTAGTAGAGATAGCAGACGGTGCTCTTGCCGAATGTCATGATATACTGCAGAGGATAAATGAGCTTTGCGTTCAGTCAGCAAACGGAACAATGACAGACAGCGATAGAGGAGCAATCCAGAGCGAGATAAATCAGCTTACTCAGGAACTTGTAAGGATCGGAAAGACGACTGAATACAACGGACAGACACTTATGGACGGAACATTCGATCTTAAGGGATATGTCGAGAATAATAACAATGTAAAAGTGAAGTATTATTCGGATGCCGTAAAGTTCAGCGATTATACGATAGATATCACTGAACCTGCAGCAGGAGATGAAACATATACTTTAAACATGACCGATAAGAGCAATGGCGTGTCAAGAATACTTCAGGGCAAGCTTGAAGACGGTCAGCTCATTGCAAAGGGCGAGGACGGATACGAGATCAGACTCGAGCTAAGAAGCGGATGGGAAAGTGAAAAGTCTTTAGAAGTTGAACTTAAGGGCTATGGCGCGATGACACTTCAGATAGGTGCCAATGAGGGACAGACTCTTGATATGAGATTCCCGGAACTGTCGCTTTTAAATCTGGGACTCGGAGACACAGACGGAAATCTTACATTGGTCGCAGGTCCTAACGGAGATCCGGAACCCGGTGTTGACTATGCACAGAAGGCAAAAGAAGCGATCTCAAAGGTAAGCGGAGCGATCGAATTCATTTCACAGATGAGAAGCCGCTTGGGTTCATATCAGAACAGGCTTGAGCATACACAGAACAATCTTGCTGCATCTGAAGAAAATGTAACAGCCGCATATTCACGTATCATGGATACCGATATGGCAGAAGAGATGGCTTCATACAGCAATCTGCAGATAGTTTCGCAGGCAGCAACGGCGATACTTGCACAGGCTAACGAAAGACCATCGCAGATGCTTCAGCTGATCCAGTAATAATCGGGAGGAGTATATATGGAAGACAGTTTGAAAAAGCAGTTTGCTATGCGCATATCACAGGCAAACAATGTGCAGATGATACTTGTTTCCTATGAGATAATTGATACATATCTGCGTGATGCAAAGAATTTCAATGCAGGAACGGGTGACTATGTCATAAACATAGACAAGGCAAAAAGATGCATAGAGGAGATGATGAACAATCTTCACTATGAATATGATATCGCAAGAGATTTAAAGCATCTGTATCTTTATATGAAAAAGAGATTGCGTCAGGCGATCTGTGAAAAGGATACAGATGCCATAGATGAAGTCAGAGGCATGATCAAAAATCTCCATGATTCGTATGAATCTGTGGCCGACAGCGATGAATCGGAGCCTGTGATGAAAAATACGCAATCCGTTGTTGCGGGAATGACATATGGAAAGAATCAGATTCTAGAGGAATCCACGCAAGATGCAGGCAACAGAGGATACAGGATCTGATGATCTTAGATCAGAAAAGATACAATGACCGGTTTTACATGATATGCAAATCCGGTCTTTTTTGTGTCATCGTTTTCTTTGTTAACAATTTTGTGGTCGATATTCTTCATATCTGATATAATCTTATGAGGATAAATCTTGATAAGAAAGAAGGCACGGTTGTGAAACGTATAGTTTTAACTGGCGGTGGTACCGCAGGACACGTTACACCCAATATCGCATTATTACCTTCCCTTACGAAGGCGGATTACGAGATTTTTTATATAGGTTCCTATGACGGGATCGAGAAAAGGCTGATGGCCGATTTCGGCGTAGACTATCATGGCATAGCGACCGGCAAGTTCAGAAGATACTTCGATCTGAAGAACTTTTCAGATCCCTTCAGAGTTCTTAAGGGTTACAGAGAGGCTAAAAAGATCTTAAAAGAGATCAAGCCCGATGTTGTATTCAGCAAGGGAGGATTTGTGTCCGTCCCGGTCGTACGCGCGGCAGCAGATCTTAAGATACCATGCATCATTCATGAATCTGACATGTCTCCGGGACTTGCAAACAGACTCTGTATACCTGTAGCCGACAAGGTATGCTGCAATTTCCCCGAGACGGTTTCAAAAGTTCCGGCAGGAAAGGCTGTTCTTACCGGCTCACCGATAAGGGCTGAACTGATGCAGGGAAGCATTGAAGCAGGATATAAACTGTGCGGATTCAATTCAAGCAAGCCCGTGATCATGGTGATCGGCGGTTCCCAGGGTGCCCAGAGCATCAATGAAGCTGTAAGAGAATCACTCGATACACTTCTTAAGGATTTCCAGGTCGTACATATATGCGGCAAGGACAAGATAGATAATCTTATGCTTTCCGTACCCGGATACAAGCAGTTTGAATATTTAAAATCAGACTTAAAGGATGTATTTGCAATGTCTGATGTTGTCATTTCAAGAGCAGGAGCAAATGCTATCTGCGAACTGCTTGCTCTAAACAAGCCCAATATACTGATCCCGCTGTCTGCAGGAAGCAGAGGTGACCAGATACTTAATGCATCGTCATTTGAAGGCCAGGGCTTCAGCGCTGTCATAAGAGAAGAGGCGCTTGATCCCATATCGCTTGTCGAGACAGTTCACGAAGTTTATCTTAACAGAAAACAGTACATCGAAAACATGGTCAGCAGCGGACAGATCAATTCCATAAAGACTATCATGAATCTGATAGAGGATTGTGTAAACGATGCTGCAAAAAACAAATAGCATGATCATCAGGTTATTTGAAAAATACATGCAGGATATTGGATATGAGATATCTTTAACAGAATATCCTGAAATAAAAGAATATATAAAAGATGAGAACAGCTGTGTGAACATCCTGCAGGTAGTGGATGCAAATTCCCAGACAGGTTTAGATCATCAAATGCTGAAAAAGCAGACTCTTAATATATGTCAGACAGTGCATGGCAAAGATGTTCATGTCATGAATCTCATATTTTTTGATAATGAAGACAAAGCAAGAGATATAGCCGGCGATGAATATATGTGCTGGCTTATAGATAAGTTAAATTATCAGCTGGTCATTCCCAAAGACAGTGTAGAAGATTTCTACGGTTTAATGGGCATACTTGAGAAATGGCTTGATGAAACAGGTTCTCTTATAGAAAGCGGCGATATGCATGCGATCAATGAAAAGCTCATGACTAATGATGAACGCGAAGCATATCAGAAAAAGAACAGCAAGAAACCGGCTCCGGTAGCAGTAACGCTTGTAATAGTAAATACGCTTGTCTTTCTCACGTCCGTGATCATAGGAAATATAGCCGCAAACGGCGAAAATCCGTTCATCGCATCCGGAAGGATGGAGTTTGATCCTGTCACAAACGGCGAGTATTACAGATTTATATCAGCCATGTTTCTGCATTCAGGTGTTCAGCATCTCATAAGCAATATGGTGCTTCTGTACTTTATGGGAGAGATGGTCGAGAATAAGACGGGATCTGTAAGATTTGCCATTATATATCTTGTCTCAGGCATAATGGGCAATGTGGTATCATTTGGCTATGAATGGATAACATATACAAGATACACGTCAGTCGGTGCCAGCGGTGCGGTTTACGGAATAATGGGAGCTCTTCTGTATCTTGTGATAAAGAAGACAGAAGGGTTAAATATCCCTATAAAGAGGATGATACTGTTAGTTGCTTACTGCTTATACAGCAGTTTTGCATCATCTCATATAGACTATGCGGCACACATCGGAGGGCTTGTTTTCGGATTTATAATGGCATTTATCGTGAGTGCTAAAGAGCTTTCGAAAAAAGGAGGCGGTACTTAAAAGTGAAGGTAAATATTTACTATGGCGGAAGAGGCCTGATGGACGATCCTACGCTTTTTGTGATCGACAAGATGCAGGCGGTGCTGGAAGAACTCAATGTCAAGGTTGAGCGTTACATGCTCTGTGAACAGCGGGCAGCCATAACAACTCTGCCTCAGACTCTTAAGGATGTTGACGGTATCATACTCGCAACGACTGTTGAATGGTACGGTATCGGCGGATATATGCAGCAGTTTTTGGATGCATGCTGGCTGTATGGCGACAAGGAAAAGATCTCAAAGATCTATATGTGTCCCATAGTAATGTCAACAACATACGGAGAAAGAGAAGGAAAGCTCAACCTCTCGACCGCATGGGAGATACTTGGAGGACTGCCCTGTTCCGGGATATGCGGATATATAGCTGATGCGGCATCTCTTGAGATAGATGACAGATATACAACGCTCATTGAAAAGAAAGCGGAAAATGTTTACAGGACTATCAAACAGAAGATGATAAGCTTTCCTGCCAGCAATCAGGCTGTAAAGCAGATGGTAAGTGTATCTACAAATACCGATCTTACTCCTCAGGAGTCGGAACAGCTTTCTCAGTATGCGGCAGATGACAGCTATGTTCAGCGTCAGAAAGAAGACATTCAGGATCTTGCAAGGATGTTCAAAGGCATGATGGGCAAGGAGGCGACAGAAGGAGAATCATTTATCACGGCACTCAAGGAGCATTTTTCTCCAGTTGCGGGATTCAAGGCTTCCTACAGGATAATGATCGGAAAGAAGCCGCTCTCCATAATAGTTGACAATGCCGATGCCCAGTATTCACTGGATATGATAGATAAAGCCGATGTCGAGATAAGCATCACTGAAGAGACGATGCAGGACATTGTTGCCGGAAGGATGACTTTCCAGAGAGCATTTATGGCCGGAAATATGAAGATGAAGGGTGACTTTAAGCTGTTCAGGACTCTTGACGAGCTCTTCGTATTCATGAATTAGGAAGGAGAAAAGGATTGAAAGACGATAATTGTATTTTTTGCAAACTTGCAAACGGGATCATACCTACCAATTCGATCTATGAGGATGAGAACTTCAATGTAATACTTGATGCGGGACCTGCTACAAAGGGGCATGCACTGATCCTTCCCAAAGAGCATTACAGAAATATCTATGAACTGCCTGAGGATACAGCCGCTGAAGTGTTTAAACTGGCGAAGCGCATGGCAGAGACAATGACTAAAAAGCTTAATGCTGACGGATTCAATATCGTACAGAATAATGAAGAAGTGGCAGGACAGTCTGTATTCCATTTCCATATGCATCTGATCCCGAGATACAAAGGAGACGGACAGCATATACTGTGGAAACCCACAGAACCCACTCAAGAAGAACTTAAGGCTGTAAGAGACAGCTTAATATAGTATAAAAGGAGATATATCATGAGTAACAAAGTATCTTTTGACTACTCTAAAGCATCAGTCTTTGTGGCTGATCATGAAGTAGAGAACATGAAAAAAATCGTTTTGGATGCAAAGCAGCTTCTTGTATCCAAGAAAGGTCCCGGAAATGACTTCCTTGGATGGATAGATCAGCCGGTGGCATATGACAAAGAGGAGTTTGCGCGTATAAAGAAGGCTGCCGAAAAGATCAAGCAGGATTCTGATGTACTGCTTGTTATCGGTATAGGCGGTTCATATCTCGGAGCAAGAGCTGCCATCGAGTTTTTAAGACACGGCTTCTATAATATGATAAGCAAGGAGCAGAGAAAGACTCCCGAGATATATTTTGTAGGTAATTCCATAAGCTCGACATATCTTAAGAATCTTATCGATGTTATCGGTGACAGAGATTTCTCTATAAACATGATCTCTAAGTCAGGAACGACAACAGAGCCTGCGATCGCATTCCGTGTTCTTAAGTCTCTTATGGAGAAGAAGTACGGCAAAGAAGAAGCAGCAAAGAGAATATATGCTACAACAGACAGAGCAAAGGGATCATTAAAGGGGCTTGCTACAGAAGAAGGATATGAGACATTTGTGGTTCCGGATGATATCGGCGGAAGATTCTCTGTTCTCACAGCAGTAGGACTTCTTCCCATAGCAGTAAGCGGAGCAGATATAGACAAGCTCATGGAAGGCGCAGCCAGCGCTCGCGAGATGGCTCTTAACAATGAATTTGAAGATAATGATGCACTCAAGTATGCAGCTCTTCGAAACATCCTTTACAGAAAAGGAAAAGCAATAGAGATACTGTGCAACTATGAGCCTGCCGTTCACTATGTATCAGAATGGTGGAAGCAGCTCTACGGCGAGTCTGAAGGAAAGGATCAGAGAGGCATCTTCCCTGCAAGCGTTGATCTTACAACAGATCTGCATTCAATGGGCCAGTTCATTCAGGACGGAGCAAGAAATCTCTTTGAAACCGTTATCAATATAGAGAAGTCAAGAGAAGAGATCATTATAGGAGAAGAACCTGTAGATCTTGATGGACTTAATTATCTTGCTGGAAAGACAGTTGATTTTGTAAACAAATCTGCCATGAACGGAACAGTACTGGCTCATACGGACGGACAGGTTCCCAACTGCATGATTAATGTTCCTGAGATGAACGAATACTACCTCGGACAGTTATTCTACTTCTTTGAGTTTGCATGCGGTGTCAGCGGATATATTCTTGGAGTTAATCCGTTCAATCAGCCGGGTGTTGAAAGCTACAAAAAGAACATGTTCGCTCTTCTTGGAAAGCCGGGATATGAAGCTCAGCGTGAAGAACTCTTAAAGAGACTCTAAGGCTGTAAAAGGAAATCAGCGCCCTTTTCAGGGCGCTGAAGTTTTAATGTATAGAGACATCTAGCTCGGCAGAAGCTAGTTATCTTGCAAGTTGTTCTGTTATATTAATTATCGTCAACAATGTCGCCGTTTATTAGGCTTAAACTTGTTTTTACTCCTGATTCGGTAAAATACGGCATGCCATTGAGTTCATGAGCGGTTATTACGATCTGATTTGATGAATCAAACCAGCTTTTGGATTTTAATTCATACTCGGTGATCCCGACATTTTCCAGAGCAAGCTGCCAGTAACGATCGTCTCCGCTTGTGGTTGTATTGACGACAACCCTGTTACCGGGAGTAAGTACTATCTTGCATGTGGGAGGTATAGCTATTCTATGTCTGTCGACATCAGCTGCAAAAGTTTCTGCGGCATGACATAGTGTCTCAATGTTCTGAACATCCATGGACATTCGTGAGCGTTCCACATACTTGATGAACTGAGGAGCGAGTAAGCCGACTAGAACAGCCATGATAGCTATTACTACTATAAGTTCAACCATTGAAAAACCGCTGTTATTGCGTAACTTTTTCATTTCAAAGCTCCTCCTATGAGTCTATAATACTACAGAACAAAAAATAATTCAATAGAAATCTTAAAAAAAATTAAGGTAAAATTAAGGTAATTTTATGAAAATAGTTTTTCTTGACAGAAACACAATAGGATCTGATATCGATGTATCGTTTTTTACGAGATTCGGAGAACTTAAAGAATACAATTCATGCACCCCGGATGAGAGTGCAGAATACATAAAGGATGCGGATGTCGTGATATTCAACAAGACTGTCATGAACGGCAACATACTTGACAGCGCGCCAAACGTAAAGCTTTTATGCGTGACAGCGACAGGATATGACAACATCGACATTGAATACTGCAAAAAAAGAAATATCGCTGTCTGCAACGTAAGAGGATATTCAACTCCTGCTGTCGTTCAGCATACGTTCGCTCTTGCACTGTATGTTCTTGAAAAGATATATTACTATGATAACTATGTAAAATCCGGAGAGTACTGCAAGGCATCGGGATTTTCGAATTTTGATGAGAGATACTGTGAACTGGAAGGCAAGACATGGGGAATAGTAGGCCTTGGAAATATTGGACGCGGAGTTGCAAAGGTCGCAAAAGCTTTCGGATGCAGAGTCATCTATCATTCCGTTTCAGGAAATAACCGCTCTGATGAATATGAGAGAGTCGACTTTGACAGACTTCTTAGGGAAAGCGATATCATTTCCCTGCACTGTCCGCTGACAGATAAAACAAGAGGCCTTATAAATATGGAAGCCTTTAAGAAGATGAAGAAGTCTGCTATACTGGTGAATGTGGCTCGCGGCCCCGTAGTGGATGAGCAGGATCTTTATATTGCATTGAGTGAAGATATGATAGCGGGTGCCGGACTGGATGTGCTAAGCAAGGAGCCGATGAGTGTTGACAATCCTCTTGCTGCATACAAGGACAGCCGCAAGCTCATAATCACTCCTCATATGGCCTGGGCCAGTGTAGAGGCAAGAGGCAGATGCATGCATGAGATATATAAGAATATCGAGAGCTTTTTAGCAGGCGATACAAGAAACAGAGTTGATATATAAGATTACACATTAAAAGGAGAGACCAAATGGAAAGTATTATCAGGGATATCAATCTTGCTGAATCCGGAGAGAGAAAGATAGAGTGGGTCAAGAGAAACTGCGATCTGCTCAGAACTCTTGAAGAGGAATTCAGCCAGACAAAACCTTTTGCAGGAAAGAAAGTAGCTCTTTCCGTACATCTTGAGGCAAAGACGGCATATCTGTGCAAGGTGCTTGCTGCAGGCGGCGCAGAGATGTATGTCACAGGCTCAAATCCGCTTTCAACACAGGATGATGTTGCGGCTGCTCTTGTAAAAGACGGACTGAATGTCTTTGCATGGTACAATGCAACGGAAGAGGAATACAATTCACATATAAGAAAAGTCCTTGAGATAGGACCAAACATCATAATAGATGACGGCGGTGATCTGGTTCATATGATGCATACTGAATTTAAGGATCTTATACCTAATGTCATCGGCGGATGCGAAGAGACGACAACAGGTATCATCAGACTTGAAGCCATGAACAAAAAGGGAGAGCTCAGATTCCCCATGGTAAGAGTCAACAATGCTGACTGCAAGCACTTGTTCGATAACAGATACGGAACAGGCCAGTCTGTCTGGGACGGAATAAACAGAACAACGAATCTGATCGTTGCAGGAAAGAATGTTGTTGTAGCAGGCTACGGCTGGTGCGGCAAGGGCGTTGCGATGAGAGCAAAAGGCCTCGGTGCAAAGGTTATAGTTACCGAAGTAAATCCCATCAGGGCGATCGAAGCCGTAATGGACGGATTTGAAGTAATGCCTATGAATGATGCGGCAAAGATCGGAGACTTCTTTGTGACTGTGACAGGCTGTGACAAGGTAATAGATGCTGACGATTTTGCTGTAATGAAAGACGGTGCGATCCTTACGAATGCAGGTCACTTTGACTGCGAGGTCGATATGGCAGGTCTTCGTAAAATGGCTGTTGAATCAAAGCAGATGAGAAATAACATAATGGGATACAAGCTTGCGACAGGTCAGTGGCTGTGCGTTATAGCAGAGGGAAGACTTGTAAATCTTGCTGCAGGTGACGGACATCCCGCAGAGATAATGGATATGAGCTTTGCGATACAGGCTCTCTCAGCGAAGTATCTTGTAGAGCATCAGGGCAAGTTGGACAGCATGCTCATCGATGTGCCTACTGATGTTGATATGGATGTTGCATCAAGAAAGCTTGCATTCCTCGGAAAGAAGATCGATAAGCTCACCGAAGAGCAGATAGCATATCTGAATGCTTCATTATAAACAATAAAATAAGCGCATTCCCTAACGGGATGCGCTTAAAATATATTCATCAGTCTTCGTCATCGCTCTTTGTTCCGATAAAGCTTGCAACGCTTGAAACGACGCTTGAAACAACGCTTATTACAACTGCGATGATGATTATTAAAAGGCCTCCGCCCAAAATCAAGAATGAACCTGCCATATTGATACCTCTGTATATAAATATGAATTAAACACAGTATGCCATGAAAAACAGTAAAAATCAATACATAGAAAGAAATATTAAAGCTGATGTCATCAGAGGCTTTGCCATAATCCTAGTCATTTTCGGCCATTGCATACAGAACGGAAACGGATGGGATTATTTCATCAATTCAAAGTACTGGAGCAATAAGGTATATCAGTTCATATACAGTTTTCATATGCCGTTATTCATGATCCTTGCAGGATGGTTTGCTTACTTCAGTCTAAAAAAGCTTGAGGGTGATAGAAAAAAGCAGTTAAGGTTTTTGGCAAAGAGGTATTTTACCTATATAATGCCGATCCTTTTATGGACGCTGTTTGAATTTGTCAGAGGATTCTGGCTTAACGGACCATCCTCTGTGGCCGATATAGTCTGGAAGGATTATTTCGTATCCTTTATCAGCTATTTTTTAACCAATCTGTGGTTTTTATGGGCAGTGTTGATCTGCCTTACCATAGTATTTGTCATGCATTTTTATCTGTCTGACAATATTCCTCTCTATGTGCTTGGATTCCTTGTTATGTTTTTTTTGCCGGATGCAGCAAATCTTGGAGTATACAAGTATCTGATGCCGTATTATATAGGAGCATTCTATATAAACAAGTGCCTTGACAGTGAAAGTAAGGGAAGAGTGATCTGTTCAGTTAAAGAAACATACGAAAAAAAGCCTGTTATGTGGCTTGTGATCTTTGGCATCATCTTTGCATGTCTTTTTGTGTTTTACGATGAGAGGGCATTCATATATCTGACAGGATACAGATTGAGCAGTGCAAACTGGTATAAGCAGATAGTGATAGATGTCTACAGATTTGTCATAGGGCTTTTCGGGAGCATGTTCTTTATGACATTATTTGACAGGCTTGTTGAGGCTTTTAAGTCGTATAAGTGGCCAGTTTTGACAGCTTTTGGAAAAAACAGTCTCGGAGTTTATATCCTCCAGGGATATTATATCCTGATAGTCATGGCTTCTTTTACCAACAACATGGTTGGGATAAGATGGTATCACATACCTGTTGAGGTTGTTATAATCAGTATCGTATCGCTTGTAAGTGCTGTAATAATCGCAAGGATCCCCGTCCTTAGGATACTTGTTGGAAAGAGCAGATAAATATATATTTTTCAGATTGATATTTGTCTGAAAATCCGATATCATATTTATAATTTCCAGCAAGGAAAAATGTATAAAGCGCCATAGCGCGAAGGAGGTTACGTATGAAATATGTATGTTCGGTATGCGGTTATATCCATGAAGGTGACAATCCCCCTGAAGAATGCCCTATTTGCCACGCAGGAAGCGACAAGTTCAAGGCTGTTGAGGGTGAGCTCACACTTGCTGCAGAGCATGAGTTTGGCGTATATGCCAAGACAGTAAAGAACAATCCCGATATCAGCGAGGAAGACAAGAAATACATCTTTGATCAGCTGAAAGCAAATTTCCAGGGTGAGTGCTCTGAAGTAGGCATGTATCTTTGCATGGCACGTGTTGCTCACAGAGAGGGATATCCGGAGATTGGTCTTTACTGGGAGAAGGCTGCATTTGAAGAGGCAGAGCATGCTGCAAAGTTTGCTGAGCTTCTCGGCGAGGATCTTGAATCCAACATGAAAGAAACAACAAAGGATAATCTTAAATGGAGAGTTGACTGCGAGTTCGGTGCAACAGCCGGCAAGTTCGATCTTGCTAAATGTGCAAAGAAGAACAATCTTGATGCTATACATGACACAGTTCATGAGATGGCTCGTGACGAAGCTCGACACGGAAAAGCACTCAAAGGACTTCTTGAGAGATACTTCGGATAAAGATATGTATAAAAAAATGGCTGATGCGGTCTGCATCAGCCATTCTTTATGTTTTGATGTTAAGCTACGTTATGCATTCCTGAAAGGAACTGAAAGATTTTTACAGCATCATTCTTGTTTGCAAAGCAAAGCTCCATTTCCTTTATGATACCGTCAACGTAAGTCTCTGAAAGAATATTTAGATTGCTTCCTTTTTCGCTGTTAAGCTCAATGTGCTCGCCCTGGTTGTTTACGAGTTCAACATTGCCTTCGCATTCGTTAAGGGTTTCAAAGAATTCCTTTGTGTTTTCGATGTTATAGATTTTCATAATATTTCCTCCTTCTTGTGTCTCCCCGGACACGTTTCTTTTTTTCTCTCTTTTCTCTTTACACCTGTATTATCGGTGAAGTCTTAAGCAGGAGCAAGACGATTATTGGACAAAAATTACAAATCTAGAGTTTAAAAACTGTGCAATATACACAAATGTTTATTCTTTTTTTATATTTTTATCCCAAATACTTTCTTTTATAGACAGACATAAGTGATATACTAAAATCATGAACTTGAAGAAGAGACTGACAATTACATATGTGATACTGCTCTCAATTCCGGTGTTTATAGCAATAGTCGGTTTTGTGCTGGTGCTTGTATCTGGAAGTGATTTTGTACCGAGACTTCTTTTTATGGAGGTGTTCATAGCACTGATAGCAGCGCTTCTTATAATGGCGCTGATCCTTACCACATGGACAAACAAGGGAGTGTTTGCTCATATAAGGAAGCTCAATGAAGCAATGGACTGCATAACAAAGGGAAATTTTGACTATGTGCTTCCCACAGACGAATGCAGCGGAGAGATAGGGGAACTGTTTAAGAGCTATGAGGATATGAGACTCAGGCTTAAGGAAAGCTCTGAAGACACCCTGCACAATGAACAGAAAAACAGAGAGCTTATAAGCAACATCACTCATGATCTGAAAACCCCCATCACTGCCATAAAGGGGTATGTAGAAGGCATAATGGACGGAGTTGCTGATACCGATGAAAAGAAGGAGAAATACGTCAAGACCATCTACAACAAAGCGATAGAGATGGACAGGCTTATAAATGAGCTTACGTATTATTCGGGCATAGACTCGAATCGCATACCATATACTTTCCACAGGATAGATGTTTCTGATTTCTTCAATGACTGTGTTGAAGAGGTCGGGATGGATCTTGAGAACAAGAATATCGAGTTAAACTATTCAAATCTGCTTGAACCCGGAACAAGGATAATAGCCGATCCCGAGCAGTTTAAAAAGGTAATAAACAATATAATAGGAAATTCTGTCAAATATATGGACAAGGAGCACGGAGTCATAGATATAAGGCTCCTTGATGCGGTCGATTCAATACGAGTTGAGATAGAAGACAACGGCAAGGGGATATCGGCCAAGGACATAGGAAACATATTTGAGAGATTTTACAGGACCGATGCGTCAAGAAACTCTTCAAAGGGAGGCAGCGGTATCGGGCTTTCGATAGTTAAAAAGATCGTGGAGGACCACGGCGGATATATATGGGCCACCAGCAAAGAGGGAGAAGGCACATGTATGCATTTTGTATTAAGGAAGTATATAGAGCAGCCCAAACAGGACCATGAAGAGGTGGAAGTATGAATAAGAAAGTATTGATAGTTGAAGATGAAGTAGCCATAGCAGATCTTGAGAAGGATTATCTCGAGCTTAGCGGATTTGATGTAGTAATAGAGAATGCGGGTGATACAGGTCTAAAGAGAGCGCTCTCTGACGAGTTTGACATAATCGTTTTAGATCTGATGCTGCCTGGAATGGACGGATTTGAAGTCTGCAAGCAGATAAGAGAGAAAAAAGATGTTCCTATCATCATGGTATCAGCCAAAAAGGAGGATATCGACAAGATAAGGGGACTGGGTCTTGGAGCCGATGACTATATCACGAAGCCGTTCAGCCCAAGCGAACTCGTTGCCAGGGTAAAAGCTCATCTTTCCAGATATGAGAGACTTATCAATTCAAATCAAAAGACCAATGATATCATTGAGATCAGAGGGATCAAGATAGACAAGACAGCGAGAAGAGTATATGTAGACGGAGAAGAAAAGGCATTTACGACAAAGGAATTCGATCTTTTGACTTTCCTTGCCGAGAATCCTAATCATGTTTACACCAAGGAGGAACTGTTTAGAGAGATCTGGGATATGGATTCCTTCGGGGATATCGCAACCGTGACCGTTCATATAAAGAAGATAAGAGAAAAGATAGAGATAGATACGGCAAAGCCTCAGTATATAGAAACGATATGGGGCGTCGGATACCGCTTTAAAGTATGATAAATGCCAAAAGGCAATCGTTAGTTCGGTTGCCTTTTTTTTGTGCATTGTTGTATAATTTAATAAGGTGTGTAGACACCAAAAAAGCAGATTAATACACAGAGAGGTAGGGGTTATGTTCAATGAAACTTTTTGGGCGCTCGTTCCGGCACTGGTTGCCATAGCGCTCGCGCTTATCACCAAGGAAGTGTACAGTTCACTCTTTGTAGGAATCGTTGTCGGAGGCCTGCTGTATGCCGAGTTTAATGTGGTTGCTGCATTTGACCATCTGTACAATGACGGATTTGTTGCAGTTCTTGCGGATTCATATAACGTGGGAATACTGATCTTTTTAGTAGTACTCGGAGCGATGGTGGCACTGATGAACAAAGCGGGAGGAAGTGCTGCTTTCGGTGAATTTGCCAAGAAAAAGATAAAGACCAGGATGGGTGCTCAGCTTGCTACAATAGCACTTGGCATACTCATCTTCATAGACGATTATTTCAACTGTCTTACGGTTGGAAGCGTTATGCGTCCGGTTACCGATGAGCATAAGATCTCAAGAGCAAAACTTGCATATCTGATAGATGCAACGGCTGCTCCCGTCTGCATTATCGCACCCATTTCCAGCTGGGCTGCGGCAGTTGCCGGCTTTGTAGAGGGTGAAGACGGATTTACGGTATTCTTAAAGGCTATTCCTTATAACTACTATGCTCTGCTCACGATAGTGATGATGTTAATGATCGCGGTCATGAATATTGATTTCGGACCGATGAAGAAACACGAGATAAATGCGTTAAACGGAGATCTGTTCACTTCGGGAAAGGTTGCCGAGTCTACAGAGAAGCTTCCAAAGAATGAAAAGGGAAAAGTGATAGATTTGGTATTCCCTGTAGTGATCCTTATCTTTTGCTGTGTGATAGGAATGATCTATTCGGGCGGATTCTTTGGCCCTGACGGTGTAGGATTCATTGAGGCATTCTCAAATTCCGATGCTTCGATCGGACTTGCGATGGGATCCATAACGGCACTTATAATATCCGTAATCTTCTATCTGATAAGAAAAGTGCTCAAGTTCAAGCAGTGCATGGAATGCATACCAGACGGATTCAAACAGATGGTGCCTGCTATCCTTATTCTCACATTCGCTTGGACGCTTAAGGCAATGACAGACTCTCTCGGTGCCAAGGAATATGTTGCCTCAATAATCGCAGGAAGCGCTGAAGGATTTGTGAACTTCCTTCCCGCTATAGTATTTTTGGTTGGATGCTTCCTTGCATTTGCAACAGGAACCAGCTGGGGAACTTTCGGAATACTTATACCGATAGTCGTAGCAGTATTTTCAGGAACAAATCCGCAGCTCATGATCATATCGATATCTGCATGTATGGCAGGTGCTGTATGCGGAGATCACTGCTCGCCTATTTCGGATACGACCATAATGGCCAGTGCCGGAGCGCAGAGCGATCATATAAATCACGTAAACACCCAGCTGCCGTATGCCATGGTTTGCGCAGCGGTATCGTTTGTCACATATATAGTTGCAGGCTTTACTCAGAAAGCGTGGATAGCCCTTCCTGTAGGTATAATAATTATGGTAGGTGTGATGTATGTGATCAGGTATTCTACCAGAGATACGGCTGAAAAAGCAGCGGATTGATTGTCAGATCGAGGTATGACAGACAGTAATGTCTCTAAAAAATGGAGCATTCTTATGGAAAAAATCGAGAATTACACATTAAACGAAGCGATTGAATTTTTAAAGGAAAGCGTAGACGCATTGCTTATTGTTGATGCAAATGCGGACAGATTCAAGGTGCTTTCAAAAAGGGGAATGTTTGTTGACTTTATTGGGGATAGCGGAGTATATCAGGAGCTGATAGAAAAGCTCTGGTTTCACTTGGGCGATTCCATGGACAAGATCAGCGAGGATTATCAGGTATTTATTCCGACTTTCGGAAAATACAGCGGCAAGTACTCAAGAAGGCTGAAGCTCGTTGAAAATGATGTACCGCATGCAGTTCAGATGACGATATATCCAATCGATGACAACAATCATCTTCTTTTGCTCGATGAACTGGATAACAGTGAGTACATGAAGGATTTCCTTACAAATGAAAAGGTGACTACGATCCAGAACACCTATCTTTTTTCCATGTATGTCGATCTGTTCAAGGATTCCACGAGCAGCATCTCGATAACAGAGATATCAGATGAGACCGTTCATGCCGCGATCAAGTATTCCGAGTGGAGACATATGATCGTTAACATGATATGGCCCGATGATCAGGAACTGTTCATGGAAAGGACGGATCCTGAGTATCTTAAGAAGAATATAATGCCGGGGCGTACGGCTTCGTTTGACTGCCTCATGCAGAATCTCGAAGGAAAGTATATCTGGGTAAAGCTCATATTCTCACGTGCAGAAACTAACAACAGCGAAGAAGATTTCAGATACGTATTCATGGTGCAGGATATTCATGAGAATTCCGTACAGCTGATGTCTACGCTCAAAAAATACGAGGAACTGGCATCAAAGGATGCTCTGACAGACGTATTCAATCACGGAAGAATAGAGACCGAGCTTTATAATGCTATAGAGATAGTATCCCGTACGGACAGAAAAGTATCGATAATCATGTTTGACATTGACTTCTTCAAGAACGTTAATGACAAGTACGGTCATGCTGTCGGTGATATGACACTTAAGCATTTCGCGTTCATGCTCAATGATTACTTCAAAACCGCCAATGCAGTCATAGGAAGATGGGGCGGCGAGGAATTTGTTGCCGTATGCTACGATGCCGATATCAAAAAGGCTTTTGAATATGCCGAAGAGATAAGGATCAAAGTATCAAAAGAGGAATACAAGGTCGTAGGACATGTTACATGTTGCGCAGGTGTTGCTGAGATAACAAAGAAAGATGACTTCCAGCAAGCCTTTGACCGTATGGACAAGGCTCTGTATCAGGCTAAATCCGAAGGAAGAAACTGTGTAAGATAAGAGGAAAAAGATGGATCTTGAGGAACTGATCAAAGACAGAGTGTTCTACTATTTTTCATGCCTTTCAAAGATACCGCATGGATCAAGGAACACAAAACAGATAAGCGATCATTGCGTTGACTGGGCAAAACAGCACGGATTTGAATACCATCAGGATGAATATAACAATCTCATCATCATAAAGGAGGCATCAAAAGGAAGAGAGGACGATGACCCCATAATACTGCAGGGACATCTGGATATGGTCTGCGAGAAGGCAGATGGCATTGATAAGGACATGTCCTTAGAAGGTCTTGATCTTTTTATCGACGGTGACTTCCTTAAGGCAAAAGGCACTACTCTCGGCGGAGATGACGGTATTGCGATAGCCATGATCATGGCTCTTTTTGAGGATGATAGACTTTCGCATCCGAGACTTGAAGCGGTGTTTACCGTGGACGAGGAGATCGGAATGCTTGGAGCAGCAGCTATCGATGTATCCTGTCTTAAAGGGCATACGATGTTAAATATCGATTCCGAAGCAGAAGGAATATTTACCGTCAGCTGTGCAGGAGGTGTAGTCGCAACGGCTCAGATCCCTTTTTTACTTACGGAGGATAAGTCAAATGCATACAGTCTTGAGCTGTATGGTCTTACCGGCGGTCATTCCGGAATAGAGATACATAAAGGAAGAGCCAGTTCAAACAAGATGATGGCTCAGATCCTTAAGAAACTTAGTGAAACGATACCGATCAGACTTGCATCTGTAAACGGAGGACTTAAGGATAATGCGATTCCTGTAGCAACGACGGCTGTCTTCACCTGCGACAAAGATTTTGACAGTGTAGCAAAAGCCGTCAGGTCAATAGCCAATCCTTTAGCTGACAGATATAATGAGACAGATCCAAACTTAAAGCTTGATGTTAATCTTGCAAAGAACGATGTTTCTATTTTACCTGCAGATTCTCAAAAGATCATAGATCTGCTCTTTTCTTTGCCCGAAGGTGTAATTAAGAATAGTGAGGATATTGAGGGACTGGTACAGACGTCCTTAAATATGGGTATACTTTCTACAAGCAAGGACTGTATTGAAATGTCATACTGTGTTCGCAGCAGTGTCGATGATGAAAAGAAGCAGCTTATCGACATCCTTGAAAATGCCTGCGAAAAAGCGGGCGGAAAGCTAATCTTATCCGGAGATTATCCCGGATGGAAGTATAAGAAGGATTCGCCCTTAAGAGAAAAGATGACAAGGATATATAAAGAGCAGTATAAGACAGAGCCTGTCATAGAAGCTGTTCATGCCGGAGTTGAATGCGGGCTTTTTGCCGGAAAGATTGCCGATCTTGACTGTGTTTCCTATGGCCCCGACCTTAAGGAGATACATACATATCGTGAGAGCATGAGCATAAGCTCTGTTAAAAGGGTCTATGAATTCACAAGAAGGATAATCGAAGACAGAAAATAAGGAGAGGCAATGCACAGACTTTACGAGAATGGAGACATATCTGTCTTCTGGGATTCGGATAAATGCAGACATGCCAAGGAATGCGTAAACGGATGTCCCGAGGCTTTCAATATAATGAGAAAACCCTGGATCGATATTTCCAAGGCGCCTACTGCAAAGGTATGGCAGGCAGTGTCAAGATGCCCTTCGGGCGCGCTTACCTGCATATATAATCATGAAGTCACCATAGAGTATGACAAGGAAAACTCAAGGAGCATAGCTTTTTACTCTGATAAGATCATCGGCGAGTGTGATTATGAAGAAAATGAGAACGGATGGGTCATATATCACACTGAGGTAGATGAGAAATATACTGGAAAAGGCATCGCAAAGAGACTGGTATATAAACTTATCCAGGAAGCTGAACGATCAGACAATGCTATAGATGCCACATGTTCATATGCGGCAAAGATCTTAGGGGAATAAACAAGGAGGAGTAGATACATATGATGAATCCACAGGCGATGATGCAGTTTGTTTCTGCCATCACTACATTCAAGGAGAATCATCCCAAATTTGCAAGTTTTATAGAACTTGTCATAAAAGGAGGACTTCCGCTGGGGACAGTGATCGAGATCACGGTCACCAGACCGGGAGAGGATGCCATAACGGCAAATATGAAAGTACAGCAGTCCGATATTGAGCTCATTAAGACTCTCAAGGATATGAAGCCGTAGGTAAATGTCATGGGTTTTGAGACAGATAAATTTGTATACGAAACTCATCTGCATACCAGTCAGGCAAGCGCCTGTGCAAAAAATACCGGGCGGGAAATGGCCATCGCCCACAAAGAGGCGGGATATACCGGTATCATCGTGACAGACCACTTTGTATACGGAAACACGGCAGTAGACAGATCCCTTCCTTGGCAGGACTGGGTCCATGCATACTGCGCCGGATACAGAGATGCCTTAGCAATAGGCAAGGAGATAGATCTTGATGTATTCTTCGGCTGGGAATCCGGATATAAAGGTACGGAGTTTCTGGTATACGGGCTTGATGAAGAATGGCTTATAAAGCATCCCGAGATAAAGGATGCGACTATAAAGGAGCAGTACAAGATCGTTCATGAAGCGGGAGGCATAGTCTTTCAGGCACATCCTTACAGGGAGGAATCCTATATCCCTCAGGTCAGGCTTTTTCCCGATGACGTAGACGGAATTGAGGTCTTTAACGGATCCAACAGACTGATCGATGGGAAAGATGTTTTCAATGAGCGGGCAAGAGAGTACGCCTTAAAGCATGATTTCCCTACCACCAGCGGATCGGACATTCATTGCAGCGAACCTATAATGTGCGGTGTTGCGTTTGAAAGAAGGCTTGCTGACATAAAGGATTTCATAGATATGGTCATGAGCAGGAAATGCGAAATGATCGAAAAGAGCAAATGGATATCGTAAAAGAGACTAACAGCTATATAGTGATAAACAAGCCGGCTGGTATTGCGACTCAGACTTCGCAGATCGGACAGAAGGATGTTTTAAGCGAGGTAAAAAACTACCTTTCAGAACAAAACAATGTAAAAAATCCGTACGTTGCTGTCATCAACAGGCTCGATCAGCCAGTAAGCGGTCTGGTGCTTATGGCAAAGAACAAAGTCGCGGCAGCAGACTTAAGCAGACAGTTAAGTGACAAGGCAATAGAAAAATACTACAAAGCCACGGTTTACGGACATATGCCTAAAATGAGCGGAGAGCTTACGGATTATCTTATAAAGGATGCAAAGACAAACTCAAGCAGGATCGCGGACAGAATAGAAAAACAGGCAAAAGAAGCCAGACTTGAATATAAAGTTTTACACAGAGATACGGATACTGATGAGCTTGATATACATCTTTTGACCGGAAGACATCATCAGATAAGGCTGCAGCTATCAAACGCAGGATGTCCTCTTCTCGGTGACAGAAAATACGGAAATGAAAGATCGATAAAATACAGTGATTCACAGCATATCGGTTCTGTAAGACTCGTAGCATACAGGCTGATATTCAATGACCCGCAGGATGGAAGAAGGGTTTCGTGCACCTGCACGTGATTATTTGTTTAAATTGCACAAATATAACGACTCTAGATTATACAATTTGTCAAAAAGGCGACTTGTATAATCTTTTTTTATGCCTCATAATACGGCTTGTAAAGAGAAAACGAGTAGAAAAATGATCATGAAGGAGAGAATGATGATGAAGAAGATTATTATGACATTGGTTGCAGGCGTTATGACTATGGCTATGCTCACAGGATGCGGGGAAGCTGCTGATACATCAGCTGACAATGCTGTTGAGGATGTAAAGATATATGCTGACTCTTCTGCTTTTTCAGGAAATGACAAGTATGACGAGATAGCAAAGACTCTTACAAAGGCATATGCAGGAACGACTGATACAGATAAACTGGTATATTATGTTGTAAACGAGGATGAGACAAGAGCGATACTTTGCATGAAGGAAAACAGCGCAGAAAAAGATCCTCATGCGATAATGCTGATCGGTGATGTTACTGACAACGGTGACGGAACATACACTCTTTTGGATGTATCAACATGGGAGGCACTTACTTACAAGGTATCTGTTACAGAGGAAATGGGTGAGGAAGCCTACACTATAACATTCAACGGACTCAACGATACAGCTTCAATGTTCTCTGCAAATCTTGACTCTGTATTTGAGAAGATCAGTGAGTTCTAAGACAGGATATAACAAATTTGGATGCGGGACTTTCAGCAAATGCTCTAAGTCCCGTTTTTGTTTACTTGCAGGTTTTTTTCAGTATTGCTATAATATCTCCTGAGCGCAAATTAACGAAAAAGACACCTTTGAGGTTTATATAAGGAGGCCGATATGGCAGAAAAGAAATTAGTAGAAGCGATAACATCGATGAATGAGGATTTTGCCCAGTGGTATACGGATGTTGTAAAAAAGGCAGAACTCATTGATTATTCGAATGTAAAGGGATGCATGGTCATCAAGCCTGCCGGTTATGCCATCTGGGAAAACATCCAGAAGGAACTCGACAGAAGATTTAAGGAAACCGGAGTAGAAAACGTATATATGCCCATGTTCATTCCGGAGAGTCTTCTTCAGAAGGAAAAGGATCATGTAGAGGGATTTGCACCCGAGGTAGCATGGGTGACACACGGCGGACTTAATCAGCTCCAGGAGAGGATGTGCGTAAGACCTACATCTGAGACTCTTTTCTGCGACTTCTATAAAGGCGACATACAGTCTTACAGAGACCTTCCGAAGGTATACAATCAGTGGTGCTCTGTAGTTCGCTGGGAGAAGGAGACAAGACCTTTCCTGCGTTCAAGAGAGTTTTTGTGGCAGGAAGGCCATACAGCACACGCTACTGAAGAAGAGGCCGTAGAACGTACGGAACAGATGTTAGACGTATATGCCGATTTCTGCAAGGAGGTCCTTTCAATACCTGTTGTAAAGGGACGCAAGACCGACAAGGAAAAATTTGCCGGTGCGGTCGCTACATATACAATAGAGGCGCTCATGCATGACGGAAAAGCTCTTCAGTCAGGAACAAGCCATAACTTCGGAACAGGATTTGCCGAAGCATTCGGCATACAGTACACGGACAAAGAGAACAAGCTGCAGTATGTGCATCAGACATCATGGGGCATGTCTACGCGTATCATCGGTGCCATAATAATGGTACATGGCGACGATTCAGGACTTGTACTTCCTCCTGCTATAGCACCTACTCAGGTCATGGTGATCCCTATCCAGCAGAAGAAGGAAGGCGTACTTGACAAGGCTTATGAATTAAAAGAAACTCTTAAAAGAGCAGGATTCAGGACCAAGGTAGATGACAGTGACAAGACACCGGGATTCAAGTTCAGCGAGCAGGAGATGCGCGGTATCCCTGTAAGAGTTGAGATAGGTCCGAGAGATATAGAGAACGGAAAGTGCTTAATCTGTAGAAGAGACAACGGCGAGAAGATAGAAGTTGCAATAGACGAACTTTCCGATAAGATCGCCAAGCTTCTTCCCCAGATCCAGCAGGATATGTATGACAGAGCAAAGAAGCATCTTGAGGAGCATACATACGAAGCTACCACAAAGGAAGAATTCGAAAAGATATTTGCTGAAAGATCAGGATTCGTGAAAGCTATGTGGTGCGGCGAGACGGAGTGTGAAGAAAAGATCAAGGAAGATATGGCCGTTACGAGCAGATGCATGCCTTTCGAGCAGAAGTGTCTTTCAGATAAATGTGTTTACTGCAATAAGCCCGCCAAGAAGATGGTATACTGGGGCAGAGCTTATTAAGATATTAGAAAGAAGGTATCATAATGAATGTATTGGTAATAAACTGCGGAAGTTCATCGCTTAAATATCAGCTGATCTCTTCAGATACGGAAGAGGTTTTAGCCAAGGGACTGTGCGAGCGCATAGGCATCGAAGGCAGCGCCATAACTCATCAGCCGGCAGGAAAAGACAAGGTAACTACCAAAGTGGATATGCCAGATCATACCGCTGCCGTAAAATATGTTATAGAAAAGCTGACAGATCCTGACGTCGGAGTTGTAGGTTCTCTTGATGAGATCGATGCCGTAGGACATCGTATAGTTCACGGCGGCGAGAGATTCAATACATCGGTAGTGATAAACGATGAGGTGATAAAGGCTATAGAGGAATGCAACGATCTTGCACCTTTGCATAATCCCGCAAACCTTATCGGCATAAATGCATGCAAAAAACTCATGCCAAGCGTGCCTATGGTAGCAGTGTTTGATACTGCGTTCCATCAGACAATGCCCAAGAAGGCATTTTTGTACGGACTGCCGTATGAATATTATGAGAAGTATAAGGTAAGAAGATACGGCTTCCATGGAACAAGCCATGATTTTGTTTCAAATAGAGCGGCTCAGATGTTAAATAAAAAGAGAGAAGATCTCAAGATTATCGTATGCCACCTTGGAAACGGTGCATCTGTAACTGCGGTTGACCATGGCAAGTCAATAGATACATCAATGGGTTTAACTCCCCTTGAAGGACTTATAATGGGTACGCGATCAGGTGATATCGATCCCGCGATCATAAGCTTTATCGCTGACAAGGAAAATATCTCAGCCGACGATATGATAAACATCTGCAACAAGAAATCCGGAGTACTAGGTCTTTCCGGCGGCATCTCAAGCGATTTCAGAGATCTTGTCTCTGCTGCTGAGAGCAATGACCAGAAAGCTATCGATGCTCTTGATACATATGCGTACAGGGTAGCTAAGTATATCGGTGCTTACGCCATGGCTATGAAGGGCGTGGATGTTATCGCCTTTACGGCAGGCATCGGTGAGAACAACTGCCAGATGAGAGCTGCGATATGTGATTACGTGACTTGGCTTGGAACGAGCATAGATCCCGAAAAGAATGCGATCAGGGGTGAAGAGGTGATCTTATCAAAGCCTTCCGACAAGGTCGCAGTCATGGTCGTACCGACCAACGAGGAGCTTGCTATTGCAAGAGAAACAGTTCGTCTAGTAAAATAGATACAGACGGATAAGAATTCAATCAGACTATTAAGAGAGTTCCTATCGGGGACTCTCTTTTTGAAAGAAGAAACAGCTAATGCAAAAAATAGATCTACCGGATAATGTAAAACAGATACTTGCTGCATTAAAGGATGCGGGATATGAAGGATATGTTGTCGGCGGATGTGTTAGGGACAGCCTCTTAAACAGACAGCCCGATGACTGGGACATCACGACAAATGCCAAGCCGCTTCAGATAAAGGAGCTGTTTAAAAGGACTGTCGATACCGGTATACAGCACGGGACGGTGACCGTGCTTTGCGGTAATGATACCTATGAGGTCACTACTTACCGGATAGACGGCGAATATGAGGATAACAGGCATCCAAAGAAAGTAGAGTTTACTGCAGATCTTATAGAGGATCTTAAGCGCAGGGATTTTACTATCAACGCGATGGCATACAATGACACCGAAGGTCTGATCGATGAGTTTGACGGTATAGGCGATCTGAATGCGGGGATCATCAGATGCGTCGGTGATCCAAGGGAGAGGTTTAATGAAGATGCGCTCAGGATAATGAGAGCCGTTAGATTCAGTGCTCAGCTTGGATATGCCATAGAAAAAAAGACTCTAAGTGCTATAAAAGAGCTTTCTCCCAATCTGAGAAACATCAGTGCCGAGAGGATCAATACGGAACTGACCAAGCTTATAGTATCACCTAATCCCGGTCATATCAGGATCATGTATGAGACAGGGATATGCGATATTATCCTACCTGAACTGTCTGAGGTTATGAACCTTGAGCAGAATAATCCTCACCACTGCTACAGCGTAGGCGAGCATATCATAAAGTCTGTTGAGGCGATCGAGCCAGACAGGGCTCTTCGCTATGCCATGCTTTTTCATGACCTTGGAAAGAAAGATACAAGGACTACGGATGAAGACGGCATAGATCATTTTCGCGGTCATGTTCAGCTTTCGGCTCAGATGGCTGTTGATATAGCTCACAGGCTAAAGTTTGACAATGCTACCATATCAAAAGTTAAGAAGCTTGTGGCTTATCATGATGTCAAGATAGAGCTTAGGCCTAAATATGTCAGAAGGATGATGAACAGGCTCGGAAGCGATGACTTTGCTGATCTGTTAAAAGTAAAGCAGGCCGATATGGAGGCTCAGAGCGATTATAAAAGGAAAGAGAAGCAAAGAGAGATAGATGAGCTTAAAGCCTTGTATGAGCAGATAATAAAGGACGGAGACTGCGTTAAAACATCTGATCTTGCGATCAACGGAAAAGATCTTATAGACATGGGAGTAAACCAGGGCCCTGAGATAGGAAGCATTTTAAACAGGCTTCTTGAAAAGGTCATGGATGATCCTGCGCTAAATACAAAAGAGAAACTGACGGAGCTTCTTGATGAGATATTATAGCCTGTTAAGACAACTTAATATAAGAAGCATCATTGCATCTCTTGTTATAGTAAGCATAAGCTTGTTTGTTTCAGGATGCGCGGGTAATGATCCTAAAATAAGCGAAACCTCTGGCGATAAGACATCGGTAGAGGGATTTGTCATGCCAAAGGCCGGGACGTATGACAGTGCAGATACAGAAGCGCTGGTCGTATCGATAGACAAGGAAAAAAACACCTGTACGCTCTATAACAGGACAGTCGGGAAAAATTATACGCTTTCCTATGACGGCACTTCCAAGATATATGACAAATACGGCTCGCTCACAGTCATCGATCAGATATCTGCTGGAGATGTTGTCGATGTGACATTTTTAAAGAGCAAAAAACTCTTAAACAGCTTGACTCGGTCCGCAGATATATGGGTATATGACGATGTGAGTGATTTTGAGATAGATGCTCTAAACGGACGCATGTTAATCGACGGCGCCGACTACCGGTTTAAGGATGATCTTATGATATTTGCCGGACAGAGCAAAGCCCAGCTTATGGATATCAACAGCTGTGACAGACTGAAAGTGATAGGAAAAGACAGAAACATATACAGTATTACAATTGAACAGGGGCATGGCTATCTAAGACTCAAAGGACAGGATTACTTTGAGGGAGGATGGATAGAAGTAGGCAAGATCATAAAGACAGTAAACGATGACATGCTTCTTGCCGTACCGGTCGGCAAGTATGACATAAAGTTAAAAAACGGCGAGTATGAAGGAATAAGGAATGTAGTGATAGAGAGCAACAAGGAAACAGTCCTTGATGTGAGTGATATGGTCACCATTGACAGCACCATGTACGGCACGCTGATCCTTGTAACTGATCCTTTAGATGCTGAACTTTTTGTTGACGGCAAGGAGGCGGATATATCAAAGCCCTTAAGCCTTGAATACGGAATCCATCAGCTGATAGTAAGAAAAGAAGGATATGAATCACTTACTCAGTATATAAAAGTGGGACAGGAAAGCGCGACTCTCGAGATAACACTGGATAAAAAGAAGGATTATTCAGCAAAGGAAATGCCTAATGCTTCACCTTCACCCGTGGTAACGCAGGCGGCAGTAGTAAACAGGACATCTGATTATCGTGTAACGATAGAAGCTCCTGAACAGACAGAGGTCTATGTCGACGGAAGCTATATCGGAATAGTACCGGCAAGCTTTGCAAAAAGCGAGGGAACACACGTAATAACACTGCGAAAAGACGGCTATGTTACACGCAGTTATACCATAGCTTTGGACGGTGTTTTGAGAAATGAAACATTTTCGTTTGCGACGCTTGAAAAAATCGAATAAAAATGCCTAAAATTCAAGGAAATTACGTTAAATTCATTGACAAAACATCCAAAAAATAGTAGTCTCTTTATAGACGTTTTAAGCGCCTAAATAATCTCATATTCAAAATGGAGGAGAGTTAGAATGAACAAAACAGAATTAGTTGCAGCTATGGCTGAGCAGGCCGGCATTTCTAAGAAGGACGCTGAAGCAGCATTGAAGGCATTCACAGATACTGTTTCTAAGGAACTCAAGAAGGGTGGAAAGGTTCAGTTGGTTGGCTTCGGTACATTCGAGACAAGCACAAGAGCAGCTAGAACAGGAAGAAATCCTCAGACTGGTAAGGAGATGAAGATCAAAGCTTCTAAGGCTCCTAAGTTTAAGGCTGGTAAGGCTTTAAAGGATTTAGTTAACAAGAAATAAGTTGATGAGATCGCGGAGGTAAGTAACTATGTTACTTACCTCTTTTTAGATTTTAAATATAAGGAGAAAAACAATGAGACTAGATAAATATCTTAAGGTATCGCGTCTTATAAAAAGAAGGACAGTAGCCAATGAAGCATGTGATGCGGGTAGAGTCCTCATAAACGGGAATGTCGCAAAAGCCGGCACGAATGTAAAGGTAGGAGACAAGATCACGATACTGTTTGGAAACAAGGAAACAAATGTCGAGGTGACGGCTGTAGAGGAAACGGTGAGAAAAGAAGAAGCAACTGAACTGTATAAGTTCATCTGACAGGAAACCGTCAATTAGCACATAGAATATTATGTAAACCACAATATAATGATATAAGGTTGACATATTTTGGAATATCTAGTAACCGCTTCTAAAATATGCCGAAAAATCGATATTTTTCCAAAAACAGGTTGACGTAACTCGTCTTTAAAATTATAATTTATTATGTAAACACTTTTGTTTACGGAAGGAATAAGATGAGTAACAGATATCTGAGAGTCAGAAGAAAACAGAACAGATTCAGCGTTATGCTGATAATCATAGTGCTGATAATGCTCATGGCAGTCGTTTCATATAACAAGCACAATTTAAGGAGCAGGTGCGAGTCATATCAGAAACAGGAGGAGATGCTTCTTGAGCAGATAGCAAAAGAACAGGCAAGGAGCGAAGAGATCGCCGAGTATGCCAAGTATACAAAGACCAAGAAGTATGCCGAGGAGGTTGCAAAAGAAAAACTTGGACTTGTCAATGAAAATGAGATAATATTTAAGACAGAGAATTAAACCTTTGATGATGATCAAAGGTTTTTATTTTTAAAGAAAGCAAGACAATGATAAAAACTGTAAGGGACTATATCAGACAATACAATATGATACTTCCAAAAGACGAGATAATCGCAGGCGTCTCGGGGGGAGCGGATTCGGTATGCATGTTTTTACAGCTCATAGAGTACAGGAAAGAATGCGAATTTGATCTTAAGGTCGTTCATATAAATCATATGATAAGAAATGATGCTGGTAATGATGCGGATTTCGTAAAGGATCTGTGTGACAGAAACGGCGTAGAGTTTTATCTTTTTAATGAAGATGTTATAAAGCTGTCTAAGGAAAAGGGCATATCAACTGAAGAGGCCGGAAGAGAAGTAAGATATGAGCGATTTAGACAGGTAATGAGCTCAAAAAGAGCAAAGATAGCCGTTGCGCATAATAAAAACGATGTTGCTGAGACCGTTCTTTTTAACATATTCAGAGGAACGGGGATCGAGGGGCTTGCATCTCTTGCTCCTGTAAACGGAAATATAATAAGACCTCTGCTTGATCTGTCAAGGGATGAGATTGAAGCCTATCTTATTAAGAAAGAACAGCCTTTCAGGACAGATTCTACAAATGCGGAGTGTGATTATGCCCGCAACAAGATAAGAAATGTCATGCTTCCGTATGCGGAAAAAAACCTATCCGCAAAGAGCGCGCAGCATATAGCCGATCTGTCAAAGAAGATGCTACTTATACGCGAGTATATAAAAAAAGAAACAAAAAAGGCCTATCTGCTTGCTGTGACGGAAAATGAAGACTCATCATCAATTAATCTTCGGATCTTTTCAGACCTTGATTCGATGCTTAAAAGAGAAGTCATTCTTCTTGTCATGGAAAGGCTGACTCCGCACAGAAAGGATATAACGGGACAGCATGTAGCGTCACTGCTTGATGTTATCCAAAAGGAAGGCGAAAAGAAAATCGATCTTCCCTACGATCTTGAAGCTGTAAAACAGTATGATACGCTGACTGTAAGAAAGAGTATCGCGAATGAGAAAGAAGCATTTGAATATGACATAGAAAACGGCAGTGATATCAGATTAAAAGATGGGAGGACGCTGAGAGTACGTATATTTGACAGGGATGAGTGTGCGCTTATTGAGCGAAAAACATATACTAAATGGTTTGATTATGATAAAATAGTAAATTGCGTGAAGGTAAGAAACAGGAGAGCAGGGGACTATCTGACCATCAACAGCGATATGGATAAAAAGTCTCTTAAGGACTATCTTATCGACAGCAAAGTAGCAAGAGAAAAAAGAGATTCTATACCAGTTATCGCTGATGATTCCCATATACTTTGGGTTGTGGGATTAAGGATCAGCGAATACTACAAGGTAAGCGATACAACAAAGAGGATTCTGGAGATAAGCGTTAAATAGAATAGGTTAACGGCGAAAGGAGATCATCATGCCCAAACACCATGTAGAAGAATTCCTTACAGAGGAAGAAGTAGACAAGAAGATCAGTGAGATCGGAAGGATCATAAGCAAGGACTATGAGGGAAAGAAAATACATCTAGTATGCGTACTCAGAGGCGGAGCATTCTTTATGTGCGAGCTTGCAAAGAGGATCACTGTACCTGTATCTTTGGATTTCATGTCTGTGAGCAGCTACGGCAGCGGCACCGAATCGAGCGGAAATATAAAGATCGTCAAAGACCTTGACGATACACTTGAAGGCAAGGATGTAATAATAGTTGAGGATATAATAGATTCGGGAAGGACGTTAAGCAGACTGATGGAACTTCTTTCAAGCAGAAAGCCCAACAGCTTAAAGCTGTGTACGCTCCTTGACAAGCCCGACAGACGTGTTGTGGATGTAAAGGTTGATTATACATGCTTTGAGATCCCGGACGAGTTTGTGGTAGGTTACGGGCTTGATTATGATCAGATGTACAGGAATCTTCCTTATATAGGTATAGTTAAATTTGATTAAAGGCAGGAAAGTAAGTTGAACAAAAAGAAATCAGGGATAAATGCATATGCGGTGATCTTTATACTGATCATGCTCTTTGCTGGTATTTATGCATATACAAAGGACTCCGGAACGGGTTATACCAAAGCACAGCTTTATTCGGATATAGAGAGCGGCAACATCGCCATGGCTCTTGTAAAGCCTTCATCCGCTGTTCCTAACGGAAAGATAACCGTCATCACAAAGCTGTCTACCGCAAGACAGACAGTTGTGCTGACCGATATCGACGAAGCCGTAAAGCTCATGGATGAACACGGCATTTACTATACGGTAAGCGAGGTTGAGGAAGGCAATATCCTCATGAACTACGTTGTACCGATCATCACCATCGTTGCGGTCATCGTAATGCTCATGATGATAGTCGGAGCCCAGGGAGGCGGCGGTTCAAATGCCAAGATGATGAATTTTGGAAAAAGCCGTGCCAAGATGAGCAGTGACACAAAGAAAAAGCTTGCGGACGTAGCCGGACTTGCTGAGGAAAAAGAGGATCTTGAAGAGATCATAGATTTTTTGAGAGCTCCTGAAAAATACTCAAAGCTCGGTGCACGCATACCCAAGGGCGTGCTTTTAGAGGGCGCTCCCGGTACTGGTAAGACTCTGCTTGCCAAGGCTATCGCAGGAGAGGCAAACGTGCCGTTTTTCAGCATCTCTGGTTCTGATTTTGTTGAGATGTTTGTCGGTGTCGGTGCAAGCCGTGTTAGGGATCTGTTTGCGGATGCAAAGAAAAATTCTCCATGTATAGTCTTCATTGATGAGATAGATGCCGTTGCAAGAAGACGCGGAACCGGTATGGGCGGAGGTCACGATGAGCGTGAGCAGACACTCAACCAGCTTTTGGTCGAGATGGATGGTTTTGAAGACAATCAGGGAATCATCGTGCTTGCGGCAACAAACAGAGTGGATATACTCGATCCCGCGATCTTAAGACCGGGTCGATTCGACAGAAAGATAGCTGTCAGCCCGCCCGATGTCAGGGGAAGAGAGGATATCCTTAAGCTTCATGCAAAGAACAAGCCCATAGGAAGCGATGTGGATCTTAAGCAGATCGCTCAGACTTCGGCAGGATTCACTGGAGCCGATCTTGAGAATCTTTTAAATGAAGCAGCGATCCTTGCAGCCAAAAAGGACAAGGCATACATAGAGCAGAACGATGTAAAACAGGCATTTATCAAAGTCGGGATAGGAACCGAGAAAAAGAGCAGACTTGTATCGGACAAGGAAAAGAAGATCACGGCTTACCACGAATCCGGACATGCTATTCTGTTCCATAAGCTTCCCGATGTGGGACCTGTTTATACTGTTTCTATCATTCCTACGGGACAGGGAGCAGCGGGATATACGATGCCTCTTCCTGAAAAGGATGAGATGTTCCATACCAAGGGACATATGCTGCAGGATATCATGGTGCTGCTAGGAGGCCGTATCGCTGAAGAGATCGTATTTGATGACATTACGACCGGCGCGTCGAATGATATCATGCGCGCTACCAAAGTTGCACGCAAGATGGTCACAAAGTACGGAATGAGCGACAATATCGGTGTCATCTGCTATGACAATGACGATGATGAGGTATTCATCGGACGTGACCTTGCACATGCTAAGAGCTACAGTGAATATATCACCGGAGAGATAGACAAGGAAGTCAAGCGCATCATAGATGACTGCTATGCAAAAGCAAAGGCTATCATCCTTGAAAACAGAGACGTTCTTGAAAAGAGCGCCCAGCTTTTGATAGAGAAAGAAAAGATCACAAGAGAGGAATTCGAGGCATTATTTGTATAACATGCACAAAAATCACCACAACCATTTGTGATTTTTGTTAATCCTTTGCATTGTTCAAATATATGACCTCTGATATTATACTACTTGTAACCCCCAATACATTTTGTAGTTTTTTGCTATACCCCATAAGAGAAATACCTTCTCTGAAAAGACAGCTTACCCGCTGTCTTTTTTATTTGTCTTTTTGTACCAATGAGACTATAATTAGCAAAGAGTATATCTTCAGGCGGTAAAGAAATGTTTGGAAAAAGAAAAGAAGCCACACAGGGCCTTAATATCATAATAGTGGGCGGAGGCAAAGTCGGCGTGACTCTTGTCGAGCAGCTTGCCCAGGAAGGTCATGATATCACCATCATAGACCAGAATGCAAAAGTGGTGGAGAGCATTACCAATACCTATGATGCCATGGGAGTGATAGGTAACGGCGCAAGCTATTCCACGCAGATGGAAGCCGGCATCGAAAATGCCGATCTTTTTATAGCGGTCACCAATTCGGATGAACTGAATCTTCTCTGCTGCACAGTTGCAAAGCGTGCCGGAAATCTTGCGGCCATAGCAAGAGTAAGAACGCCCGATTACAGCAAGGAAGTCGATTACTTCATAGAGAAGTTAGGACTTGCAATGATCATCAACCCCGATTTTGTATCGTCAAGGGTGATAGCAAAGATCCTCACACTTCCCACTGCGCTTGATGTGACGTCTTTTTCACACGGAAGAGTAAATCTGGTACGTATCGAACTGCCCGAGGATAATCCTCTTTGCAACAGGACGATAGCTGAACTTGGCAGGGACGGGATCATTCAGCAGACAGTCATATGTGCGATAGAGCGTGACGGCAAGGTTTTCATCCCGTCAGGTGATTTTATCATAAGGGCAAAAGATATCATCTCTTTTGCCGCATCACAGAGAGAATCGAGACAGTTCTTAAAGAAAATAGGATTTAAGACAGGACAGGTCAAGACCTGTATGATAGTCGGCGGCGGAAGAGCGGGCTATTATGCAGCCGAGCTTTTGATAAAGGCCGGAATAAATGTCCGTATCATAGAGATCAATCAGAACAGATGCGAGCGTCTGTCCGAGCTTCTTCCCGAAGCGACCATAATACACGGAGACGGTACCAGCGAAGAGCTTCTTAAGGAAGAAGGAATAGAGGATGTCGATGCATTTATACCTCTGACAGGCATAGATGAAGAGAACATACTCTTGTCTTTGCATGCAAAGAAGGTTTCACATGCCAAGGTCATAACAAGACTCACCAGAAACAACTTTATGGAAGTTGTAAACGGTCTTGATCTGGGAAGCGTGCTTTATCCGAAATATATCACTTCAGAAGCCATAATCGCTTATGTACGTGCAAGAAACAATTCCAAGGGCTGCAACATCGAAACCCTGTATCATATGTTTGATTCCAGAGCCGAGGCTATAGAATTCAAGGTTGAAAAAGCAAGTGATGTTGTGGATGTTCCTCTTTCAAAGCTTTCGCTTAAGAAGGATCTGCTCATAGCTTTCATCAACAGAAACGGAAAGATCATCATCCCTAAAGGTCAGGATGTTATTAAAGTTAAGGATACTGTCATGATCGTGACTACACATAAGGGATTTAAAGATATTCAGGATATACTGGCTTGAAACAAAGGTAAGACACTATGAATAGTTCCATGATACGAGTCATACTCGGACATGTTTTAAGGATAGAGGCAGCTTTTATGATGCTGCCCTGTCTTATAGCGCTGATATACGGAGAAAAAGAAGGCTATATCTATCTTATTGTTGCGGGAGCATGTGCACTGACAGGTGTTATCATGTCTGCAATAAAGAAACCCACAGACAATGCTCTGTATCTTAAAGAAGGGTGCGTGGCAACTGCTCTCAGCTGGATAATGCTGAGTCTGTTCGGCGCACTTCCGTTTTGTCTGACGGGAGAGATCCCATCCTATGTGGATTCCTTATTTGAGACCATATCCGGGTTTACGACTACCGGAGCATCCATACTTAACGATGTAGAGAGTCTTTCCTATACATCTTTGTTCTGGAGAAGCTTTACTCACTGGATAGGAGGTATGGGAGTACTTGTATTCTTGCTTGCCATCATTCCTCTAAGCGGTGGATCCAATATCAATCTTATGAGGGCTGAAAGCCCCGGTCCTTCTGTCGGCAAGCTTGTTCCCAAGATCAAATCTTCAGCAAGGATCCTCTATGTTATCTATTTTATCATGACTATCGCTGAGATAGGACTGCTGACCATAGGCGGCATGAAGCCTTTTCATGCGATAACACTCAGCATGGGTACAGCCGGAACGGGAGGTTTCGGAGTCTTAAACAGTTCGATAGCATCATATTCGTCATACTGCCAGTGGGTCATAACCGTATTCATGATCCTATTTGGCGTAAACTTCAACGCTTTTTATTTCATCCTTATAGGAAAGGTAAGAAAGTTCTTTGAAGTCGAAGAAGTCAGATGGTATCTGGGTATAATCCTTACAGCGATACTCATGGTATCCGTAAATATCCGTGGCGTCTACGGCAGCATCTCAGAGACTGTAAGAAATGCGGCATTTCAGGTAGCATCCATTATAACGACAACAGGATATTCTACAACGGATTTCAATATATGGCCGATGTTCAGCAAGGTCATACTCGTAGTGCTCATGTTTATCGGAGCATGTGCTGGAAGTACCGGCGGCGGCATAAAGGTCTCAAGAATAGTGATAATGCTAAAGACCGTTAAAAAGGAGCTGAACAATTACAGCCATCCAAAGAGCATCAAGAAGATAATGTTTGAGAAAAAGGCGGTAGAGCATGAAGTGCTCAGGGCCATAAATGTATATCTTATAACATTTATCATCATCTTTACGATCTCCCTTACTCTGCTGTCATTTGAAAACCATGATTTTTCAACAACATTTACGGCAGTTGCGGCAACGATAAACAATATAGGACCCGGACTAAATATGGTCGGACCTACGGGTAATTTCGCGTTCTGGAGCATTCCTTCAAAGTTTGTACTGATGATAGACATGCTCGCAGGAAGACTTGAACTCTTCCCGCTTCTTATACTGTTCAGTCCCAAGGTATTAAAAGAACTGGTAATAGACAGTTTTGCAAAGAGGAAATAATGAGTAATTCATGTTACAACCCGGAAAAGATAAAAGAAAACAGAGATCAGGTCATAATAAAGTCCAGCATACTGGGTATAGCTGCTAATATTTTCCTGTCGGCAGTAAAAGCGATCTTTGGATTGATGTCAAATTCCATAGCGATCATACTTGATGCTGTCAATAACTTAAGCGATGCACTCTCTTCAGTCATCACGATAGTCGGGACAAAACTGGCATCAAAAAAACCGGATAAGAAACACCCTTTAGGATACGGAAGGATCGAGTATTTAAGCGCGATGGCTGTTGCTGTCATCGTACTGTATGCGGGTATCACTTCCCTTGTTGAATCGATAAGAAAGATAATCAGACCACAAACAGCCGATTACAGCACTGTTACACTGCTTATAATAGTGGCGGCTGTCATTGTAAAGCTCATACTCGGAAGATATGTAACGCATGTGGGGAAAAAGGTCAATTCGGGTTCACTGATCGCATCCGGCAAGGATGCGAGCTTTGATGCGATTCTTTCCGCATCCGTTCTTGTCTCTGCGATAGTATATCTGATGTGGCATGTAAGCCTGGAAGCTTATGTCGGAATTGTCATATCCGCATTTATCATAAAATCCGGAATAGAGATGTTAATAGAAACACTTGATGAGATAATAGGAAAGCGAGTGGACAGGGATCTTGTAAAGGATCTGAAAAGGACTATCTGCGAGGAAGAAGAAGTATCGGGTGCATATGATCTTATATTACACAGCTACGGACCTGACAGATATGTTGGATCGGTTCATATAGAGATACCCGATACGCTCACAGCAGAAGAGATAGACAGCCTTCAAAGAAGGATAGCTCAGAATGTGTTCAAAAAACACGGAGTCCTTTTGGGAGGTATAGGTATCTATTCGGTAAACTCAAAAGATGATCAGATAAAAAAGATGCGCTCCAATATCACGCATATCATAGTGCAGCATGAAGGAGTACTTCAGATACACGGCTTCTATGTGGATCTTGAGAAAAAGTCCATAAGCTTTGACGTAGTGCTTGACTACGGCGTGGATGACAGACAAAAGCTGTTTGCACAGATAAAAAACGAAGTAGAAAATGCGTATCCTGATTATGTACTCAATATGGCGCTTGATATAGATGTCTAGCGTCTTACTCCGTTAAACACAAAGCCGTGTTCAAGCAGATAGTCACACCACAATGAATAATACTTGGCATACAGATGAACCTGATCGAATGAGTATCCGTCGGTCAGGTTTCCGTTTTCATCACAGACAGCCTCGTTTATATCTATATAGTATATGTACCAGTCATTAGCCAGCGTTGCCAGTTTTTCGTTGCGGGCTGTGATATTGGCGTTATTGATAGAAGGGTGGGTAGCCGATTTCTGGGCACCCACTTTCATTATGCCCTGAACAATGATTATCGCATCAGGCTGCCAGCGATGGATCTGATCGACAACTTCAGTATACTTCTCAAAGTAAGTATTGATGTTAGAACCGCACTCATTTATACCGAGCATTATATACACCTTGCCGTAACGCGAGCTTGATAAGACTTCGCGTGCGGTTGTATGCTGTATGTCTCCGAATGATATATCCCTGTCGAGACAGTCATATATGGTCATGCCGACATCGGCTAAATAGTCGCAGTTATCCCACCCTGAATACAACTCAAGTCCGACTGTTCTGGAATCACCCAGAAAAACGGCATCGTTAAAATATGACTGATCTACAGGCTGCTCCACATAGTATGTGGAAGGCTGGCTTGCCGCTATTATATCTTCAAGAGGCTCGCCGTAGATGGGAGTAGGTGTCGGCTCATCCATTACAGAGAGTACTTCGGATGACTCGCTTGCTTGCCCCGAAGAAGTAACGTTTGGCAGAGCTATCTGCTCATTCTCATTTCCCATGACTACTGTATGAGATTCCTTGCGGGGGTCTAGAAGCGTCTGTTCAATTGTATCTGCCAGTGAACTTGCTCCGGCTACAATCGTATCACCCTGAACCGCAAAATACGGAAAGTATATCTGCAGTGTACGCGAAAACTGCGTAGAAAAGAACATGATGAGCAGTGTCGCATATATGAATACGAAAAGCGGAGCTCTTTGAAATACCTTTTTCACGAGATCTCCTTAGAAATTTATATACATGAACGGATTGTTGCCGTTCTTCATTATCAGATAAACACAAACCCAGAAAAGAGCAAACGATATAAATCTTGTCATATAGATCCTGGTCTTTACCAAAACCTCTTCCATCAGAGGAAAGCAGCATATGATACCGCCTATCAGATACGGCCAGTAGTCTGACAGATAATTGAGATAATCATTCTCATTTACGTTAAGCGGAGTGCAAACGCTTGTAAGAGAGAACAGTCTTGTGAAGAATATCCCCATCTGCTCTATATTTCCTATCGCAAACATCATCCATGTAAACGGGATGACGATGAGAACATATATGTGTCTTAAAAAGGAAACAACCTTTTTTTCACTTTTAAATACCTTTTTAAGCAGGGTCTTTTCAAGGATTATAAAAAACAAAAGGGTAAGTGCCCAGAACATGAAATTCAGGGTAAGTCCGTGCCACAGACCCGTTAGAATCCAGACAACCGACAGGCTCAAAAGAGTCTTTTTAATGCCGTTCTTGCTGCCGCCCATAGGAATGTATACATAGTTTTTGAACCATTCGCCAAGCGTTATATGCCAGCGGCGGTAAAACTCTGAAATAGACCTTGATAGATAAGGTGAACGGAAGTTGATCGGAAGGGTAAACCCTAACATCTGTGCAACACCTATGGCCATCAGTGAATATCCCTGGAAATCAAAGTACAGCTGCATGCTGTAGGAATACATTGAAATCCACGCAAGAGGTGTGGATATGCTCTGGAATCCGACAGTCTGCACTCCGTTCCACAGATAGTACAGTCTGTCAGCGATTATTATCTTAAAAGACATGCCAAGAATAAAGGTCCTGATGCCTTTTTCAAGCCTGCCAAGTGAAACCCTCTCAGGCATCTTAAGGTCGCTTTCTATATCCTTGAAGCTTACTATGGGACCCTGAAGGACCTTGGGAAAGAACATAACATAATTGGAAAATGTAACGATATTCTTGCACGCAGATATGTTGTTTCTGTATACATCCAGGTAATAGCCGATGAGCTGTATCGTAAAGAAACCGACTCCTATGAAGGTATGATTCTTAAAGAAAAGGATCGATATGACCATAAGAGCGATCTGAAGGGCTATGCCGAAACGCGTGATGAACCTGCGCAGACTGATCTTGTCAAAGAAGCGGTCTTCTAAGATACCCGAGATAAACACTATGATGATGTTTATTAAAAGTACGGGAAAAAGCCAGATATCGTTAAGGGCATAGAAAGCCATACTGCCGGCAAGAAGAAAGTAAGGCTTTATCTTCATGGGTAGCAGAACATATATCGGCACATATATCAATATGAATATAAGTAAAAAGTTTATATCAGAAAATGTCATAATAAATTCCCAGCATTTAAATTATATGGGTTTATTTGTTCCGTGTAAATCGCAAAATCATCTCTTAAGGGCAAAAAATGACAGTATGGACAAAAAAAGCCAAAAAAATGCTAAATATTTATAATAATGTGCGCTTGTACGAGCACGATTATTGTGTATACTGATATCTTAGGGAGTAGAATGGTGGAATGATAAATGAAAAAGAAACTACTGGTGACAGCATGCTTTGCGGCAGTATGCGCACTTCTTGGTGTGCTTATCTACTCTAGATCTGACTCAGATTCAAAACAGTCTATCAATTCGATAGATTCACTTCAGAATATTTCATACGATGCTTCAACTGAATACGAAGAGGCTCTAAAAAAATTTGAAAGCGGCTGTGAAAATGCAAAGGTCATAAGAGATGATGACAGTGCAAATAATAGTATCGCGCTTGTTTTTGAAGGCACGAGCGACACCGTTATCATTGAAAAGATCATCTCTCTTTTGGATGAACATGATGTTAAGGCAACATTTGCCTTATCTGCAATGGAAGCGGCCGAAGACGAAAAGACACTCCAGCTGATAGCTCAAAAGGGGCATGACATAGCAGATGCCGGATTAAGAGGCGAAAGCAACATGGAAGAGATGTCGGATGAAGAGCTTATCTATGACTTTACCTATTCAAAAAAAGTCTTTACCACGCTTTTAAACAAGGATACCGAGCTTTTAATGCTAAATCGCACTCTTTATACGGACTTATTGTGTTCTGCTGCAGCTGCCAGTGGATTTGACAGGCTTATAGCAGCGAGTGCGGGTCATTATCTGAATGAAACAAGCTTTAAGGAATATGAAAAAGCAAGTAACTATATTTCAAAGCAGCCGGGCGGCACCATCATTGTGATAAAGCTTGACGGATATCTCGATGCTCTTGAGATAGAGCCAAAGGTTGAAGTCAAAAAGCCTGCTGAAGACAAGAAGGCTTCGACAGATATAACTAAAGAGGAAGAGGAGACATCAAACGAGGATATTGTTAAAGTCGTCGAATGGATACTTAAGGCGATAGATGAAAACTCCAAGGAGACTGTTTTGGCTTCTTCCCTAAAAAGCATGACCAATGAAGAGTATGTGAAAGAGCTTTTTGACAATGAGGATTCGGTGAAAGCCCGTATGTATCGCGATGTAAATACTATCGAGAACATTGTCGGACTTACGTTTAAAGGCATGGTAAAAGATGAAGAGACTCTCGATAGATTGCTTGCGACGCTTGAAAAGAACAATGCAAAAGCCACGTTTTTCGTATCAAAGAAAGATATCGAAGATAATAAGGATCTGATCGTAAAGATCGCTGAAGCCGGTCATGCATTCGGAACACTCGGAACAGATGCAAGAGATCTGTCGCAATTAGACAGATACACGATATATGAAGATCTGATAAACGGTGAAAGAGCCATAAGAAGCACGGTTTCTTTAAAATGCAGATATTATATGCCCGCAGGTGATGCAAGCGATGAACTGCTCATTGCAGCCGGAGTGGCCGGGCTTACTGTAATAGTTGCACCGGACAGACTGAGTACTCAAAAGGGATCGATAAACCTCTTAAATCTTTCTGATGATTATGATGTTAGTGCACTTGACAGGTATCTGTCAAAAGCCGGATCTGAAAATATAGAGGTAGCTGATCTTACGGAGCTTATCAGACAGGCGGAGACGATACCTGTTATAGATCAGCAGGTGATTGATGAACTGCGTGATGCAAACGAAGGAAAGCTTGCATCTGATAACAGTTTTATATATACGACCGAAAAAGCGACCGTTATGTGCTTTTTTGGTGTTTCAAACAAGCCTGTTGTAAGAGATGTGCTGAATGTTCTGGATGAAAGAGGATATCAGGGAACATTTTTCGTAACAGCGGACGAAATGAAAAACTGCGGCGAGCAGATAGAAGAGATAATCGATGCGGGTCATGAAGTCGGCATTGCATATATAGAGAATAATAAGTATCCTGCTTCATTTGACAGCGTAGCAGCCTATATACTCGGTTCTATGCAGTTTCTTGAATGGAAATACGGCATATCAACAACACTTGTGAAACAGCCTTATGGAGAGGTAGCTGATGAGACCAAGGAGGCTGTATCTGCGACGGGATGCACTCTTGTAGGTCATGAGTTTTCCATGGTCCAGTCTCAGTATACTGAGAGCAGACAGGTAAGCGAATTTTACGGAAAGTATTCGGGAAAGATACATGTTCACAGAGGAAGCATAGCATATTTCAGCATGAACAGCTTTTCGGCCGACAGGGAGTTAGATGAGGAATCGGATGAAGCGACGCTGTTAGGGGATCTTTTGAGAACATATATAAGCAGGAATATCGATACGCTTGTCTATAAGGACTATAAGGGTGTATATCAGCAGTCAACAAGATATAACGTCAGAAGCTACAGCAGCGTGGCTAATACAAAATACTGCTATGTTCCTGGAAGAGGAGGAAATAAAGCGGTAAGCTTAAACAATTCCTATCTTGGAAATCTGCAGGACAGACAGGAGCAGAACGCGTATATTTTTGCCAGATATATAGGCAATCCTTCAGTCACCCGGATACCGGGCTTTACCGATGAGGAATGCGAAAGCATGGATAAAAAAGGATATATAACAGATGACAGGACCATATTTCTGACATTTGATGACTGGGGCAATGACTCTGATGTGAACCAGCTGCTCTATGTCCTTAATAAATACGGAGTCAGTGCAACCTTCTTTATAAGAACGAACAATGTTTCAAGCAATCCGAATCTGCTACGTGCCATTGCAGGTGAAGGCCATGCGATAGCAAGCCATACCCACTCTCACATGCAGCTGTCAGTTCCGGATACAAGTGTAACGGACGGCTATGAATATCTGGAGTTAAGCGATGAACAGGCACAGGTGCTAAGACGTGATCTGGTGACGAGCTATGATGTACTGAACAGATACACGGGAGATATGGTGGTAAACGGAAAGAAAGCTCTGACCACTCTTTTCAGATCGCCTACGCTTGCAGCAGGCAGGAACGGAATGTATCAGGTGTTTGATACGGGATTTACGTATATGGTGAGCGGAAGTCTGAGCACACAGGATTATAAGGCCGCTTCTGTAGACGAACTTGTAAATGTCTTAAGAAACGGAAGGGAAGAATTCTGGGGAATGAACAGAGTAGGAAACGGAACGTGCATAGTCATGCATATGTCACCGGATGCCGTTTATACGGCGGAAGCACTGGATATCATGATACCTGAGTGGCAGTCGCAGGGATATACGTTCAACAGACTGGATGATTATCTTAAGTAGAAACAGAAAGCAAGCAAGATGGAATTCCTAGATAAGATAAGAAAAAAGAGAAACGGAAGAGTAAATTCAGAGGATATACTGTTAAGAGAAAAGCCTGACAGACGACTCCTCTCATACGTGCCTGACAAAACTGAGGAGCGCATGCCTACCGATCGACGCGGATCCACGGTCGGAGAAGGCGGCGACACCTACGAGGATGTACTGCAGTTTAAGAAATCCGGCATCAGATTCATGGTGAATTTTGAAGTCATTCTTACAGCGGGTCTTGTTAATAAGATAAACTGCAAGGGAACAGCTGTGGATGTATCCAATACCGGTATGCTGATAAGGTTTACCAAGGATAACGGTGAGGTTGTAAAAAAGGCTGATACTCTTATGGCGCGCTTCACAGTAGTTCCGGGCAGTATGCCGGAAGGCTATGAGATGAATGTGAAGCAGCAGGTTAAGGTGGCTAGGATCATTGAAAACAAAGATGATGATGACATGCTGTGTGCAGTGATCTTTTCAAAGCCTCTTTCGGATTATGCCGCAGTCAACAAGGACAGATACATGCTCACAGTATCTGCGATACTTCTCGGCTTCATAAGCTTATGTATTGTTCTAATGCGTGCAGAATCGATCATATATTTCAAATTTAACAAGTGGCTGTATCTTTACAGCATCATTACAGCGTTTTTTCTGCTCAGCAGATATCTGTTCGGAGCTTTATATCGTCCGGTCAAGATAGATCCGGATTTTACTCCGGGCGTGACCGTTATCATTCCATGCTTTAACGAGGAGGAATGGATACAGAGGACCATACAGAGCTGTATCAATCAGGATTATCCTGTCGACAAGTTGGAGGTCATTGTTGTTGATGACTGCTCGACCGACAGATCGGTGGAAAAGGCAAACGAGATAATCGAAGCCTTAAAAAAGGAGTCGCATGACAGATACTTTGTTGAAGGAAGGATATCTTGTCTTGTACAGGAGCAGAATATGGGAAAAAGAGATGCGCTTGTCAGAGGTGTTTTGGAAGCCAGACATGATCTTGTTGTATTTGTTGATTCCGATTCTTTCCTTGATCCGTTTGCGATAAGAAATCTGGTCCAGCCATTTAAGGATCCCAAGATGGGCGGTGTGGCAGGAAGAACGGACGTTGCCAATACATATACGAATGCACTTACCAAGATGCAGTCTGTAAGATATTATATAGCATTTCGCATCATGAAGGCTGCTGAAGCTTACTTTGACTGCGTAAGCTGTCTGTCGGGACCTCTTTCATGCTATAAGAAAGAGATAATAATGGAAAATAAGGATGCATGGCTCAATCAGCGCTTTTTAGGTCAGAAAGCCACATTCGGTGATGACAGGGCTATGACGAATTTTGTCTTAAGCAAGCACAGGACCTCTTATCAGGACACTGCCGTCTGCTCTACCATCGTTCCCAATAAGCACAAGGTATTCCTTAAGCAGCAGATGAGATGGAAGAGAAGCTGGCTGAGAGAATCTTTGATAGCAGGAAAGTTTATCTGGAAAAAGGAGCCTTTCGCAGCGGTATCCTTCTATATGGGACTGATGGTACCGATAGCAGCTCCGATAGTAGTCATCTATAACCTTATATATGTACCGTATACACAGCATATATTCCCGACAACATTCCTTGTCGGTCTGTTTCTCATGTCTATGATGATGAGTATGGCTCAGCTTCTTCTACGAAAGAGTTCGACATGGATATACGGAATGATCTTCTGTATATACTATGAGCTTGTCCTTTTGTGGCAGATGCCTATCGCGTGGTTCACCTTCTGGAAATCAACGTGGGGAACCCGCATGACTCCCAGTGATATCAAAGCTGCAGAAAAAAAGATAAGAAAGAGAATGAACCAGTACAAAAACAGGGAGTATATAAGCGTGCAGGAATTTGCTGAAGCCGTAGGTATCAGCGACAGATATATTTATGAGCAGATACAGACCAGACTTGCTCCGTTCGTTGTTATGGTTGGTGACACTGAGATGCTACGACCCGAGGGAGTGGAAGTGCTCTTTATAGATGACGAGGATCAGGATATCACTCAGAAGGAGGCGCAGCATGTATAGGATAGAGACGCCGAAAGATCTGAGAAAGTGTATAAGATCGATACTGCAGCTTTCAGTACTGCTCTTTGTTCTGTATATTCTTATAAGAGTCTTTGTGACATTTAACGAATACAGACCATACAATGAAAATGACATAAATGTTGTATCGGGAAAAGATCACGGATTTGTGGCATTATCATATATCGGCACCGACAGAGAGGGAAACCAGACTCTTATCTCGTCAGAAAGACTAAATGAGCATTTCAAGGCTATGCATGATCTGGGATATGTGACTGTCACTCAAAAGGATGTTGAAAATTACTACAACGAGGGCAGACCGCTTCCCGACAAGGCACTGTTTCTCATGTATGAGGACGGAAGAAAAGATACAGCGATCTATGCTCAGTCTGTAATGGAAAACTACAATTACAAGGCGACGATGTTTACATATGCCGAGAAATTCAGGAGCAGGGACGGACACTTTTTAATGCCTAAGGATCTTGCCGATCTTGTTAAAAACGGTTACTGGGAGATAGGTAGCAACGGTTATCGCTTGGGATATATCAATGTTTTTGACAGGTATCACAGGTATATAGGCCAGCTTACCAGTACCGAGTATTCGGACATGGTCAGGTTCCTTGGCAGAGACTATAACCATTTCTTAATGGACTATATAAGAGATGAGAATGATATTCCGATAGAATCAATCGATGCTATGAGGCGACGTATCAGCGGTGAATATGATCTCATGAAGAATGAGTATACACAGCTTTTGGGATATGTGCCGCAGGCTTATGTTCTCATGCATGCCAATACGGGAGCATTCGGAGAAAACAGAAGAGTCAGTGCTGTCAATGAGCAGTGTATCGCAGATACATTTCAGATGAATTTCAACAGAGAAGGATATTCATGGAATAACAAGGAAAACAGCATCTATGATCTGACACGTATGCAGCCTCAGGCATACTGGTATACGAATCATCTTCTTATGAGGATAAAATATGACATTGATGAAACGGATGCCGCAAACATCACTTTTGTGGAGGGAGACACTTCGCAGAAGCAGTTCTGGGAATGCGAGAAGGGAGCGGTCGAGTTTAAGCCGCAGCTCATCGCACTCACTTCCTTGCCGGAGGATGAAGGCGTATTAAGATTCAAGGCAAAGACGGATCTTGAAAACATTGCTTTAAGCACGTATTTTACCGGAAATATCATTGGAAGCCAGGCAGTCGAGCTTTGTGCAAATAAGGACAGGAGCAAGATGATATGCGTGGAATACATGAATAATGTCATGTATCTTAAGCAGAACGGAGAGATACTTGAACAGGTCGACATGGATGATTTCGATGAGCTGGAAAAGATATCCGTTGAAGAAGATAAGAGAGATACTCTTGTCGGAGAATATGAGGCATTTGCAAGAAGAGCCGGGAGTCATAACGAATCAGTGGAATATAAAAAGCTCAAGGCGCAGGCGCAGGCTCTCGAAGCAAGATCTGTAAGGGAAGGCGCAAAGGAATACAAGAGGACTTTCCAGATCTCCGATCCGGGCTACAGAAAGATAGATATAATACTTAAGGATAACAAAATAACAGTTACTGTCGATGACAAGCCCATGTGGGATAAATACGAACTTGATGAGACTGATCCGGGAGACATCTGTCTTTCATGCGCATGGGGAGATTTCAGATACAGCCAGAGAAATATAGCTGATGATGTATATGACGGAGTATTCAGTAAGATAGTTATAAAGGATCCGGATACAGACACCGAGATATACAGCAATCTGTACAAGGGCAAGCAAAAGGCTTCTAACGCCGTGGCCGGATTCTGGGACAGCCTTATAAACTGGTTCATAAAAAACCTGTAATATAAGGACATTGAAATAGGAAGAATATCATTATATACTAAATTGGATGGATTATCGTATGTACAATAGGAGATATTTATGAGAAACGTAGCACTTATCACAGGTATAACAGGACAGGACGGTTCTTATCTAGCGGAGTTCTTGCTTGAGAAGGGATATGAGGTTCACGGGCTTATGCGTCGTCATTCGATCGCAGGCACAGAACGTATCGATCATCTTCTCAGATCATCATATAACGGAGTAAAACTGTTTTTGCATTTTGCCGATACGACAGATTCAAGCTGCCTTGGCAGGATAATATCAGAGATAAAGCCAACTGAGGTATATAATCTTGCGGCTCAGTCACATGTAGGGATCTCTTTTGAGGTTCCGGAGTATACGGCTGAAGCTACAGGTGTGAGCACATTAAAGCTTCTTGAGGCAATAAGGCTTTACGGCGGAAACTGCCGTTTCTATCAGGCATCGACTTCAGAGCTTTTCGGAGGCCTTCCCGAGACTGCACCCCAGTCGGAAAAGACCCCTTTTTATCCGAAGAGCCCATACGGCGCTGCAAAGCTCTACTCATACTGGATAACCGTAAACTACAGAGAATCCTACAACATGTTTGCATGCAACGGCATTCTCTTTAATCACGAATCACCCAGAAGAGGCGAAAATTTCGTAACAAGAAAGATAACTTTGGCTATCGCAAATATCATGGCAGGAAATCAGGAAAAGCTTTCTCTTGGAAACATGAATGCAAAGCGTGACTGGGGATTTGCGGGAGACTATGTCAAGGGCATGTGGCTCATGCTGCAGCAGGATACGCCCGGTGATTATGTTCTTGCAACAAATGAGACTCATACCGTAAGAGAATTTGTTGAAGCAGCATTTGGCGAACTTGGCATAAAGATAGTCTTTGAAGGAAGCGGCGTTGATGAAAAGGGTATCGATGAAGCAACAGGAAGAGTGCTTGTGGATGTAAATCCGCAGTTCTACCGTCCTGCAGAAGTAGAATTCTTATGGGGAGACTGCACAAAGGCCGAGAAAACGCTCGGATGGAAGAGAGATATAGATTTCAAGGGACTTGTAGCTATGATGATGGATGCCGATATGAAGGCGATCTGTGGCAAGAGCTGTGAAGAATACAAGAACGGGAAATAATTAAACTATGATAATGGTTTTACTAAACTGGCTCTATATTGCAATGACCTCGTTTGGAACGGGGATTGCCGTATTGAGCTTTTTTAGTTGGATTTTTGAAAGAAAAACTGAAGAAAAGCCTTTTTTCATCATACTTGCGGGACTAGTTTTCAATACCGTTTATGCTCAGACATGGAGTCTTTTTGGCGGTGTAGGTGTTGCTGCAAATATTGTCCTGATGCTCATAAGCATCATATCTGTCCTTGCATTAAGAGACAGAGCAAAGGCAAGTATAAAAGGTCTGTTTGAAAGAATAAAGAATACGCACATACTGGCATATATCTATCCTGTGATTATTGTTTTGTTTGCATACGGCTCATCGCGCGGCTATATACATTATGACACGAGCCTGTATCATGCTCAGAGCATAAGATGGATCGAAGAGTACGGAGTTGTTAAGGGTCTGGCATGTCTGCAGTTACGATTCGGATACAATTCAAGTGCATTTGCTCTTACGGCGCTGTACAGTTTTGCGGACATCTTTGTTCAGTCGCTGCATACGACTGCAGGATTCTTTTGTCTTCTCGGGGCATTTCAGGTTTCGGATGTCTATGTTGTATTCAAGGAAAAGAGAGTCAGACATTCGGATTTTATAAGGATAGGACTTCTATTCTATCTGGGACTTATCTTTAAGGAGATGGTATCGCCTGCGAGTGATTACTATGCACAGATACTCATATTTAGCGCTGTCATAGCATGGCTTGATAATTTGGAAAGTGATAAAAAAAGATCGAAAGAAGATCCTGCAGATCTTAAGGATATATATCCCTATGCAATGATAAGCATACTTCTCGTATTTGCGGCTACAGTCAAGTTTTCTATAGCCTTGCTTGTCCTGCTTGCGATAAAACCTGCTGTCATGCTCATAAAAAACAGATATATAAAGCAAATGATCGCTTCGCTTCTGGCAGGTGTAGCTACATTGCTGCCGTTCTTTATAAGAAATGTACTGATATCCGGATGGCTGATATACCCTTCGACTTTTATCGATCTTTTTGATGTGGACTGGAAGATACCAAAGGGCGTGGCTCAGTACGATGCCATGGAGATAGGAGTATACGGAAAAGGTATAAATGACGTTACAAAACTTGATATGCCTATAACTGAATGGCTTCCTGAATGGTTCAGACAACTGTCTTTGGTTGAAAAGGGCTGGGTAGGTCTTACTGCTATATGTCTTGTGGCAGGAGTCATATATTTTATATATAAACTGATAAAAAAGAAGGTCGATGCAGATATTCTTTTAGTATTCATCGTGCTTTTTATATCGTGCATGTTCTGGTTTTTCAGCGCTCCTCTTGTCAGATACGGATACGGCTATCTGACATCTATCCCTCTTTTTGTTGACGGATGCCTGTGCATGGAGCTTGTTGAAAGATCAAATGATAAAAGATCTCTTTATATCGCATTCCTTATAGTCTTTGGCATTATGGGACTTTATCGCCTAAAGACAGTCGGATATGATATAATAAGTACGTTGAAGCAGCCTTACTATCTGACGCAGGCAGACTATGAAGACTGGCCTGCAAAGGAGTATGAGCTTAAGCCCGGAAAGATCATATATGTTCCCGAACAGGATGCTCTTATAGGCTATGACAAATTCCCCGCATCTTTGATGACTATCGATATTCAGATGAGAGGGGATGATTTTAAGGACGGCTTCAGATATAAGGATTATGATGCATGGCTAGAAAATAGCCGCTCAAATAATGAATAAAATTACCCGGAGGTATTAAAAATGTCCAGTCTTACAAAGCAAGACAAGATATATGTTGCAGGTCACAGAGGACTTGTCGGATCTGCAATAGTCAGATCGCTCAAAAGGAGCGGCTACACAAACATCATAGGAAAGACGCATAAGGAACTTGATCTTACCGATCAGAAAGCCGTAAGAGATTTCTTTGAGGCAGAAAGACCGGATGTCGTCGTACTAGCGGCAGCAAAGGTTGGAGGTATAAACGCAAACCAGACAATGCCGGCGGAGTTTGCATACGAAAACATGCAGATACAGTGCAATGTCATTAAGTGCTGTCATGATTACAAGGTAAAGAAGCTTTTGTTTTTGGGAAGCACATGCATATATCCCAAGATGGCACCTCAGCCTATTCCCGAGGATGCTCTTTTGACGGGGCCTCTTGAGGTGACAAACGAAGCCTATGCAATAGCAAAGATAGCAGGGATGGAGATGTGCAGATTCTTTAAGAAGCAGTACGGTGATGATTTTATCAGCTGTATGCCGACAAATCTTTACGGTCCTTATGATAATTATGATCTGAGCAATTCTCATGTTCTTCCTGCGATGATCAGAAAATTCCATGAGGCAAAGATAAATAATGCGCCAAGCGTTGAACTGTGGGGAACAGGTTCTCCTTTACGTGAGTTTCTCTATTCCGACGATATGGCAGATGCATGTGTATTCCTTCTTGAGAATTACAGCGGAGAAAGACATGTAAATATCGGAACAGGCAAGGAAGTAACGATAAAACAGCTTGCCGAGCTTGTAAAGAAGGCCGTTGGATTTAACGGCGACATAGTATGGAATTCTGATATGCCTGACGGAACACCGAGAAAGCTTGCAGATGTGAGCAAGCTGCATTCGCTTGGATGGACTCACAAGGTAGAGCTTGAAGAAGGTGTAAAACTGGCTTATGACTGGTTTAAGGAAAACGTTGAGGACGCGAGACTATAAGAGAGGCAGGGTATAAATCATGAAAGTATACGGAGTGATCATGGCAGGAGGCGGAGGCACCAGGTTCTGGCCTTTATCAAGAGCAGACAAGCCAAAGCAGTTTTTAAACCTTTCGGGAAAGAATGCAATGGTGGTGGAGGCGGCTCAAAGACTGGCCAAGGTCGCTGACAAAGAAGATATTTTTGTGGTTACGAATGTAAAGACAGCACAGGCGACAATCGAACTTACAAAGGATATCCTTAAGCCCGATCATATCCTTGCCGAGCCGGCGGCCCGCAATACAGCTGCATGCATAGGATATGCGGCAATGGAGATAATAAGGAAATATGAAGACGGGATAATGGTTATCGTACCTTCAGACCCGTTTATAAAGGATGAGGATAAGTTTGCACTTGTTTTAAGCAAGGCCGTATATGCCGCAGAGGAAAACGACAAGCTCGTAACAGTCGGCATCAAGCCTACCTTCCCTGCAACCGGATACGGCTATATCAAATACAATGCCGATGATGACAATGTCGCAAAAAAAGTATACGAATTTGTTGAAAAACCTGATCTTGAGACTGCCAGTGAATATGTTGACAGCGGAGAGTATGCATGGAACAGTGGCATGTTCATATGGAAGGCATCAACAATACTTAAGTATTTTGAAAAACTCCTTCCCGACATATACAGATATCTTGTAAGGATCGGAGATGCAATGGGAACCGACAGAGAGCAGCAGGTCCTTGATGAGCTTTATCCTGAGATACCGAAGATATCGATCGACTACGGCATAATGGAACGTGCAGAAGGCGTTCTCATGCTGGAAGGTGATTTTGGCTGGAATGATGTGGGCAGCTTTGATGCCTTTGATCAGATCCATGAAAGAGATGTTGACGGCAATGTGATACTTTCGGATGTCAGTCTGATTGACTGCGATGACAGCGTTTTTTACAGTACACAGAAGGGACATCTTATAGCTGCGCTTGGCATTAAGGATATAGTTGTTGCTCATACCGATGATGTTACGCTCGTATGTGCCAAGGACAGAGCCCAGGATATAAAGCTGTTTGCTGATAAACTGAAGGAAGAAGGAAAGGAGAGGTATTGTTAAAGACCAAACTTATCGTTATCCAACATTATGTGAGATTGAGCGTTAAGTGGTGTTTATTCTCAATGCTGACCGGGGCTGTCTGCGGATTACTCGGAACAGGCCTTTATTTCTTTGTGCAGTGGGCAAATGAGATAAGAAGCAGCTACAGCTGGCTTTTATTGTTTCTTCCCGTTGCCGGTCTGATAATCGTAAAGACATATCATATGTTTGACATACATGAGGATAAGGGAACTGACCTTATCTTCGATTCGGTAAGAAATGCGCAGGCCATACCGTTTAAGATAACGGTGGTCAGCTTTCTTTCAACCGTGTTTACTCATCTTTTCGGCGGTTCTGCAGGAAGAGTCGGTGTTGCCATTCAGATGGGAGGCAGCATTTCTTCAAACCTAAGCAGGATATTCAAGCTAAATCCAAAGGACAGGAGTCTGTTTGTGATGTGCGGAATGGCGGGACTAATATCCGCGCTTTTCGGAACTCCTCTGATGGCGGCATTTTTAAGCATGGAGGTCATAAGCATAGGAGTTATCTACTATGCCGCTCTGCTTCCATGTCTATTGACTTCTCTGACATCCTATTTTGTAGCGATCTCATTAAATGTCGTTCCCATGAGATACAGCCTTACAGAGATCCCTCTGCTGGGGGTTGAGTCTGTTATAAAGATCGGTTTTTTGGGTGTCTCGTGTGCAGTGGTGAGCATAATGTTTTGCGGAGCGATGAAGCTTTGGGGAGATACAGTAAAGAAGCATATTGAAAACCAGTATATCCGCATACTTATCGGTTCTGGGATCATCATAATACTCACTCTTTTGTCAGGAAGCCAGGTATACAACGGCTCTAGTGCATCGCTTTTAAATCAGGCGATAAACTACGGTCAGGCACATCCCTATGATTTTCTGTTAAAGATCCTGTTCACTGCGATAACTCTTCAGTCGGGTTATAAAGGCGGAGCTGTATTTCCGGCGCTTGTCATCGGAGCAACGTTTGGGTGTACTTTCGGCTGGTGGCTGGGACTCCCGGTGGAGTTTGCCGCTGCTGTAGGAATGGTAGCGGTCTTTTGCGGAAGCGTTAACTGCCCGATCGCGAGCATCTTTTTGGCTATCGAGGTATTCGGGGGAGGCGGTATAGTTCTCTTTGCCATAGCGTGTGCCATAAGTTTTGTATTCAGCGGATATTTTACTGTATTCCCGGGGCAGCAGTTTGTTTACTCGAAACTGCGCATCGAATACAAGCATTCGACCATGCGAAATGTTGAAGAGGATGATTTTGATTAGTTTGCCAAGTAAATTTTATTCTGATAAAATGTAGGTCAGTATTATTGCAGGGCAGAGTATGTTTATTTTAGGAATCTTTTTAATACTTTTGCTGCCGTTTGCTGTTGGAACGGTAATGAATTTTATAACCAGACAAAAAGGGACTAATCAGATTGAAACATATTTGATTGGTTTTTTTTCGCTTTTTTTGATACAGGGCATCATCTTTAACCTTCATAACTTTGCGGGTATGAATTTTGCAGGATGCTGCACGATCTTTTCTGTGATCACTTATGTATTTTTTGGTCTTTTTGCCCTGATCGCTGTCTTTGGTTTTTCTGATTACATAGCATGCGGATTTAAAAAGCCAAATATAAGAAAGGATGAGAGGATCGTATATGCCTTTATGCTCATAGCCATAGCCGTTGTTATAGTAAGGGTTGTGATGCTATACGGATTCGAGAGGGACGATCTTATGCTCGAGACAGTGAGGATAAACTGTCTTACATCCACTGTAAACACTTACAATCCGCTAACAGCAAGGCCTTATGAGCTGGGACTTATAGGCTCAAAGAAGCTCGTGACGCTGCCGCTGTATTATACATACTGGTGCATGACATACAAAATAGGTCCGAGAGACCTTCTTTACATGGTATGTGAGCTTCAGGGAGTATTTGTCGTTATAGGCTCCTGTGGCTGTGCAATGAGACGCATACTTAAGACAAACAAGAAAATGTATGTGTATCTTATGTTTGTAGCCGTGCTCCTTGCATCCGGAGACTATTTTAAAGGGGCTGTAGGATACAGAGTTTTGTGGAATGCATATAACGGTGATACCATCGCTTCAACCGCAGTACTTGCTTATATAATATATCTGATCCTTGATATATACCGCCTTGAGAGAGGCGACTACGGAGATACATCATGGGGCAGAAGACTTATAAGAGTCTTTAAGATACTTCTGTGCTTTGCATGCACATTGTTCATAACCGCGATCCCGACAGGAATACTGATAATACTGTTATGTCTGATCACTATGATAATATGTGCGTCAGTCAGATTTGCAAGGGAGGAGAAGTCATGAAAGAGATAATCGACATCATGCTAAGATACTTCTCCGATTCCAAACTTGCGGGAAGCTATTTTTTACTGTTTTTAGTGAGCATAGTGCTCCTGTATTACATGAACAGGCAAAAGAACAGATGGTTTATCATGTACGGGATCTTGCTGCTTGTCGTTGTAGTAATGAATCCAGTGAGTGTATGGCTGATGGTACAGGTCTTTCCATCACTCATTTCCTACGGACCGATAACAATGCTTGTTCCGATACTTATCTATATACCTTTTGCTGCTGCGGAATTAAATGAGTCGTTAAAGGAGATAAGGATAAGAAGGATCGTAACTGTCATCCTCGTATTTTTGATATTCATCTGCGGAAATATGTGCGGCATGGTCAAGGACTATTCCGTTTCTGACAGCAATGTCACGGATGCAGAAGAGCTTGATGTGGTCAGATGTCTTGATGAGGCAAAGCCCAAGATGGTTCTTGCGGACGAAGCTGTCATTCCCGCCATATCAGCAAGGGGAAAGGCGATACCGCTCTTTTACGGCAGGGATCTATGGACTGCAAATATGGATACCGGGATAATGGACGGGTATAACGAAGAGGCATACGCATTGTTTGATGCCATGAAAAACTCTAAGGAGAATGCTGACTTTATAGCAGATACTGCTTACGAATACAGATGTGATATAATAGTCATGGATAATTTTGAGGATGCGCCTACAAGGCTTGGTAGCTACAGACTTATTAATACTACGCAGAATTATCTTATATACAGACTTGACGGTGATATGTGATATCTTGGAGGAAACCTATGAAATTGCTTAGTGTCATAGTTCCGTGCTACAACGAAGAAGACAATGTTTTTCCCTTTTACGAGGAACTCATGAAAAACAAAGAGTTCTTTGATAAGCGCGGACTTGATATCGAGATCATATATATAAATGACGGCTCAAAGGATGAGACTGTTAACAGAGTAAAAGAGCTACATGAAAAGGATGAGCGCGTAAAGTTAGTGTCATTTTCGAGAAATTTTGGAAAAGAGTCTGCAATATATGCCGGGTTTAAGAAGGCCAAGGGCGATTATGTTGTCATGATGGATGCAGATCTTCAGGATCCGCCCGCTCTCTTGCCTGAGATGTTTGGCTACATCGATGAGGGTTATGACTCTGTGGCGACAAGAAGAGTCAACCGCAAGGGCGAGCCTCCTATAAGATCCTTTTTTGCACGTATGTTTTATCGCCTGATAAACAAGATGAGCAAGACAGAGATCGTGGACGGTGCAAGAGACTATCGCCTTATGACAAGACAGGTCACGGACTCGATACTTTCTATGTGTGAATACAACCGGTTCAGCAAAGGCATCTACGGCTGGGTAGGCTATGAGACAAAGTGGGTTGAGTTTGAAAATATAGAACGGACAAGAGGCGAGACAAAGTGGAGCTTCTGGGGACTTTTCAAATACTCGCTGGAAGGGATCGTGGCATTTACCACCGCACCGCTTTCGTTCGCATCATTTATGGGAGTGCTGTTTTGCTTTTTTGCATTTATACTGATCATATTTATCATAATCAGGACCTGCGTATTCGGTGATCCTACAAGCGGCTGGCCGTCTCTTGTCTGCATCATCTCTTTAATAAGCGGTGTACAGCTTCTGTGTCTGGGCATCATGGGACAATACCTGTCAAGGACATATCTTGAGGTTAAGAAAAGACCTTTATACTTTGTCAAAGAGGAAATAGACTGACTGTATGGCAACACGTTTTAATGATGAAAACTACATGAATGAGACCATGGATATGAGACGGTTCTTTCTCTGTCTTAAAACAAGGATATGGATGATCGTTCTTTGCACGTTTGCCTGTTCGCTCATAGGTGCGGGGGCATATAAAGCATATTATTGCATAACAGACGGACAGGACAGATATCAGAGAAGCTGTGATTTTTATATCACCTTTAATGAAGCAGACCACCCCAACGGCATGGATTATTATAATGCATACACATGGGGACAGTTTCTTTTAGATGATAAGATGATAGAGCATGTCATGGACTTTGGAGGCAAATATAATGAGGATGAGATAAAAGCAGCCGTGACATCGCGAATGATGAGCGATTATCGTATCCTTACTGTTATCGTGAGCGGGACTGACACAAGAAAGATAGAGGCGATCTATGAGGCATACAAGTTTGCAATGCCGCTGTTTGCACAGGATGTCGAGGAGATAACAAGCATAAGTGTGTGGTCAGAAGATGATATGACAAAGATTAACGACCATACGCGATCTTTTAATGCTGCAATATTGGGAGCGATATTGGGATTGTTTTTCTCATCGCTTGCGTGGGCTTTGTATTACTGCATGGATGACAGGATATATACACAGTCGGACTGGTGCAGGAGATTCAAAGATATAGCATTTCTTGGATATGACTGTGAGATCTTTGATAAAGAGTCTGATAAGGATCCTGATATAAATGATGATGAGATACTGTTTTTGGATTGGGGAGAACATGCGACTGCTGCAGAGTATCTTATCAATGAAAAGAAGAACAACAAAATTGATGTAAAAGGAATAAGGCTTGTTGATTGCAATGAAGCATTTTTAAGGAATTATTACGGCAGATCAAAAAACTGACAGTCTGTTTTTGTTGTGAATGGTACTATGTTATGTTACAATAACAAAGTTAAAAATTTGATTTCTCAAAAGGAGGAGAATGTAATGTTTGAATGGAAAGGTTTTGCTAAGTTTTGGTTGTGGTTCTGCCTGATAATCAATATCCTTGTACTGGTATTGGGCGTGATCGGACTTTTCGGTGTGGTAGCACTCGGAGCTGAAGGACTCGGAATCCTTATTTTTTCTCTTGTTGCTGAAGTCGGCATGATCGCAGGTCTTGCTATTTTGCTTTTCATGAAGAAAAAGCTCGGCTTCTATATAGTAGCTGCTATGGGCGTATGCAATGTAATTCTTAATGCAATGTCAGGTCAGCTTGTTAAGGGAATCGCAAGCGCTATCATCAGTCTTGTTATCCTTTTCTTTGCTATCAAGGGCAACTGGAACGAAATGGAATAATCGGTTTTTTTATACCGAAAAGATAAATCTGCAGGGATTTGCCCTGCAGATTTTTTTATACTATAATGCATATTGGGGTTGTATGTAGCAAAAGTCCCTAGGGAGTAGAGTTTAAATGACCTTACAGGTTCTTGTATCATGCGTAAAACAGAATATCAAAACCCAGGCGGAGGTCATGAATCTTGAGTCTGATGCGATAATCATCAATCAGTGCGATGAGAGTGACTACTGCGAATATGATCACTCAGGTCACAGGATAAGATGCTACAGCTTTAATGAGCGCGGAGTAGGTCTTTCAAGGAACAAGGCGCTCGAAAGAGCCACTGCTGATATCATCCTATTTTCCGATGAGGATATCAGATATGAGAAAGGGTATGCCGAAACTGTCATAAGAGAGTTTGAAAAACATCCGAATGCGGATATGCTTCTCTTTAACATTGATGTCGTCAAAGAGCGCAGGACATACCATATAGAGAAGGAACACAGGGTGTCTTTTAAAAACTGCGGAAGATATCCGACCTACAGTTTTGCGCTAAGAAGAGAAAAACTGATCGCCAGCGGGATAAAGTTTAACTTAAACTACGGAGGCGGTGCCAGATACGGATGCGGAGAAGACAGCCTGTTTATCATGGACTGTGTAAAAAACAGATTTAAGATATATGCTCTGCCTGTGACTATAGGAAGGGAAGAGTTCAGACCGTCTACATGGTTTAACGGGTATAATGAAAAGTATTTCTTCGACAAGGGCGCTTTATACGTACCGCTTTACGGAGTGCTCGCAAAGCCTCTTGCGATAAGATGGCTTCTTGCTCACAGAAAAGTATTCTTTGCTGATAGATCTCAGGATATAAATACATGGCAACAAGCCTATAAGATCATGAAAAAGGGCATGAAAGAAGTAAAATGATCCTCTATACATTCGTATTTTTCATAACCTTGCTTGCGGCGATGCTTGTTCGCAGACCGCAGCCAATATATGCCGCATCGAGACAAAAGCTATTAAACAGGATCAGTCTGGCGGCTATTTTCGGTGTCCTTTTTTTGCTGTGCGCATTAAGGATCGAGGTTGGAAATGACTATATAACCTATGTTCAGAATGCACATGAGATATATGTCGGCGGTATAACGGTAACCGAACCCGGATACAACCTTGTTGTCAAGCTGATTTATATGATATCCGGATATGAAAATTTCCTTTTGGTATTCGCTGTCTTTGGCTGCGCTACGATCTATATCTTTTTAAGATCGATGTATGATCAGAGCCAGTCGTTTGCCATGAGCTTCATGCTGTTCATGGCTCTTGGCATATATTTCAGATCATTTACGACGGTAAGATATTATCTTGCTCTTGCCATAGCCCTTTATTCGATAAGATATGTTTTAAACAGACAGTACCTTAGATTTGTTCTTATCATATTGATCGCAGCGCTGTTTCACAAATCGGTTCTGATAGTCATACCGATGTATCTGTTCTGTGCTCTTTCATGGAAAAAATGGTTCTGCGGGCTACTTGTTGCGGCTTCAGCTGCATTATATATCTTAAAAGATTATGTGATGGAGATAGCTCTTAAGCTTTATCCGTCATACAAGGATACGATATACCTGACGATGGGAGTCGGTATAAAGGACAGCCTTCCGGCAATCGCAAGATGCAGTCTGATCCTTGTTCTTTGCATTTTCTGCTACAGGGAAGCTATAAAGGATAATAAGGCAAATACACTGTATTTCAATATGACTATGCTGTCATTTGTGCTTTATACTGGCGGATCATTCATACCGATGGTATCCAGATTCGGATATTATCTGATAACACCTCAGATACTGCTCGTACCCGGTATATACATGTCTGTTAAGAATGAAAAGAAAAGAAAATATGTCCTGCTTGCGATCATAGCCGCTGCAACGCTTTATTTTGTGTATTTTCTTTATACGGCATCAAAACCAGGTATAGCAGTCCTTCCGTACAGGTCATGGCTCTTTACAGATTTGGAGTGGAATAACATTGAAGACGTGCTTACATATACTAATCGTTAGTTTAAATCCGCATGAGAGGTTAAAAAAGACGCTAAGCAGCATCTTTTCCCAGACCTATAATGATTACAGGGTAATAATCAAAGACGGCGGATCAAAAGACGGTTCACTGCAGGAACTGAAAGACAGCGGTTTTTTTAATGATCATGACAATGTAAAAATAATAGAAAAGCCAGACAATGGTATCTATGAGGGAATGAACCAGGCGATAGAAGCCATGTTTGACGAGATCGGCAGTGATGACCATTACTGTCTGTTCTTAAACTGCGGCGATACATTTCATGATGAAAGGGTTTTAGAGAGAGTTGCTCCATATCTTAAGGAATATGACAGGGACCATATCATATACGGAGATCAGTATAATCTCATTCAGCAGACTGTAGTATCCTCAACACCAAAGATCAATGAGTTCTCGCTGTATCGAAACGTGCCATGTCATCAGGTCTGCTTTTATTCAACAGGCCTTTTCAGAAAAAGAGCGTACGAAATTAGATACAGGGTCAGAGCCGATTATGAGCATTTTCTGTATTGCTGCTTTGAACTGAAGGCAGAATGTGAACATATCGATGTCATCATATGTGATTACGAGGGCGGAGGATATTCGGAAACAAAGGAAAACAGAAAAAGGAGCGTCAACGAGCATAAAGAGATAACACAAAAGTATATGCCAAGATCAGCAAAAAAATACCGTCTGATGATGCTTCTTACGCTTGCGCCCCTGCGTACAAGGATCGCAGAAAATCCCAAAACATCGCGTATATACAATTCGATCAAGAAACGTATCTATTCGAGGTAATAATGAAAATACTCTGGTTGTGCAATGTTATCCCTCCGGTGATAGCAAAACAACTGAATACGGAAACGACAGTCAAGGAAGGCTGGATAGATGCATCGCTTAGGCGTTTCTTAAAGGATGAAGGTCAGGATATTTCAATAGGAATTGCCTGTCCTGATCCTGCTATCGATCAACCATTAAAGAAAGACAGGCTTTTGATCGAAGGCAAGCAGGTATGTCTTTACAGGTTCATGGAGCATACAGCATCTCCGTGGGTATATGACAAGACACTTGAAAGAGTCTTTGACAGTATCCTTAATGAATTTACTCCCGATATCATACACGTATTCGGTACTGAATACCCGCATACGCTTGCGCTTGTCAGAGCATGTGAGGATAAAGATAAGATATTAGTATCCATACAGGGAGTGATGAGAGCCTGTGCGGAAAACTACTGCGCAGATCTGCCTGATAATATCATCGATCAGACTACTTTCAGAGACTGGCTAAAGAAGGACAATATCAGAGCGCAGCAGCAAAAGTTTATGAAGCGCGCTGAATTTGAAAAGGAAACTCTTGAAAAGATATGTCATGTGACGGGAAGGACAGAGTTTGATAAAAAAGAAGTCCTTAAGATAAATCCAAACCTTAATTATCATTTCATGAATGAGACGCTAAGAGGCGCATTCTATGATGCTGAGTGGAAGAGTGAAAGACTTGGCAAACACATTATCTTTGTTTCCCAGGCCGATTATCCGTTAAAAGGCTTTCATCTGCTCATAGAGGCTATGCCTGATGTACTCAAGGCATTTCCCGATACACATATATCTGTTGCGGGAAACAGCATCACAGGATATTCATCCCTAAAGGAAAAGATCAAGATAGGAACCTACGGCAGATACTTAAGACAGTTAATGGAAAGATCAGATCTTGCAGATAAGGTGACTGTCCTTGGCAGGCTTGATGAGAACAGCATGAAGAAAAGATATGAAGACAGCAGTGTATATGTGTGCACTTCATATATTGAGAACTCGCCAAATTCGCTGGGAGAGGCAATGTTAAGCGGAACTCCGTGCATCGTACCAAAGACTGGCGGCATACCGTCCATGGCATCAGATGACGAGGTATTGTTCTTTGAACGAGGAAACAGCGCGCAGCTTGCAGAGAATATCATATCGCTGTTTAACGATGAAGAGAAAGCAAAAAAAATGTCTCAAAACAGTAAAAAGAGAGCACGCATCACACATGATGCAGACAGTAACTTTAAGAGACTTCTGGAGATTTATAAAGAGTTATGCCACGAATAACGATGATAAGCAATTTCATAAATCATCATCAGATACCCTTCTGTGAAGAGATGTATAAGCAGCTGGGAGACGGATTTAAATTTATCCAGACACAGCCCATGGAAAAGGAAAGAGCTGACATGGGATGGGCTGTTGATGAAAAGAGCATTCCCTATTTAAAACTCCTGTACAAGGAGGAAGAGGAATGCAGGCTGCTAATAGATACCTGCGATATGCTGCTTGCCGGATGGCAGGAGAGAGAAGATCTTATACTGCAAAGGATAAAGCAGGGAAAACTCACTGTAAGGATAAGCGAGAGGATATACAGAGAAGGTCAGTGGAAAGCAATATCTCCCAGAGGCCTTATCAGAAAGTATAAGGAACATATCAGATTCAGGAACAGCAAAAATGTGTTTCTGCTATGCAATGGGGCATATGTGGCTTCCGACTTTAACCTGATAGGAGCATATCCAAACAGGAAGTTCAAGTTTGGATATTTCCCTAAATTCAGACCATGCGATATGACAAAAAAGCCTCCAAAGGATGAGATACAGTTTATCTGGGCGGGAAGGTTCATGGAGCTTAAGCATCCTGAGTATGTTGTAAGACTGGCAGCGGATCTTCTGGATATGGGATATAACTTTAAGATACACTTTATCGGAAGCGGTCCCATGGAGGAGTCATTAAAAAACAGTGTCAAAGAGGGTGAGCTTGAGGACAATGTATTTTTCTACGGATTCATAAGTCCCGAAAAAGTCAGAGAACTCATGGACACCTGTCATATACATCTGTTTACCAGCAATTATCTTGAAGGATGGGGAGCGGTCGTCAACGAAGGCATGAACAGCGGACTGGCCGAGGTCGTCTGCAAAGAAGTAGGCTGCGCGCCTTATCTGATAAAGGATATGGAAAACGGGCTGATCTATGATTCAAGCTATGAGGACTTCTTAAAAAAGGTGCTCATGCTGATGGAGGATACATCCCTTATAGACAGACTCGGTTCAAATGCTTATAAGACGATCTGTGAATACTGGAATCCCGCAAATGCGGCCGCACAGATCATCAGATTTTATAATAACTATATTGATAACAAGATCGAACCGCCCACAGAAGGCCCGCTGTCTGTGGCAGAGGATATCAAACCCGTATGAAGATAACGGTCATAGTGCCTGTTTACAACATAATAGACTGTTTGGAACGCTGCGTCATGAGCATCATCAATCAAACATACAAGGATCTTGAGATCATACTTGTTGATGACGGATCTACCGACGGAACTGCAGCTCTCTGTGATGTTTTGGAAACAAAGGATATCAGAGTCAGGGTGTTTCATAAAGAAAACGGTGGATCATCTTCTGCAAGAAACCTGGGGCTTAAGCATGCGACCGGCGATTATATAGGATTTGTTGACAGTGATGATTATATCGAACCTGATATGTATGAACTGTTGGCGGATGCTGTCGTTCGTAACAATTCTTTAATGGCTCAGATCTCGAGAGATGAGATAAATGAGGATGGCAGTAAAAGAGGAGATGTATGCATCCCGCCTGAAAAGGAAATCATAATAACCGGCAAGGACATGCTTAAAGAGCTGTTAATGCACAGAGGGGACTGCTCGTTCTGTACTAGGATATGCGCCAGAGAGCTGTTTAACGAAAGAAGCTTTCCCGAAGGCGAGCTGAATGAGGATTTCAGACTCCTGACCGAGATGCTGCCGTTTATTGATAGCTTTCCGATCCTTCCGAAGCAATGCTATCATGTATACTATCGCATGAACAGCAACAGCAGAAGATCAGACAGGGATGACTTTTCGAGAGTCTTTGAGGATATTGTAGTCAATGCGGACAGGATTCAAAAGACTGTCGATGAGAGATATCCCGAACTCAGAGAAGTAGCCTTCAGGTTCGGGATGGTACAGAGACTCGATTACATGCTTCACATTCCGATAAGCATGATGACTGCAGATAATAAGTTTTATCGTGAAGTTGCCATCTATATGAGAAAAAACAGACTGCATGCTTTAAAGAACAGGATACTTACAAACAAAAACAAGCTTTACATCCTGCTTCTTGGAACAGCACCAAAAACAGTCCGTTCGATACATGAAAAAAAGATGAAAAGGAGAGGAAATATATGAAATATATATATCCTGATGGAAAACCAAAGGCGCTCACATTCAGCTATGATGACGGAGAGCACTATGATCGCAGGCTTGTCGGCATATTCAATGAATACGGGTTAAAGGGAACTTTTCATCTGAATTCCGGCAATCTCGGAAAACAGACTCCCGGCAATATATATGTTGATCCAGATGAGATCACTTCACTTTATGAAGGTCATGAAGTTGCCTGTCACGGTGTGCATCATAAGAACATGCCGCGAATACCGTTATCCGTAATGACAAGAGAACTGTATGAAGACAGGATCGCGCTTGAAAAATATACCGGGAAGATAGTCCAGGGATTCTCATATCCGTTTGGAAACTATACTCCCGAGCTTATTAATGCTCTTAAGGCGGTCGGGCTTAAATATGCACGTACCGTGGAAGCAACACATGGTTTCTTCCCTCCGGGAGATTTTATGATGTGGCATCCCACATGTCATCATTATGAGGACCTTATCGAGGACGGAAAGAGATTTTTGGATGTTCCGGACTATATTGAGCTTCCTCTCATGTATGTATGGGGACACAGCTTTGAATTCGGCAGGGCTAACGACTGGACGGTCATCGAAGAGTTTGCAAAGATGATGTCAGGTAAGAGTGATATCTGGTATGCGACAAACATGGAGATATATGACTATCTGACAGCAATAAGAGCGCTAGAGTATTCAGCTGATGAGAGCAAGGTTCATAACCCGTCTGCTATAAGCGTATGGTATGAGCATAACGGACAGATCTGTAAGATAGGTTCAGGTGAAACAAAAGCGATTAAGGACTGATCATTTCCCAAAATGGATACAAATACTTCTTTTAAGGAAAAACTGAATAAAAACCTATCCATGATCATACTGGCTTTTGGCATTCTTGTAAGGTTCATATATGTCTTAATGAGCACCATATATGACAGACAGTACGATATAGGTATGATCGATCTGGATTCACCAACGACTGTGTCGGGCGGTCATCTTGCATATATCCAGTATCTTTATCAGAACATGAAGCTTCCCGATGTGGATCCTTCGACTGTATATCAGTTCCATCATCCGCCAATTCATCACTTCATATCAGCTCTTTTTATGAAGTTTGTGAGTGTATTCACAAACAATACTGATGTGATAGAAGAATCCATGCAGTGGGTTCCCTTTGCATGCTCGGTTGTCATTCTAATAGCTTCATTAAAGATAATGAAGAGATTTATGATCGATGAGAAGGCTCTTTGCTTCGGCATGGCGCTTCTTTGTTTCCATCCCTCTCTTATCCTTCTTTCGGGAAGTGTCAACAATGACTGCATGGCACTCATGTTTTCAGTACTAAGCATACTGATGACAATGGTATGGATAAGTAAACGGGATCTTGCAAGCATTATCTGGGTTGCTGTCTTTCTGGGGCTTGGAATATCTACAAAACAGAATGTTGCGGAGCTGGCATTCGCGATCGGACTCATTTTTTTAATCATACTTATTAGAGAGATAAAGAATAAGGATAATATATCAAAACTTATCTTGCAGTATATAACTGCGGGAGCAGTATCGATCCCTATAGGGATGTGGTTCTATATAAGAAATCTTGTAAAGTACGGCATGAGTATTCTGTGGGTATACGATCTTGGAAACGACAGCTGGCAGTATACCGGGAACTACTCTGTCATCAACAGATTCCTATGGCCCGTTCCTTCAGAGATGATAGATAACTTTACTCATTTCAGGATAGGGTGCGGCTATAATGTATGGATGCAGATCATGCGTACCTCCGTTTTAGGGGAATGGGATATGGCATCTGTAGCAAAACCAATAAAGCTTATTGCTGTACTGCTCATGTTTACAGGTATATTTATAGCTTTTATAGCTTTTGTATGCATGATCAGAGTTTTTGTGACAAGGGACAAAAATGAAAATGCGCCCGTTTATGACAAGCTGTACAGAGTCCTGTTTGTGTCAGGATATGTGTCGGTGATGATAAGCTATCTTGTTTTTGCCTATAAATATCCTCAACAGTGCAGCATGCATTTCAGATATATTGAGATAACTCTGATATTTACTGCAGTAGCTTTAGCCATTAGCTTTGAGAGACTGAAAACAAAGCATATGAGAATGATCTGGAATATGGGACTGTGTGTATTTTGCATGCTCAGTCTGATCATGTGCGCAGTATGGTGTCTGCAGTGAGATAAAAAAGATGATCGAGGTTAAGAACATAAAACAGCAAAAGGGAATATTCATAACAGCCGGGATAGTACTGCTATCCCTTTTTGCTGTGTTTATCGCTGATAGCTTTTATCCTTTTGGAAGCGGATCGGTTGCTGCTCTTGATCTTAATTCACAATATCTGCCGCTGTTATACAGATTCTATGATATAGTGACAGGCACAAAGAATCTGGCCGTCGATCTTCATATCGGAGGTGGTATAAATCTGTACAGTGACAGTCTGACTGAACTTTTAAATCCTTTCAACTATATACTGCTTTTATTTAAAAGAGCAGACCTTTACAAGGCAGTAAATATCCTCTTAATACTCTATACGCTTGCAGCATCGCTATCGGCTTATCTTGTTCTTGACAGGATCTCAAAAAAGACGGACAGCTACCTAAAGATCGCATTATCTGTAACTTACGGCATGTCATACTACATGGCTTATCAGTATGAGATCATCAGATGGATGTATATAGTAGTGCTGTTCCCGTTCTTATATCTGGCGCTTTTAAGACTTCTTGAGGATAAAAAGCCTTTGGCGTTCATATTCCTTCTGGCATATATATTTGTTTTAAGTCTTCAGTTCGGCATACAGCTTTGCATGTTTTCGTTTGTTTACAGCATATGCTATATCCTTAATGAAAACAGGGACGGTACAAAGACACCTGTTGATGCGCATAAATGTCTGCTTATTGGAATATCACTTATCGCAGCGGTTCTTTTGTCCGGATTTTCCACATATCCTGCAATTACAAACATTCTCAGTTCGGCAAGATCGACACAGAATTCATCGATCCTTACCGTTATCACTCATCACGGACTTGACAATCTGCCTGAAAGACTTCTAGAAATATCAAATCCTGTGGTGCTTGGCATGTTTGCGGCCACAGTATTTGTTATTAAAAAAGATACGATAAAAACGCTCAAGAGAATAAAGCCTGTTGCTGCGGCTTTAATAGCAATGATCATAACCGTGATCATTGAGCCTGTAAATCTTTTGTGGCATCTTGGCTCTTATCAGTGCTTCCCTGTAAGATATGCTTATTGTGTTGTATGGCTCGGGATTGTTCTTGTAACAGATCTGATAAATGAATGCATAAACAAAGAAAAAGCACAGGATAAAAAGAGCCGGAACGTAATCATATCCTGTGTGTGTTTTGTAGCAGGTCTTGCACTCATATCTTATGTATATCTAAAAAGGCTTATGTTTTCGCAGGCATTTGCGACTCTTGATATCAGCGGGATGTGCAAAAAGGAAACACTGCTTATCTATATCATCGCTCTTATTGTTTCAGGACTTGTCTCTATTGTGATGTTCACTGTACTTAAGAGAAGCAAAAACACTATCTTTTGCATAGATACGGTTTTTCTGTCAGCCCTTATGGGAATGATATGGTTTATGGCTGTTCTGTGGCCGCAGACTTCGCAGGCAAGAGCCATAAATGAATCCAACTATCTTAAGATGAACAGTATATACGTGAAAGAAAAGGAAAGCGTATACACATGCCATGAAAGGGAAGAACAGGATGAGATCATAAACAAAGCGCTTGTAAGCGGAAGATATTCCATGTCGGCATATGTACCGTCAGGTGAGAGCAGAGAGTATGTAGATACAATGAACGGACTGGGATATGAGACACCGTGGATATCTGTCACATCTTATGGCGGAAGCAAGCTAAGCGATACTCTGCTTGGCCTGGAAGAAGGCTTTGGCGGCGCGATCAATGTGTCCAAGGAGGAATTTGATAATATCAGGGATGTTACGGATTTTTCGTCACTGATAAATGAGAAAAAACCTGTCACACTGGTTTTTGATAACAGGAAAGGTCAGGTAAAAATAAAGTCCGATGAGACTATGTCAGGATATGTTCTTTTGCCTATGGCATATATAAAGGGATGGAATTCTTTACAGGCAAGAGTGTGCGATTATTTAGGAGGTCTGCTTGCTGTAGAGATTAATGACAGTGCTGATCAGATCATACTGGATTATTCGGTGCCGGGGCTTTTTGCTGGATCAGTTATGTCTGTAGTGGGCCTGTCTTTAATTCTTTTACTGATATTGCTGCTAAATAAACATACAGTCCTTGACAGGATCGCAAAGCCTGTATATATGGCTGTGGCAGTTCTTTTTATACTTGTCATGTATATCCTTCCCAGTATCGGCTTAGTCGTATTCATGGGAGCAAAGGCTGCAAAAAAGGATCTGACACCATATCTGGAGATTTCAAGAGTTGAGGATACAAACGTTCATACATTGCTATCCCAGACAGTCAGTGAGGACGGGATACATGTGCTCATAGGCCGTAACAATCTTATGAATGACAAGGGAGTCAAGATAACATCGTCTGATGAGGAGAACGGTTACTACAGGGCAGCCAAGGCCTCTGATGGTATCATCGATAAGGAGTCAAGGTGGTCGTCAGTCAATGACTGGGATAACAACGATCATTTCCTTCAGGCGGATTTTAAAAACACAAGAAATATCCAGGCCGTAAAGATATACTGGGAAAGAACAAACGCATGTGAGTACTGCATAGAAGTATCTCAGGATGGGATAAACTGGACAAAAGCAAGTCAGTTTAATGAACCTGCATCAAGCAATCCTCAGATCATATATTATGAAGAGGCTCTTAAAGCAAGGTTTTTGAGACTTCATATAACTGATGTGACCAAAAACGAAGAAGATGCTACTTTGTATTATCAGAATGTTTCGGTCTATGAACTTGAAGTATATGATGATGAATGCGACAGCTTTGTGATAGAGAGGCCCAAACTTACTGACGGAACAAACAGACAGGTTCCTGTTCCTTCAGTTCCTGACGGATATGTACTGAAAGTAGGAGGAGTAAACTATGACAATCTCCTTCATGAAAAGAAGACATTTGCGGATACTGTCGCTTCGGTAGGGATAAATCTCGGATATGAGCTTTACTACGGATATCAGAAATGGGATATCGAAGGATTTGATATTGTATTGCCCGCATCGGATAACAGCATGGGTGATGAGCTTAAATTCAAAGATGTGAAGGTAAGAGAGTGGAAGAAAGAAAACGGAGAGTTTTCATTTGATAACAGAGATTCGCTCAAAGATGCACTTAATAACAGAGAAAACGACGCCTTGCTAGATGTAAGCATAAATGAATCGGATTATCTGGGAGAAGAAGGCTATGAGATAAAGATAGATAACGACAAGATCATCCTTACTGCAAATACTGACAGGGGTATTTACTGGGGAAGAGTCACCTTAAGTCATATGATAAAGGAAAATGATTCAAGCTGGGAGTGCGGCATTATTCGCGATTACCCGGAATATGCAGTTAGAGGCTTTGTGCTCGATGTGGCAAGAAGACCGGTATCGATGGATATGCTGTACCGAATGCTGGATACACTTGCCAATAACTACATGAACACATTCCAGATACATCTGTCTGACAATGCGATAATATCATCGAGCGAATATGACGGTACGGTCGAAGGCGCAAGAAAGCTGTTTAGCGCATACAGACTTGATTCCTCAATAAGCGCAGGCGATGAGAGGCTGACAAGTGAGTTTTATTATACGGATGAAGAGTTTAGAAAGTTCATAGCTGATGCAAAAAAGATGGGTATAGATGTTGTACCTGAGATAGATACACCGGCCCACAGCCTTGCAATCACCAAACTGTTCCCCGAACTTGGCTATGATGATTATCCGGAACTGGCAGATACACTTGATGTATCGAAACCCGAAGTATTGGAATTTACTACCGATCTATGGAGTGAATATCTTACAGGGAATGACCCGCTGTTTAAGGAATGCAGTGTGCTTCATCTTGGAACGGATGAGTTTTTCGGTGACAATGCTGCTTACTCAAAATATGTTGCTAAGCTTTGCAGATCGATAAAAGCCATGTCTGAGGATAAGACTATAAGGTTATGGGGAAGCATTTCATACAATCAGATGGATACTGCCTCAATAGATAAGAATGTTCAGATGATGGTCTGGAGTGCCATATGGTCTGATCCGCTTAAAGTTTACAACAGCGGATTCGGAATAATAAACTGTATAAGTTCAAACCTCTATATCATTGTAGGCAGTGGCTCCGACAGACTTGATATGGATAATCTTAAAAACAGATGGGAACCTAATCTGTTCTATGACGAGGATACGTATGAAGAGATCCCTGCCTGGTCACCAAAGATGCTCGGTGCATGCTATTCAATGTGGAATGAGAATTACTGTCAGGGTGATGAGACTGTTGATGACGAGGGTATCTTTGACAGATTCAGCGAACCTGTAGGAGTGATATCCGGAAAGTTGTGGAATAGGGAGTAACTATGCTATAATTATGTAGTTCATGTTTAAGGAAAGAGGAATAAATATGTTAAACAATAAAACCATACTGGTTACAGGCGGTACAGGATCATTCGGAAAATGCTTTACCAAATATGTCCTTACCCATTACGATCCCAAAAAGATAATAGTCTATTCAAGAGATGAATATAAACAGTTTGTCATGGCAAACGAGATGAAGGAATATGCAAGCAAGCTGCGTTTCTTCATAGGCGATGTCAGAGACAAGGACAGACTTGAGAGAGCTTTTGAAGGAGTTGACTATGTAATACATGCAGCGGCTCTAAAGCAGGTTCCCGCATGTGAATACAATCCCAATGAAGCGATAAAGACAAATATTCACGGTGCTATGAATGTCATAGAGGCAGCACTTAACAAGGATGTTAAAAAGGTAGTGGCACTTTCGACTGACAAGGCAGTAAATCCTGTAAATCTTTACGGCGGAACCAAGCTTGTATCGGATAAGCTCTTCATAGCTGCAAACAGCTATGCAGGTTCTAAGGATGTTAACTTCTCCATTGTTCGTTACGGCAATGTTGCAGGGTCAAGAGGAAGCGTAATACCTTTCTTTAACAACATCATCAAAAACGGAGGAAAAGAGCTGCCCATAACAGATTATCGCATGACCAGATTCTGGATAAGTCTTACACAGGGAGTTGAGCTTGTTATAAAGGCGCTTTCGGAAGCCAGAGGAGGAGAGACATTTATCAGCAAGATACCCAGCTTTAAGATAACTGATCTTGCACAGGCAATGCTTCCAGGATGCGAGATGCCCGAAGTTGGTATCAGAGAAGGTGAAAAGCTTCATGAGATCATGGTTACTACAGAGGATTCTCTGACAACTTATGAATATGACAAGCACTTTATCGTATATCCTCAGATGATATTCAATGACAGGCAGAAAGAACCTATACCGGGCGGAAAAAAGGTAGCTGACGGATTTTCATACAGTTCGGGAAACAACACCGAGTGGCTTTCTGTGGATGAGATCAAGGAATTGCTTAAGGATATAGACCTCGAAAAATAGAGAATAGAAACAGTTTTCAGGGACATGCAGAAATCCTGCATGTCCCTTTACAAAGGTGAGAAATATGAGCATACCTGCAATAGAGGGCGGAACACCCGTAAGAGAAAAAAAGATATACTACGGACATCAGTATCTGGATCAGGCAGACTATGATGCTGTAGTTGATGTACTAAAGAGTGACTATCTGACATGCGGTCCGAAGATCGGTCAGCTAGAAGAAAAGCTCTGCAAGCTGACAGGCGCAAAGTATGCGGTAGTCTGCAGCAACGGAACCGCTGCTCTTCATATGGCTGCCATGGCGGCAGGACTTACAAAAGGCGATGAACTGATCACTACACCGATCACATTTGCGGCAAGTGCAAACTGCGCATTATATGTCGGTGCCAAGCCTGTATTTGCTGATATAGATGATGAGACCTACAATATCGATCCTGAAAGTGTCAAAGAGCATATAAATGAAAAGACAAAGGCTGTTGTTGCGGTTGATTACACTGGGCAGGCCGTTGATCTTGACAGACTCTTAAGCATATGCAGAGAGAATAACCTTGTTCTTATCGAGGACGGCGCTCATTCTATAGGTACTCTTTACAACAATAAACCTGTAGGTTCAATAGCGGATATGACGACGTTCAGCTTCCATCCGGTAAAAACGATCACCGGAGGAGAAGGCGGTGCTGTTCTTACAAACAACGAAGAGTATTACAAAAAACTTCTGCTTGCAAGATCTCACGGAATAACAAGAGAAAGCTCGCTGCTTGAAAATGAACCCGACGGCCCATGGTATTACGAGCAGGTTGATATGGGATATAACTACAGACTGACTGATATACAGTGCGGACTCTTGATAAGCCAGCTGGACAAGCTTGAGATGTTCAAGAAGCGCCGCAAGCAGATAGTTGATATGTATAACATGGCATTTAATGAACTTGATACTGTCATCGTTCAAAAGGAGATACCTCAGTCTGATACCGCAAGACATCTGTATATCCTAAGATTGAACACTGAAAAGCTAAGAATCGACAGAAGACAGTTCTTTGATGCATTAGCTGCTGAAAATGTCATCTGCAACGTGCATTATATCCCTGTTTATTATTTCCCGCACTATCAGAGGCTGGGATATAAAAAAGGACTCTGCCCAAAGGCGGAAAAGCTTTATAATGAGATAATATCGATTCCTCTTTATTACGGCATGACGGATGAAGATGTGCAATCGGTCATTGATGCGGTAAAGAAGATATCAGATTATTACAGGGTTTAGTTTATGCTGGGTATAAGAACGGATGCCAACAAAATAGCAGCGACAGGTCATGTCATGAGATGCATGACGATCGCCGATGAAGTTAAAAAGCTTGGAAAAGATGTTATCTTTTTTGTTGCCGATGAGGACTCTGCATCTTTTGTAAAAGAAAGAGGATTTATATATAAGATACTTGGATCTTCATGGGATAAGCCTGTCGATGAGATCAATAAGCTTGCAGAACTGATAAAAGAGCATGACGTTGATACCGTTTTGTTTGATTCGTACAGTTTTGACGCAGAATACTTTGAGAAACTGAAGGCTGTATGTGATTCAAGGTTTGTCTACATGGATGATCTGTGCGATCAAAAGATGCCTGTTGATACTATCATCAATTATAATATCTATGCAAATGATCTTGGATATAATGAAAAGTACGATGAAGATGTAAACCTTCTTCTCGGACCCGTTTATGCTCCGCTCAGGCCACAGTTTAGCGAAGTATATGAAAAAAAACACAACATCCCTTCAAATGTGCTCGTATGCGCGGGAGGAGGAGATGTGATAGATATTCTTTTTGATATTTTAACCGGGATCGAGAGCGAGCCTGCATTAAAGAAGGTTGATTTTCATGTTGTCATAGGAAGCATGTCGGATAATGAAAAGGATCTAATGCGGCTTGCATTTTGCAGCGACAACATATTTATTCATAGAAATGTCACCGAGATGGCAAAGCTTATGTCAGAATGTGATCTGGCTGTTTCTGCAGGGGGAACGATGCTGACTGAACTGTGCTGCATGAAGATCCCGACAATAGAATTTGCCATTGCCGACAACCAGCTTAAAAATGCATCATATTATGCAGAGCACGGGATCATGATTGGTGCAGGTGATATAAGGGAAAGCAGACAAGCTGTTGTAGGGCGCATTGTTCGTAACACGGCAGAACTGATATCGGATAAGAAAAAGCTTGCTGATATGAGAGCAAAAATGGAAGGCATTTGTGACGGATCCGGTGCTAAGCGGATAGCGGAGGCTATATGTTAAAGATTTTAAAACGTCTGAATATATTACTGGATAAAAAGCAGAAGAAAAAGATGGTGCTCATCGTATTTCTGATGCTCATAGGCGGTGTTCTTGAGTCTTTATCTATATCTGCCATTGTTCCTGTTATGACGGTCCTTCTTGATCCGAATGCAGTAACTGAAAACAAATACTTAGCTTATGTATACAACGGACTTCACATGAGTTCGCCGACACAGTTTGCACTAGTCATGATGGTAGTTCTTGTTCTGGCATTCGTGTTAAAGAATCTGTTTCTATTCATACAGAATGTCATACAGCTTAAGTTTGTATATACCAATCAGTTTGCTACATCAAGGCGCATGATGATCAATTTCATGAAGCGTCCGTATGAGTACTATCTGGGGGCTGAGACAGCTGTTATACAGAGAAACATCACCTCTGATGTCAACAACATGTATGCTCTCATTCTGACTATTCTGCAGCTTACCAGTGAAGTAGTCGTATTTATCTGTCTTGTCGCGGTACTTATAACTGTCGATGCTGCAATGGTGATAACCATAGCAGGACTTCTGCTTGCAGTGCTTTTAGTCATCAAGGTTCTTTTAAAGCCGATCATGTATAAGGCGGGCCAGGAGAATCAGGATTATTACAGCGGGCTTTTCAAATGGATAGAAGAAGCCGTTATGGGAATCAAGGAGATAAAGGTAGCCGTAAAGGAGCATTACTTTATCAATGAATATGCGCGCTGCGGCGAAGGCTATGTGGGTGCTGTCCAGAAGTACAACATTTATAATTCCACACCCAGGCTTCTTATTGAGACTATCTGTATCGCAGGCCTTGTCGGATATATGTCGGTGGTCATGTTAGGCGGAGCGACAGCCGATGAGCTGCTCCCTCAGCTTTCCGTATTTGCGCTTGCAGCAATGAGACTGTTGCCGAGTGCGAACAGAATGAACAACTACATGACATCCATTTCATATTTTGAGCCGTTTTTGTGGAATGTTTCGGAGCATCTGCAGACTGAGATAAATGATGAGAACGTAGTTTATGATGAGGCTGCATATAGAGTAAAGAAAGAGATCACTAAGCTTCCCGTTACAAAGGAGATAGCGATAAATGATATAAGCTATGCATATCCCAATACTGATAAGCTTATATTTGATCATGCATCGATATCTATTCCCATAGGATCCGCAGTAGGTATTGTTGGAACGTCCGGTTCGGGCAAGACTACAATGGTTGATGTGCTCTTGGGTCTTCTTACTCTTAAAGGCGGAAACATAACAGCCGACGGAGTGGATGTACAGACCAATTATGAGGGATGGCTTAAGAATATCGGATATATCCCTCAGACCATCTTCATGATCGATGATTCCATAAGGAAAAATGTGGCATTCGGTTATGCAGATGATGAGATAGATGATGAGAGAGTATGGGCTGTATTAAAGGAAGCGCAGCTTGACGAGTTTGTAAAGGGGCTTCCTGACGGACTTGATACCGGAATAGGAGAGAGAGGCATTCGCATATCCGGAGGACAGCGTCAGCGTATCGGAATAGCAAGAGCATTGTTTGAAGATCCCGAAGTCCTTATACTTGATGAGGCGACCTCGGCACTCGACGGAGATACTGAAGCTGCCATAATGGATTCGATTAACAGACTTCACGGCCGCAAGACTCTGATAATCATTGCTCACAGACTTCAGACTATTGAAAAATGCGACATGGTGTATCGTGTTGAGAACGGCAAGATAAGCAGGGAAAGATGATGCTTTAGAGTGGATCGCTTTCGTGCAGTTCTTGCAGTTTAATGAGATTTTTCTTATCTACGGCATGCTTTAAGCCACTGACATATATCAGAGAAACAAGTATCCAGGTGATATCAAGAAAGATCTTGGGGATGATGGCGATAAAGCCTGTTATCGCAAAACCGAGTATAAGAGAGATCACTATTGATGCAAGATAAATTGTTTTTGTTATCTTTAACTCATCTTCACTTACAGTAAAGATGAGTTTTTTATTTAATCCGATAAATCTGAGAAGCAGTGTAGGGATAAGCACAAACACTGCTTCGGCCAATATCAAAACTATTGTAAGAAAGAAAAATACAACAGAGATCATCCCATTAAGACCTATTCCCCAAAGTCTCATTGCCCAGGTAAAATCGCTGCCGTCTACGTATACATCTTTAATATCCGAGGTATTGATGTACATATCTGACGGACTGCCGCTTCCGTTAAGATTTATCGAATAAGCGATAAAGCAGTACAGCGCCCATAAGATCAGACATATGAATAAAACTATCCTTATCCTTGATGCTTTGGTTAATTCTTTAAATGAATCTGACATATCTATCCCCTTCAATCAAATGCAATCACATATCATTGACTCTGCATAGTCTTTTTATATTCCCTTGGCGAGAATTTATAGAACTTCTTGAATGTTTCCGCCATATAGCTGGCATTGGAAAAACCGGTCATCTCAGCTATTTCTGACATTGGCATATCACCTGACTGCAAAAGATCGGCAACCTTTCGAGTCCTGAAATGCATGATGTATTCGATCGGAGTCATCTGGGTATATTTGTTAAAGATCGTATTGCAGAGCGATCTGCTGACTCCGCCCGCAGAGGCAACTTCATTAAGTGTTATGTTGTTCATGTAATTCTTGTCGACATAGTTCATCATGGCTTTTAAGACTTCATTGTGAACGTCCTGATTTATAATATCATCCTGACTGAATTCACCCGTCTCGTTCACACGTGTCATGATTATCTCCCATATTTCAAAGAAAGTCTTTGTTATGAGAAATTCATTGCCGTAAGCCTGCTTTGCCAGAAAAAGCACAAGTTCCTGCATTCGTGCGGCATCTCTGTCTCCGTTCCTGAAATGGATGAAAGGAACTTTTTTATTTGATATGACAGGCAGTACGGCTTTTGCCTCTACGGCGTAGTTTGCACACAGTATCCTCGGATGCATTACAGCTATGACATATCTTCCTTCGCGCGGTGGAGTGGCATATGAATAATGCAGCTGATCGGAATTGACAAATATCGTATCGCCTTTCTCAAGAAAGATATTTGTACCGTTTACCGAATATCCCATGCAGGATGAATGAACGCTTAAGAGTTCTATGTCCTTGTGAAAGTGAGGAACCTTTTCCCATGTGCATCCGCTGTACACGTAACCATCGTATATATAGGACGGAAATGCGGCATCATCGTAGTTGATCAGCTCCGATCCGTCATCTCTTGTTCTTACCAGTCCCTTATACTCATTTATCACTATTTTCCAAGCTCCTTATAAAATTGTTATAAAATCCAGGAATTTTATGGCTATTTTTTCTTTTTTAAGCAGAGTATAATCCAAAACATAAAAATTTACAAGGAGGGGCGCAGATTATGAATGAAGATTACGCAATAGTAATGAAAGGGATAGTAAAAGAATTCAAGGTATTAAACAGACGCGAAGGCCTAAAGGGAAGCTTTATGGATCTCTTTTCCAGAGACTACAGGATAGTGACTGCTGTCGATGATATATCCGTTAAGATCCCTAAAGGCCAGATCGTCGGATATCTGGGGCCCAACGGCGCCGGAAAGTCAACGACAATAAAGATGATGACCGGAGTCCTGGAGCCGACAAGAGGAGATATCATAGTAAACGGTTGCGTTCCTTACAAGAACAGGACCAAAAACGCCGAAAACATCGGTGTCGTATTCGGCCAGCGAAGCCAGCTGTGGTGGTCGCTTCCTCTTATAGAGTCATTTAAGCTCTTAAAGGAGATATATCTGATACCTGATAACGAATACGAGGAAATGATAAAGCTCTATGAGAGCCTGGTGGATCTTGAACCCCTTTTGCACAAGACTGTAAGACAGATGTCTTTGGGACAGAGAACGCTAAGTGATATTTTAGCTGCATTTTTACATAATCCAAAGATAGTATTTCTGGATGAGCCGACGATCGGACTTGATGTATCTATGAAGGCAAAGATACGTGAACTCATAAAAGAACTCAATAAAAGGAAAAAGACAACAGTCATCCTTACAACGCATGATATGGGAGATGTGGATGCTCTGTGTGAGAGGATAGTCATCATAGATCATGGAAAGATGATATATGACAATGATATAGATCATCTTAAGACATATTTCGGGTCATACAGGACGCTTAAATTAAGGCTTCCAGGAGATGTATGGGAAGAAAAGCTGATAGATGAATCAAAGACTGATGTCATGAGTGTAATTTCCGATTATCAGAAAAAAGGAAAGATCCTTGATATCAAACTTGAAGAGATTTCAACTGAGGAAGTAATAAAGAAGATTTATGAGGGAGAAGCTGATGAATATGAGAAAGTATCTGGCACTTACGAGAGCGGGGATAATCCAGGAATTGCAATATAGGCTAGGAACCTTTGTTACGATTTTGGGAAATCTGATATATCTTACACTGATCTACTATCTGTGGAGATCGATATATGCATCGTCGCCTTCACCCGTAGTAAACGGAATGACTTTTACCGATACCATCATCTATCTTGTTCTTGCTACGGCGCTGTTTAATTTTTTAGAGATGTACATTGTATGGAACATGAGCAGATCGATACAGTCGGGAGCGATAATACTGGATCTGCTAAAGCCGATGAATTACAGAAGATATATGTTTTTCAACTATTTCGGAAACAATGTGATGACGTTCTTTTTAACCTTTTTGCCAACATTCATTGTGGTATATTTCATAACCCACGGCGCCATACATTTAGGTCTTAATGCAGTTATGTTTGTCATATCAGTAATACTGGCGCTCTTAGTCAATTTCTATATAGAGATGTTTGTGGCTACCATATGTCTCTATACGGAATCAACATGGGGAATCAATATAGTAAAGGAGAGCGTGGTGCTTCTGCTTTCGGGAGCAACGATACCGCTTGTCTTCTTTCCAAAAAACCTGCGCACGGTGATCGAGTTCATGCCTTTCAGATGCATATATGACACACCTCTTAACATTTTGTTGGAAAAGCAGGGATATACATTTGATTCCGGTATCTTTAATATGCTTGCGATACAGGCAGTATGTTGCGTGATACTGTCTTTAGTAAGCAGGGCTTTCTGGAACTTTTCTGTCAGAAGAATAACGGTTAACGGAGGCTGATTATGAATAACGAACTGGCTTTAAAGAAAAAAAGAGGATTTGGATTCTATGCCCGTATATATCGTAAAGTGATAGTTCAGGATCTTAAGAGCAAGATGAGCTACAGGGCAGATTTCATCATTTCCACATTCGGCATGATACTTACCAATGTTGTAGGGTTTATGTCATTTTATATACTGTTTAAGAATTTTCCTTCAATAAACGGATGGAACTACCATGAGATGCTGTTTCTATACGGATTTTCTCTTATCGCGCTCACACCGCTTCAGTGTCTTTTTGACAATAACTGGAGTCTGAGATATTCGGTCGAATCGGGTGATTTTATAAAGTACTGTTTCAGACCGATAAACGTATTCTTTTACTTTATCTCAGAAGTATTTGACGTTAAGGGACTGGGACAGCTTGTATTCGGAATAGCGGTGCTTGCTTATTCGTGGTCACATCTGGGTATCCCCGTAACCGTTGTGACCATGATACAGCTGATACTCTTACTGATTACGGCATCACTTTTCATGATAGCGATCATGAATGCCGCTGCGGCTACATGCTTTTGGATAGTGCGTTCCGGATATGTTATGGTCGTAATGTTCAGATTTAAAGATTATGCAAGATATCCCGTAAGCATCTTTGACGGGATATTCAAAGTGATCTTTACATTTGTTATACCGATCGCTTTCATAGCGTATTATCCGGGGATCGTGATATTAAGACCTGATGAGATACCGCTTTTATCAAAGCTCTCGCCGATCATCGGAATTGCCTTTTTTATACTAAGCTACAAGTTCTGGATGTTGGGAGCCAAAAGATTTGACGGAACAGGTTCTTGATCTATAAAGGAGAAAAAAATGGAATTTACAACCAAAATAGTGACAATAGATGACTATGATGCGATATATGAATTATGGATAAGCACTGAGCAGAGCAAAAGGGCTTTAAATCCGGTGGATGATTCACGTGAAGGGATAGAGCGCTACTTAAGGCGAAATCCAAATACCTGTTTTGCCGCTCTAAAGGATGGTAAGATAATAGGAGTGATACTGACAGGACATGACGGACGCCGCGCTATTGTTCATCACATGTGTGTTCATAAGGACTATCGCCGCATGGGAATAGCAGCTCATCTTGTATCGCTTGCGGAGAGTGCTCTTAAAGAAGAAGGCATACAAAAGGTATTCGGTCTGGTCTTTAAGGATAACGATAATGCCAATGAATTCTGGGAAAAACAGGGGTATTCTCTAAGGACAAATCTTAACTATCGAAACAAGAGTCTTAATGATGCGATACCGGCAGGAGAATGATGAATGATATTATATGTTACCGATCTGGATGGCACATTGCTAAATAAGCATGACAGCATTAATCCTTACAGCATACAGATTATAAACGATCTTGTTGATAAGGGAATGCTGTTTACGTATGCGACTGCAAGATCTTTGGTAAGCGCTACAAAGGTTACGAAGGGACTGTCTACAAATATACCGGTGATCGCATATAACGGAGCGTTCATATTCAAGCTTTCTTCGGGAGAGATATTATCGCGTGAGGATTTTACGCCTGAAGAGAGATCAAAGGTAAGACAGACACTGGAGCGATACAGTATAAGTCCGATGGTCTATTCGTTTATTGACGGTATCGAGAGAGTCTCTTGGATTCCCGAATACGAAAACGAGGGAGTAAGAAGATACTTAAGTAAGCGACTAAATGACAAGAGATTCAGAGCAGTCACTGACAGGGATAGCCTGTATGAGGGCGAGATGTTCTATTTTACCTGTATAGGAGAAAAAGAAGAACTGTTGCCGGTATATGACATCTTTTCTAACGATCCAAGATATCGCTGCATGATACAGCAGGAGTTATACAGACCGGAATACTGGTGCGAGATCATGCCGGCAAATGCATCGAAATTTAATGCTATCAAGAAGCTAAAGGATATGTGGGGCTGTGAAAAGGTGATAAGTTTCGGAGATGCCGTTAACGATATCCCGATGTTTGAGATATCGGATGAATGCTATGCGGTATCAAATGCCGCCGATGAGCTTAAGGCTGTGGCCAGTGCTGTAATAGAGAGTAACGAAGAAGACGGAGTGGCAAAATGGCTGGCCGCAAACGTAAGGATATAGTATAGGTGAAATGATGAAAGACTTTGATGCTGTGGTTTTTGATATGGATGGCGTGATCTTTGATTCAGAAAGAGCCACCATGAACTGCTGGATAGAGCTTGCAGAAAAATATGATATAAAAAACATAGAAAAGCCGTACCTAGCCTGCACGGGAACTACCGATAAAAGGACAAGAGAGATCATGATCGAGGCTTATGGTGATGACTTCCCATATGATGAGTACGCTAAAGAAGCATCCAAGATGTACCATGAACGATATGACGGCGGAAGACTTCCTGTCAAGATCGGAGTATATGAGATTCTTGAGTTCTTAAAGTTAAACAATAAAAAGATCGCTTTAGCTTCGTCAACGAAAAGACAAAAGGTTATAAATCAGCTTAGGGATGCAGGTATACTTGATTATTTTGATGAGATCGTTACAGGTGATATGGTAGAAAAGAGCAAGCCTGATCCTGAGATATTTTTGCTTGCCTGTGACAGACTGAATGTTTCTTACAACAGAGCTTATGCGATAGAGGACTCATACAATGGAGTCAGAGCGGCATATAGAGGAGGATTAAGACCTATAATGGTCCCCGATCTTCTGCCTGCAGATGATGAGATGATAAGGATTTCAAAGACCGTCAAAGATGATCTTATCGGTGTTGTCAGATATCTAAGGGATGGTCTGAATCCCTGCAGTACAGAAGAGATCGCCACTGATAGACTCCTGCTCAGAAGATTTGCATATGAGGATGCAAAATCGATGTTAAGTAACTGGGCAGGTGATGACTGTATTCAGCATATGTACGGAGAACCGTCATACAAGACAATTGATACTGTAAGAAACCTTTTGGATAAATATATAGAAGGCTATAACGATGATTATTACTTCAGATGGACTGTCATAGAAAAAGAGTCCGGTGAATGCATAGGTCAGATAGCATATTTCTTGGTGGATGGGAATAATCACTTCGGCGAGATCGAGTACTGCATAGGAACAGCCTTTCAGGGCAGGGGATATGCGAGTGAGGCAACAAGAGCAGTCATTGACTACGGGTTTGACAAGATAGGATTTCACAAAGTTCAGATCTGTGTACGACCTTCAAATATCCCGTCAAGAAGAGTGATAGAAAAATGCGGTTTTATATATGAAGGCACTCTCAGGGATTATTTCTACATAGACGGAAAGTATGAAGACAGAATGTACTTTTCGATAATAAGAAAGGATTCGAATCCGTGGGAGGATATCAGTCTGAGTGATTATGAAAATCACATGAGACTTGACAGTGTCAGACAGCTTCAGACATTAAATGAAATGATGAAGCAGCAATTTGAACTCTATGATGTCTCAACATGCATGGTACTCGGTGTTGCAGCAGGAAACGGCCTTGAACATGTATCCAAGGAGAAGTACCAAAAAGTATACGGTATAGATATAAACAAAGAATATCTTAAAGCGGTTTATGAAAGATATCCTGATCTTTTGGGAATACTTGAGTGTATGTGCCTAGATCTTACAAAAGACTGTGACAGACTTCCTCATGCAGAGTTTGTCATAGCTGATCTTCTGATAGAATATATCGGTTACGAAGCTTTTTTGAATGCCGTAAAAAAGATACGGTCCAAATATGTATCATGCATTATTCAGATCAATACCGATATGAAAAACTGGGTATCTGATTCTCCATATCTGCACTGCTTTGACAGACTGGATGACATTCATCACAGTATTGAGGGGAATGAGCTTAGCTTGGCAATGGAAAAGATCGGATACAAAGAAAGAAACAGATTGGTTGAGGGACTTCCAAACGGGAAGGCACTTATGAGGCTTGATTACGTATTGTCTGACTGAGAGTGATCAAGCTTTTGGTATGTGATATATGTATCTTGGTCACAGATAATAGCATCTTGCTTTGTGATATCTGCATCTTGGTTTCAAATACTTGATTAAGATTAATCTATCATATAAAGTCTTATTATGATGCTTTGATGGATAACTGTTAATGAGCATCTGAAACTGATGAAAGACTGCGGATTCAAAGCCGTTGAGATCATATGGCTTAAAGATATGCAGGCGGGAGTTCGGGGGGATTAAATAAATGAAGATTAACCGTAATCAGCTTAAGTACATACTGATCATCGCTATGCTCATAGATCATATTACATGGGCGTTCATACCGACGCGTTCCGTGGCGGGACAGTGCCTGCATTTCATAGGCCGTCTGACAGGACCGGGAATGGCGCTTCTTTTGGCTGAAGGTTATCAGTATACCAGAAACAAGGCCAAGTATGCACTTCGACTGTTTGTATTTGCGATGATATCATGGGCACCGTACTGCCTAAATGATTATGGTAAATGGCCGTATTTTGGCATGGGCATGTTTGGCGTGATCTGGACGTTCTTTCTTGCCTTTTTGACTGTATGGATGTGGGATCAGCTAAAGACATACAAAGCACTGAAGGTCATTCTGGTCGTGTTTGCATGCATTCTGTCGCTTTTTGGAGACTGGTCGATATTTGCAGTTTTATGGGCATTGTATGCATATATATATCGTGATGAACCAAGAAAGAAATGGATCGCATTTTCAATAGTGGCAGTGTGCGAGGTACTTCTTGCCATGCTGTTTGCCGCAAGTGTATCCGCAGCACTTTTCCAGACCGGTGTTGTCATGGTGCCTTTTCTGTTTGCCTTTTGCTACAACGGAGAGCCCGGAAGCAGAGCTGCATTCCATAAATGGTTTTTCTATGTATTCTATCCTCTGCATATCATGATCATATATCTGATCAAGACGGCTGTAGGATGATCATAAGGAGTAAGGTATTGAAAAAGAAAGCTATATGCATCATTACAGCCTGCTTGATGCTGTCTGTATTATCAGGATGCAATAAAACCGAAAAAGTAAATTATGATGAGAGCGCTATATCGGCAAATGAAGAATCTGGCGATATTGAGTTTGACAGAGGTAAAGTAAAGGACCATACATACACAAACAGCTTCTATGGAATAAGTTTTGACCTGCCTAATGAATGGCACATCTATCCAATGGAAGAACTTGCAAAGGACAGCGATCTGAGTGAAGCCCAGTATACCGATACAATGATGATGAAACTTGCGAGGTCTGAAAAGGATCCCCTTGTTTTCATGGCAAACAACAATGATCTTGATAATCCGGAGATGATCACAATACGCCTTGTCTATAAGATCGACGGCCGCTATGACAACAGAAGTGAAGAGGCAAAACAAACTGCATATGCACTTGTTGATAAGGTAGCAGGGAGTTCATACGACAGCTTTGAGATGAAGACCATAGATATTAACGGAACAAAGTATTATCAGACAGACGCCGATTATACTTATAAGGGTGAGAAAAGATATTTTAGCAGTATGATGTACGGAGACAATGATTATAATCTTTCGGTGAGCGTGATGTCGTATGATGACAAAAGATGTGAAGATCTGCTAAAAAGCATATTTGATATAAAGGAATAGGGAAATGAGTATAAGTATAGAACAGATAACAGATATAAAAGAAAAACAATGTATTGCCCGAACGATACTTGAAGATCTTACTGAGTGGTTTGAGGTTAATGAGAGCAGAGAACAGTATATATCAGACTGCGCAGAATGGATATTTCTTGCGGCAAAAGATGAAGGTAAAACAGTAGGATTTTTATGCCTTAAGGAAACGGGAAAGGATACCGTTGAACTGGCTGTGATGGGAGTTGTGAAAAAAAGTCACAGATCAGGAGCGGGCAGGGCACTGGTTGATGAAGCCAAGTCAATAGCCAGAGAAAAAGGATATTCCTTCTTTCAGGTAAAGACGGTTCAAATGGGTATGTATGAAGATTATGACAGAACGAACATGTTTTATCTGGCATGCGGATTTAAGGAGTTTGAGGTAATCCCTCAGATATGGGATGGGGCCAATCCGTGTCAGATATATGTGATGTCAATATAAATGCATTATATGTATCTAAAATTGCATCTTCTGTATGCATATATGGATAATGATCATTTATTCCTCTATGATTCAGTTAAGAAACATGGAGGGATATTTTTATGAGAAAAAAATCGATCGCAATCATAATGATGATCATGATATCTGTGTGCGTTAGTATAGGAGCAAAGGCAGAAACTGCTGATACAGTAAATGATCTTATCCTTGAGTTTAAGGATAAGACCAGCTGTGACAGTGTAAGCGTGGTTGTCTATGAAAAAGGAAAAGCTTCATTTTACGGTGATAAGGACAGTCTGTATCAGATAGGTTCGATGACAAAGGCCTTTACCGGACTTGCAGTTGAAAAGATGATGATCGAAGGGCTTTTATCTAAAGATGATACAGTTTCGGATCTCATACCGGGATTTGAGGCATTTTACGATGGAAAGAAGGCAGATATAACAGTTGATGATCTTATGAGGCAAAGAAGCGGATTTACAAACAGTGAAAAGGATTTTCCCAGTGCCACAGAAGATATGACATTAAGTGAATGGGTCTGTAGTATGAGCGGAAAGAGTATTAAGAGCATGCCTGGCAGCGAGTATGCATATTCAAATGCAAATTACAACATACTTGGTGCGATAATAGAAAGAGTGTCGGGAATGACATATCCCGAATACATGGAAAATGAGATACTTAAGCCTCTTGGACTCAATGATACATATGTCGGGTACCCGTCTTATAGCGGCAATGTCATAGAGGGAGAAAGACTGGCTTATCGTAATACTTTTGAATATTGCATCCCTGTAAAAAAAGCGTGCATTCCGGCAGGATACTTTTATTCAGATGCAAAGGATATGAGCAGTTGGATCGATATATGGACCGGTACTGCAGAGGTTTCTGTGCCATTTAGATCAGCTGTTGATAACATCAAGATCAGATTGGCAGATGACACAGACTACTATTCAGGCTGGGAGAAAGCTGATGATATGATAGGGCATTCCGGTGGAACACCTAACTATTCATCCAGGATAGTGTTTTCGGATAATGATGATATCGGCGTCTGTGTTTTGACAAATCTGAATGTTTCGGCTTCCACAGACAGCCTGTGTAATGGTATTATTGATATAGTAAAAGGCAGGGATAGAGGCAGGATTTCAAACGATGTCTGGACGGTGTTTGATATAGTCTTTTTTGCTGTGACTCTTTTGGGCATCATTCTTTTTGCAGCCGTTTTTTTGATACGGAAAAAACACATTCTGATCTTTACGGCGATCGTCCTTGCTCTTTTGATTTTTACAATGATCATCCTGTTTCCTGTCATTTTCAGTGCTCCCCTGAGGGAGATACTCTTTATATGGGCTCCGGCAAGTCTTGCGGGAGGAATGATCATGATATGTGCCGATATAATACATATTTGCATAAGACTGTTTTTGAGGAAGAATAATGCAGATAGTAACAAGACAGGTTGAGGGTAAACCCCTGACTGTTACAATTGAATATCCCCAGTACAATGAATCGACGATGAGACTGATCCAAAAGATAAACAGTCTGGATCTGAAATTCTGTGCCTATAGCGATGATAAACAGATAAGGATCGAACTGACAGAGGTGTATTACATCGAAAATGTTGAACGAAAGCTGTTCATATATACGAAAAACGATGTTTATCGCTTTGACAGTACAATGGTGCAACTGGAAAGCATCATAGCCGACACTCAGTTAGTAAGGATATCAAGGACATGCATAATGAATACGGATCATCTAAAGCAGATAAGACAGGTAAAGAACAGTCATCTTGAGGCGGTCCTTGATAATGATGAGATGCTGATCGTTTCAAGAAAGTACTTAAAAGATATAAAAAGAGTTTTTAAAGGTTAATGAAAATGAAAAAGATTCTTAGAGATACATGCATACTGGCATCGCTCATGATACTTGCGGTATTTGCCATATCCATCATATGGTCAGGTGTTACGGATGAGATAAAACTGATACTTCAGCTGTTTTTGCTGGCATTGATGATATCGGTGATAAACAATTTATTTGATGACTATCTGACACTGTCTGTCATTATGAGCTATGTTGTTAAATACTTTGCGATATCCGGTGTTGTAATGCTGTTCGGATTTATAGTAGGATGGTTTTATCCAAGTAATTTCTGGATGGCATTTATCTATGTTGGAGCGGTGCTTGTCATGGCATATTTTCTTGACAGCTTCATGATAAAAAAAGATATAGAATATATAAATAACAAGATAAACAGCAGGGGGTAAAAATGTCAGTTAAAACATTCGATGAAGCAAAAAACAAAATCGATGCTCTAAGGAGCAATATCAAAAAGGTGATAATCGGAAATGAAAAGACCATAGATCTTGTCATAACAACGCTTGTTGCGGGAGGGCATGTGCTTTTGGAAGATACTCCTGGAACAGGAAAGACAACACTGGCAAAAGTCATGGCATCTTCCATTGACGGAAAATTTTCAAGGATACAGTTTACACCGGACCTTTTGCCCGCGGATATCACAGGACTTAATATATACAGCCAGAAAGAAGACGCATTTACTTTTGTGGAAGGTCCGATAATGACAAATATTTTATTGGCTGATGAGATAAACAGAGCGACACCCAGAACACAGTCGGCTCTGCTTGAAGCCATGCAGGAAAGGCAGGTCACGGTCGATGGCGTAAGCCGTTTGCTCGGCAATCCCTTCATGGTGATAGCAACTCAGAATCCGATCGAAACAGCCGGTACATTTCCGCTTCCCGAGGCTCAGCTTGACAGATTTACGATGCAGCTGTCCATGGGATTCCCGTCTCCCGAAGAGGAGATCGCCATGCTAAATAGATTCACATCATCGGATCCGATGTCAGATATAAGTCCGGTCATTTCGACAAATGATATCGAAGACATGAAAGAAATGGCAAAAACGGTAAAGATTCATCCCGATCTTGTAAAATACATTGTCGACATCATGCAGGCAACAAGAAAAGATGCTGCGATCCTCATCGGAGCAAGCCCGAGAGCAGCGCTATCACTGCAGACTGTTGTTAAGGCTCACGCGCTGACACAGGGAAGGGATTATGTCATTCCGGAGGATATAAAACAGTTGGCTGCATGCGTTCTCACGCACAGGATGCTTTTTCACTCGGCTACCGATTACGAGGGCAAGAGACAGATCGTCAATGCTCTGCTTGATCGCATCAATGTACCCAGCGAGGATTTTAAATGAAATTACTGATCGCATTTGTCCTTGCGGGTGTGATCTTTTTCATACAGAGATTTGTTTACAGGAAGCTATGGAACAAGAATCTTGATGTCAGTATCTCCTTTGACAGAGAGATACTGTATGAAGATGAGAATAACGTGCTTAAGGAGATCATTACAAACAGAAAGTATCTCCCATTGCCCATACTCCAGGTGAAGTTTTCGATCACAAGGACATTTTTGTTTGAAAGACAGGAAAACACAAAGGTAACAGACCGCTATTACAGAAACGAGTTTTTTACCGTTATGCCGCTGCAGAAGATCACAAGGACCTATCCGTTCGTGTGCAGTCACAGGGGCTTTTTCCATATGGAGAACATGGTCATTATCTGCCGTTCCTTCTTTATGGATGCGAAGATGATAGATACCAGGGTTCATGAAGCGAGCGTATGTGTCCTGCCGGGACATATCGCACATGAAGACGTTCCTACGAGTGTCAATGACCTTTTGGGCGATATAGAAAAGAATCTTCATATCAATGAGGATCCCTTTACATTTGCAGGCATAAGGGATTATCAGCCATTTGACAGTATGCACAGCATAAACTGGAAGACCACGGCCAGACACGGATCATTGCTGGTAAATACATATAACACGACGTTTTCAAAAAAGGTGGTACTGCTCTTAAACGTTGAAGCCAACGGCATGCAGCATGCGGAAGATGTTGTGGAATGGGCTATAAAGATCACATCGCACCTTGCTTCATACTATGTCACGGAACATATCCCCACCGCGATGTACACTAACGGCATAGATGTATCTGTTGATATGAATCACTCTGAGAGAGCAGGAAGAAGAGGACATGGTGACAAGAGTCCTATGCAGATGGAGTGCCCGGCTATAGATGCCGGAGCGGATATGGCTCATATACGATCGATTGAGGTTGCACTGGCCAGACTCAATACAGCCCAGGCGCCGGCATCGTTTATAAAGCTTTTGGATGAGAGGGTTACGGCAAGCAAGGATCCTGTGGAATATATAATCATATCAAACTACAGGAAAAGGGATCTGATCGATAAGTATGAAACACTTAGGAATGCGGGTTTCAGCATTCATTTCATAATACCCGAATATAAACTGACAGGAATAGAGGAAGAATTCGATTCCAAAGAATACACAGGATGGCTGGTATAGAACATGACTACTAAAAGATTCCCGATTTACAGGGATGCTTTAAATCTCATAATGCTGTATCTGATAGTCATGAGTGCGGATATGACTCTTTCCTCCGGAATGCAGTTTGTCATACCCGCAAGCGAATATGTGACTGTAGGATCAGTACTTGCTGTATCATATCTGTTAAGAGAACATATAACAAAGATGTATATCTACATGATATGTCACGTTTTCATGGTCGCTGCATGTATCATGATACCGATCGATATCACGAGCAAGGTAAAGATCGTGTTTATTGCTGTAGTACTCAGTGCTTTTGACATATATAACTGGTTTAACGGTCTTGAGAGCATGCCGGATATTTTCTGGGGATGCGGCGGTCTGATACTTTTAGCATTCTTCATGAGTTCTGGTGCGTTTGAATTCGGATATTCGAAAGTCATATTCAATATGGGCATCCTTTTTGTCACCTGTTTGCTTGTCAGGATGCTGATATCGAATTTCTATGACCTGAGCCGGTCCGGACAGCTGACGGATGATATGCCCGTCAGAGAACTGTTCAGAAACAATACCTATATAGCGATAGGAATAATACTGCTTGCTGTCGCATTTATGATATTTGTCAGAACCGATGTGCTCATACAGAAGATAAATGACGTTGTCTATATTATCCTAAAAAGATTCTGGCTGGCAATAATGCCGTTTGTTACGTCAGAAGAGGGATCGATCGATTACGGGATACCACGTCCCAAGATGCCGAATCTTCCTCAGACTGAAGACAACATATTTGCCCAGCTCTTAAGGATATTCGAAGCACTTTTGTCAGTCATGATAGCTGCTCTTTTGATCTATATAATACTGAAACTGATCATAGCTGTTATACGTGCACTGACAAAAGACAGGATAAAAAGATCAAGAAGTCACAGAAGCTATCGAGTGAAGAACGAAGTAAGAGAAAGGCTTTCAAGGACTGATGCTTTCAGAGAAAAAAGAAAGAGCATTTTCAGAACAAATGAGCAAAAAGTAAGACAGATATACAGAAAGGAACTGCTCCTTTACAGGAAAAAAGGTGCAGATATTAAAGAAACACGAACCCCTTTTGAAAACAGATCGGAGATACTAAGATCGAAAGGGCATGATATATCGTTTGCAACAGATATATATGAAAAGGTAAGATTTAAGGTTGGATATGAAGCTCAGAAACAGGATGTTACAGACATAAGAAGCGGATTCAGAAAGTAGGGGCATGGATAAATATGGATTATGATATACGAGAGACGCTGCAGGCTTTAAAGGACGGAAAAATATCCGTGGATGATGCCGTGCATGCGATCAAGAAGCAGCCGTTTGAAGATCTGGGATATGCCAAGGTCGATCATCACAGAAAGATCAGACAGGGAGCGGCAGAGGTCATATACGGAGCAGGAAAAACGCCAGAACAGATAACAGGGATCATTGACTCCATAAAAAAAGATGGAGTCAAAACCATATTGATAACAAGGCTGCAGGAGGATAAGGCAAAAGTCATCTCTGAAACCTGTAAGATGAAATATGATCCTGCATCACATATAGGGATCGTTGGAGAGATCCCGAAAGAAAACGGGATCGGAAGTATAGTTGTGGCAACCGGAGGAACATCCGATATCCCCGTTGCCGAGGAAGCGGCTCTTACCGCTGAAGCATACGGCAACAAGGTGATCAGACTGTATGATGTGGGTGTGGCAGGCATTCACAGACTCCTGTCTCATATTGATGAACTGATGGATGCAAAAGCAGTAATAGCGATAGCCGGAATGGAGGGCGCTCTTGCAAGTGTCATCGGAGGTCTTGTAGACTGTCCTGTCATCGCTGTACCCACAAGTGTCGGATACGGAGCATCTTTTGGAGGGCTCTCGGCGCTTCTTGCCATGTTAAATTCCTGTGCCAGCGGTGTGTCGGTAGTCAATATCGATAACGGCTTCGGTGCAGGCTATCTGGCAAGCATGATAAATCATCGTTATTGATCAAAAAGGAGAGTTTATGAAAACACTGTATATAGAATGCGCTATGGGCGCAGCGGGCGATATGCTCACAGCGGCCCTCCTGGAACTTATAGAAGATAAAGCGGCGTTTGTAAAAGAGCTTAATGAGCTCGGAATACCGGATGTTGAATATAAATGCGAGCAGACAGTAAAATGCGGTATCACAGGGACTCATATGTCTGTTCTTGTAAACGGATCCGAAGAAGATGAGATCATGCATAAACATGAGCATCATCACGATCATGAAGAGCATCACCATCACGATCATGAAGAACACCATCACCATGATCATGAAGAACATCACCATCATCACAGCAGCCTTCACGATATTGAACATATCGTAAAGGAGCACATAAATGTTAGCGATAAGGTCAAAGATGATATCATGAGTGTCTATGAGCTTATTGCAAAAGCAGAAAGTCACGCACACAACAGGCCGATAAGCGATATACATTTTCATGAAGTTGGGACCATGGATGCTATCGCGGATATTGCTGCGGTATGTCTTTTGATGAACAGAATATCTCCTGACAGAGTAGTCGTTTCGCCGATCCATGTCGGAAGCGGACAGGTAAGATGCGCTCACGGAATACTTCCTGTTCCTGCACCCGCGACTGCATATATACTTAAAGATGTACCTATGTACGGAGGATCTGTTAAGGGAGAGCTTTGCACGCCGACAGGAGCTGCTCTGCTCAAATACTTTGGAGACAGTTTCGGTGATATGCCTGTCATGAATACTGAAAAGATCGGATACGGCATGGGCCAAAAGGATTTTGAAGCAGCAAACTGCGTCAGGGTTTTCTTGGGTGAATCACAGGATAAAACTGATGATATAATAGAACTTGAGTGCAACATGGATGACATGAGTCCCGAGCTTGTCGGATTTGCCATGCAGAAACTGTTTGATGCGGGAGCGCTTGAGGTCTATACTACTGCAGTGGGGATGAAAAAATCACGTCCGGGCATAAAGCTCACTGTTTTATGCAGACCGCAGGATAAGATGAGCATTGTTGAACAGATATTTGCGCATACCACTACGATAGGTATAAGAGAAGCAAGCAAATTCAGATATGTTCTTGACAGAAGAGTCGAGACTGTTGATACAAAGTTTGGACAGATAAGAAAAAAGATCTCGAGCGGTTATGGGATAACCAGGGAAAAGTACGAATATGACGATATCGCGCTTGCTGCGAAAGATAACAACATGTCAATAGAGGACGTGCTCAAAAATATATAGCAGGAGAATGAACAGGTGAACAAGAGAGATTTATTGGAACTTAAGAAGAGATTTAAGAAGGAGAGCTGTACCATAAGCCGCATGGCTGGATGCTATGTTGATGCATCCCGCCAAAAGGTCCTAAAGTTAAATGAAACTTTCCTGAATCTTGACGAGGAGGAATTTTACAAGTTCCTTGATATAGCAAAAAAGACAATGGCAGGAACCATTGGCAATAACATACTTGAACTTGATTTTCCGCTTGATGAGGAGTCTGTTGGCGGAAAACAGCAGTTCCTGTACGGTCTAAGATCGAGCAATCTTGAAAATGAGGAGCTTCTTGACAGGCTGTATGATCTGATCATCGATAATTATCAGTATATAGGCAATTATCTTATACTCGTATTCCATGATTCATACGACATAATGAGCCGTACATCGGATAAGATGAAGCTTGATGAATCTGAAGAGGTCTATGAATATCTTCTTGTATCGATCTGTCCTGTTGCGCTTTCAAAGCCGGGTCTCGGATATCGAAAGGATGAGAACAGGATAGGAGCCCGCATCAGAGACTGGGTAGTCGGAGTTCCGGATATGGGATTTCTTTTCCCGGCTTTTTGCGATTCAAGCGCCGATATACACAAAGTTGATTATTTTATCAGGGATGCCAAGGATTCGCACCCTGAGTTCGTGTCGGACGTACTGGGCTGCGGTCCGAGACTCACGGCAACTGAACAGAAGCAGACATTCCATGCGATCGTAAAAAAGGCATTCGGCAGCGATGAGGAGAAGTGCAAAAGAGCACTCATAGGAGTTCAGGAGGTGCTGAACGATAAGATCGATACTGATGAGGAGATGTCAGATGCCCAGGCAACATCGATAATCCTTACGGATGAAGCGGTAGAAGAGGCTTTGGTGGAACAGGGCATGGATGCTTTTGTTGCAAAGAAGGTTTCCGAGACTGTAAAGGAGACTTTCGGTGATGACATGCCTGCGATCGCAAATCTGATCGACACGAAAGCTCTTGAAGCCAACGCAAAGATAAAGAAGGAACAGGAACTGGTAAAGGAAGTAAACACGTTAAAGACCGAGATCGTTGAAAAGGACAAGCAGCTTTCAGAGGCTGCAACCTACATTGAGGATCTTAAGACATATGATGTGGTTTTGCGTGTAAAGCCTGACAAGGCATCAAAGATAAAGAGCCAGATACTGGGAGATCAGAAATACCTTATGATCCCTATGGATGCAAACGAGCATGTAAATCTTAACGGAGTCAACACACAGATATAGTTTCTATGGAAAAATTTGACAGATTCAGAAAAGAATATGAAAGATTCGTATATAAGGATTATACGATAGAAAAAGAAGACAGCTGCTTTAAGGTGTCGTTTTGGTTCTCGATACCTGGACTGAGAGAATTCAGATCAAGATGGGAATTTCCTTTAGGAAGCAGGGATATAAACGAAAACGATCCCATACTGGACAGACTTGTCTTTAATCTTGGTATGGTTGAGGCTATCAGTTATTACAAATGCGTCTGCCCTCCAGTCGTGGAAGTGGAATGCGGTTCTCTTAGCAAATATCAGACTGAATGGTGGGAGAAGCTTTTTTATAACGGCCTGGGTGAATTTGCTTATCGAAACGGAATCGATATATCAAAAGATGATCTGCTCACGATAAAAAGCAGGGACGGTTCATGCGACAGACTTACTGACAGTGAAACCTATACGGGATGTCTTGTACCTGTAGGAGGTGGCAAGGATTCGGTGGTCTCGCTCGAACTGCTGAAAAGCGAAGGCATCACAACATACAGCATAAACGGCAATGAGACCACGCGTAACGTCATTGATATATGCAAGGACAAGAAATCTGATTATCGCGCAAAAAGAATACTTGATAAAGGCATAATTGAATTAAACGAGCTCGGATTTTTAAACGGACATATACCTTTTTCTGCTGTAGTTGCCTGGTCAACCGTTATAACTGCCTATCTTACAGGCATAAAATATATCGCACTATCAAATGAAAACAGTGCAAACGAGTCCACTGTAAAGGATTCGTATGTCAATCATCAGTACTCAAAATCATATGAATTTGAGAAGGATTTTGATGAATACTTAAAAACTGTGACCGACTCGGATATACATTACTTCAGCCTGCTCAGACCGCTCACCGAGATACAGATCGCGGCTCTGTTTTCAAAGCACAATGCATATCATAAGGCTTTCAGAAGCTGCAATGTGGGCAGCAAGCAGGGGATATGGTGCTGCAACTGTCCGAAATGTCTGTTTGTGTATATAATACTCAGCGCATTTCTTTCAAAGGAAGAACTTGTCTCAATATTTGGTGAGAATCTTCTTGACAAGGAATCTCTTGACAAGGATTTCAGAGAGCTTATCGGCATAGAGGAAAACAAGCCTTTTGAATGCGTCGGAACAAGAAGAGAAGTACAGACTGCCATGAAATACTACAGAATGAACGGTCAGACAAGCCTTCTTACAGACAGATACGCTAAGTTCATAGATGATATTCCGACTAAGTTAAATGATCTTCTTTCAGAGTGGAATGATGAGCATAACGTACCTGAAAAATTTGCTGATTATCTGAAACAGGAGCTAACAAAATGTCAGTTGTAGACAGATTTGAAGGTAAAAGGATACTGATATGGGGCTACGGCAGAGAGGGAAAGTCAACCGAGAGCTTTTTAAATCGATGCTGCAAGCCGTTATCTGTTGATATCTTTGAAGGAAAAAGAGAAGATATTGACGAGGATAAGTACGACTATATCTTTAAGAGTCCGGGCATTGTCATGGACGAAGATAATGAAAAATACACTTCTCAGACGCAGGTGTTCATGGAGGAGTATTCTTCAAAGACTGTCGGTATAACAGGGACAAAAGGAAAGAGTACTACTTCAAGCCTGTTATATACCGTGCTTAATGCCTGCCTTGAGAAAGAAACTCTGCTTGTTGGAAACATAGGACTTCCGTGCCTGGATTATTTCGATCATATAAACGATGATACGATAGTCGTTTACGAGCTTTCATGTCATCAGCTGGCTCATCTTAGTGTTTCTCCGCATATCGCCGTATTTTTGAATCTCTTTGAGGATCATCTGGATTACTATAAGACAATGGATCGCTATTTTGCGGCCAAGACGCATATCTGTGCATATCAGACAGGTAATGATGTGCTCTACGCTGGCGATAATGTCCCCCAGCTTGATACCGATGCAAAAAAAATCATCATATCTTCAAAGGAAGACTATGATCATGACTTGAGCATTAAAGGAGACCATAACAGATATAATGCCGAATTTGTATACAGAATTGCTACCGAGCAGTTTGGATGTGATCCCGATAAGGTTAAAAATGCTCTTAAATCCTTTGAGGGACTTGCACACAGACTGCAGCTCATAGCAGATATTGACGGTGTTGAATACTATGACGATTCGATATCAACAATACCTCAGGCGACTATCAGTGCTGCAACCAGCCTGAAGAATGCAAAGACTATTCTGATAGGAGGAATGGACAGAGGCATTGACTATGATATACTAAAGGACTTCATAAAAGAAAACAGTCAGTATAACTATATACTCATGTATGAATCGGGAAAGCGTATAATGAATGAGCTTAAAGACGGAAAAAACGTATATCTTGTAGAAGATCTTAAGCAAGCAGTCTTACTGGCAAAAAAGATCACAAAACCAAAAGAAGCCTGCGTTCTTTCGCCGGCTGCGGCTTCCTACGGATATTTTAAGAATTTCGAAGACAGGGGCGATGTATTTAAGCAGCTCGTTATGAGCTGAGCGTTCACCTTATCATTGTTAAACAATCCATTATTTGCTATAATTTTATAGTGATTTTTATGCATTCACTGAAAGGAGAGAAGGGTATGAAAAGAATCGGTATGTTGACCAGCGGTGGCGACTGTCAGGCATTAAATGCAGCCATGAGAGGTGTTGTAAAATCAATATACAACAGCGGCCAGGAAGTTGAGATATATGGTTTCCTGAACGGTTACAGGGGGTTGATATACGGTGATTTCAAGATGCTCACATCAAGAGACTTCTCAGGTATCCTCACTATAGGAGGAACGATACTTGGAAGCAGCAGGACTCCTTTTAAGACTATAAAGGACCCCGATGAGAACGGACTTGACAAGGTCGAGGCAATGAAGCAGAACTATTACAAGCTAAAACTTGACTGTCTTGTAATACTTGGCGGAAACGGAACACATAAGACAGCAAACCTTTTGAGACAGGAAGGACTAAATGTCATAACGCTTCCAAAGACAATAGATAATGATCTGTACGGAACAGATATGACATTCGGTTTTCAGTCTGCTGTCGATCTTGCAACTTCTGTCATAGACTGCATACATACAACAGCCGCTTCTCACGGCAGGGTATTTGTAATAGAGGTCATGGGACACAAAGTCGGATATCTTACGCTCAATGCAGGAATGGCCGGCGGAGCAGATATCATACTGATACCCGAGATACCGTTTGATATCGATAAGATCGCAAAGAAAGTTGAACAGAGACTTAAGGACGGAAATAGGTTCACAATCATAGCTGTAGCGGAAGGTGCTATCAGCAAGGAAGATGCCAAGCTTTCAAAGAAGGAATATCAGAAGAAACTTGCCAACAGAAAACATCCTTCTGTATCTTATGAGGTCGCAGATCTTATACAGCAAAAGACCGGTCAGGAAGTCAGGGTCACGGTACCCGGACATATGCAAAGAGGAGGAAGCCCGTGTCCTTATGACAGAGTGTTTGCCAGCAGACTCGGCGCTGAAGCAGGCAAGCTGATCCTTGAGGACGAATACGGTTTCATGGTCGGATATAAAAACCGAGAGATCGTAAAGGTCCCGCTTGAAGATGTGGCCGGAAAACTAAAGATGCTCGATCCCGATGCAGCGATCATCAAGGAAGCAAAGATGCTCGGAATAAGCTTCGGTGATTAGAAAGATTAAATATGTCATATGTAGCACTATACAGAAAATTCAGACCTGATACCTTTGATGAAGTCAAGGGACAGGACCATATAGTAACGACCCTGAAAAACCAGATAGTATCGGGACGTATTGGTCACGCGTACTTGTTTTGCGGAACAAGGGGAACTGGAAAGACATCCATTGCAAAGCTTTTTGCAAAGACCGTAAACTGCGAGCATCCCGTTAACGGAAGTCCGTGCGGAGAATGTGATTCCTGCAAGAGGATAGCAGCCGGAGCGAGCATGGATGTAGTCGAGATGGATGCAGCATCCAACAACGGTGTGGAAGATGTCAGAAACATCATCGAGGCTGTCTCATATTCTCCCTCGGAGGGCAAGTACAGGGTATATATCATAGACGAGGTTCATATGCTGTCTACCAATGCCTTCAATGCATTGTTAAAGACGCTTGAGGAACCTCCGTCTTATTGTATATTCATATTGGCAACGACTGAGGTCCATAAGATACCGATAACGATACTCTCCAGATGCCAGCGCTATGATTTCAAGCGTATTTCCATAGATACCATAGCGGACAGACTTGAAGAGATCATGGCAAGAGAGAACATAGATGTCGAACCAAAGGCTTTAAGATATATAGCAAAGACAGCTGACGGCTCTATGAGAGATGCACTGTCACTGCTTGATCAGTGCATAGCGTTTCATTACGGCAAGACTCTTACCTACGACAATGCTCTTGATGTTTTAGGCGCTGTTGATACAGAGGTATTCAGCAGACTTTTGAGATATATACTTGGCAGAGATGTGACCGGGTGCATAAAGGTACTTGAGGAGATCGTGATCCAGGGAAGAGAGCTTACTCAGTTTGTTACAGATTTCACATGGTATTTAAGAAATCTTCTCATTGTTAAGACATCGGACAATGCAGCGGAAGTATTAGATGTATCAAATGACAGCAGAAACCGTCTCAAGCAGGAGGCGGATATGTGCGAAACCGATATGATCATGCGTTATATCAGGATCTTTTCTGAACTGTCTTCTGATATTAGATATGCTGCCCAGAAAAGAATACTGACGGAGATAGCTCTTATAAAGCTGTGCAGACCGCAGATGGAAAACAGGGACGATACCGTTTTAGACAGGATCAGAAATCTGGAAGAACAGGTTGAAAAGGGTATTGCCTATGTTCCTCAGATAAATGCAACAAGTGCATCTGATCAGGTTCCTGCAGCGGCTGAAAAAGCAAAGCTTCCGGATGCGTTGCCTGAGGATATACAGAATGTTGTCAACAGATGGCGCCAGATAGTAGGCAACTTTGAAGGTCTAGACAAGAATCTCATGACAAAGGTATCCGTATCGCTATCAGCAGACAACAAGCTGCTGATACTCATCCCTTGTGATGAACCTGCATGCGACAGACTGCTTAACGATCAGGTGAAGGAAAACATAAAGAGGATAATCAGCGATTCGATAGATAAAGAGATAGAGATAGAGGTACAGAAAGCCGGGAACAAGGCTGAGATAGATTCGATATATCCCGATATACTGAAGATGGCGGGAATAAATACAAACATAATCGAGGAGGATTAGACTATATGGCAAAAAGAGGCGGATTTCCGGGCGGAATGGGCATGCCCGGCAATATGAACAATCTGATGAAGCAGGCACAGCGTATGCAGCGTCAGATGGAGGAAAGCCAGAAGAATCTGGAAGAAAGTGAATTCAGTGCCAAAGCCGGCGGCGGAGCAGTAGAAGTAGTAGTGACCGGCAAAAAGACGATAAAGAGTCTGGTACTTGACAAGGATATCGTGGATCCCGATGATGTTGAGACTCTTCAGGAGAGCATTATAGCAGCGATAAATGAAGCTTTTGCGCAGGTTGATGAAGCAAATGAATCCGCTATGAGCAAGATGACAGGCGGACTAGGCGGACTCGGAGGTTTTGGCTTTTAATGGACCTCTACAGCGGACCTATCAATAAGTTAATAAGTGAACTCAGTACTCTGCCGGGTATAGGAGAGAAATCTGCCGGAAGGTTAGCGTTTCACCTGATCAATCTTCCAAAGGCAAGGGTTGAGCGACTTGCAAATACGATCATAGAAGCAAAAAGCACCGTTCGTTACTGCAAGGAATGCTTTACATTAACGGACAGCGATATCTGTCCGGTATGTTCGAATGAAAACAGAGATCATTCGACGATCATGGTGGTGGAAAATGTCAGGGATCTGGCTGCGTATGAGAAGACGGGCAAGTACAGCGGGGTTTATCATGTACTGCACGGAGCCATCTCTCCCATGATAGGTGTCGGTCCCGGAGATATAAAGCTGAAGGAACTGATAGAGCGTCTTAAGGGAGATGATGTCAAGGAGGTTATCATAGCGACCAATTCCAGTCTTGAAGGAGAGACGACAGCTATGTACATCAGCAAACTCATTAAGCCGTCAGGTGTAAAGGTAACAAGGATAGCCAGTGGCGTGCCGGTCGGAGGCGATCTTGAGTGCATTGATGAGGTGACACTGCTAAGAGCTTTAGAAGGAAGAATAGAAGTCTGATAATACAAAATGCAGGGAGGTAAACAATGAAGACAAATATATTCGGAAAAACAGCACAGGGAAAAGATGTAACAGAATATGTGATAGAAAATAAAAACGGGATGGCTATACATCTTCTTGATTTCGGTGCGATCCTTCACAGGATCTACATCCCTGACAAGGACGGTTCCAAAAAAGACGTTGCACTCACATGCCCCGATATGGAAGTATATGCGATAAACGACACATATCTTGGCTCTACCATAGCACCCAATGCCAATCGTATAGGAAAGGCAAAGCTTAAGATCGATAACGTTGAATACAGCATGGAAGTCAATGACGGAGAAAACAATCTCCATACCGCATTTGATACAGGTATGAACAAGAGACTGTGGAAAGCAGAGGCCTTTGATGATTCTGTAAAGTTTTCTGCTACGCTTTCTGACGGCGAGTACGGTCTTCCCGGAGACAGAGAGCTTTCAGTTACATATACATTGACAGATGATAACGAGATAAAGATAGACTACAGCGGGACAAGTAACAAGAATACGATAATCAACATGACCAATCATACATATTTCAACCTTAAAGGTCATGGAAACGGAGATATCCTTGATCATGAGCTGTGGCTTAACGCAAAGACATTTACCATGCCCGATGACGGCGGTATCCCCACAGGAGAGATCGCATCCGTTGCAGGAACACCTCTTGACTTTACAAAAATGAAGCCCATAAGAAGGGATAATGATATAACAAATCCCATCATGGCTTTAGTAAACGGATATGATCATAACTACTGCATCGATGACTGGACAGGAAAGATAAAGAAAGTAGCCGAAGTAAAGGAGCCGGAAAGCTTAGTTGTCATGGAGGTATACAGTGATCTCCCCGGCATTCAGTTCTATTCCGGAAACTACGTGAAGGATACTGCAGGCAAGGATGGAAAGGTATATCAGAAGAATTACGGCTTATGCCTTGAGACACAGTACTATCCGGATCATATAAATCATAAGGAATTCCCTCAGGCTGTTTTCGGTCCTGACAGGGAATACAAGACTACTACGATATATAAGTTCATCTTTTAAGGTATCATAATGGCAACAATAAGCAGATTCCCCGGCAGGGAAGAAGATTCGGACCGGGACAATATGAATTTTTCGCAGAAACTGCACCTCCACAAGCTCAGAAATCTTGTGGTGGTGCTAGTTTGCGTTTCAGTCATTGTCGTTCTGGCTACGGTTCTTCTCGTGTATTACAAGAATCAGCTTTATACAAAGATCACTGTCACAAATTCCATAGAACGTGTGAGCATAGAGACAAATTCCTATGTAAATAATTACGGAAGCATCATCGTATACAGCAAGGATGGTGTCAGCTGCATCAATGAAAAGGGTTCTGTCATATGGAACATGACCTACGAGATGCAGAATCCGATCTTAAAGAGAAGTTCGGAATATGTAGGAGTGGGAGATTATGACGGACATAAGATATATGTAGTCGACAGCGCGGGAACCGTTTATGAGATAGATACTACCCTTCCATTAAGAGACTTCAGTGTTTCAAAAGAAGGACTTGTTGCTGCAATACTTGAGGATTCGGCCAACTCATGGGTGAATGTATATAATGTCAAAGGTGAGAAGATCGTTGAGATAAAGGCAACGATGTCAAAGACCGGTTATCCGCTCTGTGTTGCGATCTCGGGTGAAGTCATGGCAGTCAGCTATCTGCATGTGGACAGCGATGTGATGAAGAGCGGAGTTACATTCTATAACTTCGGCGGAGTCGGAGAGAATGTGACAGACAGGATAGTAAGCAGCTACGAGTATCCGGATGCTGTTGTACCGACGCTTGACTTTATGGATTCTGATACACTCATGGCTCTTGCGGATAACAGACTCATGTTCTATGAAGGATCAAAGATACCAAAGAGTACAGCGGACATACTGTTTGCCGAGAGTGTTCTGGGAGTATATTACGGAAAGACACATGTCTGTCTTGTTAGCTATGATTCTTCCGGTGAAGACAAGTACAAGATGGATATATATGATACAAAGGGGAGGAAAACGGGTTCTTACAGATACAACATGGATTTCAAGGATATAGTGGTCGGAAACGGCCAGGTCCTTATATATAATGAGAACGAATGCATAATGGTGGATGCAGACGGTACAGAAAAATACAACAACAAGTTTGAAAGTCCCGTATTGTTTGTTGCCACAACCGAATCCGCAAAGAGGTATCTATTTGTAAGACAGGCATCAATAGATGTCGTAAAGTTTGAATAGTAATGAGTATAAACATTAGCGTTACAATGGCTGTCACTGTGCTGATAGCTTTACTGGGATTATATATAGGAGCAAAAAAGGGACTGGCTGACAGCATAGCAGTCTTTGTTGCTCTGACAGTCGCGATCATAATGCTGGGGATATTCTTAAGGATATTTGCTTCATATTCCAAAGGCGATACAAAACAGACTATCATTTCTGTTGTCATATTGATAATACTGGGGATCGTATACAGCATCCTAAAGGTTGTGACAAAATCTGTAAAAGCCATAGCGGAGCTTCCGATACTCGGATTTGTCGATAAGTTTTTGGGCGCTGTACTGGGAGTGGCACTCGCACTGATCATCTTTCATGCCGTTACTGCAGCTGCGCAGATGGGCTATCTTGGAAAGATCGGAGATATCATCAACAAGGACGTGGCTGAAAGCGAGCTTCTAACATATTTAAAAAAGCTGGATCTGATCGAGCTGATAATGGGACTTAAGGATACAGTCTCGGATAAACTTTCACAGGTATAGAGAATTTGAAGGAATGAGGATTTAAATGAATTACGAGATCATTGGAATAATCGCAACATCTTTTATAGTACTGGCATTTACAAGAAACGGAGAAAAACAGATAAGGATACTGGATCTTGTCGGAGCCATGCTCTTTGTTGTATACGGTGCGCTGATACATTCATTCAGCACCATACTTCTAAACGGCATTCTGATAGGTGTGCAGGTTTTCAAACTGTACAGGATGAAAAATGATGTGACTGCAACTGAAGAATAAAGAAAGACAGAGGGCAAAAGCCCTCTGTCTCAGAGTGTAGACAAAGTCAGAGGCATTTGCCTCTGACTTTTTTCATCTAAAGGCTGGAAAGCCTTGAAAATACTGAATTTATTGCTGCTTTGTGGTATAATAATTATAGTATTTTAAGGAGAAT
>Ga0247608_10000182_pt1 | contig 116061 bp, 136 predicted proteins | sample 176DNAGHGlowgp2_FD_193490 | JGI IMG/M metagenome (GOLD analysis project Ga0247608, IMG submission 193490) | Sheep rumen microbial communities from Palmerston North, Manawatu-Wanganui, New Zealand - 1766 DNA GHGlow gp2 | ecosystem: Host-associated > Mammals > Digestive system > Stomach > Rumen...
GCCTTTGCTTCTTCGTTTTCTTCCGGCAAATCTTCGCCTGCATAAATATACAGTCCGAGACCAAACATGGCGAGATTCTTTGCGAGACAACGCATAACAGCCTTATTGACATCCATCATCGACGCTTTCGCAACTGTCTTTGTGCCGAACTTTGTCGTGATTTCATAAGGTTCTTCCTTCATTGCGTTGTTTGCGCCGTCCATTACTGGCAGCCACATTTCATGCGTCTCGCCTTCAATCGTGATGCTCGTATATACCATGATTCCGAAGATCGGATCGCTGAAGAACGGCAAATTTCTTTCGTTCCGTTCGATCTTGTACGTGGCATCCGGATAGCGCTTTCTTACTTCAGACCATGCCCATACCCAGCTCAAATAATTCAGCTTCTGTTTGCCGGTGTCCTTCTGTTCCACATGTTCGTTTACATTAATTGCGTTCAATACCGAGAACACGTCAGGTTTTTGCTTTTCGTTTGCCATAGATTCTCCTTTCGTTTATAAAACGTTCTTTCTCGAGTTCGTGGTCCGCAGCGGCGAGACCTGTTTGCATTACAAGAGGCACTATTTGTGAAAAAACGAGCGGATAAAACCGGTCGTCTTTCGTGAGCCGTTCATTAAGATATTTTTCCCGAAGCAGTTCTTTTTTCATGCGCTGCCATTTGTCATCCGTAAACCTGTTAGTTTTATCCGGTACACGTTTAATAAACACCGGCGCACCTGTCTGATTACCGTTATTGTCACAAGGGAACCAACATAAAATTCCATTCGGGAAAAATTTTTTATACTCTTTTGAGTTTACACGGGTTCTGTAGTTAGACATAAAATCGATCAGCATATCGTTGCCATAAAGTGACGCAACAAGAACACGCCGAAGCGTTTCGTATATCCGTCCTACGCGAACCACTTGCCACGGAGAATAATTTTGATTCATGCTTTGCGTTTTGGATGCGAGCACATAAGAAGGACGCATCTTGCCTTTGACAGCGTCCTTCTCATCTATAATGCCAAGAAAATACATTATGCAGCCTTCCTTTTTCTCAGCTTGCTGACGTTTTTACGCACCTGCAATCTGCGATATTCCTTCTGGCACTCAGGACAACGGCACTGGCGCGGGTTCAAGCGCTCTACCATTTTGCCGCAGCCTGCACACTCGAAATAATCCGGAAGACGATCTCTGCACCTGTGCTTCTTACTCCATTCAGGAAGACGTGTTCCGCAATGCTCGCATACTGTACATGTTTTCAAATTATTCTTAAGGCGTTCAAGTGCTATGTCTCCGAAGACGTTCCAGAATTCCTGTTTATAAGTACGTTTAACAACTCCGTCTCCCGCAAACAAAAATCGAACGATAGGCCCATACGCTTCTTCAAGCGGGGCAACTTCTTCGATTTTCTTCGCAATAGATTCGGCAACAAGAAGCGTTTTCATCAGAGTACTTCTTTCGCCAAGATCTGAATTTTTCTGTGCGATAACATTGCAAAGTGTAGCTTCACTACAAGCGTTAATGAATGTTTCAACGGCCTGTTTGTTGTTTCCGGCATCGCTTTCGTTCATGAGCATCTTATAATTGAACGGAGGAACACCGGCATAACGCAAATCAAGACGTCCTACGTCATTAAACGCGGCACAGATACGGTTCATTGTAGAGTTGTTTGGAAGAGCACATTTCTCCGGGGGCAAACCGTCTTCACGACGCCCGTTCTTGCTGAACTGGAACCAATACGGCATTTTGCCTCGCTTGCCACCAATGGATTTCAGTATGCGTTTGTTGATTTCCGGATAGTTTTCATAAGAATCGATCCGTCCACATTTCGCCGCATCTATGACAGCATTGTTAAATCTTGTTAAACATGCAGCTGCAAATATATCCGGATTTTCTCTGTTCCAGAGTTTTGTCAAATTATTCGACACCTGTCCGATGCCGCTGTAATCGTGTGCGCGTTTCAGTCCGTTAAACAATGTCTCGTAAGACAGTTGTTCTTTGTCGGCTTTGTAAGCGTCGTAGAACAGCGGAACGATGTCCATCTGTTTTATGTTTCGCTTCGCAGCTTCAATGATAACAGATTCGAGCACGCAGTTGAGCTGATCACCATCATTATCGAATTGCAGTATCCTTGAGATCAGATCGTGGCAGCTAGTATAAATGCCATTTGTTCTGAACCATTTGCGAACTTCGGTATCCTTACTGATTTTTCTGACGGCGTGCTCCATATACAAAGAGGGAGAACGCAGAACATCCAATTCCTCTTCGTTTTTATAGATTGGAGAGTAGACGTAGCCGTCCGGCAACAAACCTTTCGGTTCCGTTTCATCGAGGAACCAGAATTCACATGCCGCATAAAGATCCGGGATTGCAAAAAGCCGCTTGTTGTTGCACAGGATCGCGCCACTCTTTGCGTCGAGCACCATACGTTTCTTGATCGCTTTAAGCACATCGCGCGCATAGCCGTCCCGCAACAACTCGTTATAGATCGCAAGCGCAGCCTGGTAACTTCTGTCGCTTTGTTCGTCGGCACCGAGCGTACGAAGCATGCAATCTTTGTTTTTGTTCAGGTTTTTGATTTTATTATGCGTTTGATGTGTATATGCTTTGATATCATCGTCTGAAAAATCTACAAGTGCCTGTGTCATCTGGTAATTGAGTGTCGTATTTTGTATCCATGTTTCTTCGTAGTTCGTACAACACAAATGACAACCGCATTCATTGAACTTGCGAACATAATCTTCCCAGGAATCATAATATTTTGCCATTTTGAACTGTGACTCCGTAAGAATGACGCGGATATCTTCATTAATAAGATCGTGTTCCTTGCCCCAAAAATCTTTGAGAACAGGTTTGTGATCGTGAACTTTGCAAAATTCAATGTAATCAAACTCTGAAAGAAGCCCCTTGATCCAAGGCGCACGTATCATTACGTTCGCAGACGGAAGCGTTCCCGGTAATGCCATTCCGCAGCCGTCACAATGATTGATCAAAACGGTATAAATACCTCGTTCAAGGACGTAACCGGGTTTAATATAATCCATTACGCCTGTAACCGGCGCTTCGAAGTCCTTGATAACGATACATTTTTCAATAGGAAAATCCCAAATTTCTGTCGCGGACGAGGGTAAGGAAAGGTACGCGCAATATTTATTAGAATTAATACCACCGCGTTCGTTTATTTCATTCCATGTGAGGCCGCAAGTCATTTGTGGCTCTATTTTTTTCCACATTTCATCCGACAAAAATTGTGTCTTATCGGTTCTTAATTGCGTATGATCCCTATTTTCATAGGGTACTGACTATATCTTACTACTATAAAAGTAGAAACCCATTTCGAACTGCGTGCCAATAGCAGTCCTACTCTCCCGTTCCGGAGATAGTCGATACAGGCTCTGTCTATGCGACAGTTCCCACGGGATTAGCATGTGTATGCAAAATTGTATTTAAACAGGTTTCAACGTCTTCGTCGTAACGAATTTCATAAAGTGATATGTTATGATCTTTACAGTAATTTCTTTTCATTGGATCAGTTACAAGTCTTTGTTGATCTCCAAAGCCTTTTGGTCCAATTTGTTGGTAATGTTGTATTCCCTGAAATTCTATTAGACAACAAATGTTATTATCATTATCGAATACCGCAAAATCAAACATTAAACGCGTCTTCCTTCCTTTTGCGCTAACCAAAAAGAGATCGTCTATTTTATAGTTCTTTCTGTATTTGATATTTTGCTCTGTCAAAAGTTTGGCGATTAACTCTTCTCCTTTTGATTTTACACAGCCGCAGGATACAACGTGCCCACTTAAGAAATCCGTAGTGGTAACATAAGTTATTCCACCGCAATCGCATTTACACAGCCACAACACCTGTCTGTGTGAACGCATATCTGTCGGTTCTATTGCAACAAGTTTCCCTGAACGTTTATTGGAAATATCGACATAGAGTTTTGGTCCCATAACATCTTTCAATATGCAACCACATGATCTTGTCGTTCCATAATTCAGTCTTCCTGTTGTAACATAACATATATTTCCACAATCGCAAAGACATTTCCAATATACTTTGTAATCTTTGATATATGCTTTTTCTACAACTGTAAGTTTACTAAAACGTTTACCAGTTAAATCCTGTTGTCGTCTCTTTGAAGATAATTGGTTTCTCACGCAGCCACAACTTGTTGTATTACCCGAACGCATTGAGTAACCATCTTCAACGCACTTATTGCCGCAATCGCAAATGCAATTCCATAAACTTCGGGAACCAGAACCAGATTTTTTAGTTCCTGCAAAACTTTCAACGAATAATTTTCCGAACTTTTGTCCGGTTATATCTTTAATTCTATTCATAACATTACACCTCCTTTCATTGATAGTTATTGCATACATTTAGCTTTCCCCGTTAGCCGCATAACGCGACCCCTTTGGCAAAGGAAAGGGATTTACAGGCCAAGTTGACCAGCACTTGCTGTACAGAAATGAAAATGTTTTTCTACCAAATTTCCGTTTTCATCCTTGACAGTCATCGAAAATCCGTTTAGTACGATCTGCTCCAAAACATCAAGAGACCGCCACGATACAATGACTTTATCCATACAAACTTCATCCGTTTGTATGCCCATTGCACGGGATTGTTCAGACACAAATTCACAAATTTTCTTTGTGATCTTAATGTTATCCCACGATACATAATCAGGCGGTTTACCGTTTTCGAAACACCTATAATCGCACACGAGACGGGTGTTTACTTTTCTTGTAATGTTTTTATTGTGTGCAATAAGCTCTTTTAGTTTGTCCGCAGCTTCTTTTTTGACGTTTAATATTCGTTCTTTATGGTTTTCGTCTGCGTTTTTAAGCTTCATCAGTTCCGCGAGTTCCTGTTTGCATTTCAGGATAAGCAGATACTGTTCCGCTTCCTCATCCGTGAACAGATCAGACGTAGACAGGCTTACAAGTTTGATCTGATTCAGGAGATAAGTCTTTTTCGAAATGAGCAACACCTTCTTTCGATGTAAATCATGTTGCTTGTTGTGTTATTTCGTTTGACCAAGGAAAACTGTTTCTGTCTTTGTTCGTCGGCTTTCCTGTCCAAAACCGACAAGTTAAAGACGGTGTCAGCATTCTTTCCCAAAAAGAAAAATAGAGCCCGTCATGAATTTCAAAACGGGCTAATAAACTATTGTCATTTATGCGGCGAAGAACGGTGAAATGCTGTGGCCGCATGGAACGGTATTCTTCGATCCAGTAGCGGCCGCCTTCGCACATGTCTTCAAAAGCGATCGGTTTTATCATATATTATCGCGCTTTGTTTTGTCTTTCTGCTCGAGATACTCGAACATTCCGAGCAAAAGCTTGTTCATCAGAGGATGGTTGTGCTTACCGGAAAGCCGGCACAATTCTTCAGTCGCTGCGAGCCAATATTCATCTGACTCGTTTGTGAGTATCGGTTTCCCAGGCACATCTGAGAAGCACTTGAGAAACCCGTATGCGTCAACGAAGATTTCGCGTTCCTTCTCTGTCATAATGAGCACCACACTTAAGAATTAAGCAGATCGTCTATTGCTATCGGTTCTTCAGTCTCTTCTTCGTCGGCACATGTAATCGTATGACCGTTGAAATCAAGTTCATCGCCCGGTTCCATACGCCTCACTTCGCGGACACATTCATCTCTGTCATCTTCCAAACGCCGCTGCTTGTATTCATCGAACGCGTAATAATAATCGTCCTGATTTACTTCATACAGCGCGGTTGCCGCACGATAACTGTAGCCGCAGATATCTATTTCACCGTAGCATTCATTCAGATAATCATCAAACTCGTCTGCGCTGTAATCGTCTTCGCTGTAGCAGTCTTCGGCGATGTCTTCAGGCGTCTCGTATTCTGTATCTCCGTCAAGTATGTAAATCATTTTGTCACCCGCATTTAATAATCATTGAGGTTTAATCCTTCTTCGTATGCAGCTTCATACAGGGCGGATAAATTGCCCTTTTGAAACTGCTCCATCAGTATGCATTCCTTCTTTTTCCATTCTTTTACATGTTCAAAGAGCATATCGATCTGCGCTTCATATTGTGCAACAATGTCCTGCAAAAGCTTTTTGTTGTCAATCATTGAAAAATTCCTCGTTTACCATTTTGCGATAAAGCGTTTCCGTATCAATGTGTTCTACTGCGGAAGAAAGTACTTCGCTTATTAGATCGGAAACGTAAGCGCTTACGGAATCAAGTAGGTCAGAATACACCGAACCATAGAAACCGATTTTGTCGGCCTCGTCACGTTCGTCATCTTCAGGGCTCGGCACACAGATATTGTTTTCGATCAGAACATCCTCAATCATACCGATGATGTTTGATGCTTCCATTCTTGTGTAAATCGTACGCATAAGAATGCCCTCCTCACTGATTCATATGTTGCGAAAGAAACACCTTGATTGCGCTCAAGAGGCAATCATGCCAGGAATCGTCTTCGTCTCTGATCTCACGGTAGAGCGAAGCGATTTCTTCCGCGTTGTCTTCGATCAACGCAGCTTCTTCTTCAGTGAACTGACCTTCGTCCGCGTTTTCAAGCTCCGTGAGTACGTCTTCCTTATCAAAATCGTCCTGCATCGAATAATACAGCAGGCGCATTTTGTCACTCGGAACACGCACCTTCAAATCGATGCCGAAGTATTTCGTAAATACGTTTGCGGACATATTGTCTTCGTCGTATTCCGCGGAATACGCCTGTGTGTTGACAGCTTCTTCACTGTGCCACTTGAGACCGCGCGCTCTGTAAAGCGGCAGCCAGTGCGCTTCATAGAAATCGTAGCCCGCGCCGTCGATACCAAATATGAAACCGTAATCTTCCTGTTCGTAAATGCGGAAACCGCATTCGCTCATCAGCTTAAGACCGTCGGTTTCAAATTCATTGCGCAGCCAGTCATTATCGATCTCGTCGTGGAACGCCCAAAGGGTTCCCCACATCGGGAGGAAGTCTTCTCTTTCAACATCGAAATCTTCCAACAGACAGGTTACATCGTCTCCGTTATCCAGATGAATCAGATACATGTCGTCATCTTTAAGTCCAGTTGGCGTAAGCATGATTTCTCCGGATTCATGGCTGTCGAATACATATACACGGTCTCCGCGTGTGGGCATAGTAACTTCGACCATTTCTTCATCATTGTTGTTCAGAAGTTTTTCAACAACATTGTACGGCAGCGCATTAAAGGTTTCTACCCATGCTCTGCACGCTTCGAGTTCGGAAGAATAGAGCATCTAATCATCTCCTTTTCTGGAACGGGATCAGTCGACCCCAGCACTCCTTGCAGCTGCCAGCTGAATCACAGTCAATATCTCCTTCGTCTGCTTCGTTTCCATATAACCAAATCGGACAAAACGATTCAGGCGTACCGTCTTCGCCGAGCTTCACTTTCGGAAATGTCTTCAGTAGATAACTCAAATACGTTTCCGCTTCGGTTTCGTACTTTGCAAGTGTTTCACAAGTAAGTGCAAGCTGCCCAAGAGTAATCGTTTCATCAAGAGGCTTATTGAGTTTTATAGATAAGATCGGGCAGATTTCCCAGCTATAACCGGAAAATGGACAATCAGAACATTCATTGAATCTGTCGCAGTAGGACGTGGCGAGTTCTTTAACGGTCATGAATTTCTACTTGATTTCTCCTTAATTTTTTGTCGCGGTTGATTTATGGCTCAACCGCGAAAGCCGTTAAAATTACTGCTCGAGAAGTTCGTCTTCCGCTTCGGAGATCAGTCTGTCGAGGTCATCTTTCGTACCGCCGAGAGCCAGCTCTACGACGATATCGTCGAGCTTTTCGCGCTGCATCATATTGATACTGCACTGCTCTTCGTCAATCTTCTTGAGCTCAGGCGAACGGTATCCACGTTCCAAACCGTAGTCAGATCGGTAGTAACTGCTTATTGCCAAACTTACGTTCTGCGGCGCAATCATGTCGCCAAACTCTTTGTTGAGCCTGTCGGCGATATATGCGTATAGTTCGTCCATTACCGAGATGATCTTTTGCTTTTCCGCATTCGTTCTTTCGATAAGCGGTGCGCGCTTGATTTCATAGACTTTGGACAGCTTCTTGTCGAGATAGTTTTGCACTTCTTTTGTTACTTTCATTGTTCTCTCTCCTTATTTTGTTTTGTTTTGTTTTGTTTCACAATCTGAATAAGTATGTATCCGGAATTCCTGGATCCGCATTCCACCTCATCTTCCAGTGATCTCAGTCTTTTATAAATTCTCTTCGAGGTAACTTGGTAACTCTCGGCAAGTGCTTTAATGTTCACTCGTATTTTCCAGTTATCAGGATATCGTAAGTTTCAATTACCAATTTACCTGAGTTTGGGTGAGACCCACTGGAATTCAGGCGCCGTCAGTCTACTCCGGCTGGTGCCCTCTCCTTTCTCCGGACACCTTCGAACTTCAGATTATACCTTAAAGTAAACCTTTTACAGATTTTAGCATTGTGAAACGGTTATTAGTTATATAGCAGGGGAACGGCGAGTTGGCACTCTCGCATCTCCTAACGTTTGGCGACGGCTGCCTGTTCCGTCCTCGGTTCCCCTGACTGAATCATTTATGAGTTATCCATGCAGTATTCTTTTCGTGATTTCTTTGAATGACACGTTGTATTTTTCTTCGAGTTTTCGCACCATGTAATCTGTGTATTCCTGTTCGATGCTGCGATAATAGCTATAGATTCCGCACATGTAGTTCACATCTTCTTTGTTCCACATGACACCGTTGATCCAGTCTGCAAAGAAGTTATTGACCATTGCCTTGAAGATCTTTTTCTTCGCGTGGCCGACCGTAATATTGTGGTCCTTATTTAAATTGAGCCCAAGCATGTAGTTGATGCCGGCGACTGAAGAAAATTTCGTCTTTTCCGGTTTGATACGGAACGGTGCGCCGAAATCTTCGAGCACTTTATCTATGTAAGAGACCATGCGGTCTTTATCGAATTTAGTATAGGAACTGATCTGAATATCGTCGGCGTAACGCGTATAAACAAACTTCTTCTTCGATACGAGCTCCTTGAAGATCGTGTAATCGATTGGAATCATCATTGCGTTCGTGAGCATCGGCGATATAACAGTTCCCTGCGGAAGTCCGCCATGAAGGAAGCAGATCGAAAGAGACGTCTTCAACGTTTCTTTTTCGTCGTCTGTCCAGAAACAAAACGGATATTGCATCGTGAGCATCTTCAGCAGAAATTCGGGCGTTATCGAACCGAAGAAGTTGCTGAAGTCTGTTCTCAGACACCAGTTTGAGTTGTTGAGCTTATGCTTCATGACTGCATCCTTTGGACAGCGTCCTTTTATATACGCAAAAGCTGCTGTATGGTAACTGACTCCGTAGTATTTAAGCAGCAGTTCTTTCAATTCGTTCTGCGCTTTCCTGAGTTCAGCGTCCGGATCGTCGATCTTTCTGAACCCGCCGTGCGCTTTCGGAATCTTGAACGATCGGTAATGCGTGGAAAGATCTGACTCAATCAGATTCTTATACTTTTCGTTGAAGATTTTGAGTCTGCTTGCGCGATACATATACAGACCACTACATCTATGTCTTAAGTCGGTTCTCGTTGTCGTCCAGTTTCCCTTTGGCGAATAGAGATAAAGATTCTCGATTTCGCCGTTCAGAATATCGTCGATCGATATTCTTTTAACGGGCTGTTTTGCAGGCTTCGTACAATAGAATTCTTGCATCTTTTTTCCTTTCTGTCTTCACAATCTGAATAAGTAGACATGCCTCTTCTGCGGCGGCCACAGCCTCCAGACTCACTCTTCAGCTCATCCTTTCAGGTCATTACAGGTGTTGTTCCACCCAGATGACCGGTTAGATTGGGCTGCCGCGTGGCAAAAGTAGTCTCGTACTTTATGTCGTCTGGCTTGCTGGTAAACCTTTGAGGTGTTGCTGGCCGATCTTCCCGTCGGACTCTTTCCCTCCGTTGTCTCGCCACCTTCGATCTTCAGCTTTTAACTTGAAGAGCAGTTAATTGGACTGCTGAGCATTGTGAAAACTGTTATCCTTTTGTTCTTTATTTAACCCATCTGAAAACTCGCTTGGTTGCTAGAGTTTTCCTCTACTTTTCCCGGCAAGCGGGAAAAGGTATGCTGTTTGTACCGAACTTCGGGTAATACCACAAAGTAAAGCTTTCGCTTTAAGCATGGGTTTTGTTAGGCTTCGGCTTCGTATAAACCACTCCGACGAAGCTTTCTTAGACCTTCCGCCTCGTTTGTATCGCCCTGACGGCCCGGGCTTTTATTCAATACGCGTATTTCAGCGTTATGAATCGTTTAGAACGCGTCTATCGTAAAGTTGAACGCGTCTATAAAGATCGCCTTTTTAATTTCCGAAGTTTTGATAAAATTCACGAAGTTTGCAACACCTGAAGCTACGATAATTCGAACGGTCGGACACACCGACAGCGTGATGTTGCATGCGCTGACGGGCGCGGCTTCCTTCGCTTCCTCGTGCGTGAAGTTCATCGATTTCAGGAAGTTTGAAATCATTTCCTGATCAGACCAGTCTGCCGCATAATGCTGTGCATCCGTAAGACCCATCCTGAAATCGAACATCGCCCTGATCGTATTGTTATAACGATTCTCTGTGGCTATCTTGCGCCGCAGATCGATATTGTCTACACACAAGAATACATAACCGCTCAGACGCTCGTTAGTCCAGCCTTCCGGGAATAGACGGATGTCTATTTCGGCGGCAGGATTTATCCTGAGAATGTTTTCCTTTACGGCGTCCACCTTTGCCTTACCGAGATCTTCAGAAGTGAACATCTGGTTGGCGATATTGTGCGGTTCTACCCTGTCGAAGTCATACAGACTGATCTTCGTAAATCCGAAGCGGGCGAGATTTTCCGCAAGCGTCGAACCGATCGCGCCGCAGCCGATAATGTGAATCCGTTCCCGCACGTTAGACGGGTCAAGAAACTCGCGGCTTTTACTCAAGTCGATTACAGTCATTCACATCTCTCCTTTACAAGTCTTCTCCGCCGTACTTTTCCATAAATTCATCGTAGTAATCCGTGTAACTGTTGTATTTTCTCGCCTTTGCGCGCATATCTTTTACAGTCAGACCCGAAGCAGCGTTATTATACTGCGGAACTTTGTATTCCTGCTGATATGCGACGGGAGACTGATAATCCTTGTATCCGCTGTACTGCGAATAAGTATAAGTCTTCTGCCGCACGTTCTTCATTGAATCGAAGAAATCTGCACAGGATTTCGGAAACAGCACCTGTACATCACCGTTTTCGTAGTGAACATTTGCCGCGAGATCGAAGATTTCACAGGTGTATTTCATCTCCTTGTTGATAATCATGAAGATGAAGAAATCGTCACCCGACAGATCTTTCAGTTTCTCATCCCTGTCACTGATATCCGTCTCGGACGGAGACGGCGCAAAGTTGACGTGACTGTGTCCGTGGAAGCGCTTTGCGTTGAACACTTCGTCAGACAGGCTGTCATACCATTTACCGAGTTCTTTTTCGTCTGTCGTAACGGTCACGCCGGTCACTTCCTGCGGATAAACGATTATGTCGTAAACTTCGAAGCCGTCATCTGTGCGCTTCGCAAGACCGTACCAGCCAACTTCGCCGCTGAACCCATCGATCAGCGCACGCGTTTTATAGTAGGCAGTTTCAGTCAAAACGAGCTTCGTCTTCTGTTTGGCAACGGCTTTCAGCTCCGCCTTATAATCGACGGAGCCGTTCACACTCTTCAGTTTCGACAGTTTTTCACGAAATTCCTTTACAGCAAGCTCTATAATTTCTGCTGTCAGCTTAATCGGCTTTGCCATCATTCTGCCTCCTTCTCTTTCTTGAGCAGTTCAAGCGCTTCTTTCGGCGTAACGGCTTTTCCTTCGTCCGTAATAATACATTTCTTTGGTGTATTAAACAGTGTGCTCAAGAAACGCTGTACGGTTACACTTTCGCAGATATTCATGCTGCTCACCGAAGCCATGCATAAATCGAGCGCGCCTACGACATCGAATTCGCGCATTTTGTCGTTAATAAGCGGCAGATAGTTGCCGAGACACGCGAAATTATCAAGGTGCGGATTCGGGATATAGTTATCATACTTCGGACCAAAGTAGAAGTGCTCTTCCGTATTGACGCTGTTTGCGCCAAGCTTATAATAGCCGCATACGCGAACTTTATACTTTGCTTTCTGACTGAACAGCGCGTCAAGAAGGAGCTTTCTGTTTTCTTTGTCTGCGAAACATTCAAGCGAGCCGTAAACTCTTTCATTCAGGAAAGAACTCTCATTACGTATGTATTCATCATACGTATCCGCATCAACCTGCGTAAGATATCCTTTGCAGACAGCCTTCAGGATTCCGCGATCTACGCCGATGATCTCGACGTTACGGTTTGAGAGGAGGTAATCACTGAGCTCGCCTTCGTTAATCGCAGTTGTTCCGGCGATCAGACCGTTCAGACGGATATTTTCTTCGCTGAGTTTCCTGCACCAGTCCATATATGTCTTGGCCGCTGCGTTTACGGAGTTCTGTGCATTCTGTACGCACACACGCTGACTCTGTATAATATTGTCGCGCATGCACTCGCGTATCGTCTTTACGAAGCCGCGGATCATCGTTTCTTCGTATTCGGGCTTGGCAAAGTATTCTGCGATATACGTGTTGATCCTGTTTACGGAACCGTTGGAGACAGTGAAAGCTTTCAGGAATTCAGTCTCTTCCGGCGTCGTTCTCGGACTGTCTTTAAACAGATGCGGCGCATACCGGGGAATAAGCAACGTAAGCAGATGATACATACGGATTGATTCCTGATTCGTAAACACGACAAAATGCTTTGTCTCTTCGTTTACGAAGAATCTGGCCGTACGTATAAAGCTGTCCGTAAAGACCTGAAGGTCTTTCTTTTCAGTCCATTTGTCTTTGTTAGACGTTTGGGCAAGGATCTCATCGATCTTATCGAAACACGTCGCCATGAACAAAACTGAAAGATCTTGCGAGTCCAGAAGAGAAGCAGTATAATCGAGCGGATCCCTTGAAGCGATACGTGTAATTATTGCATAGAAATCTTCTTCTGCGCGATCTTTCAGCAACATTCGCAGCACGATACCCATGCTGCAGTCAAATACGTCGTTGAGCACATGAATCTTTGGAAATGCGCTTTCCTTAATGCTGTCATATACAGCAGGAAGCGTTATATCTTGTGTAAACATGCTGCACTCCTTATTATTTTATTTCAGATAAATACTGAAGACCGAAAAATGAAAGCTCTTTTTTTAATTTTCTTTTTTCAGTCTTCCGTATTCATATGAAAAAATTAGGGGTGCCACATTGTTATGTGACACCCCCGTAAACGGATTACACGCGGGTGATCATCGTTTCGATCGCGGCCTTCGCAGCGAAGGTCTTCTCAAGCGCGGCTTCGAAGCCCTCTTCCAGCTTGCTGAGCTTGAAAGCGGCGGGACCCAGCTTGTCCATGAGATGCTCTTCGCGCTTCTCAATGGGCAGCTGCACAGTCACGGTAGCGGGATCCGCCTTGTTGTCGCCGAAGGAAATACCGAAAGCAGTCACACTGCCCTGGCCCTTCGTAGTGCCGACACGGAAGATCTCCGTCTTCTTGCCGTCCTCGTCTTCCTCGGTTAGCACAAGTGCCTTCGGGGCGTACTTCTCGAGAAGAGCGATCTGCTCGTAGGTAAAGGCGCTCTTGATGACAGCCGCGTCACCGACCACCACGATAGAAGCGGCGTTGTCGGTCTTGGTGTTCACGTTCAGCACGGCAGATTCGGTCACGCCGAAATCGGCGAAGGTCTTGTCGAGCTCGTTGGCACCGATAACAGTGCCGGACAGCGTGATGATGCCGCGGTCACACTCGATACCGGCCTGCTCAAAAGCGGCACGAAGGGAGGTGTTTTCGTCAAGGATGCTTTCCTTACGAGTCATCTGATTGCGAATGAAGATTTTTACCATAGTCTTTCTCCTTTAAAATAGAATTTTTTATTATAAAGCTTGCGCTTTATTTCATTAGAGTTATATTGAAAATTAGGGAAACCACAGGTCAACCCGCGCCGCAAGGCGCGCTATCCCTGTCATCTTCCTTTATTTGTCTGATTTTCCGAAGCTCTGTACTTATTTTTTCCACGTCATAAGTAACAATTATCATACAGGCTAAGATAAATCCTACTACAATTGATGCCATTATCCGAATAATTATTCCCCGTCACCTCCCTTAGGCAGCTCTGGTAGAGGCATCCAATAGGTAACGTCTTCGTCTGCAAGCCATTTAAACCCATCTGCATCACACGTTGACCACATTCCACCGAGGCTCTTTCTTCTTGGTCTGTCAAATGTCGCCTCTGTTACTTCATCACGGGCGACAACGAGGTAGTTATTATATTCGTTAGGCAATCTGTCCTTGACGTTCACCCACTGCCGCTCTTTCAGTGCATCCTCGATTGTGTCCAATGCGTCCTCAATCATCTTTACTATCGCTGAACTAAATCCTGCTCGTTCGCAGGCGATTACAGCATTTACGTTTAATGCTACAATTGCTTCTTTGACCGTCATCCTACTTCACAACCATTCATGCCATATTTACATTGACCGCTGCAATATTCACCTGTTATTTTGCAAAAAGGAATTCTATGCCCCATATCTTGCTCCCATTCTACATATTTGCAGTGTTCAATCTTCTGTTGTCTTGCTTTTCTGTCTGCAAGTACATCAGGCTGCAAATTATATAGTAAAGCGCGTGTTTGCGCGGCGAACATATTAGCTAAGGTTTCTGTATCAGTCACACCACTTCACCGCCTTTCTCTGCTTGTCGGTTGGCTTATTTGACCAATATTTGAAGCTTTAAGAAAATAACATAGCGTAGCTTCTAAACATTTCATGCGTTCAATATACTGTCAAGTTCTTCTTGCGTTACCGAGGTTGGTTTTGTAACGCCGTCCAGAATTTCATCGACGGTTATAACGAAATCGGCATTTGTATACTCCATGTTATGTGCCATGTTATGTGTCCAAAAATATCCGTCGTATTTTGTAACGATTAACGGATAATCGTTAGATTTTGTCACTCCGAATAGAAAGTCCTTTAAGCACATGCCAAACTTGTTCAGAAACGCTCTGTCTGGTATCATGTTGACTTCATGTCTCGATTGTACCACTATTCCGAGCCTTCCGTCACGCCAAAGCTCCTCTAAATTAATTTCTATATTGCTTTCTACATTACTTTCCATTTTCTTTCTTTCCCTTATAAGTCATTAGTGAATGATTACATTCTGAAGCGATTTGAATATCACGTTCAAGGTCTTCGTCCGTGTAGTCTTTATCGTTCAGAAGCGCTTCAAACAATTCGCCGTATCTGTAGTTGTTCGGATCATTCATCGTCGTGCCCCTTGTGTTTTACTTTTCTTGTATAACGTTTGGCGCTTTCGATCTTCTGCGTTACTGGATCCATGTTCCAGGTTTCTCGTTTGGCAGCGTCAAGTTTCTTGCGAGCTTTCTTGTTCATTTTGTCTTTCGGAACAAACATCATTTGCCTCCTCACAAAACGTTTGTTTTATCAGGTTTACAAACTTATACAAGCTCTTGAGGTCAATATCAACAGGCCCGTCGTCACCGAGGACGCTCCATATTACGCTTCCACCGCCGTCAGCGTTAAGCTGAGCCATGTAGTCACCGTTTATACCCATACGGATGATGATTGTATCGCATGGTTTATCTCCGAAATCAAAACGTCTAATTTCGTAAATGTATCCTCTTGGCAATTTATTCAAATCAAACGTCATATGCGCGTCCTTTCTGTTTCGTTCTCCTTTACCAGTTCAAAATTTCATCTAAAGCTATTTCAATTTTGGCTTGTTCTTCGGCATACATTCTTTCAACTTCATCACATGTAAATGAATTCTTTCTATAAGGCTCCCAATAGTAGTTTGCTGTATCTGGTGCATATATACTTTTTCTTGCATATACTGTTTTGCCTTCCGTTATCTTAGCCATTTGTTCTTCGAAGAATTTTTGGTTTTTTGTTTTTAATCCCAACTGTTCCAACACTTCTTCTGGTAAAGCGTGAAATTCATCCGATGTTCCGCTGATTTCCGCATCGTCATTGAAGAACGCGGTTTTCAGATCATCAAAATTTATTATATCCATACTATTACCCGTTCAAAATCAAATCGATGTTCGGCGGCTGTATATTGCCGTCTTGTTTATAAACGTCTAAAATCTCCTGGCATGTCATTACCCGCATTCCTGGCTTATGCGGACTCCAGAAATAATCTGCGTTTTGATTTGGATGCAATTCACAAGAGGCATATATCACTTTATCTTTTGTCACCGTTTTCAACGTATAAAACACATTATCGTCTGCTGTTAGCAGTCCAAAATCGTAGATTACTTTCTCAGGCAACGAATGGAAATCATCTGCCGTGCCTGAAATATATAGTTCAACGTTTAAAAACGATTCTTTCAGGTTTGTATAATTATTCATATTCATACACTCTCCTTGCGAAGTGTCAACGATTGGTGTAAGTACGCTTAATTTACCAAACGTCCTTTTTTTATCTCCGAAAAACACTTCAACCGATGTATTTGGTTTAATATCGCTTACCGTGCCAACGCCGTAAAATTTATGGTATACTTGCTGCCCTTTGTAAAACAATTGCGTCGGATCAATATACATTATCGCATTCACTCTTCTTTCTGATGTTATGCCGTCATTCGGATGTGAACCGAAATCTCTGCCAGACTTTGAGACAGCATTCTTCGTTAAACTATGACGGCATAAAGTACGTTGTTTTCTTACTCGGCACAACGTACAAAGCCTGCCCTACCGCGCTTCGATTGGGCTTGATCGTCGCGCACGGGAATCTTTTTGTCATCGCCTCCTTGAGGCCGCCCACTCAATATGACAATATGTCCGGTAACCGCACTAATGTAACCCGGACTCCATTGACCTTACATAAATCTGTGACTTCACTTGGACGTATGCAGCCTCAATGTTTTACGGCTTCCCTTTCGTGCCGCGGTTGGTAATTTCCATACGTTGACCGGTTCGTATGGCACACTCGTCACTTTCGTGACTACAGGAAATCCGGTAACCGCATGGATGTAACCCGGATATTGTTTCTGCATTTCTTATTCAGGGGATCCTCCACCTGGCAGTCGGTTAATACCCAAGGCGTTGAACGGGTTGCATACGCGTTTTGCCGTTGCGCAAAGGGTATTGGTTGCAGCTGTTTAAGGTACAACTGCAGAAACCTGTCACGCATTAGAACGGCAGTTCGTCGTCGTCCGCAGCCATTACGGGAACTTCGGGAGCGTCCGCGGGAATAGCCTCGGGTGCTACGTCTGCTTCCTCGGCTTCTACAGGCTGGCCGTAGTGATCACAGAACTGCACCTGATTTACGTTGTCGAGCTTCAGGCGGGCGTTCCACGCACCGTTCGCACTCTGAAACGTATTCAGGCCGGCTTCGCCGGATACTGCAACCATCATGCCCTTACGACAATACTGCTTGCAGACGTCTCCGAGCCCACGCCACGCAGCAAAATCGAAGAATTCAGTCTTCTCGGTTCCGTTGCGAAGCTTCTTGTTGACGGCTACCGTATTGTTATATACGGCGGCTTCAGTTCCGTTAAAGTTGCGCTTAGCATACCTACCATCAGATACGAGTCTACCTACGATTACACAAACGTTCATAATATATCTCCTTTTTAATAAAAATATAGCAATAGAAGTAGGATGACCTGTATTCGGTCATCCATAGGTTAACCCCCGCGCAAGCGGGGTTTTATTTCATTAGAGTTCAGGTATATAGGGAGGCAGTCACCCGCAATCTCGCAGGATATAATTCTATACGTTCTGCCCCGCTAAAAAGCGCTAAAAGTAGTATGAAATATTAAGAAACGAGCATCCCCGGCTCTAAATTGCGTAAAATAAAAAAATTAGCTTTTAGTCCCGAGATTTCTGAAGCTTTGCAAAGCAGGTTTAATATATTATATAAAACATATAGAGCAATATATAGAGATAAGAGATAATAGTCTATAATACAATATGATTTTTAAAAAATGGAGAAGAAAAAGAAGAAATACTATTTATAACTTTTCTTCTCTAAAATACCTATTATCTTCCCTAATTCATAATAAAGCATAATATTGCTTCTATATATAATATATTATATATAATATAGATACTATATCTTACTTACGTCTTGTATATAACTTACTTTCTTGTATATATATAACTTATACCTCTTAATATAACTTAGATATACATAGAAAGAATAGATTTAAGTTATATTAAGAGGAGAAGTTATATACATCATAAAAGATAGTGAGTACAATGAAGAAGTAAATAAGATAAGATAATATTATACCCTACCTGTCTTCTGCCTCCGCCTCATCTTGTTTATGACGGCTCTTAATCGCGTCTGCGATTGTTTCGATACCGCCTTCGATAAACGAGATAACTACGAAGACGGAGAAACCTATCATGCCGCCTACAAAGACAGCGAGACTGTTGTTTATAATAAAGTCACCTATTGTCGCCATGCGGCACCTCCTTAACTCGCCTTACGCTTCGATTGCGCTTTAGCCTTGCGACCGGTCATTCTCCACCAACCTTCATCGTTGTTATTGAGATCGTCCATCACTTCGGCGCAGAACTTGTGGATATCCTGTTTCGGACACCACCTGTGATATTCAGGCGTAAGAACCATATATATCGTTTCACCGGTCATCAGATTTTCACGCTTTTCGATTGTTACTTCCCATGGCTTACCGGTCTTGCGGGAGATACCATCATACGGTCTCTGTGTGGAAGCGTACAATTTGGCTTCATCGAGATTTTCGAACTTTGCCTGAGCCTTATAGATGCGGCCATTGATATAGCCGACAATAGACTGGTAAGAAGGAGTTGAAGTGCCATAATTGCTAGCCTTCTGAAGTGCCATCGTATGGAACTTCGCGTACGAGATCTTGTGCTTCTTGCAGCACTCCTTGATGGCGTCACCACTCCATCGATACTGTGCTCCTGCGCCTCTTCCTTCAACGAATCCTGGCGTAGAATCGAAAGTGTACGGCCTGTTGTCAGTAAGGGGTCTTCTGTTGGGGTGCACTGCATTCATCTTTACATACTTCATGGGGTAATACCTCCACTTTCTTTGCGCTTTGCGCAATTAATTCTTTTTATAACGGCAAAATTAAAAAGAGCGGCACCCGCCGCTATTTTAGTATGGCCTCACCCAGCCGTCGAGATTTTCAAAGATAAACTCTTCACTATCTGCAGGCACAGGCTTGTTTGTTAAAACGTACGAACATGCACCTTCCTCGTCGATGAAATCACTATAGTCGTGTGCAGCGATCTCGTTGCTGAAAGTTGCATAGTATCCGGGATAGTTACAATCCCCTACATAGTACGTTTTCGTTACCATGCGTATGCCTCCCTTTCATCTTCTGTCGGAACATCGTTCCAGTAACGGAACTGCGCATTTTTCTTTGTTGTCTGTGTCCACGTCCGTTCTTCGCCGTAGAACATTTGTACATGCTCTGCGTCGAGACGTCTGATCACTGAACAAGGTATACACGAGGAGCCGTGATCGAACTCCTCGTAGTAGCGCTGGTTTTCACGCAGCGCTTCGAAAGGAATTACAGATGCCATAACGAACCTCCTTATGCTGCGGCTTCCTTCGCGAGCTTGTCGCATAGCTCGTTCCAGATGTCACCACTATGTCCTGCAACATCTTCGAAAGAGAACGTACACTCTTTGTACTCGCGGCAAACCGCAATCAGTTCTTTCCAAAGATCGACATTGGATACAGGTTTCTTGGATGCGGTGATCCAGTTATTGCGCGCCCACGTATGAACGCGCTTTTCGTTGATGCTCTTTGTCACGTACTCGCTGTCGCAAATAATCGTGACGTTCGCTTTCGTGCCGGCTTTGATCTTTCGGATCGCACTTATAACTGCCGTTAATTCGGCGATGTTATTAGTGGGCTTCTCTGCCTCTATCTTGCCAGAAAACTGTTTCCAGTTCTCGCCGCACTTCAGGACTGCGGCCCATCCTGCCTTTGCACCTTCCTGTCCGTTTCTGAGACAAGATCCGTCGGTATAGATCGTAATCTCCATAATGTTCCTCCTTGCGTCGCTATTGCTTAGAATTTCTAGTAAATTACTAGAAAATTTTGAGTTCTGTGAGTTCGGTAGATAGATTGTCCATCCACCGAGATATATCTAAAAAATTCTAATAAATTACTAGAATTTTTAGAGCAAAATGATATAGTGCGATTCACTCCTTAAGAAAGAAATTAAGAAATAAATTGCAGGGGCGGCCGAAGAAAGACCGCCCCTACTTAGAAAGGAGGGCCTGCTGTACAGGCTTTATAGTCACAGGGGTCACCACTCCCTGCATGAATCGTGCTTAGCTCCTGTTTTCGGAATGACAACGGGAGGCAGGAGGTAGACCTCCCGTTGCCGTAGACAGCGCCTGCCACCACACAGTCGCTATAAATCATAATAAGCCCCGCGCACGCGGGGATAAGACTCTGTCCAGGTAAAAGCCCACCGGTATATGATGGGCTTTTATGCGGATAGTGCCGCATCAAATACAACCGCCGCATTCACCGCAGCGGAAGTCCTGCTCTTGAATTAATTCGTAGAGCAAGCGCTGATCGCGCTCTTCGGGCAGTAAATCGGATGCCCATTTGTTTTGCGCGATCCATTCAGGGAACTCCATGCCGTCGACGTAGTCCTCCCAATTCTCATCGAAGTTCGAATCGAAGTACCAACGGCGATGCTCACCTTTGGTATACATAGAAGAGCTTGCAACTTCTTCGGGGAGATCAACTTTCTCACCGTCTATGCGGATAATCCATTCTCCGTGGCAGAGCGAGAATCCGCCGCCGGTCCATTCCACTTCGATGGAACGAGTGGAGGGATGGGTATATTCAACAACGGGTTTGAACCGATCGGCTCGCATTGGTTTTCCTCCTTCGTTGCGCCTTAGGTGATTTCCCCGGCTTGGGACGGGGATTGCGCATTAACCCCGCTTAGCGGGGCCCCTCTGCTTGCGTTAAGCTGCCATAGGAACGTCCTGCGGCGCAGTTTCCTGCTTCGCAAGTTCCGCCCTAATTTCTTCTGGAGTCTTATCCTCCCAGGAAAACTTAACGGTTCCGTTAGAAGTAACAGTATAAGACATGACAATACCTCCGTTTATCGTCTTGTAGACGTAATTATGGTGGACGCTCAATTTGCTCTGGCGCTGAACGTCCGAAGCGCCGTAGATTGCATGTTGCTTTCACCCTGCCTCCATGCCAGGCAGGAACCACAAACGGAGTGAAACCCGAAGTGCGGAAGCGAAACTCGATAACCACAATGTGGTTATTTTATTTCATAGGTGCACCCCGGCCGCCAGGCCGGGATACCTGAAGAGTAGTTTGTTGAAATAGAAACGGAATAATCGTAGTGATTCAGATGTGTATACGGTGAGCATCAGATGCGTGGACCTGATGCTTACACGAAGCAGGCCAATCGGGAGGACCTGATGCTTATACGCAATCTGAAGCGAAGTGAGCCGAAGGCGAGCGGAGCGTCGAGCGAAGCGAAAAATCCCCCCGCCCGGAAAATAATGCCCCCCCGCATTCGGCTCAAAGAGCCGTCCTACGATGACCCGCGTGGATCACAATAGGACAGCTCTCTGTCCGCCGCAGGCTGAGCATATAATTAGCTTAGCACTGACTAAAGCCCCACAACCGAAGTCATGGGGCTGAGGTCAGTGTTATGCCGGAATCAGGTTACCAGGGCATTTCCTCATCTTCGTCGTCGTCGTCCTCGCAATCGTCAAGGTCATCAAGGTCGATAACGGCGCTGAGTGCCAGAGAGCCAAAGCGCTCGCTGAGCGCGTCGACGATGTAATCATTCAGACAATCCCAGAGGACACGCTTGTAAGTTTCAAGCGCCGGCCCTTCGTTCATCGTGTAGATGTAATATACAATCAGGTTGTAGACATGCTGCACGGTGCAGCCGTACTTTTCGGCGTAAAGTGCCATCAGCTTTTCGATCATCTGCTTTCTCAGATCGATAATCGTAGTGTATTCGAGATTGCGGCTCGCAGCCATCTCGCGGAGCTCGTCACTCGTGGCAAACACCAGCTGATCAAACTGACCGCCGTTTACGTACTTCGTGTTGCCGCTTTCGTCCTTTACGATCTTGCCGTTCTCGTCGCGGAGAGGTTCGCTGCGTTTGAACACCTTTGTGTTCTGTACGGACGGGAGCTGAGCGTCATACATCAGGTTCTCCCAGAAGAATTCTCCGTTGATTTTGGCACCAAATTCAGCCATCTTCTTGGTATGTTCGTTGATGAAGATTGAGTACTGTTCAAGCGGGTGATTCGCCTTTTGCTCATACTTGGTTTCATCAACCACGTCCTTTACGGGCTTGCCAATGTTCTTTGCAATTTTGGCAAACTTGATAAAGGTGGGCATCTTCTTGGTCATCTTCTTGACAGCTTTGGGCATAGGCAGATCGGTATCGCCGTGCTTTTCAATGTCTACGGTGATTTCTACCTTTTTCTGCCAATATTCCACGCAAGCCTTTGCATCCGCAACGCGGGCTTCGTCTCCGTCAACGTAAGCGTCGTACAGATCGGAGTAAGCACAACTCAGCTTGTTGCTGACTGAGCCAATCTGAGAAGGTTTTATGAGGTTTGTAAAGTAAGCCATCCTTATATTCTTCGCCGTTGTCTTGTCGAAGGTGACCTTCTTTGCGTGTCCCGCAGGGGTGTTGGGCATTTGGGTGGGATTACCCATCTCATCGAGGGTTTCTGAGATGATTTTGTGGAAATCTTCGTCCGTTACGACGAAGACTTTATCTCCGTCGTAGTCTGCTCCGCCGAGGCGACGAAGCGAATCGTCGTAGTTGTTGAGCACCATTACGTTTTTGTCCGTAATGCCCATTTCTATGTGCTTATTGTTGAGAACAACCCAACTGGCCTCGCTGGTGTGGGGGTATCGGATCATTATCGTTTTGCCTTCGGGCAACGCTGCGCAGCAGCACTCACCTGCTTTGAGGCCGTTGCCTCCGAAAAGGTCGATTGGATCACAAGTGATTGCGTAGAATTTGCCTGCGTTTGGCAGTGCACCTCCGCGCAGCATCATCTTCTGTTTGCGATAGGCCACCTGGCCCGTCTTCTTGACGTAACCGTCAAGGGCAAGCTGCGGGTAGATCATAACCGCTTCCCGCATCGCGGCGGGAAGAAGCTTTACAAAGTTGTTGAGGCAAGCAAGAGAGTCAAGGTACGAGCAGCCGAGCCGCTTGAACTTCTCAATGTTCTCTTCAGAGAACGCGAGGGTTTGAAGCGGCTGGTAGGTCATGTGTTTCAAGCTGTGCTTGTTCATGCGGACGGCTACTGAGATACCGGCATCTTTGACAGCGGAAATCTGCTGTTCTTCGGTTTTGGCGAGGCTGATAAACTTCTCGCCAGATTCGGAGAGGAGAATCTGCGTCTCGGAGATCTTATGGATTTTGCCCCAGGGCGTCTTGTACTCGGGGTCGAATCCGAGTGCGTCAAGGAAGAGCCTTTTGTTGACGGGGATCGCCAACACCTTAGTGGGACGGAGGCTTGCTGCCTCGGACGGGAGGTTGTTGTCTCCATCGAAGACGAAGCAGGCGGAATCGGACGCGTTGTGTCCGTTGCGATACACATCCTTCATGATGTGCATCTTTTCGAAGTTGATGTTAAAGTTGGGATACACTTCCTCGATGGGCGCGGAAGTGGAGAAGAACAGACCCAACCTGGTGAAGAATTTGTTGGGTTCCATGGCAGTGCCGGAGATCGTGAAGCCGTGGCGGAAATGTTTGGAAAACATCTCCAAGTGTTCAGCTTTTACCCAAATGGACTGGGCTTTCTTCGCGCCGGAGGCGGTGGCGCAAAGAGGGAGGTAGAGATGGTTGTTCAGGGTTATGCCGTTGTGGCAGAGGTTCCACCAGCTCGTTCTGATGGATTTGTTCTCTTTGTTCTTTTCGTCCTTTTCGTTGATGACGGAATTTACAAAAATGAATTCTTCTTCGGGGTTGAAGCCCTTGCTGATGGCGTAGCGGAATGCGGCATTGCTGCCGTGCGGCTCAACGGTGGTGGTGCCGTTGATATCGTAGTTTACGATGTTGAAGATGTGCTTGGTGGCGATGTTGTTGTTGATGACTTGACAAAGAAGTGAATTAGTGGTAGAATGTGACATGGTGGTTTCCTCCTTATTGATGTTGTTGTTGATGATGGTGGTGTTGGTAGCATTAAGATTCTTCATTGCAATAACCTCCTTAAGATGAAACTACTTGGAGGCGGTGGTGGTGCACTGCCTCTTTTTTGCTCTTCGCCCGCGTCATGCGGCTTACGGCGGATTCAGTACCTATGGAGACTGCCATAGCAGGGTTGGTTACTTTTGCTGCAGCAGTGCAATGACTGCTACAACAATGTCCGTCACAACAGCCCACCAAGGGGCTGTTGCAAATACGAATAAACTGAACAATGTCACGTATTTCACCTCCTATTCGTGACATCTTGACAACACGTGAGAATGTGTTGTCTTGTTTAACCTTAATTTACGCCAGAAAACTGACGTAACTTAAGATTTCATCTAACATGTTTTCTTCCAACTCCAACTTCATTTCCAACTTCATTTCCAACTTCATCTCCAACTCATCTCCAATGTAATCATTCACTAATAACCTATAAGGGGAAGAAAGAAAGCTCGCATCACCTCTTGTAGGCAACGTGAAAGATGTAATCTCCGAAGGAAATTAGACCCCGCTGTGGTGTAATCTCTGAAAAAGATGTAATCTCCGAAGGAGTTTAGATCCCGTAGGGATGTAATCATTCACTAATAACCTATAAGGGGAGAAAGAAGAGGCCGAATGTCAGACATTCTCCTTATTGCACTCTATACAATTCTTACACAAAGGAGAATGACAATGCCTAAAATTTTTGAGAGTGTAAACAAACCAGTAAAACAAATCAATCAAACAAAGATATGTTTAAAATGTCAGGAAGTAAAAGATGTAGGTGAGTTTTATTCTAACAAGGATTGGTTAGACCAAGGCGGAAGAGACATATGGTGCAAAGACTGTGTCAACCATTGTGCTTCCAGAGACGAGATAATGGAATACTTCTGGGAGAACCACAGGGAATGGAACGACAAGATATGGACTACCGCAAAGAATAAGGCTTTGAAGTTAGCCGCGAATAATCTTTCATTTCAGCGAGCAAAAGAAGATAGGCGCAAATCGATCCTCGAAAAACTTACAGTTCAGCAGATCCCTTCAGTAATGATGCTTCCTCAATGCTACAAGTATGATCCGCATATAGGAAAAGAGATGACATTCGAAGAAGCGAAAGCGAAAGGTGAAATCAAGCATGAACAAGACGAGGACGACAGAGTATACTCAAAAGATTTCAACGGATACTTTACTCCTAACGAGCTCGAGTATCTGACAAATTATTATAATAGTCTTGAGAATGACTTTACTTTAGATACCGAGAACTTGCGAGATTATGCGCGCAAACTATCGAAAGCGTCTCTGCAAGCCGACAAAGCTCAAAATGATTTTATGAGCGGCAAGTGTGACTTCAACGTAGTAAAAGACGCGAACACGTTATTCGATATGCTTTCAAAGAGCGCGAACTTCGCCGCCTGCAAAAGAAAGCCCGGGGATAACGGAGGAATGGGTTCGTGGTCAGAATTAACTCTTAAACTTGAATCGAGCGGCTATCCCTGTATACGAAAGATAGAGTGGGAGCCCGATGATGTAGATAAGACAATTGAAGAATTCAGGTATATTGTTGAGTCTCTCGATTTAGATAACATGTAAGGGGTGTTGTTATGGCTATAGCAAGACCCGGCGTAATAACGAACTTTGAAGCCGCGGAAGAACAAATAATCTTTTATCGTACACACTTAGATATTGGAATTGAAGATATGTTCAAGCCCGTTAAACTCACAAGGACACAACATGTAATGGTGCGTGAGTTTGGCAACTGTATTGATTCAAAGGATACTTGTTCCCGAGGATTTGGTAAAACGTGGCTTGCTGTTGTTGGCGCGGCCGGTATATGCGTTCTTTATCCTGGAACAAAAGTACTAGTTGTTTCCGCAACCGCAAAACAGGCAACGCTTGCGTTAGCAACTTTCAAAACATTAGCGGAACAAAACGCAAATATTGCAAATGAAATTTCTACGGCTAATTCAAGATCTCTTGTTCAAGTAACAAAAGATAGTTCGAAATGTGTTTTTAAGAACGGCAGCGTTATCGAATCTGTTGCGCTTGAAAGCGCGAGAGGCCGAAGAGCAAAAGTTGTCATAATAGATGAGGCTCTCGAAGTAAATCAAGAACTTCTTGAATCAATAATTGCTCCTACAAGAAATGAAATGCGTTATAATCCGAGGACGTATGGATTCAAAGATTTTCCTTCGAAAACAATGACGATAACTTCCGCCTGTGAAAAGAGTAACCAATACTACCCTGCTTTTCTTGCCGATGTAAAACGTATGGCAAAAGGAGACAGGACTGTGTTTGCATGTGCTCTGGACTACAGGGCAGCCGCAGCAAACGGAATTACGGATATGGATTTCTTTATGCAGGAAAAAGCAAGAATGCCTGATCTTGTATTTCAGATGGAATACGGTTCAAAATTCATAGGCGCAACAAGTAACTCGGCATTTCCTTTTGAACTTACTCAATCATGCCGCACTTTAAATAAGATAGAGCTTGAGCAACCTAAAAACAGTAAATCGCGCTATAACATTGCGCTCGATATTGCAACAAGCGAAGCTAAGAACGCGGATAATAGCATTATTACCGTTGTAAAGTTTACAGAGAAATCTGACGGCACATTTGCCAAGAAGCTTGTTTACATGCAAAGCTTTCACGGAAAGACGCTTGATGTATTAGCAGAAGAAATTCGAAAGATATATCATATACGGTTTCCGAATGCTGAGAAAATCGTATACGACGCAAGAGGCTTAGGAGACAGCTTTGATCGATTCCTTGATAATGAATGGATTGATCCCCTGTCCGGAAAAGAGTATCCTCCTTTAGTCGTGGACGATGCACCCTTACTTAATTCGGCGGCTATTCAAGCGCTTCATCCTGTGCGTGCTGTACAATCCTTGAACCAGCGAATGTATACTGCGCTTAGAGTATCTCTTGAAAAAAGAACGATAGAGTTGCCGGTGCAATTAAGAAACATACATGCAATTGATCAAGCTAACGAATACATTCGTCCTATGGAAGAATCATCGATCTTTGCAGAAGCGGATGCTCTTCAATTTGAAATGGGCAATATCGTTGGCAAGGTTGGCGCAAGCGGTAATGTTCTTTACGATGTGCCGCATCAAGGACAACATAAAGACAGATACTCATCGCTTGCGATGAACATCGATTACATAACGGAACTTGAAAAAGAAAATGTCAAGAAATACAAACGCGGCGTTCAATGCGTCGGTGTGGCAAGTTATTTTTAATTTAGCAGCAGACTATTAAGAGTGCTAATAAAATTTAATAACAAAACTAGGGCGTGAACAGCCTCTGCATAGCAAGCATACAGGTTCACGATGGAGCGGGTGATCGCCGCATCCCTCAGAGGCGGAAGGGCTGAGGGGCTTTAAAAAATGAAAGGAGGCTGACGCCTCATGGGTTTACTTGATGTGTTCCGAAGAAGGCGCAGAGATCCTGAAGAAACGAAGCCTTCAACAGAGCTCGCAAACGAAAACAAGAAAACAATAGCTGTAGGTGCGAAACAAGGTTCAGAAGAAGAACATATTCAAACGTTCAACAATTCTTCTATTACTTTTTCAAGCGGACTCAGCGGCTATGATTTCGATTCTATACTCAGAGACAAACAAAAGAATATTGTGACATTGTACGAGCTTGCAGATTATTACTGCGATGCGGATGCACTTGTCCACGGTATTCTTCACCACATATATAAGCCGTATACTTTATCGAGCGGCTGGGTTCTTAGCGGAGCAAACGAAAAGACGTATAAGATATACGAGGACTATTATCAAAAGATTCATCTTCGTGAAAAGCTTGAGAGCATCGTTCTCGAGTATTGGAAATACGGGAACGTATTTGTCTACGTGATGAACGGCGTTCCGATTACGTTGCCTGTTCACAAATGTAAGATTGGCAACGTTGCGTTAAACGGCGAACCTATTGTTGACTTTGATTGTCAGTCAATTTATACGGAATGGAGAGCGAAGAGTTATTCCGTAAAAGAAAACTGGATTAAAGATAACAACCTTGAAGTGTATTTCAAAGGATATCCTCCGGAAGTACAAAAGGCTCTTAATGCAGGCGCGCAATATGCTCAGCTGAATCCGAAGTATTGTAAAGTACTGCAGGGGCCTAAAGAGGGCTGGCAGAGGTATTGCATACCCTTTATAGCTTCTTGCCTCTATGCCCTATCCCGTAAAGAGCTTATATCAAAATACGAAAGCTCTGTTCTTAATCTCGGCATTCGCTCATTTGTTCATGTCGCATACGGAGACGCGAAACAGGATATGCTGCCCGATGTCAATCAGCTCATAGAAGTACGTAAGCTGTTTTCGAAGGCGATGGGCGGGTTCCCTCTTGTCGTTACAAATCATCTCGCAAAAGCTGAAGTAATTCAGCCAAAGATAGATGATCTGTTTCAGTGGGATAAGTACCGTGATGTAAATAACGATATTCTTTCTGCCGGCGGTGTAAGCGGAATGCTTGTAACCGGCGTAAGTGAAGACGGAAGTACGTTTGCTTCCGCACAGGTTTCTATGGAAACAGTTGCTGCTCGTATTGAAGCGGCGCGTGATGAAATCTGCGAACTCATGTATAAGATCAATGAGTGTATTCAGGAATCACTGGCAGAGAACCATGTTTACAATGTGAGCACAGTTCCTACGTTTGCATTTAAGCCTCTTGACATGAGCGGCCGCAAAGCCCTTCGCGAAGCATGCCAGACACTTTGGGAAAAGGGTCTTGTGTCTACGAAGACTCTTATGGAGTCTAACGGATACTCTCTCGATAGAGAGAAGACGCAGCGCGAGAAGGAATCTTCTGACGGAACGGATGAAGTGATGGTTCCGCGTGAAGAACAGCGTTCGGCCTATAACGAGTCTAACGAACAAAACAATACAACGATAAAAGAGACTCGAGGAAGAAACACTCTTAAAGATGATGAAAGATCTTCAGATCCGGAGAATGCGAGACGTAGTGCACAACCGAAACCTTCGAACCCCGAAGGTAGCGAAGGCAATGATAGTATAACGTAACCGATGAAACAACATAACTGATGAAACCAATGCCGCAGACGATCGGTGGAGGTGGAGGTTTTATAGCGGTTATCGCTAATCCGTGATCGTCTTGGAAAATGATAAAAAGCGAAACAAAGAAAATGAGGCCCTTGGAAGTTTACGGACTGACCATGAAAGACGGCATTTTAGGATGTGTGATAAGTAAGGACGTGTCCTGAAAATCTTTACTGCGAAAGGCATAATACTGTACTTTCACGCTTTGTTGCCACATTAAAGAAAGCGAGAAAGTAAAGGGAGCAGCCTCCATTGTTGGCTCGGGGTGTGCCAAGTTATATTGCGTTCGCGAATTGCGCAGGAGTCAACTATCTACGGAGAAACAAAATCGCTTATACAAGCAGGACATATGGATCTGCAAGTCAAGGAAAAGACGATAATACCTCGCGCGGCTTTATGCCGCGTATGTGCTTCTATAGCTCAATAGGTAGAGCAGGTCACTTGTAATGATCAGGTTGTAGGTTCAATTCCTACTGGAAGCTCGAAATAGATCTCCATAAAGATGGTGAAGCAAGATGGTGAAGCGATGACACCCTAAAAACACTCGTGGAGCACTCTACACGTTAAACGGATGCTTTATGATACCCTGAGAAGTTATAGCCGGGATGATTACGGTGAAAGCGGAGGGATATAACGGTTCTCGATTTACCAGAGGTCATCTTAGCCCACAGATAAAGAGCTCTTGTTTGGCGGCGAAAGAAAATCGAATAGTCGGAATGGAGACTTTAAACCCATTTCCATTAGTCGGGGCGGAGACTTTAAATACCGTACACGTTTCGGGCTGATCGAAAGATCCGGGTCCACCTTTCGGCGGGGAAATCCCCCGCCACTTTTGATATCTCGCGCTCAATGCGCTTGATATAAATATATCTGCTAAGCTTTGGATATGTCTCCTACCGTAGACAAAGCGAATGCAAGTTAGGAGTGCAACATGCCTGACATTGTTAGAACGATGTGCGTTGCATCTGCCTCCGAGTTAATACAGCAAAGTGATTTGTATATGACGGTCAAAGCCGTGCTGTTTACTACGCCTTCTCCGAACTTGAACGGCGTCAGATGCACTGAGGCTTTTATTGACGAGATCGTTGCAAATCAGGACGCTTACGTTGGTCTCCCTCTCAATGCAGATATAAGAAGTTTAGAGAGCGGCCAATATAACAAGCTCGGTCATATGTTCGATCAGACGACCGGGACTTTTGCTACCGTTATGATCGGATCCTTTTACAGATTTGAAAAGACGGCCTTGCCTAATGGTGATACTGCTCTGATTGGATATGCAAGGATTATGAAGCGAAATCAAGCTGTGTGCAGTGCGGTTGGCGAATTGTTCGCAAGCGGCAATCTTAAATTCAGTTTTGAAATTTCGTGCGGTGAATACAAAACACTTGAAGATGGCACGATGCTGATCGATGCTTCTAAAGACAACTATCTCGAGGGCATGTGTATTGTTTGGTCTCCTGCATGCCCTGAGGCTGTGGCAAAAGAACTTGTTGCCGAATTGACAAATGACGGAAAGGAGGCAGAGGAAATGTCTGACACATCTGCCGAAGCGACTGTTGAAGTAACTGCCGAAGTAGTTGAAACAGTCGCCGAAAACATTGAGGCTGAAAAGCCTGAAGAAAATACCGAGGTTATTGCTGAAGAATCTGTTGAGGCTGTTGCCGAAAAGACTGAAGAGGTAGCCGAAGAAACAAAGGAAGACGCGTCCAAAGCGGCGTGTGACGATAAGGAAGAAACTGCGGAAACCGAAGAAGCGCAGTGCAAAGAAGATAAGAAGTGCGCTGAGGAAGAAGCTGAAAAGACTCAGGAAGTTAAGGCTGAAAATGAAGCCGTAAACGCTGAGGACGAAAGCGGCGAGACAACTGAAACGAAAGACGTTGCCGCTGAAAATTTGCAGAGTATGATCGCTGAGCTCGTTAAGACTGTAGAGTCTCTCAAGACTGAGATCGCCGAGCTTAAGATTGTAAAGCAGGAAAAGCAGCAGGCAGAAATTATTGCTGAAACAAATTGCTTTATGGACGATATATCTCTTTCCGAGAAGAAGTATTCGTTGCTTGAGCGCGAACCCGCGTCCAGTAGTTATACGCTGCTCGATGTTGAATAATTTTATGAGGTGAAACAATATGGCTGGTTATATGACCAAGATGGCCGGCTACAACTATGAGGGCGAGCTCGCCAACGGCGCTTCCGGCGCTGTTGCCAATGGCGTTGTTATGATCCTTGGTACTTCTACCAATAAGGGCAAGCTCGTGTTCCCTGGTTCTGCCGACACCACATCCAAGTTCCTGTGCAAGGAAGTTACCACAATTTATGATGGTCTCGAGGGCGGCACCGCTAAGTCCGCTTACAGGTTTATCGTTGATAAGCTCGCTGCTACCTATTATTTTGTAGAGCAGAACTTCCCTGTTGACGAAACTGCTGTTTACGACTATACGACACTGACAACTCCTACCGGCGCTCTGCTCAGGGCTCATCCTCTGCAGGTTGGCGATGAGTTTGTTACAACTTGTGTCACCGGCACAATTGCTGCCGGTACTGAATACGGCGTCAAGACTGACGGCACGATTGGCTAAGAAAGGAGGACATAGATATGGCGAACATTAAAATCGAAAAAGATAGTAAGCTTATCAAGGTCCTTGCTTCTCAGGCCATGTATAAGCCCGTGGCGGACACAGACGCCCGCCAGATCGCTGAAATCAGCGCGGAACTCACAAAGGAAGTAACTTCTGAAAACATGAAGCAGATCGCTCAGGCTATCGGCTATTCTGTTCAGGAGCTGCAGAGTCATGATCTTGACTTCCTGTCTCAGGTTGCCGATATCAAGAATATTGGCTACAACGACAAGGCTCTGTTCAACGTAAAGACCGGTGGAATCAAGGCTTACATTCAGGCCAAGGGTTCCACTACTGCTCGCAGTTACGTGGCTGACCGTCAGGTGACTGTTGAAACAAAGGAAATCTCTGCTCGCCCCGCTATCAACATCGTTGATCTTCGTGCTGGCAGGATTAACTTTGCTGATCTGATTCGTGAAGCGAATCAGGCTATGACGAACAAGAAGCTCGTCATGATCGAGAGCGTTCTTCATGACGCGATCGACAATTACTCTTCCCCGTTCTATGGCACCGGCACCGGTATCGTAAAGGCCACGCTGGATGCTCAGATCAACTACTTCCGCAGGCTCGGCCCCGTGACGCTGCTTGGCGATCACGCTGCTGTGTCTCAGCTTGCTGCGCTCACTGGTTTCCAGTTCAGCTCTACTCAGAACCAGTTCAGCCCCAGCATTATCGACGAGTACAATAACAATGGTCGCATCGGCCGCTACAATGGTTGTGAAGTTGTCGAGATGCAGAATGGTTACGAGCCCGGCTCTACTTCGCCTATCCTGAATGCCAGCTGGATTTATATTATTCCCGGCGGACTCAGCGGCGATGCGCGCAACCTCAAGGTTGTCAATGAGGGTGGTCTCAATACCTTCGAGAGCCAGAACATCGATGATCTCACGTACGAGCTCAGGCTTGATGAGTGGTTCGGTGCTGCGTTTATCAGCGGCAAGATCCCGACGATGGGTGCTTACCTGATCGGTTAAGTTTAACTGATTATCTTTCGGAGCAGGGGTTCATCCCCTGCTCTTGTTATATGTTTAAAGGAGAATAAGGTTAATGGCAACGATGGAAAAAATAACAGGAGAAACACGAGTAAGAGTATTTAACCGTGCTAAATATGATATCGGTGTAGTACTTGTAAACGGCGTGTCCTTTAACATCAAATCCGGATCGTTTCAGATTATGACGATCAATGATGTTGTTTATATTGAGAGCGCGTTTCAGAATTCGAAGTTTTTTACACGGAAACTTCTTGTTGCGGTAGATGAAGAAGGTAACGATATTGATGTAACAAACCTTGGTTTTTTGTATGCTGAAGATGCGCACTTATCTGATATTGAAATTTCCGAGATGCTCAAGCAATCGGCTAAGAAAATTGAAGCATGGCTTGATACTATCACAGACGATGCTGAGCTTCACGCTATATATACAGTCGCAAAAGATATGGATCTTCCCTCTAGCAAGCTGAAAATTCTGAGTTCTAAAATCAAGAACAAAGATTGGCTTGGAGAAATTTACGGAGAAGAAGAGAAGTAAGGAGGCATAATGTATGGCTGAAAGAGCTAATGTATCTGAATTGGCTAATGAATTACATTCGTTAGTAGAGTATCAGCAGACGCCGAGAGTTATAACAGATGGCGAATATGAAGCGATGATTCTGCATGGCATAAAGCGGCTGTTGATAGATACAGGCAGAGCAGCCGAATACAGTGCCTCAAAATTGATATACGATGACGGAATGCTTTATTACGATCAGGAGTTTACAATTGATGAGATCGAATACATTCTTCTCGTATCTCAGATAAGGTTCTTTGGAATCGTTCGCGCAAGCGTAAACGAAATGGTAAGTTATACCACAAATGCTTTGAGTGTCACACAGGGCGATAAGCCGTATGCGAATATTACCGGAACACTCAGAGAACTTGAAAATGAAAGGCGTATCGTGTACTACAAAATGGTTCCGTACACGATTTCAATGGAAGTATAAGGAAGGTCAGTATATGATTAACGATTATACAGTACTCGTTAAATACAAAAACAGAAAAATGCAGGAAGTTGGACAGAGCATATATCCTTTTAATGTATATACGGATATGCTTAGTTCTGAACTCAAGAATTGTCTTGGAGATATTGAGAATATGCTTCACGAAGCTCTTGGGCAGGATGTAGATCTTAAATCAAATGAAAGCTTCATGAATGTTCGCAGGCATATACTTAATGCCGCGAATGGTGTCGCAAGATTGCCGGATTCTACATACTTCAAGGGAACACCGATCAAGGCAATTAATGCAAGTGATTTTGTTGCTAATCTAATTAATTAAATAAGGAGGCCGCCAATGGCAAAGTTTTTTGTGCCGCCTACGTTGGCGGCTGATTTTGATGCGTTTCTGAATACAGATGTACCAAATCAGGTTGGCAATTTCGAGTTGCTCGGAAATTGGTACGACCAATTTGCAGAAGGATATCAACCTAATGTGATTCGTGGAGAGATATATCCTGACAGTACGAAATCGAGATACGAGAACACGGATAACTTAATGAACTTCAGAGCGAGTACAAGTTCTGGAATTAAAAAGGGTGATATGGTTATTCAGGAAAACAGCGGCAAGATTTTTATATTGGACTGGGAAGTGTCTCTCGAAACAAACAACGCTCCGTCGCGCGCTCTGCGGTGCAACATGAATCTTACAATTAAGAGACATATGCCGGAGATTACAGATGAAAGCGGTTATCTTGTAGAAGAGGCGGGCGAAAGAACGCTTGTTGATAGTTTACCTTGCAACGCTTATCGATACGATGGCCGCCCTGAATTTTCGTCCATTGTAGGTACAGCCGGTATTTCTGCGAATGCTCTGACGATCGTCACTTGCCAATATAATAAACAAACTGACGATATAAGAATCGATGACAGATTTGTGTGGGGCTATGAAACTTACACCATTGTTGACATAGACTTATTTGGTTTGTCTATCGACGGGAAAACAGGTACGCTTAGGCTTCTTGCGAAGAAGGAAGCTGGCGGTGAGGTGGCTCCATGAGTGTCGGCGTAGATATTAAAACCTCGCTTGAAAATGTCAAAGATCAGATATATGAACGAGCGCGAGAAATTGGAAAAATTAAAGCTCAGTCTATTTGTAATAAAATCAATTACGAATTATCTATTACACAAATGGAATATCATTGGAACGATCAGCTCGCAGATTCAGATTTAATTCAACTTTACGATCCTGATCATGCTCAATTGAGGATAAGCCATTTGTGTTTACAGATTGCAGATATATTTCATGCCGAGCTTCAACCAGGTGATGATGATTTAAGCTGGAAAGTTGTGATCACAAGTAACGACGGTAGAGAAATAACAACTGAGATGTCTAAATCTCTGACAATGTCTATTAATAATGCTCTAAAGGTCGGTGAATAAAATGAGTGTCAATGTATGGACAAAAGCATGGAATGATATTATTCGATTCGTATTGTTCCGAGATGACGAACTTAAAACACTCATGTTGCTTCCCGCGAATACAAGCATTATTGATTTCATAGATAACTATTTTATTCGCGGTGGTTCGGCAAACAAGGTTCTTAGCAACCAATCTGTCAGAATTGTATATGGACACGTTAAACCAGATGAATTGAATAACACGCCATATATAACTGATAATACTTTAAGTTTTGACATCTATGTAAAACAGGATCAATTACATAATGTGTCTGATGATCGTCTTGAATACAGAACAGTGGCGATCGCAGACCGCATTAAGTATTTGTTAACTAAAGAACGATATGTTAACGACGGACTCTATCGTTTTAGGGTTGTATCTGAAAGTGATATGGCTACGGGAACGATCGGGTACGCGAGATATAATATATCGTTTAAATATCTTAAAGTTGTTTAGTTGAATGTAATCATTCACTAATGAGCTATAAGGGAAAGAAACAATATGCATATGCATATGTTGCTTCGAGGTTGTATTGACTTTAGCAGTAAAAGTTATAGTTAGCAGAAGCAATCAAGGTTTAATAAGGCTAAAGACGGTATCTGCGTCTTGTTTGTAGGAGGGCAACGACGTTGATATAAATATAGTTTCTAAGAGGTAGATATTATGGCCTATATCTCTAAATTTCAGGGTTACGTAGCGGACGTTCCTGAGTTTTGGTTTACTCGTATCGACGGACGTGTATTCCATTACAATCAGTTGACATCTGCAAGTGTAACGCCCCAGGTAAATTTCCAGGAAGTTAACGCTGGCTGGGGTCTGTATCCGGTTGCGTAAACAAAAGATGCGCAAGTAAAAACTCTTTCTAAACGGGGAAAATCTCATTGAGACAACCTACCGTGCTAAATTAAAATTCAAACAAAAAGGATATAAAACATGGAAATTCACAACGGCAAATACACAATTTATTATCATCAAAACAAAATAAATAATAAAATGTATGTCGGCATCACAAAGCGTAAACCTTATATTCGGTGGGGTAATAATGGCATTGGATATAAACATTGCACATATTTCTATAATGCAATTCAAAAATATGGATGGGATAATTTTGAGCATGTGATTTTTGCTTCTAATCTCACAAAAGAGGAAGCTTGTCATATGGAATCAATTTTAATAAATAAATTCCAAACAAACGACAAAATTTATGGTTATAATGTTTGCGAAGGTGGTGGCCTACCGCCCGTCCAATATGGAGAAAGAAATTACTTTTTTAACAATCATCAATATAGTGGAGAGAATCATCCAATGTATGGGAAACATCACACGGATGCAACCAGAAAAAAGATGTCAGAACATCATTATGATTCCTCTGGCTGCAACAATCCGATGTCAAAACGAGTTGTGTGTGTAGAAACTGGAGTTATATATCCAAGCGCTATTGATGCTCAAAAATCAACTGGTATTCCAAGGAATAATATAACTGCAGCTTGTCGTAAAGATAGGCAAGTTAGCGCAGGCGGATTTCATTGGAATTTTGTTTGAATTTTATAAAAGCCTAACGACTATACCGTAAGGTAGTAGCTCTAAGTAGAGCGAAAAGAAAGAGACTGCTTATTGCAGGTGATATAGTCTGATCTATATGGCGACATATAGCTGTCTTTTTAAGACGGGCACGGATTAACGAACCGTGTTGAACAAAACGATCTTCCCGCTGCTTCTTCTCTTGAAATGCAGCTTACTTCCGGTCAGTTTGACTCTTCCCTCTTCGCTCTTGCCAACGGTGCGGACTTCACCAGCGATGCTAGCTTCAAGTTCCCCGTAACCAAGATTTGTGAAGTTCAGAGCGATAAGATCACTCTGCCGACGACAAGCAATATCGATGCCGGCGATGTTAAGATCAATGGCATGGATCGTGTCACAACTGCTCCCGCTGCCAGCGGAAAGTATCAGGTTGTATCTACTGCCGGTACCGGTGGTGTGTATACGACTGATATCAATTTCTATGATGGTGATTTTGCTGATGGTGCCAGCGTCGAAGTTACATATATGGAAGCCAAGAGCAACGCTCTGTCGCTCGATGTGACAAACGATAAGGCTGCCGTTGGCGAAGCGCTTCTCGTATGGCCTGTCTACAACGGTGGCGAATCTACCGATGCTGGTACAGGCACATTCTCTTCCAACGATACGAAGGGTTATATTGTCATGGATGTGTATCGCTGCAGAATTACCCAGGTCCCCGGTTTCGATACCAGCTACAAGAGCCCCGCGACAAACGCAATTACTCTTGCGACTATGGATCCCGCGAACAGCGGTCATGACAGTGCGTACAAGATGACTTACGTACCCAACGTTTAATTAAGGTTTACAGCGATAGCTGATTAAGGACATAGGCTGCCGCTAAATGTGGCAGCCTTTTTTTATTAAGGCATTGAAAGGAATAATTATATGGCAAAAGAAAAAGCCGCACAAAGGCCAATACCTAATGCGTCAAAGACTGAAACGAAAACAATGACCGAAACTCCGGTTTTGAATGAATCTCTCGAACTATCTTCTATGAATAAAGAAATGCCCAAAGACTACAATACAGAAAACGCTATACAGCTTGGTGATGATATTCGCGAAATTAAAAGTACAAAGCTTAAGTATCATCGCAACGGCGTTACTGGTGTAGCCAGGATACTTCAGCGATTTCCGGTTAGTGAAATAGTTAATGTTGAAGCAGGAGTATTTGATGAAAAACGCAACGGCGATCAGCTTGTATTTGATTTCCTTGTTGCTGTATTTGATGATGCTGAATTTGTAAAACAGCATTATGATGATATGACGAGTGCTGATATAGATAGGATTCTTGAAATTTTCTTCCGTCTTAATGGAATTACTGAGCGTGAAGAAAAAAACCGGCAAGCCAAGGAGATGAAAACCTAAGCTTTGATGAAGCTGTTGCCGCGGTTGCAGTCTACCTTGGCGAAGTTGATGAAGACAAGATAAACAATATGGGTATCGTATTCTTTAACAACATATTAGCCGCGCTTGGCAAGCGCGTAAACTACGATGCTGTAGTGAATTTCGCAGGCAATAGTTTTGCGAAAGATGCTTGGAAAACGATACAAGAAGCGAATCCGCTTATTAAACATAAACAAAGGCACGCATTCGCAGACATGTTCTCTGAAGTTGCAATTAAACAAACTAAAATTATTCCTGTTACTGAGTCTGGTAAAAAGCTTGGCGATATTAGTGACGAAACTGTTGGTGATGTTACTGATACCGCGAAAGATATGTTTAATGCTTTGAGAATGGCGGTACAGCGTTCCTAATAAAATAAAGAGGTATATAATATGAATAAATATCAGGAAGCATCGCAATGCTATAAAAATATTATACGCAATTGGGAACTGTTTCAGTCTGGTCACAACAAAGATCGTGCTCATGGTCAGATTGTAAATAATGCAATCAGGCTTGCTCAGCTTGCTATTGAAGATCCCTTTGCTGCGCTTGATAAAGGCGTCGATGATCCGGCTCCTGAATCTACGCAAGTTGAAAACAAGGCTGAAGATAAGGAAGTTATTAAGGTTGAAAACAAGGAAGCAAACAAAGAAGTAAAACCTGCTGAAGTGAAATTCAAGCCTGATGAAAAGTCTTACAATAATTGGTCCAAGAATTATAAAAAGTAACGGAGGCACATATGAAGTTTGAAGAATACTTCAATAAAGTTTGTGAAGCCTGCATTGTAAATGTAGGCGTAACTTGGAGTTCTTATCTTGAGCCTACCTATAAGATTATTCTTAAAAATCTTGAACTTGAGCCAAGTATCGTTGAGGATGTGAATTTGACGATGGATGATGTGAGCGAAATGCTTAAGCTCGAAATCGAACGAAGGCATGTTGTCACAGGGAAAGGCAGAGCTCTTAGCAATTGGATCTATGAAATTATTAACGGAACAATTGAACCTGTTGTCCAGACAGGAGAAACAGAATTGTTTAATAAGATTATTGATCTGCTGAAAAAGGATAAAGAAGAGAACGGCGTAGCCGAAGTGTCGCAGGAAGAAAATAAGCCTGAGTAATAGTATGAGACAGGATCATCCTGTCTCTTTACGGAGCTCAGGTCGGCCTGCATTCGGTTCAAGTCCGAAAGCTCTTGAAGAATTTTTGAAACCTAAACGTGCAAGAATTTAGAATGCTGTGCGTTTAGGTTTTTTTATTGTATAATTTAATTTTTATATAACCATCATAAAGGAGAATTAAATATGGCCGATAACATTACAATGAATTTTGAATTGACCGGCGTTACTAAAGCTATTAGCGATGTAGAGAAATTAGTTCAGGTATCTGGAGAATTAGCTGCTCCAATGAGAGAAGCAAAGACTGCAATAGGCGGCGTAAGTGAAGAGATTAGTGCAATAAAAGAGGGATTTGATTTAAGTTCTTTGAGTTCTGGCGCTGCCAGTATGCCAGATATGTTGCAAAACTCTATTAACGCTATGGCTCAAGCGTTATCTCAGAGTGCTAAACAAATGCAGCAAGCTATGAAAGTATCCGGAGGGCAATTAACCGAACAGCTCCAAATCGCGCAAACATATCTTGCTGTAAATTCAAGAATTTTAAATAACAATATTCAGACTGCCCGTGCTTTATTGCATGATGTTTCGCCTACACAAAGGAGCGCCTTTAACAGTTCTTATACAACAGCGGCACAAGATGCGGCAAATGTCTTCAGGAATTTCGCAAACACTAACGGTAGCGCTATGTCTGATAGATCTTTGGAATTGATGCTGCGAAATAATAAAATCGTATCTTCTGGTGTTTCGAGGATGGCGAAAAATACCGGGGCAAAAGAAGATTTGATTTATAAAAGTTTGGTTCAAACTGCTGCAGCGCCTTTTATGCGTCGGGAAGTAATTAAAGACATCCAAAGATTAAGCGGTGGCCTTATTGATCCTACAAAAATACAGGCACCAAAAGGAAACTTTTATAGCAGGTTGCCGGAACAGTTCCGAGGTTTATCTACCGTTATTACTCCTTCAACTGAAGCGGACATTTCAAAGTTTGTTCGTGGTAACGGTATCAAAGCATATAAAACTATCGAAGGCAATAAGCTTTACAATGAATTGTTAAATGAGATAACCGGCAATGCCCATCGAAAAGGAAACATAACGCTTGAACGAGCGTTGAATGCAGCCGGAATCCAGACGCGTTTTAAAGGCGGTTCTCAAGTTGGTTTGCCAACACGAATCGACGAAAGAACGTTGGCTTATGTTGGTGGCTTTTTGCATAGGTCATTGAATAATTATCTCGAAGGAGCTCCTTCGTATCTTGCTAACATGTCGCATTTATCCGACGATGATGCTGAACGTCTTGGTGCGAAGAACGGAACTGTTGCAAGAGAAGTTGATTCCGCCTTTAGGATTCTTGCTAAAGCGGGTGTAAAGGATCTGTTGTACACGCCGAACGGTGCGAGGCTGCCAAGCGTTGGAAATCCTAAGAATATAAAGTACATTTACAGCAAGCATTTGGCGCCACAAGGGATAAGACCTGATGAATTTGTTATACCTTCAGTTACATATGCAGATTTTGGTAAAGGTGTTTTGCCTACAGCAAGAGACGGATTGATTCGGTATAGTGATAGTACGAATGGCAAGACTACGAATAAAATGATTTCCAGAAACATTCTGACGGATTTGCTTGGCATGCAAGGTAATCTCACATATGGCAATGGCAGTAAAACTAATATGGGTATTCCAAAGTTAATTTACGTAGACTTTGGTGAAGATGCTTATGCGAAAAAAGATAATGGTGAATTGGATTTTGATGAAACAGGAAACGTTAAATATAATGATGCTACGAAGAAAATAATAACTGACATGTTTGATAAATCTAAACATAGTAAAACTATAAGAGGTTCGAAATATAGTTACTCTGTTATAAAGGGTGGACCGAACGGAGACACGAATTATGTTCCTATTTCTACTAAACATGGTTCCGTAATCTTGGCTGCTGAGGGCGATTACGACGATCCTTATTCTTATGTTAGTATGTCAAAACGCAGTCTTGATACATTTGGCGTAAATGTTTTTGACGCATTTGAAAATATGGAAGAAGTAGTAGGTACGAACAAACAGCGTGCTAAAAAGATGGACACGAGAAATAGGTCTATTACTCCCTCTATTCCTTTTGCAGAAATGCAAGGATGGAGTATTCCTGGCCGTTCGAAGACTGCAATTTTGTCAATGAAAGACTTGTTTAAACTAAAGGATGGCGATAGTGATGCTGTAGGTATTGAAGGTACGGGCATCATATCTCCTGGTTATATTCCGGATGCTGCAGTTATTAGAATGCCGGGCGTTAAAGGATCGTTGTTGCCTGTAAATCTAAAAAATATGGTGCAAAAAGTTTATGGAAATGTTGAAAGCCTATATGCACCAACTGTTACAGCTTCTGACGACATGAAGAAAGCATGGCATACAGGTGGCATTGATGCGGTTGTTAAACAATTTGGAGATAGTGTACTGTCTAATGGTCAATTTGTTGATGTTCTTAAGATGGATATGTTGTTGAGCGATGACTTGCTTAAGAGTTCTTTTTATACCAAAGGAATAAAAGATGGTGCAACGCATGAACAATTAGTTGATAGATTTTATAAAGTACTTGAGTTTATGGATTTATCTGGCAAAAACAATCCGCTTCAAGGAATAAGAGCTGTGCAGACTGCTGCAGGTTTTCAATCTCAGAAAGATGTGCTCAGTAATCAGGTTGCGCAGTATCTTAATATGGACTTTGATACTGCGAGCATGAACCAAAGCAGGTGGACCGAACATATTAACAAATTGAAATATAATGATCAATATGCATACGATCAACTATTTAAACACGAGATAGACAAACAAGAAGATGTAATGGCGGCTATGCTCAATCCGGATAGTCAGATAGCAAGGAAAAGAAGAGAAGCTATTGCAAAAGCAGAAGAAGACAGGATGTACGGACGGCTATTTGGTGAGAACGAATTTATGATGGGCATGGCGGCTTTGAATCCGTTTGATTTTGTTAAAGTGTTGGCAGAAAGAAACGGCAAAGGGCAAAAGGGGTTAAATGTTGTCAATAAAGAATGGTTTGATAAACTGGGTCTGACTGGTAAAGGTGGAAAAGCTGGTATTGCTGCTGCATTAGGCGGTTTCGCATTGGCATCCAATATTGCTGGTCTTCGATTTCCTAATAACTTCGGTGAGCAATTTCCTTTATTGAACAATAAAGAGTATATTGATTCTTTGAAAGAATTTGGAATGTCTCCGAATGCAATCTATATGAATGCTGCAACGTTGCGTAAAATGGGCACCGGAGATTTCGACGGAGATACAGTACAGCTGATTAAAGGAAAATATGCGGATATTATAAGGCAGACTTTTGAAAATAATAAAGACCTTATAAAATGGGATGAATACGGCACAAGAATCGGAAGATTGGAAGAACCTAAAGATGTAGAAGAGAATAGGCCAGTTAATCCTGAAGATTGGGCTCAATATCTTTATCGACAGGCAGCGGCGAGGTTCAGGCTTGGACGAATCAGTAACGCTTCGGGCGCGATAGGACAGGTTTCGTCTAATGATGTACTTAGATCACTATATGCCAAAGGTGCGCTTGATTTGGCTGATCAATACGATATTGATACTACGTGGATTAAAACTGGTGTAGCTGCAAACTGGAGCAAAAATGCAAACAAAGTTAAACAGTATTTAGGCACTCCGTTCTCCTCTGTATTTAAAGATATGATTGGCGCTGTTGCCTCTGGCGATTATTCGAAGTTCGGTGATCTATCAAAGGTAAATATGCCTAGTATATATAATGCATCGTCTATAGCGTTGATGGAAGAACTGACGAGATCACCGTTAAGTTCAAACGCCGTAGACCAATTGCTGAAAGCTCAGGACAGTATTCAGAACCTGTTAACGCCTGAACAAATGAAACAAGGGCATGGTACTGCGTTTGAAAGAGCTCGCACCGAATACTTTAGGGCAAGAAATAAACGAATCGCAAACGCTATAACCGGCCGCGGCTTTATACCATCGCAAGAAGACGATGATGCACTCGAAGCTTTGTATGCCAGTTATCGTGCCAGCGCTTATGAAACATTCAGAAATTCCAAGAGTTTAGGAATAACACAAGATGAAAAAGATAGAATAGGGCGAGAATTGAGAATACAGGAAGAAATACATAATGCATATAAAACATTTGGTTTAAGTCATGAAAACGTCGAAAAAGGCTTGGGGTATTCTGGATATGTTAAAAATAATGCTGGTAATTATGTTGCCAATAATGCATATACGCAAGGTCAGTTAGATGCAAATCCAGATCTCGATAAAGTTAATTATGGTACAGCATTAACGATGGGCGGAACTTTGGCTGAAGCCGGAATACAAAGCACAGTACGCGAAAGACAGGAAGCTGAAGCCGCGCAGTATGCGAGAGATACATTGTTTGGAACTAATCCTCGAAGATGGTCTATATCTAATCTTAGATTATACAGAAGAAATGCAATAGACTGGTACAACCATACGGTTAATGATGCCGATATAGGCAATCAAGGCTTCGATCCTTTTGATACGGCGCTTGGTTCAGCCGTTCATAGTAGACTTGAAAGTATTATTAATGCGCGGTTGCAAAAAGATCTTGCATTGTCGGAGCCTGAGATATTAAAAGGCGTTGAAAGAAAAGAGCGTAAAGATAATGGAACAGTGGAAAACAATTTAATACCTCTTTTAAAAGAAGCTGGATTAAAGAATTATTTTAATGAAAATGGAGAATTGGATTTTCAGTTCCATGTAGATGATGCAGCTAAGCTAAATAAAGCTATTGAGTTTGTTAAACTTGCAAGTTCTGCGGACTTTTTGAAAGATGAAGATATTGTTGCCAGTGAATTTAAAACAACATTAGATTTAGGCCAATATAAACATAGTGCACGCAAAGGTCAGGATATTGCAACTATAGGTTATGCTGATTTAGTCACATATCGTCATGATAAAAATCATCCTGAAAACAGCGGTTTCATTATTAATGAATTTAAATCACATGAAGCAAACGATGACGGCCGCGAACAAACTGGTGTATATGGATTAAGTATTGAGAAATTAATCCAAGCCGGAATGATTAATGTAGATAAGCTGCGTGCAAGATATGGTGATAGTTTTAACCCAAGAGTTGTAGGCATCAGAACTTTTGGCTACTTAGATGAAAATGGTGCGCCGATGATTATTCCATTTGGCGAAGGAACTGAACAGAGACAAAAAGCTCAGGAACAAATGGAAGCTTTTGGTAAAGATGTTTCTAAAATTGAAGAAATGGCATTCAGCAAAGAAGGTCTTCGAGCCGCTATAATGGCAGGAAGGCAAGACATTGTTGATGACGTATTTTCATTTGTGCCAAAAGTATATAAAGATCAACTAGAAGCAGAGATTGGTTCGGACAACAGCCGCGAAAGTCTGCATAAAGCACGAGGCGCATTATTAAGTGATGAGACACGAAAGCAAGATGCGAGAACAATAGCTGAAGCATTTTCTTTGAGAAAAGACGTAGATACATATATCGATCAGCTTGACAGTATGTATTATGAGCTGAATCGAGAAGGTATCGATGCCCCGAAAGTAAAAGATAAATGGGGTTTGAAATGGTCGCAGATAAACAGTTCTTATGATAATAAACTGCAGGAATTTATAAATAGAGGTTTGACTTCAGAATCAGAGGAAATAGTTTCGATTAAACGTGCACGTGATAGAAATATAACAGCCTATAATAGTAAATTACTTGAGATGGCTCCAAAGGATTTGTCTGATTTAAAGGACCGGTTGAATGATTCTGTTTCGAATATAGGAAAGAGTAGGTTTGTTTCAGAGAATGAAAAATATAAAGAAAAGTTGAATCTGATGATTGAAGAACAATCTTCTGCTTTGAATCAACTTGAAAAGAATAAAGACCAATACGCTGGAAATGAAGATGTTTACGAAAGCTCTTTGGCAAGAGCTCGTGCCAATTTAGAGGAAGTAAAACAATTAAGAGATAGCTTGGTTGAAAACTCTGATATACATTTAAAGATTAATCTCGAAGGCGACGCATTGCGCGATTTAAAACAGGCTCAATCGATATTACAGCAATTTGGATTTAATGCGGATAATGAAGGTTATGCAAAAGAATTAGCAATGCACAATCTAAAGAACACGCAAATTTCAATTCTTGAATCGTTGGGCGCAAAAACAGTTGACGAACAAGCCAATCTTTTAAAGAACATAAAAACAAATCCAGATGCATACAAAGATCAATTATCTCCTGATTTGTTGAAAGTATTGAATCTTGAAGAATATGATTACGATAGATATATAGAGTTCCAGAAACAACGAAAAGAATTGCAAGATAGATATAATAGAGGAATTAATGAGGATCGTCAAAGATATTTTGAAGAAGATTTGATGCACAAAGCAAATAGTATCAACGTTAGTTCAGGAACAATAGATCAATGGCAAATTAGTTCTTCGCGTTTGAATGATAAATATAATTCTACAAGAAAACTATATGAACAAGTAAATGGACTGTATTCTCAAAGAACGGATTTAATGCCGGGTGACGTAGAGTATTTAAATAATTTAAGAGACTCTGTTGCTGAATATGAGAGACAGTTGTCTGTAATGCAAGATGCTATTGAACAAGCTCAGGAGAATCGCGATTGGTATAAAAAGAATATAACGGACAGGCAAGATGTTCAAAGGATAGCTGATATTAATCGTAAGTATGAAAAACAGATATCTCAAAGAAATCAACCTCGGTTTGGTAATGGTTTACTTGGTTCATTCGAAAAAAGATTATACGCTATGCGCGCCGAAAGAGACGACAGAGAATATGCAATTAGCCAATTAACAGAACAGCGCATGCAACAACAAGCTATTGCAGACAGATATACAGAGCTGAAAGGCAAAAATGGTTATAAATTTTCAAATGAAGATCAGGATAAACTTGATGCCGCCAGCAGAAGTATAAATGAACTGAATGCTCAAATCGCCGGTGAACAGAGCGCTTTAGAGGGAATTAGTGGTGCCTCCGGTGTCGCAAAGGCTGCGATGGGCGCACTCGGCGATGCTTTCTCCCGTCTATCGTCTATGTTTGGCCGTCGTATCTTTATGAAACTTCTCTCTGAAGTAACCCAGTTCATGAAGCAGTATGATACGGCTATGACAAATGTACGGATGATCACGATGAAGACAAGCGAAGAGATGGATCAGGTCGGGGCAAGCAACTTCGTTACTGCGCGTAGGCTGAAAACTGATGTTGTAACGGTTGCCGAAGTTAAAGCTGGTCTTTATCGCCAGGGTCTCTCCGATGAGGAGGTTGAAGACAGAACAGATCAGGTAATCAAGTTTGCGAAGGTTGCTGGCATCAAGACGGAAACTGCGAGTAAGATTATGACTACTGCGCTTAAGAACGGGCTCGTCGAATCTGCACAGGAAGCAATGGACGTTCTTGCTGCATTGGGTGACAGCGCGGCTACGACTGCTGACGAAATCCAGAAGGCGCTTCAGAAGGTTGCGGCTACGGCGCACAGCACTGGTATGGAGTATAACGAACTCACCGCGCTTCTGACGGTCGCGCTTGATAAGACGCAGCTCAGCGGCAACGTAATCGGTACAGCGATGAACACAATCATGACCCGTATGCGCAGGGTTAATGAAACAGATTATGTGAAAGCAAGCAACGGTGAGATCACTACAATCAACGATGTAGACAGAGCGCTCAGCAGGGTCGGAGTAAGTATCCGTGAAAACGGTAAAATGAAGGATACTGTTGAAATCCTTAGGGATCTTAGCAAAGTCTGGGGTACTATCGATAACGATATGACAAAACAGAATATCGTGTATGCGATGGCCGGTCGAGGAGCGGCCGCTACAAATACGTTGTATTCCGTACTTGAAGCATTAGGTGAAGATGGCGGAGAAGCATATGAGAAAGCATTGCAAACTGCGATGAGTGCAAATGGAACTGTTGATGAGAAGTATACTGCATATCTTGACAGTTACAACGCATCGCTGCAGGAGCTGAATACGAGTATCGATACTCTTGGAAATACGATTATATCGAGTGGCATTGCACAATTCTTTGTTGATTTTGCAACAGATGTTGCCTCACTTCCCGGCTTAATTGCTATTGCATTACCGGCAATTACAAAGATGATTACTGGAATAACTGTTGCCACCGGTGTAATGAAGACATCGACTGCAGGTATAATTGGTTTTGGAGTTGGAGCGGTGGCCGCGGCTGGGTTTGGTATCTACAAATTAATTGCTGATGCACGAAAAAGAAGAGAAGAGCAAAATCTTAGAAACGAAGATTTGAGCAATATTCTTAATACAAACGAACAACAGAATTTGCAAAAACAAAAAAGCAAAATCGAATCATATTACGATACAATTGAATCGTTCTACGATAAGTATGGAAACAGTGCAAACATTACGGAGGTTGCTGGGCAAAAAGAAGTAGAAGAATTTGAATCTGCCGTAAGTAATTTGAGCACTACTCTTGGGACTAAATTTAAAACTAATATAGCCGATGCTTTATCGGATATGGGTAAGTTCAAAGATTTAATTGAAGAAATAACAAAAGAAGTAAATGATGAAAAAGCTAAAATTTCAAAAGAACAAGTAACGTTAGCTGCGCAAGGTAATGTGTCTTTTGGCAGAAATGTTTCTGCATGGGGTGGTTTATCTAACATAGGTACGCTTGCTCCTGGGTATGATATGTTAGATGCTATTTATATGCAATCGTTAGTTGACGCTGGTTTGATAAATGGTTATACTGTCAAAGGAGAATTAATAAACGGAAGATCTTTTGGCTTAGAAGATACACGAGGAAACACTAAAACAGTTTGGGGACCACATGCAATAAATGAAATTAGATATGTTGATGAATTAGTTGGTCAATTGTACAATGGCGCTAATCAAATTGGTGATGCTCAGAATGTATTAAGGGCGAATTTAAAGAATCAAATTGTTGAATATAATGATAAATATGATTTAGGGTATAATGAGATAGAGAATTTTACCGATGTTCAAATTGAAGAAGCTTTAAAGACTATAGCTGCATATTCCTATCTCGAAAATTTGATATCAAAAAGTGATGAAATAAAAACATATCTATCAGACAATGATTTAGATCAAAATAGTGTTATTAGAAACTTTATGGCAAGTCAGGGAGAAAATGTAATAGCGAATCTTTTCTCTGAAACTACTACTGGGAGTATTAATGATGCGTTTGCTGCGCATATAATTAATAAAGAAAACGAAAAACAATTGCTATTGAGCGATAATACTTCTCCTGTATATTTGCAGCTTAAAAATGGCGCATTTGGAACAGAAGGCGTATATCAGGAAATAGCAAACGGAGATCATTTTGCAAAAGCGACAGAAGCATATGCGTATTTAAACGATGAATCAAATAGAGATAGAATTAGAAAAAATTATCCTGATCTATATAAAGAGTTGTATGATGAAAATGGTAAAGTCAGGTCCGGTGCGTTGTCGCATTTTACATATCAAAGCGGAAATCGAGTGTATGGATTTGGTACACCAGACTTTATTGATAGCGGATATTATTATGGAAAAAATAGTAATTTTGCAGGAAGTAAAGCGCTATTATTGAATTCGCTTCCCGGAGTATCTAATTTCGCACAACTTGAAGCCAACATGAGTGCATCTGGTGAATGGGATTACGTACAATCTTATTTAGATTCTTTGGCTGGAACAGATAAAGGTGCTCAGCTTCAACGGCTAAAAGATACAAACGATATTGAAGGTTTCCGGAATTTCTTAATTACCGAACTACAAAGTGGTTCTTTTGAAGAGATTAATAAGCTTTATGCCAATGCTCAGAAACAACGTAAGTATGCTGACGTGTTTTACAAGATGTATGAGCAAGGTCAGCTAAGTGGTGAAAACGTCAGCGAGCTCGGGAGTTTTGTTGGATACGACGTCAGTGGTTTGGCAGATGAAGATCTTAAAGCTCTGGCAAGACAGGCGTATCAACAGGTCACGATGACTTATACTGATATCGGTATGCAGTATGCGAGCCAGATGATGGCAAACGCAATTTCTTCGAAAGATTACGAGAACTGGGCTAAAGAAAACAAAGGCAAGACATTTGCGGATTATATTGCGGCAACGGATAACGAAGCTGTGCGGGCGATTTATGAGAGCGCGCGCGCAAATGGATATACATTAAACGTAAACGCTGAAGGCACGGCGATCACATCTACGTTTGCCGGTATTCCTAGTTACGAATATACGAATCCTTTGATCAACAGAGATTTGTATACACCTGAAGAATCAAGGAGAGCCGCGCAGGAATATTATAATATGATCCGTGGCGGCGCGAGTCAGGAAGCTTTGAAACAGTGGCTGAATGAAGATGCACAGCGGGCTTCGATGATCAGTTCCGATTGGAAAGATCTTGTGACATGGAGCAACTTGAGTCAGGAAGAAAAGGACACAATCTACGGAAAGAATCTTGAGAGAAGAATAGAGATCAATTTGGTTACGAGCGGTCTTACTGAGCTTGAAACGGCAGGCGAAATACTTGCAGGCATGGCGAGCTCCGCAGAAAAGATCATGAGCCTTAACAAAGTTGAAGCGCATGATGCAATGGAGCAGCAGTATGGCGAGATCCGTTCTTGGCAGAAGGCTGAGGCTGCGTATGATAAGCTTGCGAGAGGCGAGAGGCTTACTCCTGAACAATGGGAGGAAATCGCAAGAGGATATAACATAGCGGATATATCTGAATTCCAGAAAGGCATACGTGGATTTGATGAGCTTAACGCGTACAGAAATGAGAAGAACCGGCAGATAGGAAACGGGTTTAACACAACAATCGAAGAGATGATAAAAGCAGGAAACAAAAGTAAAATTGCACAACCTGATCTTGAAAATACAATTGATGAAACTCAAAACAATCTTGAAACAATTAATGAATCCGCAAATGTTGCGTTTAGCGAATATGATGAACTTATTACCCAATATCAAAAGAGTTTTGAACAAGAAAATGATCAACTTCAAGAGACAAATGAACAAATTAATAAAATATCAAATAAAATAAAGACACAGATAACAGATAAATTAAATAGTAAAATTAGTGAATATAAAACTCCTTTAAAAAAACTTGATTATACTGATTTGGAAATTGATCGCGAAACACTTTCTAGTAAACTTAACATTCAACGAAATACACTTCCAGAAGTAAATGGTTTAATAGCAGAAACAGAAGCGGATTTAGAAAACTCAAAAAGTGAATTAGAAGTAATGGAATCAGAGTTATCTGGTTTAAAAGATGAGTATAAAGTAATTGATACACAGTGGAGTGAAATTAATCACATTGTTCATAATCCGAATGAAATTGAATTGTCAGATGAAGAGAAAAACGAATATTATGATAAAAGAGTTATTGAAATTTATGCTGCCGCAAGAGAAAAACAGCATGCAAACGCAATGATGGAATGGATTGCACATAATAACAATTTACAAGATATTATAAATTTGGTTAGAAATGACGATTTTGAGCAGCTTATAAATGATAAAAATAATAAGACCACTTATGAAAAATATATACAAACCTTTGTGAATGATTATTTAAATGCACCATATTCGTGGGAAGAATATACTGATGAACTTGAACTTGTAAATACAAAAGGAAATTGGTTAAACAGAGAACAATTGGAAGAAGTTAGAAAAGCGAGGCGAAAAGGATACTCATTTGAAGAAATATTTAAAGATATGAAAGATATAGATTTGACAAGAACAGAAGAATACAAAAAACAATTTAGTGAATATAATGATAGAATAAATGATGTAGTATCAATTAAATCAAGCGATGTTCCAACTGCTATAAGGTATATATATGATATAATAGATGAGCCTTTGGAATCGTTAGATACTATATGGAGTGATGCAAGCACCGAAAGTTTACGTATTTCAACAGACGAAGGATTGAATGAGTTATATGAACAGTTGAAATCGGACAAACTATCTGCATATCAAACACAATTAATTGATTTATACACGCAACTAACAGCTAAAAACACAGAAATAGAAGAGAAAGAAGGACAAATAAGGGATAAAAAAAGTGAAATTCGTTCACAACAAACTACGTTAAATAGCTATCGGCAACGAAAATCTGATTTGGAAGAAAGTATAAGTTTGTTTATTGCTCAAATAAAAGCAATTGACGAAGCCATCGCAGAAGGAGAAATGAAATACAATGAAGCCGAAAATGATCGTGTTAATGTATTAGAAAAACTCTATTCCGTAGCGAACGAGTGGACAATGTTAGAAGCTGCGTGGTCTGATAATTTATCGTTTAGTGATTTGCCAGAAGATTTGCAAGCGTTTTTATTAGAACAAGACGAGGTAATAGGTTTATTTGAACAAAAGGATCTTTTATCGAGCGAAGTTTCTAAGACAACAGCTCACAGATTAAATGAGGTAAAGCAATTAAATGATGTAAGGAGAACGGGCAAGTTCTATTCATTGATACCTAAAGAGAAAAATACAACAATAAATAAAAATGCCGCAGTAGAATCTGTATCAAATATAAATACATTTATTCCTGATTTTGTAGATGATAATGGTAGATATTATAAGCTTAATGAAAATGGTAGATTTTATGAGGTAAATTCTAAAGGAGAAATGCTTGAAGGACTTGTAGCTGGCAGAGGTTTAACATATGAAGAAATGTATTCTAGACGCTCCGATATTGCAAATTACATGAAGTATCTGAACAGTCTTGGATATTATATGAATAACAAAACAGGCAGACTCGAACTCGACGAGACAGGAAGAAAGACGGCGTGGAGTATCTCCGATGCGCAAACGGCTCGTGATTATATGCAAGGCGCTTACACGTATCAGCGGAATACTCTCTCCGCTGAAAACCTGAATACTGCGTATAGGACGTTGTACGAGAAAGCGCAGAGCAAAGGTTCGTATGATGATTTTCTTAATTCGTTAAATGAAGAAGAAAGATATGCGCTTCAACAAATTATTGATACTTCTAAAGAAGCTGACTTTTTCGAAGATATTAATGGTAACCGGCTGCTATCAAAAGATGTTATACGAAACAGAGCGTATAGTGCTGGATATGAAACAAATAACGAACGATTTGACATATCGAATGCTAAAGTTAGAGAATATATTGGACAATTGATGCGTGGCGATAAAACATGGATCGATGAAGCAGAAGCATCTGGTTATGGTGATCAATATAAGTCAGCCATGCAGAACATTCTTGGTGACACGTATGATGAACTGTATCTCGCAGCAACAACCGACAACGAGGTAAGTAAAGGTCTTCGCGATGCCGCACAAAAAGCTTACGAAGAGAACAGAATTAATTATGCGACAAGATTCGATGAATACGCGAACGAAGGCCGTGAGTTGTATTCGAATTTGACGAGTGATAGAGCTTCTGTCAGAAGAAGCGCGAGACAAGAAATGATTGGTCGCGCACAAAATATCGCGGATGCAAGATGGGCTTTTGGACAGTATGAAAGCGGAGCAATTTATGACGATACAGTTATGTCGCTTCTCAGCAATGCTACCGGATATACTGTAAAGCAGCTACGTGAAAAGTACGCAAGCGGTCAAACGAATGACATATCTGTAGCAATTGATGAAAGCTGGAACGACCTTACGGAGACACTTAAACAAGGCGTTAAGAGCATGCTCAGCACCAAAGGCATTGAACTTGGAGACGGATTTGAAAACTGGTTAGATGTTGGCGCTATAGAAGAAGTTGTCGGTCAGCTTCCTGACGAAATAAGAGATTATATTGAGAGTGTTGTCAGCCTTATCGCCGATGTGCGCGAAAGTCAGACTGGTACACTTGAAGAATCGTTTACACAAGCTACAGAGCAAAAGAATAAAGACAGACAATTTCTTTTAAATCTACGCAGTGCTGAAAATGTAAGAGATTTTGTTAATGCAAGCTCGAGATCTGAAGAAGATTGGAACCGTTTCGTGTCACAGAATCCGGAAATTGCAGGCGCTATTCTTGGTGGAATGGATAATGAATCAATTGTAAGTTTGATTAACTCTTCTCTTTACGGCGGTTCCAATTATCAGACTGCAATGAGCCTTCTTAATACAATGATGCCTGGTATGTTCAGCGGAGAGCTTACCGCGGATAAGATGCAAGAAACTTATGACGTCATGGCTCCAGAACAAAGAGAAGTATTTGATTCGTTCATGAACAAATACTCTTCGGTAGGCACGCTGATGCAAGCTATTAAAGATCCGACAATAAGTTTCGAAGAAGCTTTAAAAGGTGTAAACGAAGAATTTAGAAACTATGAATATGTTGAGAAGTACGGAGAAGAAAGTGAAACTGTCAATAAAACTGTAAAAGACTTCACAAAAAATGCGCGCACTGCTGTACAAGCGATTGGTTCGATGACTACGAAAATTCATTCGTTGTCTTATCAAAATAAGCAATTGAACGATTCGATGGGTAAAGCCGGCAATCAATTAACGGATGATCAGCTTAATGTTTTGTCAGGCATATACGGTATAGATCAAAGTGTTATAAAGGGTTATGGCGCTGACATGATTGACAACCTTGTGCAAGGTGCAAAAGAAAGTCTCAATGAACAGTATGCTCACGAAATTGTTGATCCGCTTATGGAATCCGTGAAGGCAGAAGTAGAAGGACTAAGTGACAGCCAGAAAATAGAGTTCGATCAAATGGTGCATGTCGCAATGAAAGGCGACGGCGCTGTGGATGTATCCGAATTAGCGAACATTGCACATCAACTCGGACTTGATTGTGAAGCCGCTCTTAATGCGCTCGTAGGAACTGGTAGTGCAATCGAAGCTCAATGGGGATCTGATGGCAACAAGGTATGGTATAATATTATAAAAAGCGCGCTCGGTACAGGTGGAACCAAATCCGGTGGTGGTGGAGGCGGTGGAAAATCGAAGTTCCAGAAGTTCCTCACGGAACTTAAGAACAAGATAGCTGTCAGCGACCACGAGATCAAGATGATCCAGGCGCAGGAGACGAAGTATGAGAACCGCGGAGAATACGGAAATCTGAATGCAATGATCGAGCTCGAGAACGAGGCGCAGGGGCGTTACATCGATAGGATGAAAGACGCAATCGAGCAGATCAAAGAACAGATGAAGACATTGAAGCAAGGATCTGACGATTGGTACACGGCGCGTGACGCGATATTCAGTTACGAGGAAGCGATCGAACAGGCTACACAGGCTATTGAAGACAATGAAAAGAAGATGAAAGAGAATCAGCAAGCGATATATAAAGCGCACACTGACGTTGAAGATACTGTAAGAGAAGAAGCGAGAAGGCGTGAAGAAATTCGGAGAAGTATGTTGTCTGCCACGGTAAATATGGAAGATACTATACTCGACGCGATTCGTAAACGCTATACTGACGAGTGGGATCTCATTCAGCGTGATATTGACAGGAAACGTCAGGCTCTCGAAGATGAAAAGAATCTTATTTCAGAACGTCTGCAGGCGCGCAAAGACGCGGAGCAGGAAGCTGAAAAGTATGAACAGCTCGCTGAGTATCAGCGTCAGCTTGCATACATCAGTATGGATCCTACAAGAACAAAAGATGCTGCTGAACTTCGTCAAAAGATTACAGATCTTCAGAAAGAAATTGCTTGGGATACCGCAGAGAAGGAAGCACAGGCAGCTCAGGAAGTTATAGATGATCAGCTTGAAACATATGAACAATATTCTGCGACCGGGGAGGAACAACTTAATGCATATCTTGAGGATGCTAATAATTTTGCAGACGAAGTAGAGGAGATACTTAAAGGTTCTTCGAAGGACATTTCTGATTGGCTTTCTGCAAACATTGAAGAATTTAAACTTAGTCTTAAAGAACAGCGTGAAAATATGATTGAAGGCTGGAAAGACATGTATAAAGAAATGTATAATATAACGGATATGTATCATGATCTTGTTGCAGAAAAACTTATTGACAAAGAAACGTTTATGAAATATATGAAACTCAGTGATGACTATATAAATGCTACAGAAGACATGCGTAAACAAATGGAATACGAATGGGAAACGATGTATGACGATTATATCGCTGCTTTAAAGACTGGTGCAACATATTTACATCTCGATGATTGGCTTACTTTAGGCGGAGATGGAAAGAAATCAGGCGGTGGCGGAGGAAGTGACGGAAGTGGAGGAGACACTGTAACAAGCGATGTTCTCAAAACAATAATGGAAAAAGTCAAAGAATCCTTGTTTGGAGGAGGTAAGGCTAATTCGTATATTGGTGGCGGAACTAATGAGGATAGAGCTTTTGCTAAATATGCAAGTGGTGGCCTCGTAGACTATACAGGTCCTGCATGGGTAGACGGGTCTCCCCTACGTCCTGAAGCCTTCTTAGACGCGGAAGATACTGCGTTGATGCGCGGTTTCCTCAATGCTGCAAAGTATGTGTCAGTTCGCATGAACATGCCTTCTATTGATGACAGACTGTTTGGCGGCGCATCTAATTCGGTTGGCGATGTTTACATTACAATCAACGAAGCAGAGATTAACAGTGACCAGGATATTGACAAGCTTGCTGAACGTGTTGGTGACAGTTTTGTGAAACAACTTTCAATGCAAGGATTCCATACGAGTAATTTTAGTTTTTAATTAATGGGCGTTAGTGGGTGATTTATTGTCACTTTGACATGTAATCATTCACTAACGCACTATAAGGGAAAGAAAAGAAAAATAATCCTCTTAAATCAGGTAGATTTTAAGAAGATTATTAAAAAGATTTAAGAGAATAAATCATAAGCCGCGTCATTAAAAGGCGCGGCTTTATCTATAACAAAAGGAGGTGAAGTGATATGCAATGCAGTTTCTCATTCTGCGGAAAAGATGTAACAGATATCGGACTGAAATACGCTCCCGATAACTCGAATACATACATTTATAATTCTGCAGAAACAAACATACAGGAACAAACATTTGAAGGGCACGACGGAGGATACTTTTATGGTGTAACAAAGCAACCGAAGGTATTCCAGCTTCGTTGTTACTATGAAGACGAAAGTGTTCTAAATGGTTTGATGACAAGGATATCTCATATGTTTAAAATTGGGCGAAGCGGAAAGCTCGTGTTCACAGTGCGTCCTTGGTTATACTATGTGGCAACGGTTGTAGATGTTGATACCTCAAAACTTATCAATGCTAAAAACGGACTGGTACTAATTACAATGAAAGCGTATTATCCTTTCGGAAGAACTGACGTTAAATATATCGATAAAGATGATCCGTATTCTGATGATATGTTAATGAACAGTGCAATGTTCGAAGAGGATATTAATCCTGTTTGTTCGATAGGAACATCAACCTCTTCCCTATCGCATCCGTTGCTTATATATAATGGCGGAACAGAAAGAGCTGCCGTTAAGGTGGATATAGCCGGAGATGTTGGAAGCGGTGTAACAATCTATAACGAGACAACCGGACAGGAAATGGAATTCATGGGGCTTCATGAAGGCAGTACTTCTGAATACGTTGAGTGTGATGGATTAACAGGTAATTGCTATTGGGTATCAAACAACCAAGCAAAGAACGGAAAGAATGCATTCATATATCACTCACAAGGATTTATAGAACTCGAACCCGGTTACCCGCTCGTAAGAGATATAGATATTAAAACAACTGCTTCGAGTAATATTATAGAAACGGAGCTCAACGATTTTACTGAAGATATGATAGATCACTACATTTATGCAGACGGAGAGTTTAGAAGGATTACTTCAATTTCTGAAGATGGTAAAAGTATAAATGTAGATTCGAATTGTACGAATACAGCTGAAGAGCAAACCGTTGTAGCGAAAATGAATAGAATATTTGTGACGCCTGATACAACAATGAACCTGAGTTATCTTGCGTTCAAGTATGCGCATACGTTCAGTTAAGGAGTGTATGCTATGAAAAACAACAGAAAACTGAAACTTAGTATTTACGATTACTCAGGCAATGAGGTTTGTCCTATATATGATAGTGAAGTACAAGTTCGAGGTCAGGCAACCGATGTCATTTGCAAAGCGGAGCGAAACGGCTGGCGTGAGTTTAGCTTCAATCTTCCCGGCGATGATTATCGTGCAGAATATGTGCGAGCCGATTATAAATTAAAGGCTATAGATGATTACGGAATTGAATGGTATATTATTACTCAACCGAGAGTTACACATAGCGGCAAAAGTAAAAACATATCCGTAACTGCAGGACACGTATGCCAGCTTTTAAAGACAAAAAACATGGCCCTCGAATTCAGTGATGATGAAGGAAATAACGTAGGTACTTGTGCGCAGTTATTAGCTACTGCTCTTGATGGAACGGGATGGGAAGTAGGAAGTGTAGCTGAGTTTAAGGAGAAAGACGGAAACACAATTAAAGTTCGCTCATTAAATGCTTCTTCAAAGACGGGAGCATTTAAGCTCGTCAGTATGATTTGCGAACTCTTCGAAGCGAAACCTATTTACAGAAGCAACGTTGAAGTTGTTGAAAACGGCATTAAAACAATTCACAAAGTTGTAGACGTAAAACCTATGAATCCGTTCAGCGAAGCAAAAGAAGCAATATATGATAAAGTTGCTACATATGCTGACGGGGAAGTACTCGAACTTCATTACGGCAAAAATGTATCAAACGTTTCGCGCACATTAAAGACAGACAACCTTGTAACTTGTTTATATGCATATGGTGCATACGGAGATACCGTAAGTAAGTATTGCAGCATTCAGGAATGTAAGCATACAGAATTTGAATTTACATTAACAGCGCCATTGACAAGCGGAACGCAGTATTACTTCACTGTAACAGACGATGCGAATGTTTCAATCAGCAGAAGTTTTACACCTTCGCAAAGTGTTGCAAGCGGAACGAAATTGATATGGTCCCTAATGGATCGCGCTTCAATGAGTTATATCTGGGACGAATCAAAGGCGAACGATGAAGCCGCAACGCATGCTTATCGTGTTTATGAAGGCGCTCATGGCACAGAACTTCCTGCAACTATAACAACAAAGCGAAATGAGGTAACAAACGTATTTCCGTTTATAATGGATTACAGTTATTATCTTGATTGCGGATTGTTTGCTGATAGCATGCTCAATAAGCTTTCGTGGTTTCAAAGAAAGTCTCCTGAATATCTTAGTACTGTTAATGAAAAAACTACTGATTATACGACGGACTGGCTGGCGTTGACAAATGCAATAGGTCAGATCAACTTCGCAAAGCTTAAGTATACATCCGTTCAAAACGATGATGGAAGTATAAGAATAAATCTTGATAATGACAAGATTTTTTATCGTACTGACTACGATGCAAAGCGACATTTTAAATGGCGCAATGCAAGAAGCCTCAAAGATAACGGCGATCCTATTAATAACGAAGCTGCTGTTGTTTATGCCGTGCATAATACAAACCCTTTAACATATGACAAGTTCTATTTAAAGAAAGTAAATGGTGAAACAGATCCGTTAGTTGTAGGAAGCATCGACGAAGAAGACATAACAAACATAACGCTTTGGGGCGATTACAGTAAGTTTAGCAATAATGACGAGTTTTATCTGTTTGAAACAAACGGCGTCAATGGTTTACTTGGCGCAAAAGAAAGCGCCTACGAAGCTCTTGTAATCAGTCTTGATTCAGCGCTCAAAGAAGTTACTATGCAACATCCTGTATTCTTTTCTAAGAGTCAGCCTGTTATCGATGAATCTGTTACAGTTCCATCTACGAAGCTCGATATTTACAAGCCTGAATGGGCTAACTTTAATCGTGAATATGCGTGGTGGTATGAATACAATGATACCTCTTCGCCTGGCACGCTTCATTTTTGTTATTGGGCCGATGGTGACAGGGATTGGCATGTTGTTTATGTTAGCAATAATGAACCGAATACTGCGTCCTCTGGATCGTATTTCTATAATTGGCGAACGGCAAAACTATATCGCAGAACTAATGATAGATGGATACACCTCGATAGCGACGATGACGAAAAAGTAGCTTCTAAGTTTGGAGTTGTGTATGGCGGATGTCTTACCAGAGACAAGCTTTATATTGGAGAGTATCAGACATATACTTATGAACCAAATGAAACAATCGCTGCCGGTAATTGGTACATGCCTACAGATTATCTTGGATATTGGTTATTTACGGCAGGATGTGAAAGTGATAAACTTGAATACGATACCACAACTGGATTTATGACTGTGTATCCTCACGATCCTAATCTCTCCGAAAACACAGTAGAAGTTAAAAACGCTAGATTCGATAATGTTTTTTACCATAAAGAGAATATTCTCGATACGATGACTGTTGAAGAAGGTGCGATTAGTACAGCTACAGGAGGAGACATAGAAGGAATTTGTTACAGATGTAATTTTATTCCTTTGTATTCGAATCTTACTTATGCTTTTTCGAATTATAGCGGCACGTATACAATCTATTACTATACGCTAAAGCATAATTATATAAAAAGCGAAGTGTTTCAATCATCGTCGAATATTGTAATTCCAAACAATGCGCGTTACATTCGTATTGCTTCTTCGAATAATTTTGAAGATATGACGGCGCAGTTTATTGCTTGGAATCGTTCGATTATATCAGGCGAAGAAACGTATTATCTGCTTGGCTCGCCTGTTGGAACCGGAGAGTTAAAAGGTATCAATGCTCAAATTGCAAATCTTAAAGAGTATGGAGATAAAACATATCTTGTAGATATACCCGCATTACAAACTGCCCAGGAAGAATATAAGCAGCAGGAATTGAATCTTAAAGATGCTCTCGGCGAATTATATCGCGAGAGTAAGTGGCAAGATTCTAAGTATGTAGACGGTGATGAAGATAAGCTTTATTCAGATGCGCTTGACACACTGAAGGAAGTAGCAAAGCCAGAAGTAACTTACAATATTAATTTCGTTGATCAGTATTGTGTAGATCTTGATGCATATGGTTCAGATCTTCTTCGCTGGCCGGACTTTGATACAAACAGTGCCGTGCATTTAATCGATCCGGATATTGGTGTTAATTGCTGGGCGTATGTTGATACTACAAGTAAGTGTTATGATGACTCGCGTAAGACAACGATAACGATTAATACGAATCTTAACACGGCAGCACAACATTCTTTTACTGATATTCTTACTAATATTGCTAATGTATCAAGTCAGGTAAAAGCAAAGGACACGATTTATGACAGGGCCGCGAATATAACATCAACAGGTAAGTGGACGGCGGAGAAACTCGAAGGCACTATCGATGCAAACAGGTTGAAGATAACCGGTGGTTCTTCTACGTGGTATACTGACAAAAACGGCAACATGGTGTTTGAAGCAGCCGATGGCTCGGGTGCTATGATGCTCACTGGCAACGGAATGGCTCTTGCTAATGCGCGCAATAAATACGGAGAGTGGATATGGCGCAGCTTCATGAATGGAAACGGCGCTACTGCTGATGAGATAGTAACTGGCACGATGAGCGCTGAAAGATTGCAGGCTGGTTCTATCACAACTGATAAAATCAGTTCATCTTTTGGTGAAACACTTGATCTCTCGAGCAATAAAGGAATAAATCTTAAAGTTTCTTCGATAAAAAACGAAATAGAAAATAAGGTAGAAGATTTAGTCGGATATAGAATGGAAATTATTTCTACGTCAGACATTCTTTCTTCCGATATACAAACAACTACTCTTTTTGCGCGTGTATGGCATGGCAGTGAAAACGTTACAGATTCAATTCCTGCATCAAAGTTCGCGTGGAAACGTGTCAGCAGTGATTCAACGGCTGACAGAATATGGAACGAAAATCACGCAGGAATTAAAACATTCACTTTGACTACCATGGACGTGTTGTACAGTGCGACGTACACATGTGAATTATCAAAATAAAAATATAAAGAAGGGTAAATATGGCTAACGCAAATACGATTATAGCAACTGGTGCTAAAACAATTATTGACCTTTCAGACGGTAAAATGTTGTCTGTCCATCTTGGATCAAATCATCCGAGATTTCAAATTAAAGATTCAAATAGCGGTACAGATGTTTATACACCAGATTGGAGCGGTGTAAATACGCATCTATCTGTAACACCGGTTATATATGCAAACAACACGCCTGTTCAGTTAGACGACACGCATTTGTCTACTGCATGGACAAGGAAAGAGGGTTCTGGAAGTGCATCAGCTCTGGTTACAGGAGAAACCGTTACTAATAACGTACTTACAGTATCTCAGAACAAACTTTCATCTATTTCTTCCGGGCTATTGACTTATCTAGTGACCGTAACATATGTTGACCCGGATACCAGTTTGCCGATTACTGCTACTGCAGAAATTTCGTTTGCGCTTGTTAAGACTGGCTCAAGCGCTAAAACATGTTGGATAAGCGGAGAACAGGTGTTTAAGTATGACCAGCAAGCGCAAGTAACGCCGTCGTCTATTACACTTACTGCACATCTTCAGGGTGTTACAATGTCGAAATGGCGATATTTCAACGAAAACACATCTACATGGATGGATTATCCAACCACTCCGGATAACGGAAGCATATCCGGCGAAACTCTTGTTGTAAAACCAGGCGGAGATCACGCTGCAGTATGGTTCAACGATCGCGCTTCAATTAAAGCTGTTACGAGTGACGAAAATGTATACGATGTTACAAGTCTGTATAAAATAACCGATGGTACACGAGGCGATCCTGCATCCATTGTGTTTCTTACAAATGAAAATATTGGATTCTCAGCTGACAAAGACGGTAAAATCGCAGCAACAACGGCTACATGCAACGTTGTTGCATATTCCGGTACAACCAAAGTTACTCCAACAGTTGGCACTATATCAGGAGACATAACTGGCATGACGATTTCCAAAGGAAGCGCGTCGAATAACGAAATTCCGATTACGATTACGATTGCTGCGAATGCTACTCTTGGTGGTGAAGGCAACCAGCATGGTACGCTTTCTGTTCCGATTACGTCTCCTGTCAGTACAATTTTGAAGATTAATTGGACCAAAGTAAATACAGGCGCAACCGGTGAAAACGGACAAAACGCTATTGTGTTTTCTGTTTATGCCCCCAACGGCGAAGTGTTTCAGAATCAACAGGGAACACTTTTGCTCTCGACTCAGGCATACGATGGTTCGACGCCAATTTCGAGCGGCGCAACTTATCAATGGTATCGGTATGAGTCAGGAACTTGGAATACTATAACAGGGGCTAACCTTTATACGTATACTGTTAATGGTTCCGATGTAAATGCTCTTGCATCTTTTAAATGTGCAATGACTTACAAGAATAAGACTTATTCTGATGTCATAACGCTTGAAGATAAAACTGATAATTATCAGGCAACAATTGATTCCACTGCTGGAGATGTGTTTAAAAATACAGTAGGTAGTACATATTTGATTTGTCACTTATGGCAGAATGCGCAGCCTGTAGATGCTTTAAAGAGTACAACGTATTCCAATACTGCACCGACGTCTCCCGCAGAAGGCGATTATTACTATCAAAAGCAAACTCCAACCGCACAAGATAGAAAAGCTGGAACAAAATTAATGCGGTACAATGGATCTTCGTGGGTTGATGTAACAACTGACCAGACATATGGTCATACTAAAACTTACACGTGGTATAGGCGCGATATGAATGGCAACCCGTACTCTGAAGACAATGGCGGTTCATTTGCTACTGGTAAGGTTATTTATGTAGACGGAGATGACGTAACCAACAAAACTGTGTTTGTTTGTGAGGTGCAATAATGTATGATCATCGCCAGCGCACAAATAACGATTGTTGACAGTCGCGAATTTGAAATATCTCCTGTTGCGCCGGCGAATCCGGTGCAAGACATGTTGTGGCTCGACACTTCTGTCGAGCCTCCTATTGAAAAGATTTATGACAACGGACAATGGGTTGTCATAAATGACGTAGAGGAGCAGATAGAATCTTCGCGAACGATCCAGGAAATCGAAACACAAATACAGCAAACATCTGAAAATATCACGCTTATCTCTGATGAAATATGGACCGACGGTACACATAATACAAGCAAGTTATCTGTTGCAGTTGACGAAATTACTCAAACCGTAGAAGATACTAAGAATAATTTGCAGACGCAAATTTCTCAAAGCGCAGATAAGATTAGTTGGGTTGTTGAAGGTGACAACCGTGCGGAGATGGCGTTAACCGATGAAGCTCTTACATTTATCGGCAATCATCTTGATCTATCTTTAAACGATGGATTCACGATTACAGTCGGAGACATTTCAAATAATTTTCAAATGACGAATAATGTTTTTCGTCAGGAGTCTTCACCTGTATCAAACGTGAAACAAAATGATTTATGGGTTCAGCCTAGTACAGGATATACGTATCAAGCATCAATCGGTGACAGAGATATAGCTGTTGAACACGATACTTTAAAAATATCTAATGCAGTAGTTAGCGATTATAGTGTGTCTGTATTGGGTTCAACTTTAAATACTGGAACTGCTTTCAATGTCTCAAATTCCGTATTGTCTGAATTAATCTCACCGACATGGATATACGTTAAAGACAGCCAGATTGACAATGCACAGACAACGGCTGAAACAGCAAGTGAAAAAGCCCAAGCCGCGCAAACAGAAGTAAATGAAGTCAGGCAGGCAACGAATGAGATAGCGTCAGATATTGAATCAAATATCGCACCTGTAATTGGCAATGTTAAGAGGTGGCTTGATTTTAGTGAAGAAGGTCTGCGTCAGGGAAAAGCCGGAAGTGAGTATTCAACATTAATAGATAATGAGGGATATCATATAGATAAAGCCGGTGTTGTTGGGCATGTCGGTTCTTTTACTGCACAAGGACTTGTAACTCAGGGCATGAAACTCGGAGACATTGTAGTTAAACCAACCGCTACAGGCGGATGGGCATGGACAGAGGTGTAATATGGCACAAGGTAATTTAACATTAAGTTCAAACCGCGCGGAAACATATTCAACGTGGAATGGATATCAAAGCGGTTACGGTGAAATTCGTTATACTACTCCGTCTACAGACAGTCAGACAATTACCGTATCTATTCCAGCCTCAATGGCTAATGCGTCGTTTAATTCCGTTACTTTATCATACAGTTTGGATTCTGCAAGTGGAACACGATCGATAAAATTCGCAAATGATTCATCTCTGTACAGCGATGCTGCGATGCTTGAACGCTTGAAGACTGGCGGAAGTATTGATTTACGATTTACGTTTAAAGCGGCCGGCGGATATGGATCTGAGGGTTCGAATGGCGCAAGCTGTGAATGGGAAAACATTGTGATATCTGTTAATTATACGGGCGCAGGTGCAATTAGTGGTACTTTAAGTACGGATCAGAGTTCTTCTATATCATATAGTACCAACATAACAAATGTTGCAAAAGGAGAAACGCTGCCTATATCTTTGACGATATTGCCAGTCAATGCGATAACTTCGATTTCCGTAAGATTCGCAGATGCAAATCATACTTCATCTGGTTACACATCAAACAATTTTACAGTGAGTTGTCGTGCCGGCGTTGCGTCGTCATTCGATTTAAATGTCAACATTAATGATTGTACGCTTACAAACAGAGTAGAATCTGCTAAGATTTGTGTCGTATTGACAACGTCAAACGGAACAGAAACAACCGGATGGAATGACTGCGGAAATCCAACTGTGCTAAAACTGATAAACTTGAGAAATGCGCCGACGATTAGCGTTGCATGGAGCGATACGAATACAACAACATCTTCAATAGGTAGTTATATACAGAATGCAAGTACTTTAAGATGTGCTGCAACAATAACGTGTGATACAACAGCAGATAGTTTAACCGCAGTTACTGCACGAAGGCTTGTTGTTGGTGGCATAGAATATGAAATGACAAGTGATATAGTTGATATTGGTACTGTCGATGCGTCTGGAAATGTTTCGTGGATATTATATGCAACAGATAATCATGGCGTAACTGGCAGTAACAGCGGCACTTTGACTGTTGTGGCGTACAGAAAACCGTATTTAAATCTATTGAGTTTTCAAAGATATAAAAATTCTGAAATTGACGAGACGAGCAATACTATATGGGTAAATATGGGTGGAGAGATATCTTCATCTGTTTCATCTAACGCCTGGACAATTAAAGCCAATTATGTGAATGGCAATGAAACTGTAAGTGGAAATGTAAACATGGCTTCCGGAAGCGCAGGAACTGTTTTGAATTATAGTAAAAGCAAAACTTTGTTTACTACTTCACTTGATGCTTCAAACGATTGGGTAATTACAGTAACTCTGCAAGACAGAATTTCATCAACTCAATATACAACAACCGTGTCTAAAACAAGTGCCTTGTTTAATATAGAAAAACACGGCGTTGCAATTGGAATGCGATCTACAGGAACTAATCTTTCACCTAAATTTGAAAGTAATTATGCATCAACTTTTTATCAGCCTGTGACTTTTTCTGATGATGTAACAATAAACGATGCTGTCACTGTTACTGGGGCTATTACTGCTACTGGAGCCGCGAGTTTTCAAGGCGCAACATTCGGCGGAAATGTTTCATTTAATGGAACTATTACAGACAGTAATGGTCAACCTATCAACGGAGGAACAGATAGTGGATGGGTAAACTTGACTTTAGATGCTAATACATGTAAGCAAGATACGAATTTTGTTACTTGTTCAGTGAGAAAAAAGAATGGCCTTGTATGTATTCGAGGAGCTGTAACATTAAAAACCTCAATGTCATCAAGCAGTAGTGCAACTGTATCATTGTTGCAATTACCCGTTGGATATAGACCTTCTGGAACAATGTTGATAAACAGCGGAAGCAAAGCGAATTACAGTTCAATACAAATCGACAGCGATGGAACGATGAAGCTGTGGAATAGAACCGGCAGTCCAATAGGAACAAGTGAACCTATTAGTATTTCCGCATGCTTTTTAGAATAAAGGAGGCTAATATATGCCTATAGTAGATAAAATACAAGTAAGTTCTACAACATATGATATACAAGATAGCAATGCCGTGAGGTTTAACGGATCTCAAACTCTTTCAGATGCACAAAAACTTCAAGCACGAACGAACATCGGAGCCTCGGCTGTTGCTGTCGATAACACCTTAACAGTTTCTGGTGCGGCAGCAGACGCAAAGACTGTTGGCGATCTCGTTAAAGATGTTGTGTACCAAGAGTTTAGTGAAACGATGACAAAGCCGGAATCCGGCAATGCAATCATTACTGAGCCGTTTCGTATTATAAAGAATAAACCTTATTTATTGATAGCTGAAACAACTGGATCGGTTACGATTACTACGCGATTGACTAGCTCCGGAAGCACAGTAGAGAGTTTGTATGCTGGCGCGGCTGTTTCTGGTTTGGTTATCATTCCAGAGTATGACGCTAATTATTTTAGAGTAGTTGCAACAAAAGATGCGACTGTTCAATTTAAAACACTTCCTATGAAGGAAGTATATGAAAATGCTATAGATTCAAAGTTTATCGGTTTATCTGATCTACATGGTGTATCGTGGCAAATTAACAAATATATCAATCCAAGCCACATAGTCGCAGCTTCGAATTATGCGATGCTGTCCGATTTTCTGCCAAGCGCTCCATATTACATATATACCGGTGCTACAGTAGATGCTAACAATGTTCCACTGAAAGTATATATACACCAGTACAACAGTAATAAAACATGGTTGCGTTCTAAAGAACTTATAGCACTTGAAGACAAAACTCTGCGTCCAGAAAAAGATGTTAGTTATGTGCGTATTGTGTTCGGAAGAGAATCAAGTACTGAAGTAACTATTAGCGCTGAAGACATAGGTTATTTTGGTATGAAAACTTTGACATCAACACCACAAGTAATGAACGAAATTAATTTGTACAGATGCGATAGTTTATTTGAACAAGGTTATTATTACATTACTTCAGGCGACACAATTGGTCTTCGTGTTGGCAATGCAATCTATTGCACTTGCATTCTTCACGTTATGCCAAGTGATAAAATACACATAACCGGCGTTGGAGGTTCTAACGGTAAGCTTTGGGCTTTTGCACGTGCGAACGGCACGATAACGAGACGGGAAAGTGGTTCTAGCAATCTTTTAAATGGTGTATTAACAGTTGAAGATGGTGAATCGTTGCTTGTTTACAATGCGATGATGACATCTGATTTATACCCACCTTATTTGGCGATTGAAACAGACAGAATAATCAACTTAGATTCTTTGCGTACTGTTACTCATGATTTGGCGAAAGCAAAAGACGAGATAGAAACAATGCTTGCGTCTGAGTTTAGTACGTCTGTATCTTATAAGGTAAATGATTACGTTCGGTACGATAATGTTTTATATCGATTTACAGTTGATCACGAAGCAGGTGTCTGGAATGCCGAACATGTGGTTGAAGTTACTGTTGGCATAGATCTTTCTGATCTGAGAGACGATATAGACACACTGGGGATAAAATCCAACTTTGAATTAGGCGAATGGCGAAACGGTTGGATTCGTCTGGGCGGTGCTGGTGACCAGGCTGGAACTATAGGAAGTGCGACCAGGCATCTTATTGCTGGATATGATGGGACGCAAATAGTTCAAAAAGGCGATGGCAGAACGTGGAAGATATCAGTTAAAAATGGTTGGGCTTTAATGAACATAGGTGAATACAACACCAAATCGGCATCTTCATTTACGCAATTCTTGGATTTAAGCACAAATGAAGTAACGCTATTAGCTGACAAGTATTATTGCATCGATATTTCAAAAGCATCAAACGAAGCAATATCGCCGACCGATGTAACGGATGACACCATTGTTTTCACGCATACTGATTATACGGACAAAACGCTTACAATGTCGGATAAAGCTGCGGATGCGAAGGCTACTGGTGACGCTATCGGGATGTTGGATAACAACATTGCTACCATTAATACTGCGAATATCACTTGGGCGTTAAATGGTATCAATGTATCAACAGGTGCAAACACTACCGCAACAAACAGGGTCAGTAGTGACCTTGTAACAAATTGCCCATCGATTGTGCACATTGCCGAAGGATACAGTTACATGATCATGCGTTATACCAAAGATGGCACTTATGATGGCGCATTCGACGGGAGCACATGGGGCAAGTCATACAAAGCCGCTATGTGGCGCACGGTAGTTTTAACTATTGACGAGTTAGGTAGTAACGCTGGTAATTATAACTATCGCGTTGCCATGAAAGAAAATAATGACGCTGATTTGACGATTGCGGATGCTAGTCACATAACGCTTTTAGCCTTTACAGATAGTGCTCTTACAATGTCAGGCAAGGCGGCTGATGCGAAGGTTGTTGGAACTGATGTTAAATATATTGGTTTATCTGATCCATACAATATAACATGGCAGCTAAATAAAAACCTAAGTAATGGAGAAGAAACTGCCAGTACATTTACGGCATTGTCTAACGCATTGCCGCCCTCTCCTATAATTGTTCGTACAGGCGCGGATCAGGATTCTAACGACAAATATTTAAGTATGTTTGTGCATGAATTTCGCAGTGATGACAGTTGGATTGGACGAACGCGCATGGATTATACAACTTCAAGGATAATGCGTGTATCTGACGAATGCGCATATATAAGAATTGTTTTTGGTCGTGCATCAAGCTATGCTGTAAATATTGCGCAAAGTGATATCGATACTTATTTCGGTGTTGAAATGTACGTCCCTATGCGTTATGTTATGTCGGAACTCGATAAAATCGGAGCGCAAACATTGTATACGGCAATGATGACCGACACTGTGATTGGAGGAAACTGATATGTTTGAACGAGTAAAACATTATTATGACGTTGGACTGTATACACAAGTAAACGTTATGGCTTTTGTTGCGAAGAATTATTTAACTATGGAGCAGTATTATGAGATTGTTGGAACTAACGAAGATGAGGACGAGGTTGAAGAAAACGTAGAAAATGTAGAAAACACAGAACCGAGCGAAGAAAATGATGAAGAAAACCCAAGTGATTAATAATAAACATTATATAATTAAAATAATTTATAATAAAGGAGTTGATCGATATGGCCTGGCACTTGCTCAGGAGCGGCGGAGAGAACGAAGAGTTCGGCTTCGCACATAAAGAATTTCTTATCGATTTTACAAGCGATATATCTACTGAACCTACGGAATATGGACCTATAGCAATGGGATCGATGGCTCACACCGCAGGTTATGCAAACATGTATGAAAAAGCCGCAGATGGTGAATGGTATGAAATCTGGGGTGAATAATAATGAATATGCAAGAGGCAATCATGATTGCGATGAAAGCAATCGGAAACGCTGGCGGTTGCGGCAGCGGTGATGGAGGTTTGAAATTGGAAGACTTAGGAATCTTTGTAGGCGATTTTCTAAACAGACCTCCTGAGATTACATATGGTGCACTTAATACATTAACAAGAGAAATCTACGGTGTCTGATATAAATTTCGTGTTTTCGATTTTATATAAAACATATAATAGATAAGACATGTTTATACACATAGTGACACGAAAGGAGTGACGCAATTGTCACGAACTATCTCACAACTTGCGGCTGGCACATGCGTCTATGTTGATGAAACTATCGACGGCGCGGTCGTGCATACGCCATATATCTATCTCGGCCTTGATGAAAGCGGCAACGCAAGGCTGCTCAGGGAAAAGGCCGCAACACAAAAGAGAATGCATTCCTCGAACGTAGCTTCATACAGCGGCTGCGAAGCGGACGTCTGGCTTGAAAATGAAACAGACGGATTCCTTTCCCGTTTTGACGCGGCTACGATCAACGCGCTCGTAAACACGAGTATCAAGTACACGGACTTTACTTTAAATCAAGAACAGACGGCACAGATAGTTACGATCCAGCGGCGGTGCTTTCTTTTGTCGTACACCGAAGAAGGCTTGGCCGCCACGTCTGCAGGCGACGAAGGACAGAGTTATCTCGCAGCACTCAAGACGTATACGCAGCAAACTTCGGGCGACGATGCTCGCATCGGTTACAACGAGAACGATTCTGCTGTCTACGTTTGGATGCGGTCAGGTTACTCACCTACTAATTTCCGCAACATCGGCATGAACGGTAGCGCGGGCAACGGCAGTGCGTCGTCCGCAGTCAGCCACATTCGCCCAGCGTTATCTGTTGCGCCAGCGACGATCGTTAGCGACGAAGGCGCTGAAGCTATCTTCCTTCTTCCCAATGGACGCCGAACAACGTGGGACATCGAATATAGCTGCAGCCTTGGCACATACTCCGCTCCCCCTGTTAAAGCCAGACTGTTTTTTGAACATGAGTACGTTCACGATTTTCTTGAAATCAAGGCGTGCAACAATTACGCGGATGCAGAGCCTACCTGGGTAGAACCGATCAATGATTCGCTCGTTTTCAGATTCGGTACGAATACTACAACAGGAACGTACGAACTCGGTGTAAAGATCCACGCAACTGGACTTACGAAAGACATGTGTATCACAGAGCCGATCATGATAGCGGAGGTCGACAATTCTGTCGCTCCGGCTACTTGACAAATTATAAAGGAGTAATCTTATGAGTATTTTCTTTAAACGAAACGCAGAGAATGAAGAGATGAAAGACTTCGAAAATGATGAAGTATATGTACTGATCAACGGTGAACTTATTAAAACTGAAGTTCCTGATGATGATGAAACGGAGAGTGAAGACAATGCCTGATACTATTAAACTTGGAGATAAAGGTAAATTTGTAAAAGCCGCCAAGTATTTGAGCGGCTTTTCTGATATCAAGCAAGCGTCTGAAGATTTTGACGAGACGTTTAGTGAGTATATTAAAAACTGGCAGCGCGTCAATAATCTCGAACAAGATGGTGTAATTGGAGAAAAGAGTTGGGAGACACTCGCCGATAAAGCCCCTACCGTTTCAACTTCTAAGAACCGCAAGAGCGCGGCTACGTGCGCGCTGCAGGAACTGCTTGATTGCGAAGCTGACGGCATTTGCGGTCCTAAAACGAAAGCCGCAATATCTGCTTATCAGGCAGCGAACGATCTTGTACTTGACGGTATCTGCGGTAAAAAGACATGGCGTATGCTGCTGACCGGAAAGAAGGATGAAGCTATTGTTTCTTCCGGCGCAGACAACGCTGTTCAGCCTCCGAACTTCAAGCAGTATGATTCAAGGTGGGCAAGCAAGATGTATTCGAACCACGGCGATAAATCGCAGACGATGAAATCTTCCGCTTGTGGTCCTACTTCGATGGCGGATATCGTAGCACAGTGGTGGGACGTCAACATTACGCCTTGGGATCTTGCTCAGCTGTCTATGCAGTGGGGAACCCGCACTTATGACAGCGGTACGAGCAGCACGTTCTTTAAAAAGATCGCCGCACAGTACGGCGCGTCCAAGTATATCACAACCTCTTCGATCCAGTCCGCAATCGCCTGCCTGAATGCTGGCGGTTACGTTGTCGTATGTTTCGGCAAAGGAACGAAGGGTAAGAGTTCGTATCAGAAATGGACGACAGGCGGGCACTACTGCTGCATCTGGAAATACGACGGCAAATACTTTTATATCAACGATCCCGCGAGCGCGAAAGCCGCTCGTGCAAAAGGAACGTATGACGAAGTACTTGACGCCCGAAAAGGATTTTATTGCTTTTATAAATAAGGAATAAACCAAGTAACATAAACTCGAAATGAGGGATGTATCATGAGGGTTATACGAGCCATTCCAACTCAAGTTATCCCGTTAGGACGGCTTGGGGAAAACGAATGCACTCAAATACTTTTTGATATCAGCGGCTGGCTGGAGGAATACCCGTCAGCCGCAATAGGATTATATAACTTGCGCCCCGGTGATACAGAATCGTATCCTGTGGGCGCGCTTACAACGAGCGATGGTTCAGCCGTTTGGACCGTCAAGAGTTCTGATCTTTCCGCAGTCGGCAAAGGCCGCTGTGAACTTGTCGCTATCGAAGATAATGTTATCGTTAAGAGCGCGATATACACTACGCAAGTTGCAGAAGCTCTTGATGGAAGCGGCGAGGTTCCTGAGCCTTGGGAAGACTGGAAAGAAGAATTCATAGAGATAAAAGACGATGTTGAAGCCGCGGCTTCGGCTGCGCAAGATGCCTCTGAAGCTATTCAGAATATGGGTGTTGAGGCAGGTACACTTCCCCCATCGTCTCCTGCAACCGTAACAAAAAATGTTGATCCCGAAACAGGAGAGGTCACTCTTTCCTTCGGTATTCCGCAAGGTGTAAAAGGTGATCAGGGCGATAAAGGCGATCGAGGTTATTGTCCTACAGCTACTGTGACGAAGAACGGAAAGGCCGCTACGATTTCGCTGACTGATATTGACGGAACTACAACTGCTACTATTACGGATGGCAATGACGGCTTTACGCCTATCGCTAATGTAGTGCAGAACGTTGACGGTGCAAAGATTACGATAACCGATGTAAACGGCACAACATTTGCAACTGTTTATGACGGCGAAGATGGATATAGTCCTTCTGCAGCCGTTCTAAAGAAAGATTACGGCGCACGGATTTCGATTACTGATAAAGACGGCACTACTTTTACCGATGTTTATAACGGCGAAACAGGAAACGGTATTGTGTCCGCTGTGCTCAACAATAATTATACATTGACGCTGACGTTTTCGGATGGAAGTTATACAACTGTCGGACCTATTCGCGGCGAAAAGGGCGTAGGTATTACGTCTATTGAGAAGACAGGTACAAGCGGACTCGTAGATACTTACACGATCACGTTTGATGATGGATCTACTACAACGTTTAATGTAACGAATGGTGAATCGGTTGAGTTCCACATTTGTACGAGTTCCGAATATGATGAAACTACAAGGATTCCTACTGTTCAGAATCCGAGTACTAAGACATTTTATCTTGTGCCGGCTGAAGACGGATCTTCTCCTGATTTGTTTGTTGAGTGGATATGGACTGGAACTGCGTGGGAAATGTTTGGAAGTGCTACGATTGAAATACCGGTTCAGGATGTACAGGTAAACAATGTAAGTGTTGTAGATGCAAATGGAGTTGCAAAGATACCAGTGGCAGGGGCTTCGCTTGGTGCAGTTATAGTGCAAGGCTATGGGATTGGTATTAACTCCTCTGGAAGGATTTATGTATCTGGTGCGTCAAGTGCGAATATTAAAAGTGGTTCATCAGATTATGCACCAATTTCTCCGAATAAACAGCACGAATCTGTTTTCTATGGCCTAACCAAGGCCGCAGGTGTTGATATGGCCTCAAGCGCGAATGCCGTCGGAACTTACACCGAAGAAGCCAAGGCCGCCATTAAGTCTATGCTTGGCGTGCAAGATGGATTAAAGGTGGTGAGGTTGATATGATGTATTTGGGAGATAAGGCGGTGGGATTAAATAGTTTCATCTCCAAAAATATTCCTATTAAATGGGATATTGTTGAATATACACCAACTTCTAGTTCTGGTTGGCAAACAGCATATCATTCTCTTGGAATTACGCCAGATATTTTTATGGTAGTTCCAGATACTTTTGATAAATCTATTACTGGGCAAGCTAATCCAGTAATGATATTTGGCACTAATGGTGTAGATAGCTCTGGTAAACAACGAGCAGTATTAAATTATTTAAATGCGTCAAATAATTGGGATTATACTGCGAATATTGTTAATATTTATTGTGAAAAGGATAATGAAAAAGTGCGATTTTATACAGCCGGTAATTTGTTATCTACTGAAAAGAAGTATTATTTTATTATTATTGCATTTAAAGGAGGTGACACCTAATGCCTAATTCAAAACAAATAGTTTACTTATCTCAGGCGCAATACGCCGAACTTATCGCGAACGGCACCATAACCGTTGATGGTGTCACCGTTACATACGATGAAAATGACATATATGTTACGCCGCAAGCGGAACCAGTGACGGATGTGAGGGTTAATGGCGCGAGCATTACAAATAGTGGAGTCGCAAATATCCCTAAAGCAAGTTTAACAGATTTAGGAGTTATTAAAGTTAATAGTTCATATGGTTTATCTATGCGTAGTGATGGTGGAATACAACTATATACTGCCCCGTCATCTGATATAAAGCGAGCTAATGGAGATAATCGTGCTATTTCACCATATCATCAACATGAATCCGTTTATTACGGATTGTCAAAACTTGCAGGTGTTGACCTCGCCAACGAGTCCGTTACTTTCGGCGCCTATCCTGATGCATCTAAGGCCGCAATCCAGCACATGCTCGGCACCGATACCATAATTGCTCCAAACGAAACTGACCCCTTTACTTCTGCTCACGCAATAGGTGAATTATTTACTATGAATGGCAAACTCTATCGCGCGAAAACTGCTATTGCGGTCGCGGATGCGGTGAATGTGGGGACGAATTGTGAGGAAGTAAGCGTTGCCGGGGCAGTGCCGCATGATGTACAGGTTAATGGGGTTAGTGTTGTTAGTAATGGAGTGGCGAATGTACCAATAGCAGATACAAATGTTAGTGGTACAGTTAGAATCATAAGTACATATGGTATAGGTCGTTTTAATAATGATGGATTGATGTATGTTGTGACATCTTCCTCATCTATGAATAAATCTGGTTCGAATACTTATAGACCTATAACTCCATCTAATCAACATGAAGCTGCTTTCTACGGCCTAGCCAAGGCCGCCGGTGATACCACACAATCTTCTTCTTCAAACGCTGTAGGCACTTATACCGACAATGCTAAAGCCTCGATAAAGAGCATGCTCGGCATAGTAGATGGCTCAACCTCTACCGTATCCGTAACCGGTACCACCCCCTCTATCGCAGCAGTAGAAAATACACGCTATACCTGCGGCGAAGTAAGCACTTTAACTATTACTCCTCCAGCAAGCGGTATCTGCATCGTGCGATTCACGTCTGGCACAACTCCTACAGTCCTAACCGCAACTGGTGTTGTATGGCCCGCATGGTTTGATGCAACCGATTTGGAAGCTGACACAGTTTATGAAATCTGCATAACTGATGGTTATGGGGCGGTGATGTCATGGGCACTGTAAAATATAGCGGGCCTGTGGCATCATTCCACTGCCCGACCGAAGCAACTATTAGGAGTTTGAAGGTTCACTTTAGCCCGAAGCAGGAAGGTAGTGGCGATCCATCGCCTTTGAATGTTAGGGCTATTAGTGGATGGACAGGTGTTGAAGTATATAGAAGCGGGAAGAATTTAGTTAACATTTCTAATGATAATATCATTTATCAGAATTTTTCTAAAATGACTGATGGTTCATACTATCAAATAAGTGGAAATATCGTAACTTTATACAATCAAAATGCGAAAAGCTTGATGGTTTGTTTTGCTGTTATGCCTATTACATCACAGATGGTTGGCATATCGTTTACACTTAATGCAAATGCTACTGGCGATGGTGATTATGGTATTTTTCTTAGCGATTTAGATGGTAGCAATCGAACTTCTAATAAGGCAAATCCATATACAATTGCTTCTGGTGATGTTGGAAAGTTAATTGGCGCGAGAGTTCGTATGAATGGTGTATCTGGAACATATACTGTTTCGAACATTCAATTTGAACTGGGTTCTGCCGTAACCGATTACGAACCTTATCAGCGGAGCACTTATCCCATCACTTTCCCGATTTTGGGGAAGAATAAGTTTGATAAAGATAATGCTGTAATTTTGAATGGCTATCCAAATTCAACTACCATTGATTCTTCACCTTATAGTAAATGTATTTGTGTCCAAGTGTTGCCGAATACTACTTATACCGTCTCAAAAATGCAATCTGCGCGATTTGCTATAGCATTGTGTAGTGAAACTACGCCATTCGTAGGTTCAACTATAAGTGGTTTAGTTGCAAATCATACTTATACTGGTATGACAAAAATCACGAACAGTGACACTAAATGGTTAATTGTGTGGCTATATGCTTCAAATTATGATACGGATTCATTGGAAACAATTTTGGCATCTGTTCAAGTAGAACTAGGTAACACTGCAACAACATATGAGCCCTACAACCCCAACAACACCGTTTATGGTGGATGGGTGGATTTGATTACGGGGGAAGTGGTGTCAACATATGCTCATTGTAAAATTAAAGATTTGCCAGGTGAATGGAACTATCGTTCTAGTAATTTAAGATTTCAAATTCAATTAACTGAAAATTATATGAAAAATAATAGTGGTTGGACGAACTGCGCTATTTCAGAAAAATATAAGACTTCTACATCACAAGGCTATGGCAACAAGCAAATTGCAACTTACATTAATAGGCATATTTACATTCGTGATGATGATTTTGAGGGCAACCTTGAAGCATTTTTAACTGGAGTAGGAGATTCTTATATTTCTTATGAACTTGCTACGCCTACTTATTACTCCCTCGCCCCCACTCAACTCCAAACCTTCCTCGGTCAAAATAACGTATGGTCTAACGCGGACTATGTAGAAGTTGAATACGATTTGCATGAAACGCAAACTTTATTGCAGAGGAAAGCCTTCATCATGGCGAATCAGCCTCATATCGCAAGTGCTTCGGGTGCAATTGCCTCATTTAATACGGACTTGCTGGCGCCATTAAAGAGCGCGAAGTTTGAATTTTTGCCTGTGCAGGAAGGCAGCGGCGATCCAAGTCCTACGAATGTTAGACCGATAAGCGGATGGACGGGATGCGAAGTGTATCGTGGGTATGAGTATCTTTCCAATGTTCAAATAACAATAGGTAAGACATTAAACGCATCGGGCTTAGAAACAACCGAAGGCGGTATGGCTGTAACGGATTATATTCCAGTTGAAGTTGGGCATACATATACGCTTAAATTCACAAGTACGACAGCAGGACGTACGCGGCGTATTTTTGGCTACTCGGCTTCAAAAGAACCTACAAGTCAACTGGCATCTGTTAGTTGGGCAACAGTTGGTAATACTTTTTCAATGAATGCAGAAATACCTTCTGATACTTCGTACATTCGTGCTTGTTATTATAACAATGATATTGACAAAACGCTGATTGAGCCATCTACTGTTACCACATTCCCCATCGACTGGACAACAGAAGCAGGCACAATTTATGGTGGGTATGTGGATTTGGTGAGTGGGGAAGTTGTGGCTGAATGGTATAAAGTCGTTGCGGATGGTGTGAATGTAAAAGCTAATAGTAGCTATATGACGGATAATTATATTGCTGCTGGTATTGTATATTTAAATCCCAATGGGATGTCATCTACTACGGCAAAATATGCTAATAATGTATTATGCAACATAATGCCTGTCTACTCTCAATACTATTTAAATAATCATCGAGACGAAGTTTCTTATCCATATGCAAGTGCAACACAGGCGGGTCAACAATACATTGTTTTTCATTTAGCAAATCGAGCTGATTATCCAGAAGTCACCGATGCAACTAGTTGTAAAAACTTTGTTAATGCTTGGCTGCAAGAACATCCAGCAACTTTGGTTTATGAACTTAGAACACCAATAACTTACCAGATTGACCCGACTATCCTCAAAACCCTTCACGGCACCAACAACATTTGGTCCAACGCGAACGACAACACAACAGTACAATACTACAAACATTAGGAGGACAAAACTATGTCTAGGAATCTTTTTATCGTAAACGCAACTCAGGTAGTTATTAGTGAAACTCATCCTGAGGGCATCTATTCTGTGATGCCTAATTTTCCAATGACCTTTGATTCTATCAATTACGAAGACAATACTGAAAAGGCGCTGAATGCCGCGAAAGCCGCATACTACAATCGTCTCGCGGCGAACTATACCGGTTCTGAATCCCGTGTAATGTCTGTCATTACTCTCGAACAGGCTGATGGCCGCCAGATTATGCGTGATAGCATTGGCGCGTTTCCTGTGATGCCAGAGCCCGAACCCGAACCGCAGCCCGAACCCGAACCGAATGAGGAACAGGGCGAATAACGTTTGTTAAGTTTTAATTATTCAAAAATGTAATCATTCACTAATGACCTATAAGGGGAGGAAGAGGAGGGATCCACCTCTTCCTCCTACGATTAATTATATGTTAAGAAAGGTAGGTGTTCGTCATGCTGATTATCAAGAAACTTTCTAAGATGATTAAAGAAGAGATATCCGACGCGGCTAAGTATGCACAATGTGCCTTGAATCATAAAGAAGAAGACAGAAATCTCGCTGATACATTTTATACTTTAGCAAACGAAGAATTGAATCATATGGAAATGCTTCATTCTCAGGTAGTTCGTATTATCAATGCATATCGAAAAGAAAAAGGCGAAGTTCCTGCTGCAATGCAGGCTTTATATGACTATGTACACGAAGAACAAATTGAAGAAGTAAAGGAAGTAAAGTTGCTTCTGACTATGTATAAGGAGTAATACATGATGACATCTTATCCTTTTAATACGTACACGTCTGCAATGTATAATGTTCCTAATTTTCAAAATACGATGTTTCAGCCGCCTGTATCTCAGGCTCCTCGTATGGAAATCCCTCGTGTAAGCGGTAAAGACAGTATTCTGTCTTACCCTATGGGTCCTGATTCTTCTGCTATTTTTGTAAGTTCAGATCCTAATAGTGATCTTGGTTGGATTGTAACAACTGATTCAGCTGCTTATAAAACTATCGTTCCTTGTCATATCGTTCCGGATATTGAAGAACAGCCAATTAAAGCATCTGATCTCGAAGCAAAGTTCGCGCAGATCGAATCGAGATTTAATAGTATAGAAGAAAGGATGAATGCGGATGGGCAACATGGTAACAAATTTGCTGAACAAAATGGCAAATCAAACAATGTGTCAAACAATGTGGGGAACAACGCAGGCAAGTCCGCTAAATGAAATAGCGGCAACATTAAAAACATCAAGTAACCCTATGGCCACAATACAACAGATGGCCTCTATGGATCCGAGAATGCAAGACATTTCTAATGTCATTCAGCAAAATGGCAGCATTCAAAACGCAGTATATGCTTTATCAAGACAAAAGGGAGTAGACCCTAATGTCGTGTTGCAGCAAGCTCGTGAGCTTGCTCAATCTTTAAGGTGATGATTATCCGATGATTATCCATTCCGCGCGTGGTTGATCATATATATAAAATTGTAAAGGGGATCAATTGCATGGACGGAAATTTAACTACTGGCGATCTCGCTCTTATGCGTGACAACGATGGGTTCGGTGGCAACAATTCCTTTATGTGGATTTTCGCTTTGCTTATTCTGATGTATGGCGGCGGAAACTTCGGTTTCGGTAACCGCGGGCCTATCGGTCCTGCGCCCGCTACTCAGGATCAGGTAAACCAGGGCTTCACGAACCAGCAGCTTCAGGGTATTGCTCTTTCTTCGGCTAACAACAATTATGAAACCGCACAGTTGATTAATGAGCAGACAAATACCCTTATGCAGCAGAACAACTCCAATCTGATTAATGCCATTCAGGGTTTTAATCAGGTCAATCTGACAATCCAAAACCAAACGAACGTTCTTGCTCAGCAGCTTCAGGCCCTTCAGGCTAAGATGGATAGCTGCTGCTGTGAAATTAAGACACAGATGCTTCAGAACAGGCTTGATGATGCGCAGGCTCAGAAGGTTGCGCTCGAAGGTCAGGTTAGCAACTACAACCAGTCTCAGTATATCCTCGGTCAAATGGGTCGTTGGGTAGGCTGGGCGACAAGCGGTTCTCAGGCCGCTACTGCCGGAGCTTAAACTGCAATAAATGAAGTAACGGCAGCGCGGGCCGTTACTTACATTTGATAGCAGCCGAAAGGTGATACAAATGAACACATACAATTGGCTTACATTGTTTGGAGTTCCGGCAATCATACTCGCGATACTATCATTCGTGTTCAATTTTCTGAACAAAAGGATCAAAGCGATAAAGCTTGGGATTCAGGCAATGTTGCGTGATCGTTTGTATCAGCTTTTTCATTATTGTAAAAAGCGTGGAACAGCGAGTGAGTATGAGCGAGAAGATTTCGAGAACATGTATACTCAGTACCATAATCTTGGTGCTAATGGCGTAATGGACGATATTAGAACAAAGTTCCTTGCGCTTCCTATTTCCGATCTTGATTAGAGGTAATGCAATATGATCAATTGGAAAGTAAGATTTGCCAATGAAACTTTTTGGCTTGATATTATTCCTGCTGTTCTTATTCTTATTCAGCTCGTTCTTGATCTGTTTGGAATAAAGATGGATTTTGGAAGTCTTGGCAATAAGCTCCGCGCTATTGTAAATGCCGTATTTATGTGCCTTGCCATTCTTGGTATTGTCACAGATCATACTACACACGGCATAGGAGATTCAGCTCGCGCACTTACTTACGAGACTCCTTATAAAGATATTCCTGACGTAGAATAATATCAATTAAAGTTTTAGCCCCGGATATACTGGGGCTTTTTTATTCCGTAGCAAGCTTTGTAATCTCTGACACGCTTACTTTCTATAATCGCAACAGAGAGTACAAAACTAAAAATTGCATCGGTTTAGCGTTGTTAAATCTATTGTATTATGTTTTTAGCAAGGTCTGCAAAACCTTCATTCCCCGGTCCGAATCCGGGTGGTACCTTCGGAAGTTTTCCACAAAACTTCTATTAGGATTTTGTGCAGTATGACTGGCGGGTCTGCTGCACATTTTTTATGCGAGGACTGCTCGCATTTCTTCGAGTGCATCTCCGAAGAGATGTATGTAGGTGTTATAGGTTATCGTTACCGAACTGTGTCCGAGCAGGCGCGAAAGGATCTTGACATCGCAGCCGCGATAATAGCAGTTCGTTGCGAACGTATGCCTAAAAACATGCATCCCCATATAAGGAACGTTTGCCTCTTTACACGCAGCCTTCGTATTCTTTATCAGAACTTTGTAAGACAACGGTTCCGTTGAATCAGGATTGAATACGAAAGTTCCGTTCTTCGGCAATGAGTTCAGAATACGCTGCGCATTTGTACTGAGCGGGATAACGCGCTTGCTTGCGAGTGATTTCGGGGAATTCTGCACTTTTGATCTCTCGCCGCAATTCAGGTTGATCAACGTCTTTGAAACAGATACGGCTTTTCTTTGCCATTGTATGTCTGCCCATTGAAGAGCGAGCACCTCCCCTACCCTGAGTCCTGTTTCGATCATGAATGCAATGACAGGATAGCCGCGTTTCTTTCCGGAATCAAGAACGTTTTTCAAACGCTGCTGTTCTTCTTCGCTGTAAGCGATGATCTCCTTCTTCGGCTTCTTTACAACGCACTGAGAAGGAAGCGTCACCGCTTCGTATAACGGCCGAAGAACAAGCCCCTCCGCGTTCGCCCATCTTAGAAACGCGCTGATCAAGTGAAACTGCTTCTTGATCGTTGTCTGCGCGTAGCCGTCGTCTACGAGATCGTTGATGTACGATTGTATATCGTTGCCTGTAAGCTTCTCGATATCGCATTCCGATATTCTGTATTTCTTCATCAGATCGTACGATGTCTGAAGCCGCAGATATGTAGACGGCTTTACACTTGTTCGTTTGTGCGTCTCCATCCACGATAGAATCGCCTGTGACAATGTCATAGTGTTACCTCCTTCGGTAACGCCAAACCGATGCATGTATATTATATCATACGGCCTGACGTTTGTCGAGTTTGAACAGAATTAATTCTGTAAAATAGTTGTTTTTGCACCTTGACATAATGCATGATGCATGTTATAATTGCGCTCGTGATGCAAACTTTGCATGTTGATGCCGATGCAAGATGCAACACACGGCACGTAAAAGAATATTGATATAAGACGAGGTGATTTGAAATGAAGTGGATCGACAAGTACCCGTTGGCATGGACAGAACTTGAAAGGTGCAATGGTTTGCGACAACAGGTTGCTACGTTGAAGGCTATGGCCGCAAAGACGGAAGCCTGCGTGCAACGTACGACAGCTCGATTAAACAGAATAGGCGGCAAAGGAAGTACAAACCGAGAAGATGCTTTGTGCGATTACATAGATCTCCAACCTCAAATTCTGAAAGCCGAACGAGAGCTTGATACTGCAGTTCAAAGGATAGAGAAAACAATTTGCATGTTGGCTGATCCAAGAGAAGAGTTGTTGCTTAGGATGATTTACATAAACGGCGCAGATAAACATGTTATAATGGCGATGGCGGGCATGTCTCCGTCAGGTTTTCGGGCGAAACTTGAACGGGCCGTAGCTTCTTACGAAAAGCTGATGTCTATAAGCAAAGGCGGTGTTGCATAATGGCGAACAGACAAAGCCTTGGTTTTCGCGAGCTTAGAAATCTTGCAAGTTTCTTGTGTGCAAAACTGCATTTATCTTTAATTGACGAATGCGAACTGTACACACAGTATTTTACAGACGTTCCGCAGCCAATCGTTATCGACAATGACGGCACTCGTATATGGATCGACCGTTATTATGCCGCTTATCAGACAGGATGCGGTGAAGTAAAGTACGTTTATCTCACCCGCGCTCACATACTTGAAGAAACCGAAGACAGATCTGTATTGCCAGACGAAATACAAACTCAGTTCAATGAAGCATTGTCTTCGATGAATGTGCTGCGCAACAATATATGGTTTGATACACGGTTCATAGAACAGGATATCTTGCAGATGTGCGCGTAATAAAAAGGCCGAAGCTTATGCTCCGGCCTATTCTAATTTCTAATAAGTTACCAGAAAATTTTGACATATGTGCGCGGTAAGGTATTTATACTACCTCTTTCATTTAGTGCTCAGATTTCTAATAATTTATTAGAATTTCTTCAAGAATTCAGCACTTCGACGAGCTCTTCGTCTGTAAGTTCTCTCGGCTTTTCTTGGGTTTTCTTTTTTGAGCGATAGAAATTTGTAGCAAATTCGCGAGTCCAGTCTGTCCAATCGCTGTCGTCCATGTACTGCGAAGGTGGGTCGATATATACTCTTGTGGCGGATGAACTTGTTGTTACAGATGGAGTATATACCCATGTTGATGTTGCTTGCGTTGGTGTAGTAGGTGTAGTAGTAATCCACCCTGAACCTGATGAGGCTGTCAAACCTGATAAGTCTATTGTCTCAGGTTCTCGTGTTTGATTCAGTGTACGAATATATGGTGGCATAAATGAATTAATTTCCTTTCAGCAGTTCTTATTCACCGTTTAAGATATCCAATATTTTAATATCGATTTCTTTATCGATTGTTTTATCAATTGCTTTATCCGTATTGTTGCTGTATCTATTGCATGCTTCAGTGCTCGTTGTCGCATCGATATTCCAATGGCACGTAGGATGGTTTTCTACTATGTTAAACAATTTCTGAAGTTCTTCGTCACTTCCTACATTAGCTAAATCAACATCGATAGTTATATTCGTTGTGTAAGGAACAGAAAATATCGGCTGATTACAATATCCTCCGTAACAATCCATCGTTTCGGACGACATAGTGACGTTTGCACGTATAGATTCGAAAAATTTTATTTCTTCAAATGTGAATCCATTCATAAAATTCTTTAGTATTTTATTAGAAAATTAAAGCGTCTGCTTTTAGTAAGGTATTTATACCACCATCGTAAAACAGACGCTTAATTTCTAGTAATTTATTAGAGAAAATCACCTGAAACATCACGTTTCTTAAGATCTTTCTTGAGATCTTTCTTTGCTTCTCTTGCTTCTCTCGCCTTCGCTGCGAGTTCAAGAAGTACTTGCTTGCGATTTTCATTCAAATGTTGGCGTTTTTGCTTCGGTGATATCCTGATGTAGCTGACAGGAACGAAGAAGAAGTAATTTTCTTCGTCAGTTTGCTTCATTGTGCAGTTTTCAGGATCGTTTTCGGCAATTTTCTTCAGTTTTTTAATCCATATCTTGTCACATGTATATATTTTTGCCGATTTTTCATCACCAAAAATGTTTATTGTTGTTTCAGTTTCTGATTTAATCATCTTTTTGAATCCTTGTGCCGGTTTTAAACGTTAATTATAATCAAGTTCGGCATTGAAGAACAAGACAATGTGTTCATTGTAGTAGATATCTATATCTCTGGAATAATATCCGTTCTGAGTTGAATAACACGGCACAAAAAACATCTTTCCAGGGTTGCCAAACCTGAAACCAGCGTCTTCTACGGCCTCAAACACAAGATTTTGATCGAAATCAGTCTCATAGGCGAGCGGTTCAAGCTGTTTGAAGTCAGCATAGTTTACTTCACAGCAATCCGGTTCATGATCATACTCGATTATGTTCCCGTTGTCAAACAAAATCTCGTCATCGTTTACCTTTTTGATTCTCATAAAGTTTTCTCCTTGTTCGCATCATGAGCGCGCCGCAATTCGGGCAATATTCGAGCTCAGATCGGCATCTAGCCTTGCAATTTGCGCATTCAAACGGGTATTTGTCATCGCTGCGGCAAATACTCCATGTTGAGATTGGTTGCGGCTTGACTTTCGTGAAATCAAACCCGCTAAGATTTATATCATTTGTCAGCATCTTCTGTTTCTTTTCTTACTTCGGCAAACAGCTTGCAGATATCGTGCGAAAAGATAAGTTTACGTTCGGACACAGATGACACGGCGTATTCCTGTTTAACCATGTCGAGATACATAGTAAACCGTCCGTCTTCACCGAGATAACTGAGGTCCCAGTCTTCCTTTGGCACATGTTTCTTTATATGCAGCTGGTCAAGCGCGAGATTATCGAAACTGACAGCCGCGAACAGTGTTTTCAGGTTCCCTTTGAACAGAGCATTCTCGAGCGCGGCGATTTTGAATTCAATAGACGGAGACAGCTTTTTATAATACGTCTGGCCGCGACCAAAATTCTTGTAACCGAGGATAAGAAGCTTTGCTTTTTGCGCGCCAAGTCTGTAAAGCGCTTCCATCGGTACTACACCCGCTATAACATGCGCGACAGCGTCAGGAAACGCTGACAACGCATTGGCTACATCCGGTATTATGTCACGATTTACGGAAACGCCGAGGCCGTGGAAAAGACCTTCCGCTTTCATGTTTTTGAGATGGATATAGTTTTGAACAAAATGATCCACATGAACAGTCATATTGCAGATCACGTTCTGTTGCTTCATACGTCTGAGGAAAGCTTCGAGATCGGGATGCTCGAGCACGTTCCCACCACCAAGTGCAAGCTCCGTGCACGGCTTCAGACTGTTAAACAACGGATGATTCAGATCCGCAAGCGCACCGTTCGGCGTAGCACACTCGTGGCACATCGGACAGTTTTTATCGCAGCGATCAGAGATCTTGCAATCGATAGACTCCGGAAACTCCGGCTGAAAATTGTTAAACGCATTCCATCTAATCTTCGTTCCGTGATCTCCGATCAGCACATTATAGTTTCCGTTCTTATAGGTTCCGAGAATTCTTTCGTTAGTCATTTTTTTCTTCCTTATATTCAGGATATTCGTCATAGAATTGCGCCATTGTATCATATACAACTTTGACTTTCTTATCGTTCCATGCCGGTGTATTCAGCACTCTGTCGAACACGTTGTATTCGTCGCCATCGATAACGACCATATAGCGGTCATCAAAGATGAAATCTTCAAGCGAAACATCGTATTTCTTCAGGAAACTCTGCAGCATACCATCTGACTGGTGGTCAACATATCCGTAAAAAGTTTTTCTTATTTCTTCGTCTTTCTTTGAATCATATTGCCATGTTACAGGATACTCGATCTCTTTGAAGTGCGGGTATCTTTTACGGAGCATTGATTCGATCTCTTTGCGTTTCCCTTTTGCGTTTTTATCATATGCGTAAGACGCTATTGCGTAACACATGCGACGATACCAGTCGGTCAACAGATCAAACGGATAGCGTCCAAACGTAATATCATCCTCATAAATGTAGATTTTTCCTGTCTTATCAGATATGTGCCAATCGCACCTTTTCGGATCGCTATTTTCGGCAATGCCATCAAAGATTACGAGCGCATGCGAGCTCGAAGAGTTTGTTTCAAAAATGTTCTGTCTGATCTGAATCATAATTCTCCTTTATATAGCAGCCAGGAATAAATGGTATAAGCTTGAATAAGTATTCTATTGTTCCGGCGTACCATATTATCGTTCCGTCCGGCGTTTGCGCTGTGAATTCGAGGCGCTTTGTGAGTTCATTCACAACCGTATTAAAGTCTTCCATTTACTGAATTCAAATACTCCTTTGTGCAATGATCGATGATTTCTTTAAACTGTTCGATATCGACGTCCATGTTTGAATACGCATCGCGCATTGGATATTTGTACCATTTGATCTCAAGGCCAGTTGGTTTGTATACAAAATTCGGGAGTTCTGCGATACACTCATCTTCGCCCCAGTAATACGGGCGCAGCGTAAACGTATCGTTGTCTATAAAATCAGAGCCGTCATCGTTGTGCCCGTAGAAATCGCAGTTGATCGAATATAGGAATTCTACGAAAACATCCTGGTATTCTTTGCGAGGTTCTACGTGATACAACCCGTGGCTGTTCCCAAAAAACAAATTACCGAGTTCCATTTCGGAAATGTTTTCAAATTTCTTCACCCTTCTGTCCTTTCAGCTCGTTAACAAGATCCATGTGATTTGTCATTTTACGTCCGCATTTCGGGCAGTATTTCATGAACCTCGCCGTAATGCCCTGCATTGTCTGACAGTTGGAACAGTACCAATGATTGCGGCGGTCAAGTATCCACTCGGCAGTTTTCTGCTGAGGATCTCGCGTATTATTCTTTTCGGCAGCTTCGTTCCATTTTTTCACAACGGAGTTGAACAATTGTAAGCAGGCGTCAAACGACACATAAGGTCCGTACTTAGGACCGGTGTAAAGATACATGCACTGTTCTGTACAGCCATCGTCACAGCTTACGAAAGCTTTTATTTCGCGCTCGTTATGATATTTGATCCCGCTGTGAGCACTGCCGCCACAAACAGGGCATGGTTTAAGCATGTGATCAAACATCGGCATTCACCTTCTTCTCGTCACTTTTCAATGCTTTCCACGAAGCAGTTCCAATAGATGCACCGTTTGCCGTCATAGTCAAACATGATTCCCCCGTTCTCATCCTCGATATTGAATCTGCCCTCGTATTCTGCAAGCAATGTTCCGTCAGCCGTGTAAACCCTCACGACCCTGTTCATACCACTTATGCCGCTTTTTGTGCTTTTGATCTGCGCTTTGCCAGTTTCGGTGTTTGCGTAGAAGCAAGCTGCGCCAACTCCAATTGCCAGTGAAAGTACAATGCAAATCGCAATTGACCAACTAGGCAGATGGTTGTGATAAGATAATAAATTCCAACAAAGGCCGAAAATAATACCAGCAACTAAAGCGGTGACAAATCCGATTACGATTGCAACAATCATTTGTTTTCTATCCTTTCTCTATCCATATTCGCGCCGCAATGTGGGCAGTAAACGTATTGACCCGTATGTACTTCGATGAATTTCATAACAAAGCCACATTCGCTGCATCGCGCTCTTAATGCCCATGTTTTAATACCTACAATATCATAAGCATCCTCAGTTTCAATCTCTATCCATCGCCCGTGCTTAACGGGTACAGCGTCAACAGTAGGTGCGTCTTTAATCCAATCTCTCAGCGCCTTAAAGAACTTTTTAATCTCAGGCAAGTTGCAATTCACTTCGCGCTTTGCTTTAGTCAAATCTTTCAGCAGCGCGTCCGCATAGATTAGTCTCATTTGCTCACCTTCTCCCCGTCCATCTTCTCAGCTAAAAAGCAGAATCCATTGGGGTCGACTTTACTTTCTGTGTTTGCCCATCTGTTGCAAGTCGGCACATCGTTCGCCGCTAAAACAGGTACACCGTGAAAGTCTGCCCAGAAATCTTTTACGCAGTAATACTTGCAGTCCTTACAGCGTATCACTGGAACGGCGTTTTTTATAGCATCTTCTAAATCCCATTCATAATCTTCTGGCACATCTTCATCTTCAAACCAATGTCTTTCGGTCAAACCCATTTTCACTCACCGCCTTGCTATTTCAAACAATATTTGTAATCCATTACCTATACTATCAAGAGCCCTTTGCTTTTCAATTGGAAGCTCTTCAATCATTTTATTAGTTTTTCTAATTGGGCACCAATCTGGAACAGAGGATAAATCAATAGTAATATTTAAATAAGCGTTTGTTTCTGATTGCATTGTTTGCATTTGATAATCACAAAAGGGCGAACCAAGCCGCTCATTTTTAAAAAAGCAATCTCCACAACATTTTGGCTCATTTAATTTCATAAGCTTCCTCCTTCGGCTGCCTACGTATTTCAAACCGTAAATCTGATTCGTTAAAAGCTTCTTCGAACACAGCTCTGATAAACAGAGTCGCGTCGTCAATCGTCATATCGCTTGCCCGTAGCTCAAATTTTCCGTCGCCATAACGTCTATAAACTTGATATTGGTCTTCCCACATTATCTTTATCCTCTAAATCCATCTTTGCGCCGCAGTTGGGGCAATATGATAGTTCTTCTTCTCTTGTCCAACTGTTCCTCAATCCCTTCATATGCCACTGACATTCGGAGCATTCATAATGTCCGTGATATTCAGGCGGCATCATTCCCGTCATCTTTACCCAACGCCCACGCACCACGGGTACAACGTCGACAGTAGGGGTGGTGTTGATTTCTCCAACGATGTAACTGGTGTGATAATAATCTGGCGGTTTATCCATAAAACGATGCATTAGCGCATCCAAATCTCCAAGTCTCATTCCACGTCACCATCCTTTAACTTAACACGTTTCAATTCATCAACTCTGCTACTGATTAATCTCAATAATGCCGCCTGGCATTCTTCACATCCTTCTGTCCACATTTTTATTTCTTCTATAGTTCCATATTGCGGTGCGGAAAATCTCATTGAACACATTTCCGCTGCTAAGCGTTCCAGTTCATTTACAATTTCATTCATCCCACTTCACCCCCTCAATTATTTTGAAATCCTCAACACGGCAGAAATAATTGCTATTACAAATGCAATGATTGATATTATCAACGCTGTCATTTTAAGTCACCTCCCTCCGGTTGTTCGGGTAGTGGCATCCAGTGGGTGACGAAATCTTCGATGACTACGGAACTATACTCGTCCCAATTGTGTATAACCTCGTACCAGCCCTCTTTCAGATAGTATTCATCATCTTCCTCGCTGTAATCATAGCAATCTGTGTCATCAGGATAGTTACCTTCTGAGATAGAATATTCTTCAGCATGGTATGCCTCGCATACATACTTCTTTTTGCTGCCGTTCAGTAATTTGATTTCGCAGATGGCGAGAACAGGTTTCCCGCTCTCGGGAAACCTGTCCTTGACGCTTATCCACTCCCGCTCTTTAAGCAGTTCCAGCGCCTCTTTGCTTAAAGTTGGAGAACACTTGTCTTCGTTAAAATAGGGGCAAAACTCCGAATCGTTTGTTTCGCATACTCTGTTACTATGCGCTTCTAACCCTTTGATAACCTTTTCAAGCTTAGTCATTCCACTTCACCGCCTTTCCGCACATCCAACAGAACTTTGACTTCAACCCTTCTAATGCGGGAAGCGGAGCTCTGCAATGTCCGCATCTCCCGTATGTATGATTCCAATATGTTTCATCTATCGGTTTAACAGGTTCCTGTTCTTTTAGGAGTTGAAGCGCATCGAACTGTATTTGAGTAACGCAGTCATCTTCAACATCTGTGAAATACGGGCAATTGTTACAACCATCTTCTGCGTATAAAATGTTTTCGTGAGTGCAATGCTTCAGCCCTTCTATAACTTTTTCAAGCTCCGCCATTACTGTTGTCCTTTCAATATCCATGCTCAATTGCCCAAGTACTTTCATGGGCAAGTTTCGTAAATTTGTTTATATAATCGGCGGCTTCACCTTTCGTATTTCCTTCAAACGGAGGAAGAGGATAAGGCGAATGTTCCTGCATTTCTGCAATATACGACAGTTGTTTGTCCGTTGCCTTATCGTTTCGCCAGTTTTTCATTTTTCAACCTTTACTGACAACACAGTGTCTTTCAGAATTTGTTCGAACGTGTCATTGAGCACCTGTTTAAGGATCTCTTCTCTTGCCGGACCGAACCACTTGTTTTTGAACTTCATAACGGCTTTACTGTATGTTTCGTCTCCGTAATCGCCGCTCGTATACCATTCGATGTCGTGCATGAGCGTACACAGATCCTTCCATAAGGCGCGAATTTCGAGGTCGGGTATAAGGTGCGTTATTTCTTCCATTCTCCCGAAGAAATAATCCATACTTCCGCCGCTCATTACTTCATCTCCCTGACGGCTTTATCGATATCGGGCGTCGTCGTATAGCCGGGCAGACCGTCAAAAAACTGTCTGAGAGACGCGAACAATTCAGGATGTTTGATTTCAATATAGCCAAGATAAAGCCTGAGATTATAAACGGTGTTGCGCAGACGAACATTTTCGTCATTCAGTTGCTCAATCTTCTTTTTTCCGAACAGCATAATGATTTTCTCCTTTGAAAGTATAAAAATGGGGAACATAATCAGGTTTCAATAGTGAAAATGTTCCCCAAAGTTTAGTTAAAGTTTAGTTGTTTTACGCCCTGAAGCGTTCTACCGCAGCAGGAAATACGCCGTCATGCGTTTCGTTTACGAGATACATATCATCCCATTCGCTCCACGCATACATAACACCGATCAGTGACTTAGGCGCAACGGAATAGCGGCCGCTGCCGTCGATGAGCGTGTAACCGTCAGCGTCGAATGCGTTCACGAAATCAACGATATCCGTCTTTGTGTCAAGATGAATCCTTACTTTAGTCATTGTCTTCATCCTCCTCGAAATCAGAATCTGTCAACTTGTTAAATGATTCGCTGACTAAATCAGAGATACGTTTGAGAAGCAGCATGCTGGCATCCTCTTCGTCTACTTCCGAATAAGCATTAAACGCTTCTCTTTCCTTCTTGTGCGCTTCATCGAAAGCCTTCATTGCCTCGATAAGGTTGTTGCGGAGTTCGGTTCTGTTGTCCTTTTTCGTTGCTTCTTCAGCCTGCTTTTTAATTCTCTCAAACTCGCGGCGCATCTTTGCATTCTCGATCTTGAACTTCATTTCTGCCGCAACACATTCTGCCTGCGTATCGTAATTCTTGTTCGTGATGTCAGAATAATACATTGTTCTCATACTTAATTTCTCCTTTATAAACCTAATAATTATTAATATAAACTGCACCTGCTAACTATGACGGCGGCATCCATCCCCGTCACCAATACAACCTCGATGCAAGCAGGAAGCGTGGGGTAGATAAATCCAAGAGTACCGCTTCGAAACACACAAGGATGAATTAGTGTGTCCTGTACTCCCGTCCCCCCTGGTTGCGCTATGCTGGTTTCAATTGTGCCATATGTCCGTCAGTGGTGCGCTTGCATCAGTGGCGTAGACGGAACGTTATTTTTCGTCTTCGCTGTTGAATGGATTGCCGTTGACAATGCTGTAATCATCGCTAAGCCCGCCGCACGCATAGTACCAGTCGATTTCATGATACGCAAAATCGTCATTCTCTTCGCTTAATGGACAATCATCCATACGTTTTTTCTTAAAGGGAAAGTTGTAACCACTCGAATGATATGTCACATTGCAAAATGGATAATCTCCGCTGTAATCAAACATTGGACAATCATCGCAGGAATTTGGCATTTCCATTTTGATTCTTAGCATTATTAATTATCCTTTTTAGATATGCAAATCTGCGAATGTCACATAACAATCTGGCGCATTCAAAACGAAATCGTCAAATTCTTTTACGTAAGCATCCCAGGATTCTGCCGTAGAATCGTCACACGCAAACCATCCCATAGTTCCGGGCGAATGCCATTCACCATCGGGAGTTATGAAGCTGTAAGGAACCGTTCTGGCAGCATACTTAATATAATTGTCCTTTGTTTTGAAACGTTCGAGATAATACTCTCTTGTGTAGTATGCTTTCGCATCGGGGTCTTTGCCTTCTACGTATTCTTCCCAGAACGACGCCGCTTCACGCCCGCTTTCTTCGTCAACTTTAAAGAAATCTACACTGTGTTTCCTAAGCCAGCCACTATTCGTATAACGATGGCGCGATTTCAGCTCGAATAAGTAGTCTTTACCGTCTATCGTATACCAATCCCAATAGCCGTTTGGGTTATACCAATATCCCCACTGGTCATTCTCGTACACGTAATGGAAGTTTTTGACATAACTATCAAAAGTCCAGTTTTTGTTCTCAATGCAGAATTTTTCAAACCTGTCTTTCAATTCTTCTTCCGTGATTGGCTGAAATACGTAATACTTTTTATCACATTCGTTATACGGTTCAAGCAGGGCATGAAAATCGTCTGGCGATTTTGCGAATACGGCGCAGCAATAATGACTCATGCGTGATATACCCCACTCTCAATTTTGCTGATTGCATGATCGATGTACCATCTGGCCTTGCGGAGATCCTCAACAGGCTTCTGCTTCTCTTTAAAACGCCACAGGTACTTGATTGCATTCCCTACGCAGAAGTCAAGACCGAAACCGCAGGCGTCAAGCGCGTCAATGCACTCAACCCCACCCTGATTATAATGATCAGGATGATTTACTGCGCTATGTACCGTGAAATCATCCTGTTCGCAATCAGGTGCAAATTCTTCCCAGGGACGAAGTGCTGTATTTTCTGTCTTTAAATCATTTGTTACGATCATAAATTACTCCATGCTATTATTGAAGTTGAATAATATCGTTAAACAGGAAGTGTATGTCTCCGTCTATCCTGTTCGTGTGCCAATGGCCGCAATACCATTTGTCGAACGTGATTTCGTCTTTTATGTCCGCAAGGAAGTTTTCCATCGTTCGATCTATCTTTGACTGATCTATGTTCGGAAGGAACATATCACGCGGCTCATATCCTGCAGGACAGGTGTGAGTAAACACGTAGTCATAATCAGCGTGTTCATTTGTCCGCACTATCAAAGCTCGTTCACTTTGAGACAACTGTTCGTCTGCAAACCAACGGTAGTTGTGGTTTCCGAGATCGTACATTTCAAGACGATAATCTTTATCTACGGAGTACGCGCCGCCGATTACGAGCGTACGTTTCTTTACACCGTTCACGTTCAGTGTGTAATGTTCTCCGTCTTCCATGTAGAGAATAGACGGAAACTCACTTTCATACATGAAGAAACCACAGTACTCTTCCGCAGAAATGAATTTATCTTTTTTATCTTCTTCGTTCCATCCCGTTCCGGGGCGTGCTTCATGGTTGCCGCGAACAAGCATCAGCGTGATCGGAAGCGCTTCGAGCTTCTGTTTAAGCTTCTTGTCGCGCTTATCGAGATAGTAATTCACGCCTGCATCACCAAGGATGATAAGCACATCGTGTTTTGTCGTCTTAACTTTGTTGCAGAAATCAATGACTCTTGCAAACACGCCATGCGTATCTCCTGTTACATAGAAATTTCCAATCGGTTCCAACGGTTCACCTTCTTTCGTTCCGTTTATTCTCTTTTTTATTCTTTTTCTTTCCCTTATAGGTCATTAGTGAATGATTACATTTTAATACTCACGGCCAGTGAACCAGCTCAAAGGTTTAGCGCCTTTCAAATGACTCAGATCTCCCTGTTTTGTGCTTCCGGGTATCTTACCTTTATCGGTAAACTGATGAAGATCTACCTTGTTCGTACACTTTAATGACGCAAGCTCTACGCCGTCATCGAGACCGTTGTTCTTTCCGTAGCTCGCAATCCAGATTGTATCGAAGAGATCCTGCAGCTTTTTATAGTAGGTCGAATACAACCAGTCTCCCGTGTACTGACCAACTTTTTCAGCGCCAAGCTCGCGCAGATGCGCCACATAACTCTTGATGAATTCCATCTCTTCGCCGCGCTGAACACCCGTGGCAAGCTGCTCTGTGTCAATATAGTAGACGCGTGGATTATATTTACTCGCCACCTCATAGAGCTTTTCAGCCTGCTGTATAGCCATTCTGTTGCCTGTAAGCGTAACGTAATCGTATACACCGAAAGGCATGCCGCGCTTTACAAGTTCCTGCGCCCACTTTTCAAACCGAATATCGGTCTTTTGACAGTACCTTGCACGCAGGATAACGAAATCCACGTTTGCACACAGCGTATCGAAATCCGGATCTGAATCGTACGACGAAAGATCCACGATCAGATTGTGCACAGGATATACATTTGCTTTCGGCTTTTCTTTTATACCTATAGCGGCATCAGCAAATCCTTTGGAATAGCCTTCCTCGTATGCTTCCTGTAAAAAGGCGCGGAACCTGTCTGTCTGTTCCTGCGTAAGTACATATTCAATATTATTATACATTTGATTTTTTCCCCCTGAGAATTACATTCAGAAGCACGCCGAGTACCATCGCAAGGCTTACACCGGCGAAACTTTCGCTAAATAACCATATTCCGCTTACACCTACAGTCAGGATAACACTGACGATGACAAGATTCTTATTGTCATTCAGGTCCGCTCCGCTTCTCAGCAGCGTCTTGAGTCCGGATACGATGATGTAACCGTACAGGATCATTGCACAGCCGCCAAACACACACGCAGGAACAGAACGTATAAATGCCTGTACCGGCGCAATAAATGAAAGCGCGATAATCATGAACGCAGCTGTAGAAATTACACGTACGGATGCTACACGGCTGAAACCTGTCGTTGCGATACTTTCACCGTATGACGTATTCGGGAGACCGCACAGTACAGTACCGAGGAAGCTCGCGCAGCCGTCTCCGAGAAGTGTTTTATGAAGACCAGGCGTTTCGGTTAAGTCTGTACCTATAATATTGCTGAGCACTTTGTGATCAGAATAATGTTCAAGCAGCGCGCATACAGCCACAGGAATAAACAATGCAATAACCTTGACAATATTGCCCGAAATTGCCGAAATGTTTGCATTCAGGAAAGTGAATTCAGGTACTGCAAAGAAAGAACTTATATGAAACTCCGCAAAATTGATTAAATTGCAGACGTTTGTCAAAGTCAGCACGAGCGCAAGAAGATAACCGGCAGCAAGACCGAGCAAAAACGGCACGGTTTTCAGGAAACCTTTAAAGTAATGTGAGGAAACCGCTACAACAGTCATTGTGAACAGCGCAACGAGTACACCCCACATATTGTAAGCGCTGGCAACCTGTACGTATGTCGGAATAAAGCCCGCAAGATTCAAGCCGATGACCATAGTTGTCGGTCCAACAATAATTGCCGGGAAAATCCTGTCAAGCGCAGCCTTTCCGGCCATGTTAACGATAAGAGAGAATACCCCGTACACCAAAAGGATAACGAGACCACCGAGCATCACCGTCGAATAATCTCCGTTGGACGCTGCAAGTGCGCCGATCACCGCAGAGCACGTTGCGCCGCATGAAGAGATAAACATAGGTGATTTGAAGCCCGTGATAAGCTGATAAAGCAACGTAGCGCAACCGGCACCGAACAAGCACGACGACACAGGTGTGCCGCAAATGTTCGCAATCAATACCGTGGCTACAAATACGGCCATCAGCTGCTGCAAGGCATAAAAGAACAATTCACGGAGCGTTTTCGGTTTGTCGGAAATGTCATACAGAAGATTTTTATTCTGCATTTGCGGCCTCCGTTGAAGTTTCTTCCTTGTTTGCAGATTCCTTAATGAGCGGCAGGATTTCTTTGAAATCAGAATGCAGTGTATGATCCTTCGTGCAATAAAGGATCATTCCGTAGAGCATCTGATTGATAGAGAAGGACCTGCGCCAGTCCTTTTCATTTAAATGATTCGTTCGGATGTCAAAATAATGGGCATAAATATCCTTTGAGAGAATATGGCGCATGAAAGAAAGCGTTTCGGAACCAAAGCGCATTAAAAATAGTTGCGCAAACTGTTCCTCGGTAATGTTTTCATCATGCCTAATCTCTTCTTCTATCTTTTCCGCAGTCTGCTGAAGGATTGCGGCTGCAACCTTCCAACCGTAGAGCGTTCCAAGCTCGCACATTGTACCGATTGCCGACTGTTCAGGACAGATTGCAACGATATCGCTGTTCCAAAGACGTTTGATATCTTCTTCAGTGATCTTTTCGGCGAGTACGTTGTTCTGCTCCTCCGTCATAGCAGACTTGTCGTTGATGTCTTTATTCATAGCGGGAGAATAGACTTCCGCGTTGATGTTTTCGTTTCGGAAAGAAAAAAGCTCGTATTCGCGGGCCAACTGCGAGCCTTTCGTCATAATATCGCCCGCAAGATAGACTAAAGGTTTGTTAGATTGATTTTCGTTAACCATATGTTCCCCAATCTTGTTTGATTATTTCGTAATTCGCCTTTCTCATACGTCCGCGACGTTGAGCTTTCACGGACTATCCGTTCCGTGGGCATGTTGCCGCCCATGATGCGCTTGCAAGCAGAGGCGTTGGCAGGTCTGTTATCTCACTGTTTATGCGGGTGAGGATTTGCACCTCACATAGGAGCATTGATACACGCAGGATTTGTACCGTCTTTATCACGGCTACCTGTTTCGAGGTATCTCCCTTAGACTGATAAGCGTCTACCTATTCCGCCACCGCATACAAAACTGTCAATTATTCGCCCTGTTCCTCATTCGCGTACTTTACACCTGCGTTGGTATTTTGGCTTTTTGCCAATGCAAAATTTTTCGGCATTGATTAAGCATTCGTAGCCGCCATCATTGCGCATCCACAAGTGTTTACAGCCTTCGCAGGTTTCAACATTTTTTTCATGCCGTGATTCATCATTCCAGTTGTATGGCTTGCTAATCCAAGCATACAATATTGGACAAACAACAACTAAGCAGAACAGGGCATATATAAGTATAATTATCATTCTAATATTCCTTTATTCGATATCGCTCGCTGTAAATACTCCAATTGCTCGTTCAACATCGCGCAGTAATCGATATATTCCTTATATGCTTGTTGTTTTTCGTTCTCTATTTCGCGAATCTTCGCGGCTATCATGATCGGCGTCCAATCGGATATGTCTTCATATCCTTTTTTGCCATACTTATTGAGGCCCATTTATTATCTTGCTCCCGTAGAACCAAAGCCGCCTCTGTTTTCGTCGGACAGGTGTTCTTTCGTTTCAAATTCAATATTTACAGCTTCTGGATCAAGATAACTACGTTGAACCATAACATCTCTTTCAGGGCAAACTTCTATACGTACAGTTGGAAATATTCCCATCTTGGGCATTATTCTGAACTGCGCAATACGATCTCCTTTTTTGATCGAACACTGTGCCGCGAGACAATAGACGGGCATCTTCCACTCGTCATCATCGCCAGAATAACTCTCATCGATTACTCCCACAGAGTTGGTTTGAATTATTCCGTAGCGAGCAAACGTCGAAGATCTCGGAGCGAGATGCGCTTCGTATCCTTCCGGGAGTTTAACAGCTATGCCAAGCGGAATCAGCGTGCTTTGTCCGTGTACGAGAAAAACATCTTTGGCAGCCCGCAAATCAACCCAATCACTTTTCCCAGCCACAAATTCAAGAGGCGGCTGTTCGGTAAGATACTTTACCTTGATGTTTAAAGGCTTCATGAATTCTCCTTTTACAGATGGATTGTTAAAGAAACTCAGGCACTTATATAAAGCGCCTGAGTATCATAAAACTTACATAATTTCGTCGAGCGATTCGACAATTTTGTCACAGACAGAATACTTCAGACAATCTTCGGCGTTCAAAGTCCAGTCATTAGACCTCTTCCTGAACAGAAGATTCCTCGGGATCTGCGTTTGCGTAATTACAAACTCCTTCATCCGCTTCAGGTCTTCCTTATAACTGTCCATCGCATCCATAACTTTCGTGGCGTCACCTTTTACTTCAGTGGAACCTTCATGAATGACAACTTTTGAAGACGGCAGAGCGAAGCGCTTATGTCCACTCATAAAGATAAGACCGGCACCAGAAGACGCAAAGCCAAGATTTACCGTATACACAGGCGTTTTGCTCATCTTGATGACGTCGATCAACGCATAGGTGTAATCGATATAACCGCCCGGAGACATGATGTATACCCAGATGGGTTTTCTGTTTTCAGGTTCAATGTCTTTATCCTGCTCGTTTATCAGGAAGATCGCGCGCTGAAGACCCATCACGTTTTCATCGATCTCAAAGTCAAGATAAAACTTCCGTTCGTTGATCAACTTCCACAGGTTCACAACGTCGGGTTCGGGAAGCGTAGTGTTCGGCAGTTCAAGTTGCATGTCTGCTAGCATTTGCTGAAGCATTTGTTCAAATTCCATTCATTGTCCTTTCCGGTCACAGTTCATCCGCAGTAGACGACACTATGCCACGATAATTATGAGTGAGATAATTCACAGAAGCAAACGGTTTATCTTTAAACAACTCTATCGCACGCGCAAACCCTGCGTTTTCCTTGCGCTTCAGTAGATCGCACTGGCCCGTATGTCCTATTACGATCGTTTTGCAATTGTCGGTAATGCGCGTAAGCGTTTTCTTCAGTTCGTCAAGATAAAAGTTCTGCGCTTCATCTATGATAATAACTTTATTGTCAAAAGTTATACCACGGAGATAGTTGTGTGATCTAAGATCAATGTATGCCGTATCGAATTTCGCAGAAATGTTTTCCGGCTGCTCCTGTTTGACGGCAGTATAAACATTTATTCCAGCTTTAACAGCCGCTTCGTAAAAAGGTTCGCAATAAACGAGCGTCTTTTCCTGTGCTGATCCAGGAAGAAAGCCTATGCGTTCTTCCTGAACCGGTGCTGTTATATAAACTATCCCGTCATAGCGTTCACTTTGCACAAGAAGTTCGGCTGTCATTACTGCAAGCGTTGTTTTGCCGGTTCCCGATACTGAATTACAGAATACGATCAGCTTGTCTTTAGACCAGATCGCGTCGCGATAAGCGCGCTGTTCCTCGTCAAGTTCGAGACCGAAATACGGTCTGTTATCGAATGTTTCCGGAAAGTTTCGCTTCGGACGCTGCTCTTTATAGGTTACACCTATTTGTTTCTTACTGCTGTTGTTCTTTTTCGCCATCAGGAACTTCTTTCTTGTAGTATAAACCACAATGACAGTAGCCTTCAGTCTGTTTACGTCTGAAAGCGCGGCACTGGCACAGCGTGTTTATACTTTTTACAAGCGAACAAGGACAATAGCCGTCGTTATCCTTGAGCGCCTGTACAATTTCTTTCACCTTGTTTTTATCCGGGTTGGTAAAAGTCTTTAACACATTTAACACAACCTTTCTGCATATTGATTGTCACTGGCGAGTTTTACGCCGAGTAACAGGGATTCGGAACTTTCCCTGTCGGGAATATATCTGCCATATTTAATGATGATATTCCCGAAAGGGTATAAAAGATTTAGCTGCGAAGTAATTTCATGTTTGTTATACCCCGTATAGATCACGATGTCATCGTTCATGAATTTACGAAACTCTTTAATGAGATCGAGCATTTCCTCAAAGCTGTCGAACGGTTCGAGCCCGCCGAATACGATCGCTTTCGAGATCGGGTTTCTGATATACCTGTCAACGATCTCTTTCACATCAATCTTAATCAACGGAAGCTTTGCGATTTCAGAATTCTGACAGCAGGATTTGCCGCATTCCTTTTCACATTTGAACGTACAATACGGAAAGATAACAAACATAGACGGGAGTTTGTAGTTGACAAAATCCTCGTCTACGAGACCTTTAATAATCATGCTTTTGTATAAGTGATATACGTATCCGGATTATCTGCGATACATATTTGCCATGACGACAATTCGGCCAAACATTCCCACGGAACACCAAGCACACACGCAATCAATCTCCTGCGTGGTTTGTCGGCACAGAAACAGTATTCAACAGCTTTTGCCAACCTTTTGTCAACTGTCACTGTCGCCATTGTTTACATTTTCCCATCTTCGCAGTTTGAATTCGGCCTTACGTTCTTTCGAATAGGTTTTTACCGGAGTATAAAAGCCAACGATTCTCGAGTATTCTGTTTCAACAGGCTGTCCGCATTCAGGACAAATCTTTCCGAAGAATCCGTGATTGTTTTTGCACGCCTGTATCTTCGTGTTGAAAGCAAAATACGTTACACCTTTATCGGCGATGTAGTTTAGCATATCCCACGCCTGTTCAAAGGAATTGAACGGCGCTTCGATGTTTACATGCAGGATCGAACCACCGTTGCAGAATCCGTCAAACAAAGAAGCAATGCGTATGCGTTCCTGAAGCGTTGTTTTGATGCCCAAAGGAATGAACTGATTACCATAAAGCGGAAGATCAGTCACGGTGTCTTCAGGGAAGAAGAACAGGTCTTTGCGCATCAGCTTCGCGGCCGCGGTTTCACCGGGGATCTGCTCGCAGTTCACGGGATACTTGTGCTCAGCCATAAATGCGTTTTTCACTTCGTGAATCGCGTCGAATATGCGCTTACCGAATGCGTCAGCTTTATCTGTATAAAACGTGTTACCAAAGCCATCCTGCTGCGTATAACCGAAATTCTTCATCGTTTCATAAATGCCAATAAATCCGATTGTGTTATACAAGTGTTCGAAATCTATAAGGCCGAGACTGAAATTCTTGAGCAACCCTTTATCTACGTTGCGAGATATAATGTGGCGCACACAGTCAAGCGCTTTAAGATCAAGCGATACCATTCGCTTAAGTGCTTCAATATACTCGTCTTCCGTTTTGTTTTCAAGTGCGAGCCTTGCAAGATTGATCGTGCTTACTTTTACGGAACCAACTTTCAAAGCCGAGCCGCCGATCGAATTAAAGAATCCGAGATCTGCAATGTTGCTTTTCAATCTGCAGCAATTACTGAGGCTTGTTACACTGTCGTCAATAAACAGATTGCTGTCGTTCCATACGCGGTTGTGTTCGCAGGCCCAGCGCGCAAACTCTTCGTCTTCGAACTTACCGTCTTTGCGCAGAAGCGAGATCGAGTTCACTGGGAACGTCATCATGTTCTTAGAACGGATCTCGGCCATCGTTTCGAGGAAGAGCTTCTGGAAATCCATTATCCCTTCGAGTTCGTCGATCATAAACTTGCCGTCAGGAAATACGGAGCCGCCGAAGAGCGCTTCAAGATAGGCTCTATCGAACTGAGAAGTATTTGTGAACGCAGACTGTATGCCGTTTCTTGTGTACGGTTGGTTGAGCGCGTAGATCAGGCGCTGGATGTTTTGTTTTGCGTACTTTTCAGGCGTCTCTGTGTAGTAGTTCGCTGCTACGTCCCTGCTCCAGAAATAGTACATATACGGGATCAGATTCGGCAGCCCACAGGCGCCGGAGGTTCTGTTGGAATTAAAGGACACAAACTCCTTAACGAAATCAACGAAGGTCACAAGGTGTTTAGGCGGTTCAGCGTTGAAGTTTTCGATAAAGAACAGACCTTTTTCTGCGAGGTCCTTAAGATCATACGCGAAACAGTAGCTGACGAACGTGGACGTATTCGCGTCATGCATATACAGGTGTCCATCCCATTCGTTTGTTAGCCACTGGTTTGCAGTCTGGAAACCGTATCGTTTGTTGAGTTCGCGGTAGATCTTATTGAAAGCAAGAAGCTTCTGATGGGGCTTTGACATCTCGTTCATGAGCGTCACGATGTCTTTATGCGAAACGTTCGCGTTGCCGTCAATCGAAGCGTCTGCCACTGTGTCCGTATCCACAAAGTTGTTGATGAAATCGGTATAGCTTAGCTGCTCGTCGGAAAACCCATTCAAACGGGCCATCTCTTCACCGTATTCGAGCAGTAAACGATTGTATATATTGACAAAATTGCGGTTAAGGGCAATATTTATGTTCATTAATTGTCACATACTCTCTATATATTTATTTGCGTGAGAAAAATCCATCAGTTCACCGTCAAACGATACAATAGGAAGCATAGTGAAACCATGATCGAGCAGATCGTCTTTAATCTCTGCCGTCAAGTTTGAAATCACATGGAATTTCAATCCTTTGTTGGTGAGCTTTGTTTTGAGTACTTCACAGCGCGGGCAAACGTCCGACGCATAGATGAATATATCCAAAGGTAATTCTTTTGTCATTTATTTATCCTTATTTTGTTGTTGTTCAGCCGCCTGTTCTTTGGCTGACGTTAATTTATTCTTCAGTTGTTCGCATTGTAAGAGCCATGACACGGCTACTGCCGCAGCATCCGATTCGTCATCGTTTTTAAACTCTACGTTTCCGAGATACATTTTAACGGCATTTGCCACTTCAGATTTTTGAGCTTTTCCGTTTCCTGTCACAAGTTTTTTGACACTTACGGGATATACCTCATACCATTCGCATTTTCCATGCTGCCATGCCCAGAAATTTGAAAGACCGACAACTTCAAAGATGCCTATTTCTGACATAGCTCCTCGCGCGTTGAAGGCGTGTTCGCGTACATAATAGATAGGCTCCGTGTACTCGTTGTCTACATATGTATTCGGCTTGAACGCGCCCATAGCGTAAAAAATTTCATCAAGAAGTTCACCGTGTGGCTTCTTGACAGTTTTATTGTCAACAGATGTCACATTCACATCTGTAATAATCGTTTCTTCGCCGCGTTTTTCAACGTGCAACCGGCAAAAGCCTGGGCGTTTGAGGCTGAAGTCAGCCCCAAACACCCAATAGCTTTTAGGAAACGCAGGCTTGTTTTGTACTTTTGCTTTAGGCATATCAGTTGATAACACTGAACTTGCTCTTTGCTGACTTCCTCGCGCCGAGCTGTTCACCTTCAGAAACAAGCTGAATCGCACCGAGTTCAGCGGCAACGCCGGCCAATGCATCGCTCTTGAAAGGATACATATCGAGCACAACGTTGCAATAGCAGCCGGAATACACACGGCTTCTGTCTTCAATATCGTTCACATTCCTGTCAACGAGATCAGGCTTTCTGGAGTTCGAAGCAGCGAGGAAAAGCTTGCCTGCATAAGCAGCGTCTTCAGGACGTTCCTTATCTCCGTCCTTGAGCGGAGTATAGGCATCTTCAGGCGCGGAATCGTTCCACTTCGTGGCAATGCCCTTTGCGAATGCTTCCTGGATTGCAGCATTAATCTTGTCGATTGTTTCGGTATCCGTCTTATCGATAATACATGTCAGAGAATACTTTTCGTTTCCGTTCTTGCCAACATAGGGCTCATTAATCCTTACATAACTTACTCTGCAGGGAATAACTACTTCGGTGTTAAAGGTTCTGGTTTCTTCCATTTTGTTCAGTCTCCTTGTTGATGTTAATTGTCGTTTTCTTCCGCGATTTCCTGAACGAGCTCCGTAAGTTCGTTCTCCGCCGAGGCGAGCGCCTGCGAAGCGTCTTCAATGGTCTGCGTGTAGGCTTCGATTTCCTTGTTGAGAGATTCGAGCTTAGTCAGTACGTTCTTTTCCATGTTGTTTCTCCTTTTTGTTTTTATTTATCTTATCGCCTTACAGCGCATCGATATCATTGTCCAATAGAAGTTCTCCGTCTTCGTCTTCAAGCATCAGACTTTCGTCATTCACATTTTCAACGAATTGGTTATTTTGTTGGTTGTTTTGTTCATCGGTTTCGTATGTCTCTTCAAGACTTTCGATATCGATTCCTTTATCGTTTGTTTCCTTTTTCAGGCCCTTTGTGTTTTTCTCCGTTGCCTTTGCTATTTTCTTAAGCAATCGAGGTATCTTATACGGAGAAGCAATCACTGATCCGTTGTCAAGAAAGATAGCCGTTTCACATGTGCGGTTTCCGCAGCCGTTAATCAGTGTTCCGGCTTTTCGTTCAGCCTTGATTGTTTCACGAGCCTGAAAAGATTTTGTTGACATTATTGCTACAATGCGCGTAGCGCAGATGGCCACATCGGGGCTCACCTCTATAAATTTTAATGGTAGTTGGTACATATATGTTCACTTCTTTGTTGTTGATTAGGCGGCGCATTTATACTGTAGCCGCAATACAGTCTGTTATAGAACAGTCTCAAGTCTGTTTTCATTGTCTTGTTCTTTCTTTTCTTTCCCTTATAGGTCATTAGTGAATGATTACATTTTTAAGCAACCTTTATCTCCGAGTATCCAGTCAGCCAGTATTCCGTTTCGTTTGATTTTGTCGCCATGCCGCGTGTATAAATGCGCTTCGGCACCTCTTTATAGTTGTTTGTGGAAAGCTTCACGATCATACCAGGCTTCGGTTTCAGCGCAGCGTATATGTCTTTCTTCATACGGACAGGAACATTGTTCCCTTTTGCGAGACCATACAGTTTCAGCTTGATACCGTACTTATCATCAACTTCCGTTATCAGATAGCGGCCTTTCAAATACTTGTCGGAAGACAAACACAAGCCCATGTATTCAAATTCTGCGCTTACCCTATTTTCAAGGGGTAAATCTTTATCCGGCAATGTCTTTTCAAACTCACGCAAGATCTGTAATCGCTGCTCGTAGGATTTCAACGTCTTCGTAAGCCTGTTCTTGCCGTTAAAGAATTCATTATACACCGTCAATAGCTTTTCGCTTTTGCCGAACATTGCGAAGTAACCGAGACGAATCAATATCTCAATTTGTCTTGTATCAAGACATGTTTTCGTCAGCAAATGCCACAATAAATCAGTAAAACTTGAATACGTTTGTTTGGCGGCTTCATATAAATCGTTCGCAGCGCGCTTGGATATAAACTTGATCGAACACAAATCCTGCGAGATCGTATGGTTCTCCTTGTCGCACAGCCAATTTCGATTGTCACTTCCAAACAGTCCGCTTGTCATATGGATGCCAGCATAACGCTTCATTTCGTCGATAAGAAGCGCTATCTTGTCTTTGTTTCCCTTGGCAGAATAAAGCTGTAAAGCCGTCGAGTAGAATTCATATGGATAATATGCTTTCAGGTATGCGCAGTAGAGACTGTCGCATGCCATTGCAAATGAGTGAGCAGCACAAAACAAATAGCTGCTCGAGTCTTCAATAATTTTCCATATCTTTTCCACTACATCTGCGGCTTGTTCGTCTGTTGCATTTTCCTTGTCTTTTAAATATGCTGTAAAGCCTGCTTTGAAATCTTGTTTAACTTCCAGAACTTTGTCTTGATGCTTTTTTTTGATATGTTTTATAGTACTATAACTGCGAGCTGGATCAATTCCTCCCGCAATTAAAATGCGAAGTATCTGCTCATCAAACAAAAGATACGAACATTTCGCACTTTCTCCAGTCATGCCATCAATTCGCAATAGTTCATCTAGTGATGGAATGCCGTATGTAAAAGACGTTCGTTCAAGAAATGTTTTTAACATACTGGCAAAACCCGGCCTTATAGCCCCGATAAAACTTGCCAACTCTACAACGTTTTGCGGCTTAAACTGCATGCACTTTTGCGTTGAAGCAGGGCGTTCGCATTGGTTTAAACATTGTGTAAACCCTTTCCAGTACAGGCTCCATACATTAGCGTCGCCTTTACATTTTTCAAGTAGCTCATCAATAGGCATGACAGAGAGGTTAGCAGCTTTGAACGATTCCGCAATAAGTTTTACAACATCAACTCTTAAGAGATCGCTTTTGCAATATCCCGCAATATCAGCTGTTGTTCCGTCCATCATGACGCAGAACTTCGGTTCCTTGCTTCCTGTTTTTGCCTTTAAACGAATAAGTCCTATCTCTTCTCTAAGATCTTTATGGTAAGTTAAGTGAGCACATGGATGCACGTTAGTCCGAATTTTCATTCGGCGTAGACTATATCTTCATCTGGATGTGCAGTCCAGATGCGCGGCACTTCGGAACACGGATTTGCACCGTGAACCTACTTCCTAATGGAATAGTCGTTACACCTTTTGCTAAGGACATTTATGTCCTAAGCAACTTGGCACGGTATTAGCTTGAGAGTTGATAATATATGTGCAACACAAGAAGGGATGTTTTCATTATATTTAATTTCAAATAAAGGTATGCCGATTTTGGCACAATAATCCTTTTTCATTTGATCAGTTTCTTCTCTTGCGGTTTTGCCCCAAATTCCAAAATCTTTATAATGTTGTATTCCTTGGAATTCAATAAAGGCCAACAATTGATCTTGATCGTATATAGCGAAATCCATTCTTGGAGTTCCTCCAGCTTTCGTAGTAAGATCAAGAAGAAGAAACTGCGATTTAAAATCAATTTTATATTTATTAAGCTCTTTACGAATTTGGATTTCCGCTTTTGACATAGCTTTACAGCCACAACTGATTGTTTTACCTTTGATTAGGTCACTATAATCAACAATGGTTTTTTCACCGCATTCGCAGATACATAACCAACGTAAATGACGATTTTTACCTTGTCGTTCTGCGATTTCAAGCGCCGTAAGCAAGCCAAACTTCTGCCCAGTTATATCTTTATAAGTAGTAGAAGAAAGAGCTTTCTTTAAACATCCGCAACTCTGAATTTGTCTCCATGAACTTGTTAAATGACTACTTGCCACTTCTGTGATTTTGCCACAATCACATTGACAAATCCATCGAGTATGTTTATTGCCTCCTCCAGAACCTTCAACACGAGACAACACTGTCAACATATGAAATTTCTGTCCAGTTAAATCTTTATATCTTGGCTCAGCTATATCATCACCCGCTCAACCAACTCTTTTAGCTTTCACCGTTAGCCTTCAAATCAATGAAGACACCGTATGTTTATACGTTCACCGCGTTATCACATAACATCGCTGCTATGCGGCCCCTATTGCGTTGAGGCGAAATGCTTACGATGATTCCTTGATACTGTTTTGAATCTTCAACAAGCTCAAGATATTCATGAGATATATAATCTTTGAGCTTAATGTCTTCGTCTACATCGTAATCGTCATCATCAGAATGATTTTCAATTGCATGTTTCTTATCCAGTTCATAAGACTGAAGCTGTTTCGATACCGCATTCGATGTTTCGAAGTCAAGATTGCGTGCCCTCGCCAGCATTTTAAAGGCAGATGAAGTTTTGTTCTTACCGTAGGCGATCATGGGAAGACAGCCATATTCTCCAAACATTTCTTTGCCAGCTCGTTCAAATGCTTCTACGTTTGTTAAATTACTATCGATATCTGGCATACCAGCTTTTAATTTATCCTTTGAAATAAACCTTTCTGGATAAAATTTTACCGGAGAATGAAGCCGGTTGATTGTGGTAAAATTCAAAGCGTAGTTGCTTACAAAACTTCCTGCGCTTCCCCTTGCGGTAGTAGTTAACACACCGCCCAACTCTACACCGCGGTCCAGCATATCTTTTAACGAGAGAAAGTAATCGGACGTATTCGTTTCCGTGATCGTGTCCATTTCCGCATGGATCTCTTTCGCCTCTTCAGGCGTAGGCATTCCAGCTTTTGCAATATAACCTTCGCAAACAAGTTTCTTATACAGCTTGTTCCTCTGATCCTGATTCAGGTTCTGACGCGGTTTGCTTATTGGCAGCTTACGTTCTGTCGTATAGGAGAAACCATCGAAATCTCTGACAATCAGAGTATTTTCAAAGGCTTCTTCAATACAACTGCGGTTAAGCACTCCCTGTTCTACAAAACATCTGTATGCTTCTTCAGTCGTAGGTAAATGCAGATCCCAATTGCTGTCATCCATATCGATGCGGCTTGAGAGCTGAAGTTCTTTGCGAAGGATCTTTTCCTCAGGAAACACATAATGTGTATCTGCACCGAAGATCAGCGGCCAACCATTTTTCTTATAGCATTCCAGAATCTTCGCATTATGCTCGGCCTGCTTGGCGTTTGGATGATGTTGCACCTCGAGGAAGAAGTTCTCTCGAAAAATCTCGTGCAAAGTATCAGCGTAATCACTGCCGCATTCATCTTTGAAAATGCCTCCTATACACGCTGTCGTGCAGATAAAATTTCTGTAATCGAGTTTGCTCAGCAGATCAAAATCAACACGTCCGTGATAATAATAACCGCTCATTTGACTTTCGGAGAGCATAAGATTCATCTGTTTGAAACCGTCGTTGTTTTTCGCAAGCAAAAGCAGATGGAAATTGCGACCGTCTTTCAGTTCCGGATTTCTGTCGGGAACAAAGTATACTTCGGCGGCGCATATCGGTTTAAGCTGGCATTGTTCAGTCGAGTATTTTTTCGCTGCGTCTGCCTGTGCCCATACGTCTCCCCTATATCCGTGTTCAGACGCTACGAGACAATGCATACCACGTTTTACATACTCTTTGGCATATGCTTCAATGCCGACGGGCGAATCAGGAAAGCCGGCGATGACGTTTGAGATCATTGTATGGCAGTGGATGTTTTCAAATTCAAGCATACTTCGGTCCACCGCCTTTGCCGTCATTTATCATCAGGATGAACTGCCCCAAAAAGAACACAAAACTCTCGACGTAAAACAGGGTCGCTGAGAACCTGTAGAAAACAGCCGATTCGTATCCCAAAGCAGTTTTTAAAGACACGGCGAGCATGAGCAGTGCGCAGAAACCACATATGAAGAGCTTGAACATTTTTTTCTCGGTCATGTTTTTCCTCCGGAATCGTTGTTTTCTGCAGGCTCCGCTTCGTCAATGTGGTTTATCCATTCGTCTCCGTATTTTGCTTCGAGCGCGTCTATCTCTTTCTTTGCTTCTGGAGTAAGTTCATACACCGCATCGTAATCGTCTCCGGATTCCACGTTATCGAGAAAGTCATGTCTGAAATCTTCTATATCGTCCTTTTGAAACGACGCGTGGCACTTTTGTATTTTTGGTATACAGTCATCGTTGAACGCTACAAAATGTGAAGTTATCTCAAGGAGAATACTGTCTTTCGGAATGCGTAAAATAATCGGTACAGTATCTGTTACAATTTGTTTCTGAGTATCGGATTGTGTATTGCCGTTTTCCATATGCCCTCCTAATCCCAAACAATCGTTTCGGGCTCAGGATAAACAATCGATACTGGACAAAATTCTGATTTACCGTTTTTATAATAGCACATCCACATATCGTCACGATCCTCTCCGTCACCTGACAGTCTGAACGTTGCTTCAGGATATAGTTTGCTGAGTTCAATCATGTCCTGATTGTAATCGTACCACTTCATTACGTCATGTGTAGCAAATTCGTATTCGTCATCGCCGCCGTAAGCATAATATTCATTATCAAAAGCATACAAATTCTTTGAAACAATCCATTGCAGTATATCTTTTGCCTGCTGTTCGGTTACATTTCTAACCATCATGTCGTAACTCGTATAATAACCCATGACCGATCCTCCTTTTTCTCTTTTAATTTTGCTTTAGTTTTTTCTTTTCTTTTCTTAATTTTGCTTATCTTTTTGCCTATCTTTTCGGTTTGTATATGCCGTTATCGCAATACTTGCGCATAGAGCACAGTTCCTGACAGAAGAAATCCGGTTGTTTTGTATCAAGAAAGTCCAGCATTTCAAAAGATTCGATATCGTGGATCATGTTTTCCGCCCATTTCAGCGCCGTGCAAAAATCTTCGAGCGTAAATTTACGCTGCATACGCAAGCCGTTTTCCTTGAACAGATTGAACATCAGGATATCGGGGTATCGATTGTATTCTTCGCTAACCCACTTAGAATACAATAGTTGTTGGCGATACATGTTGTTCTCGTCCTTTTTGAATGCCGCTTTTGATTTGGATTTATGATCAAGGATGACCAATTCGCCTGTCTTTTTGTCTTCAGCGATCATATCAATAATGCCTACAAATTTTCTGTCGGCAATTGTCGTTGTAAAACGTTTCTCCGTTTCCAGAATTTTAAGATCGCTGAATTCGTCAAAAGAAGCGAAATAATTATATCCAAGCTGATATGCCTTTTCTCTGTACCCTTCTTTTAGAAGTTTTGGAAACGGCGTCACAACTTCTTCGTCGAAACGCAAATCGTATTCAAGCGTCAGTTCTTCCTTTTTCAGTTCTCCTTTAGCCCATTTATCAATGATATCGTGAATCAATGTGCCGTGTTCGGAGAATGCGTTCGGCTCCTGAATGAGCCTGTTGCCGTTTTCATCTTTCTCAAGGCGCTCGAGAAAAAATTCATAAGGACATTCACTGAATGAAGTGAGTTGCGAATAACTGTAAACGTGATCTTTATTTACATACGGAATAAAAACCACATCCTTTATTCCAAATTTACAGGATATACTGCTTCAATACCATTTGCACTGACAACAGAACATACCTGTATAGGAGGTCCAAACAAACGCTTCTTCATCGTGAATTCGTCACCTGAACCACAGACGGAACCGTTTCGGATATAGACAGTATCCTCGAATTGTGTAGTTGCCACATGCAAATGACCAAGAAGCAAGCAATAAATGTGTTTTCCGAGTTGATTTCCTATACGAGCCGCAGTTGTTTTCGGATCGGGGTCCATGTCTCCATGAACGCACGCGTACGTCTTGCCGAAAATTGTAAATGTGCCAACGGTGCTGTCAAATTCGTTCTCAACGAAATGCACATTGGCAATATTCGACAGCTTTGCTTTGCAATAAAACGTAATCAAATTATCAAGGCGTTCGCCGCGCAAAGTATTGTCAAGGTTCGCATCTATTCTGCTGTGATTGCCGGGAACAGCATTTACAAAGACACTGTTAAAATGTGCCGCCAGTTCATTGATAAAACTGCTGACAAGTTCACTTACGCCAACTACCTGTTCAACAATGTTTTCCCTGTTTTCGATACGAACCGTCGTATGAATGTTACCGGAAATCATATCGCCCATCAAAGACAGATAAAGGTCGGAACAATTGTTTACCTTTCCGATTTCTATCAATTCTTCGGCGTATTTCATGACGCGCTCTTTTGCGATATCGGAATTGTAAACACCTCCGGCTGTCGCATAGCTGATTCCATAATGTAAATCACTGAGACATGCGTACAGCGCCTTGTCTGTCGTCATCGCCTGAGTAGACGCACGCTTTATCGGCTGAGCCTTTTTAATTTCAGTTTCAAAAAGATCGAATAACTCATCGCGTCTGCTTTCTTCGCGCAACTGTCTCGCTGCAGAAATCCTTTCATCCCGCAGACGGATTCTTTCTTTACTGACGGCTTTAAAAAATCTGACAGCTGGAAGATCGTCATCTTCAAGCGCTTCAGGTGTCATGTTTTCTGCTATCTTTTCGGTGCTGATCTTTTTATAAAGCCGCCTGTAGTAGCTTTCGCAATGATCTTCTTTATATAAACGATTGATGAATTCCGCAATGTCATCCCAAGTACAATCAATCTTTCCCTCTGTCTTCAGAGTTCCGAGACGATACGTATAATTCGAAATCGTCTCATCTTTCGATGGTACAACATCCGGATTTGATTCTGTAAAACTATAAGTTACAGGAGTTGTGGTTTTAAAAACTGATTCTATAGTTGATTCCATATATGTCCTTTCTGGTTAAGCGCACAGACCGGTTTGTTTATCTCCTTCACGGATCATAAATTCGCTCAGGTCGCACGCTTTTACTTCGGGTTCTGTCAGTCCGGTATGATCCCAGCCGTAGTGTGTCCTATCACCTGTAGAAGTCTGGAAGATGCGGCGTGAAGCGGGGTCATAAGAACATTCGATATAATCGAGTTCACCGAACTCGCGGTTTTTAAGCAGACGAAGGTTGGGTTTTTCAACGGAGATGACTGTATCTGCAAGATTTGTGATAGCACTCGATCCCGATACGTCATCGTTTGTAAGTGCTTCACTTTGTTTGGTCTTTCTCGGATGACTTACAAGAAGCACAATAGCTTTATATTTCACAGCGAATGCCTTCAAAGAAGCGGCAAACTTGGCCTGGGCGCGGTTTTCTTCGTCTGAAGAAGTCAAAGCGCTCATCATGTTCCTTAATACCCTCGGTTTCCCGATATTTATTAGGGGAGTAGACTATCTCTTCAACGGGATGTGCAGTCCCGATGCGTGGCACTTCGAAACACGGAGTTTCACCGTGTATCTACTTCCTTACGGAATAGTCGTTACACCTTTACGCAACTAATTGCGTACTTGGCACGGTATTGCCATAAACTATGCTTAAAATATGATTCAATTCTGTTTCGGTGTCCTCAAGATAAGTAATTTCATACAAAGGGATATTATGTTCTTTACAGTATTTGCGTTTCAATGCATCTGTAAAGTTTCTTTGACCCGCTCCGTAATCTTCAAATCCTGGTGTCTCAATGAAGTGTTGGCTGCCTTGATATTCAAGCAATGCAAGTAAATTATTATCATTGTCAAGTAAGCCAAAATCAAATCTGAAAAATCTATTTGATGTTTTTGATTTAAAATCACTAAACGTATATTCTTTGATATGATTTATCTTACGTTCATTGAGTACATGTTTAATTAAACTTTCTTGAGCAGAACACCTTAGACAACCGCAACTTGTAGTGTGTCCACTTGCGATATTGCCATGTGATACTACTGTCTTTTCACCGCAATCGCATTGAGCTAACCACATTGTTCTTGCAATGCCGCTGGGTTGCCACGCATATCCAAAGAACGATAAAACAGTTAATTTACCGAAACGTTTTCCAGTTAAATCTTGTATACGATTACATCCACAGCTTTGCGTGTGCCCATTATACAAGCAATTAGCACGAACTACTTTGTAGTTACCGCAATCGCATTGTGTCATCCATTGTGCGTATTTGCGTCCAGTCTTACCAATAAAACTATCACACTGATATAAAACTGTAAGCTTTCCAAATCTTTGTCCAGTTAAATCTCTTGCTCTTGATGATTTGTTTGGCATCACCACACCTCCTTTCCATATAATTAAAAGCATAGTTTTTAGGGTTCCACCGTTAGCCTCTCACGAGACACCCCGCATGTACGGGTTCACCACGTTTAACGTCGACTGATACGTTAATCGACTAAATAAAGCTTGCACCCATATCTCCTTGCGCAGATATCGAACATCTTTAATATCGCGGTTTCCTGATTCTTTTCATCGACATAGGCATTATCAAACAAGAAGAAACGGTTATCGATCCAGTCTCTAATGCGTTTTTGAATGTCAAGGGAAACACAAGGATACTTTTTGCCGGTTCTTTTGTCTTCGCTGATTCCGATATACTTATCTTCGGTCGCCTGCAAGAAGATCCAATTAAGGAAATTTTGCGCAGAAAGTTCTCCGGAATAGGCGCATACGTTATAACCTTGTTGAATAGCATTTAATAACATAGTTCCATTCAGAGTGGACTTTCCCTCGCCCCTTTTACCTGTAAAAACGAGAAGCTGTCCTTCACCAAACCCGGCAATTGCTTCGTCAAGCGCGGGAATCTTAGTGAATATCCTCGGCACCGTGCTCGGATCTATAAACGGAACACTTGCGAGATTGATAACACCTTTGATTGGCACTGGTTCGCATGATTTTATCATGTTGAGTAAGAATTCTTCGCCGTATGCATACAGAATTTCATTCGCGTCCTTGCACAGTCTTCCGTAATCCTTGCCGTCAACGATAAGTTCAGGATATTGGCTAGGTATCATGCAACGGTCTTCTCCAAGACGCTTACACAACGTGTTTACCATCGCGATACCTGGGTCGTCATTATCTCCGAAGAGTATTATCTGACTGAACTTCTCGAGCCAATCCCAACAAAGTGTGATCCACTCCATATTATTGCAGCCGCACGGGACAGAAACGACATTGTGATAGCCGGCTTCGTATACGCTGAGTGCGTCTATCTCACCTTCTGTAATTACGAGCGGCTGATTGAAAGAGACCATGTCCATGCCGAAGAGGATTGGTTCTGTATTCTTTTCGCCCCATTCTTTCGCTGTTTTCTTGTCGTTTTTATCACGCAGCGGATTTCTGTACTTCACATAAATCAGTTCGCCGTCCCGATAGAAAGGAAAAACAATGTTGCCATTTGTGTCGGAAGCTATCTTCCATTCATCAAGTACTTCCTGCGAGATGCGGCGCTTACCGAAATAGGTCGTGATCTCTTCTGTCAACGCACCCATTTCGACGTTCGGCCGTTCATATTCTTTTCTTTTGTTACCTGTGAATGCCTGAAACGAAACCTCTTCAGGCGATTTTTCTCCGAAGAACTCACACAGGTCACGGAAGCTGCCTTTCTTTCCGCATCCTCCGCGCAGACATTGATACGCGCCGTTGTATAAACCTACGGCAAACGTATTCCTGTCTCCGTTTTCTCCGCCATTACAGAACGGGCAGAATTCAGGCACGACCTGACCGTTACGGATTTTAAATTCACTGAATCGTCTTTCAGCTAAAGCAAGCACTGCGTTTGCCGTAGTATTCATACTTATCTCCTGAATTATAATAGGATTGCGGGTGAGGATTTGCACCACACACAGAGCTCCAACATTGTAGGCGTTTCGTGGACGCCTCGTTGTCTGGATTTTTTCATTGGGCTGTCCGATACTTTTCACTTGCACCTTTAATATTTTCGGTCACGAACCCATACTCATATCATTGGTGTACGTAAGTTACTTTTCTCGTAACGCAACTCCAGCCATTAGACCCTTTGAAGCTAATGATCTCCTGTATCTTCTCCTTTTAGCGTCTACCTATTCCGCCACCGCAATCCTTTACATCTTTTTGTTTAAATGTCCGCAAAATCGTCCTGCGCGTCCTGAGCGGGCTTTGCGGAACCCTTGCTTGAAGGTCTGCCGACGAGCGTTACATCAGTCGCACGGATTTTGAGACCGTATGCGTTCGAATTCGTACGCTTAGAGAAGTAGGTGTACATCCAGCTGGGACCGTTGACCCATACGGGCGTACCCTTCTTCGCATCCTGCATAAACCTGTCGAGCAGCACGGGCGCTCCGAACCACTCGATCTCATAGAAGTTCGTGATGTAATTGCCGGAGGTATCCTTCTCGCACGTGTTTACGGCAACAGAGAAGTTGCACACCTTGGATTTTCCGACGTCCTTTACAACTGGGTCCTGACAAATGTTTCCTACGATAGAAGTGTTGATCGTTTTCATATTCTTTTTCCTTTCTTTTTTCTGGAAAAGACTTATTTTCTTTCCCTTATAGTTCATTAGTGAATGATTACATTTCTTTTGCCGTCACTTTGAATCCGTTAATCCAAATCGATTCGCCCGGGCGCATGTCCTCCATGCGCCTCATTGCGTACCAACGGTCGTCTTCGTACTGTTCGCCGGATGTTTCAGGCAGATAGTTGTCAGCCATTCTGTTCGCAGCATCAACCGGAGAATCAAATGATTCATCAAGAAAACTGTACTTCATATTACGCCGCCTTCAAATGTTCGAGGAGTTTTGCGAGCTTATCGGCATCTTTGCACATCTTGTAGTTCGCGTTTCCGAGGAACGGGATGATGTGCGTTACGGCAAGCTCCTTCTTCTGTTCCTGTGTAGAGATCTGATCGCGCGTCTTAATGCGATCGATTTCACTTGCAACTTCTTCCACGAGCTGTGCAACGGTCGCCTTTGCTTCTTCGTTTTCTTCCGGCAAATCTTCGCCTGCATAAATATACAGTCCGAGACCAAACATGGCGAGATTCTTTGCGAGACAACGCATAACGGCCTTATTGACGTCCATCATCGACGCTTTCGCAACTGTCTTTGTGCCGAACTTCGTCGTGATTTCATAAGGTTCTTCCTTCATTGCGTTGTTCGCTCCGTCCATTACGGGCAGCCACATTTCATGCGTCTCGCCTTCAATCGTGATGCTCGTATACACCATGATTCCGAAGATCGGATCGCTGAAGAACGGCAAATTCCTTTCGTTCCGTTCGATCTTATACGTGGCGTCTGGATAGCGCTTTCTTACTTCAGACCATGCCCATACCCAGCTCAAATAATTCAGCTTCTGTTTGCCGGTGTCCTTCTG
>Ga0247608_10000183_pt1 | contig 114919 bp, 93 predicted proteins | sample 176DNAGHGlowgp2_FD_193490 | JGI IMG/M metagenome (GOLD analysis project Ga0247608, IMG submission 193490) | Sheep rumen microbial communities from Palmerston North, Manawatu-Wanganui, New Zealand - 1766 DNA GHGlow gp2 | ecosystem: Host-associated > Mammals > Digestive system > Stomach > Rumen ...
CCCGCTCTGGCCGAGGAAGGCAAGAATCCGTTCAGCCTCGACTCCAAGGAGCCGAACTGGGCTAACTTCCACGACTTCCTGCTGGGCGAGGTTCGCTACCTGTCAGTGAAGAAGGCTTATCCCAACGAGGCCGAGGAGCTCTTCGCCGAGGCCCAGAAGATGGCCCAGCTCCGCTACAAGACCTACGTCCGCAAGACGCAGGAAGACTGGTCGGCAGAGTAATCCCCTATCCTATATTATTAAGAGAGGTGAAGCCGCAAAGGTTTCACCTCTCTTTTCTAATATCAACTGTCACAAACGACAAAAAACAATACACTTGCCCGATTTTCGTTACTTTTTAAGAGAGAAACTTACGTTAGTTCCAAAAAAAATCGTAAATTTGCAGCCGTAACAATATAAATTATGTTTAGCATCAAGGACATATCGGAGTATATCGTGCTACTTATTGCAGCCTTTGCCAGCCATTATCATATGACCGACGCTGAGGCTTACCGCTACCTTAGCCGCTACGGAGCTATCAAAGTGGCCCACGACTTTTATGACGTGATGCATACCCAGCCATTCGACGATATGGTGCAGAGCATGGCCTCATACTGCCACAGGAAAGGAGGAAATCTATGATACAGCTCTATCACGGCTCCACGGTCAATATCAACAACATCGACCTCGCAAAGTCACGTCCCAACAAGGATTTCGGGCGCGGCTTCTACCTCTCAGCCGACCGTCAGCAGGCATGGCGCATGGGCGAGTTCAAGGCCTTAACCGAGGGCGGTGTACCCGTGATGAACACCTATCTGTTCGACGAGGCGGTGCTTGCCTCCGATGAACTGCGGGTGCTCACTTTTGAAGGTTATACCCGCGAGTGGGCCGAATTCATCTTCCTGAACCGCAACAACCGCAGCACCGACCCTGCCCACGACTACGACATCGTCTATGGCCCTATCGCCAACGACCGCGTAGGTGTGCAGATAGGCAAGTACGAGGCTGGCGACATCACCCTCGACCAGTTTCTTGAGAATCTGAAATACATGAAGGGTGTCACGTTTCAATACTACTTCGGAACGGAGCGCGCCCTCGCAAAACTCACGAAGATATGACTAAGTCAAACGTAACGCCACAGGAGTTCAAGCGTCTGAAACAGCATGTTACTGCTTGTCTCATTCAGATACTCATTGAGGAGCGGGGCTACTCTCTGGAGGAAGCCATTGACCGCGTTTATACCTCACCCATATACGAGAAACTTTCCGACCCCAATACAGGACTCTTCTTCCAGTCCCCCCGCTACGTTTACAGTTATCTCTGATAAGCCGACTATGCCGCCGCGCCGGCATCGACATACAGAACGGCACCGTCAACCTCTTCGGCGACCGAGTGACATTCAGCAATGCCGACGGCAGCATCAAGGACAAGGTGTGGATTGACCCGGAGACAGGAGCGATACATGCCGTTGACGGTGACTTTAAAGGCAAAGTGACGGCTACCAGCGGATCGTTCTCGGGCACTGACGGTATCTTTAGCATAAAGCTTGATGCAGACAGCCGTAAATTCAGTATTCACGGACCAGCTACAGTAAATAGTGATACAGGATTCACACCTTCTACAGGAGCCAGTACCATTGAATATTTTTCGATAGGAAATTTTATACACATGGGTGGTTATGGATGGTCTGATGGAATAAAATATTATTATATAACTCCACAGATAAAAATGATTGCCCCATCAGGCTGGAACGGAAATGGTTATTTGCAACTGACTGTCGATTGTCGGAACGGGTTATGCTTCAGGAGTTTCGTCAATGGCAGTGAAACTGGTATGTGGAATTATGGTCCTGGCGGCTTCATTACAGGTAATGATATGGAAATTAAAAATGCATCAAATATACCTACGCGAAATTATGCAAGAGTTAATCAAATATATATAGATGGAGAAACTCTAAAAATTATATTAGAATAGAACAAGTATGGTAACAATTGATTTTGACAACATGATTGACCGCAACACGTGTCGCCGCACCAATTATGACACAGCACGTGAAAGACATCACACAGTACTATTTATTGTTAGTATTGTCCCCCTTACTTGTCGTCCATCAGTGCTTGAGTACGCACGCGCGAAAGAGTCTCTGGAGTCATCTGCAGATAGTTGGCAATATAGACCAGCGGAGCACGCAACACGAGCTGGGGCGAGCGCTTGACGAGTTTGGCATAGCGCTCAGGAGCAGACTCGAAACGCAGCATATCAGCATGAACCTGCGAGATGATCAGCGACTCCTCCAATATTTTACGATAGAGCATCTGTATGTTGACATTACGCACTGCTTCATGCTCAAGTTTAGCCTTAGGGATGGCAAAGATGACGGTAGGCTCCAAGGCCACTATCTGCTGCTTGGAAGGCGCCTCCTTAAAGAGGCTCTCAATGCTCATACAGATGGTGTTCTCGGTGGCCATATATTCGGTGAGCTCTTTTCCATTCTTATGATAAAACTGTCTCACCAGTCCCTTAGCCACCCAGTAAATATACTTGCACACCTCTCCCTCTCGCAAAATGATATCTCCCTTCATGAAACGCATGGGTTCCAGAATGCTCTCCAGCACGTCCAGTTCCTCATGAGTCATGGTGCTGTAGCGTCGGGCCAGTTCTCGAGCCACGTCTCTTGATGATAAAGCAATCGTAGTCATATTCGTTTGGTCAGTTTTTAGTAGTTTACTTATTGGTTTAGTCCAGTTTTAATACAGCGAGGAAGGCTTTCTGCGGCACCTCCACATTGCCTATTTGTTTCATGCGCTTCTTGCCTCGCTTCTGCTTCTCCAGCAGTTTTCGTTTACGTGAGACATCACCACCGTAACACTTCGCCGTGACATCCTTTCGCACTTGCTTGACGGTCTCGCGTGCTATAATCTTGGCACCGATAGCAGCCTGAATGGCAATATCGAACTGCTGACGCGGAATGAGTTCCTTCAGTTTCTCGCACATACGACGCCCAAAACTGACGGCATTGTCCTGATGGGTCAACGTGCTGAGAGCATCAACAGGCTCGCCGTTTAGCAGAATATCAAGCTTGACAAGCTTAGAGGGACGGAACGAATCAATGTGGTAATCGAACGATGCATAGCCTTTCGAAATGCTCTTCAATTTATCATAGAAGTCGATGACGATCTCGCCCAGAGGCAGCATGAAGCGCAACTCCACGCGCCCGCCGGAAACATACTGCTGGTCAATGAGTTCGCCGCGCTTGTCCAGGCACAGCGTCATGATAGGACCAATATAGTCAGCGGCAGTAATAATAGAAGCCTTGATATAGGGCTCCTCAATATGGTCTATCATCGTCTGGTCAGGAAGTCCCGAGGGGTTGTGCACCTCCTTCTCCTCACCCTGCTTGGTATAGCACATGTAGGTCACGTTGGGAACGGTAGTAATAACGTCCATGTCGAACTCGCGGTCCAATCGTTCTTGCACGATCTCCATGTGCAACAGACCCAAGAATCCGCATCGGAAACCAAAGCCCAATGCCACCGATGTCTCAGGCACAAAGGTCAGCGAAGCATCGTTCAGTTGCAGTTTTTCCAGCGATGCACGCAGATTCTCATAGTCCGTGGGGTCTATGGGATAGACACCGGCAAAGACCATCGGCTTCACCTCCTGGAACCCCTCGATGGCCTTCTGGCACGGACGACTAATGTGGGTAATAGTGTCGCCCACCTTTACCTCCTTGGCGTTCTTGATGCCGCTAATAATGTATCCCACCTCACCAGTGCGCAGTTCACGGCGTGGTATCATGTCCATTTTCAACACGCCCACTTCGTCTGCATCGTACTCCATACCGGTATTAAAGAACTTTACCTTGTCGCCTTGTCGGATAGAGCCGTTCACAATCTTGAAGTAGGCAATGATGCCACGGAAGGAGTTGAACACCGAGTCAAAGATCAGTGCCTGTAACGGTTCCTCAGGATCACCCGTCGGTGCAGGAATTCGGTCGATGACGGCATTCAGGATGTCCTCGACACCCTCACCGGTCTTTCCCGAAGCACGAATGATGTCCTCGGGGTCACAACCTATAAGGTCTACAATTTCGTCCTCGACCTCGTCAGGCATAGCCGAAGGCATGTCTATCTTGTTGATAACAGGAATTATTTCCAGATTGTTGTCAATAGCCAAATAGAGGTTCGAGATGGTCTGGGCCTGCACACCCTGCGTAGCATCAACCACCAGCAGGGCCCCTTCGCATGCGGCAATAGAGCGAGAAACTTCGTATGAGAAGTCTACATGCCCCGGGGTGTCAATAAGGTTCAGGATATATTTCTCACCATCTTTCACATACTCCATCTGGATAGCGTGGCTCTTGATAGTAATGCCACGCTCGCGTTCCAGATCCATGTCGTCCAACATCTGGCCTTCGGTCACCTGAATAGTCTTGGTGAATTCTAGCAGGCGGTCAGCCAGCGTTGACTTTCCGTGGTCAATATGTGCTATGATGCAGAAGTTTCTAATGTGGTCCATGAAGAAAAAAATTTTGGATGCAAAGTTACAAAAAAAAAACATAAACGCCACGCCCTTTGACGTTTTTTAGTATTTTGCCACAATACCAATCTCAATATCTATCTACCCACAATTCCTACCCCATTCACCCCGTCAGCATTATCAACTCCGCTAAAAACCTTTCGCGCACGTTCCTTATTTATATTAAAGCATTACACTCCGAGATAAGACCAGAAATCAGAAAAATGCATTTTTTTAGAAAAAAAGTTCGAAAGTATTTTCTTATCTCACTGAAAATTAGTAACTTTGCAGTCCGAAATCAGAAATATATAATTTTTAGAGCAATGACAAAAGCAGATATCATCAACAAGATCTTTGAAGAAACAGGCCTTCCTAAGAAGGATGTAGCCGTAGTAGTCGAAGCTTTCATGAAGGAAATACGCACCGCCATAGCCGAGAATCACGAGAGTGTTTTCCTGCGCGGATTTGGAACTTTCAACGTCAAGCACCGTGCTCAGAAGACCGCTCGTAATATATCCAAGAACACCACAATGCTCATTGATGCTCATGACATACCGGCCTTCAAGCCTGCCAAGAGCTTTATTGAGTTAATGAAATAATTTACAACTAATAATATTTAAACATTATGCCAAACGGAAAGAAGAAGAAGGGCCACAAGATGGCTACCCACAAGCGTAAGAAGAGACTGCGCAAGAATCGTCATAAGAGCAAATAAGTTTCGAGCTGACGACAACTGAAAGAATTTTGAAAGGAGTGTCACCGAGATTCATCGGTGCACTCCTTTTTTAAATGAAGAGTAAGAACTACAACCCGCTTAAAGAGAGTTTAGAAACGCATGAAAAGTGAAGTAATCATTGATGTCCAGCCGAAAGAAATCTCGATAGCCCTGCTCGAAGACAAGGAACTGGTGGAATACCAGAACGAGAAACGGGAAGAGGCGAGCTACTCCGTAGGCAACATCTATCTGGGCCGTGTGCGCAAGCTCATGCCCGGTCTCAACGCCTGCTTCGTAGACGTAGGCTCTGAGCGCGATGCCTTCCTGCACTATCTTGACCTGGGCACTCAGTTCAGCTCTTACGAGAAGTACCTTAAACAGGTAGAGAGCGACAAGAAGAAACTTTATCCCTTCCAGAAGGCTACGCGTCAGCCCGACTTACCCAAGGACGGCAGCATCACAATGCTCAAGCAGGGGCAGGAGGTGTTGGTACAGGTGGTCAAAGAACCCATCAACACAAAAGGTCCCCGACTGACGGCCGAACTGAGCTTTGCCGGCCGCTTCATGGTGCTGATGCCCTTCGGCGATAAAGTTTCGGTTTCATCAAAAATCAAAAAAGGCGAAGAGCGAACCCGACTCAAGCAGCTGGTACAGAGCATCCGCCCCAAGAACTGTGGCGTCATCGTACGCACATCGGCAGAGGGGAAGCGCGTAGCCGAGCTGGACGCTGAGCTGAAAGTACTCGTCAAGCGATGGGAAGATACCATTGTCCGCGCACAGAAGGCCACCAAGACTCCCCAGCTGTGTTTCGAGGAGACAGGACGCGCCGTTGCTCTGCTGCGCGATCTCTTTGACCCCACGTACGACGGTATCTACGTCAACGATGACGACATTCTCAACCAGGTCCGCGACTACGTGGGACTCATCGCCCCCGACAAGAAAGACATTGTCAAGAAGTATAACGGCACTGTGCCCATCTTCGACAATTTCAACGTCACCAAACAGCTGAAGTCAAGTTTCGGGAAGACGGTGAACTACAAGCGGGGAGCGTATCTCATCATCCAGCACACGGAAGCCATGCACGTCGTAGACGTGAACTCGGGCAACCGCACTCGCGCCGAAAACGGTCAGGAAGCCAATGCACTGGAGGTCAATCTCGGTGCTGCCGACGAGCTGGCACGCCAGCTCCGCCTTCGCGACATGGGCGGCATCATCGTGGTAGACTTCATCGACATGAATCTGGCAGAAGACCGACAGATGCTCTACGAACGCATGTGCAAGAACATGCAGAAGGACAGAGCTCGCCACAACATTCTGCCGCTGAGCAAGTTCGGACTGATGCAGATTACGCGTCAGCGCGTCCGCCCGGCCATGGATGTCAATGTTGAAGAAACCTGCCCCACCTGCTTTGGCAAGGGCAAGATTAAGTCGTCCATCCTGTTTACGGACCAATTGGAGAGCAAGATTGACCGTCTGGTGAACAAGATTGGCATCAGGAAATTCTATTTGCACGTACACCCCTACGTTGCCGCCTATATCAACCAGGGCTTCATCTCGTTGAAGCGCCAGTGGCAGATGAAGTACGGCATGGGCGTACGCATCATCCCCTCGCAGAAGTTGGCTTTCCTGCAGTACGAGTTCTACGACAAAGACCGTCAGTTCATCGACATGCAGGAAGAACACGAAACCAATGACTGACAAGTTTGAACATTAAATCCTAAATGGCATGACAGCACTGAAAGTCATCTTCTGGATATGCATCGCCCTGGTATTCTACACCTATGTAGGCTACGGACTGCTGCTGTGGGTGCTTGTCATGCTGAAGCGTATCGTCAGGAGCAAGGCACAACGCCATGCCTTGCCCACTGATGACGCACTGCCAGAGGTGACACTCATGATTTGTGCCTACAACGAGCAGGACATTGTCAGCCAGAAGATGCAGAATTGTCATGAGTTGGACTATCCCTGCGAGAAACTGCACCTGATGTGGGTTACCGATGGCAGTACCGACCAGACCAACAATCGCCTAAGAGAGTATCCTGACGCCGAGGTAGTGTTCACCCCTGAGCGCAAGGGTAAGACAGCCGCACTCAACCACGGCATCAGTGAAGTCAGGAGCGGCATTACCGTCATGACTGATGCCAACACTATGCTCAACCCGCAGTGCATCCGTGAAATCGTGCGCTGCTTCATGGACCCGCAAGTAGGCTGTGTGGCTGGCGAGAAACGTGTCATGGCTCGCCATGAGGAACAAACTGCTGCTCAGGGCGAAGGACTTTACTGGCGCTACGAGAGTGCACTGAAGCGACTAGACAGCGAACTATACTCAGCCATGGGTGCCGCTGGCGAACTGAATGCCATCCGGACGACACTCTACCGCCCCATGCCGGAAAACGCCCTGCTCGACGACTTCGTGATGTCCATGCGTATGGTCGACGACGGCTATAAAATAGCCTATACCTCCGAAGCCTATGCCTTAGAGTACGGTTCGGCAGACTTGAACGAAGAGTCTAAGCGCAAGCGGCGCATCGCTGCCGGCGGACTGCAGAGTTGCTGGTGGCTTCGCGCCATGATGCTCCCCTCGCCCACCCGCGGTCACTGGGCGCGACGCCTGTTGGTAGCCTTCCAGTTTGTATCTCACCGCGTGCTGCGATGGACCATCACCCCCGTTGCTCTGTTGGCACTCATCCCGCTGAACGCCCTGCTGGTACTGCTTGGTGCCGGCACCATCTACAGTGTCATCCTGTTGTTACAGACACTGTTCTATCTGGCAGCCATCATTAGTTGGTTGCTGGAGCGTCATGGCCGTCACAGCCGGCTGCTCTACATCCCCCACTATTTCCTCTTTATGAACCTCAACGTTTTCCGCGGCATGAAGTATCTGATGACCCATAACACTAGCGGTGCTTGGGAAAAAGCCCAGCGCGGTTGATCTACAGGAAACGTTTAAGCAACCAAAGTTGCCGATCATACTAAACTCTTGGTCTTTCTCAAGGATTACGAGCAAGCATGACCTTAGAGGAGAAAGAATAACCATGGAAATGATAAAAGAGTATAAATCGTGAATTTTTCTTAACTGATTATTTCGTCATTAGAAATATTTTATATAACTTTGCATCGTTTTATGCATTGATAATAAAAATGAATAAAGACGAACGCGAAATCCTGATAGGGAAAATAGCACAAGCTAACGCAAAACTTCACGCTACGGAACTTGAGTTAAGCAGGGCTAAAAAGAAATTAGACGAATACGAAGAAAAAGCCCGCAAGGCCGAAGAGGCCAGTCGCATGAAGTCACTTTTCCTGGCCAACATGAGCCACGAAATCAGAACACCCTTGAACGCCATCGAGGGTTTCTCACGTGTGATGGCCGAAACAGACTCCGCTGAGGAGCGCATGAAGTTCATGGAAATCGTTGAGAGTAATAACAGCAGACTGATGGCACTCATCAACGACATCTTGGATTTGTCACGTATTGAAGCAGGCGAAATCACAATCAACAAGAGCATGGTAGACCTCAATGAACTTTGCCACAGCCTGCAAATGATCTTTAAATTCCGCTGTTCTGACGATGTTCAGTTGATATGGAACAAACCCAATATGGCCGTATCGTTCAACAGCGACGGCAACCGCCTGACACAAGTGTTCTCCAATCTTATCAGCAACGCACTGAAGCACACCTCCAATGGCAGCATCACTTACGGCTACCGGCTCATCAACGATGGGCAGGAAGTGGAATTCTTCGTCACTGACACCGGTTCGGGCATCGCCCCTCATGACCTGGAAAAGATTTTCCAAGTCTACATGTCGCGTGACGCTGAGTCCAGCAACCAGAACGGCTACGGACTGGGACTGGCTCTGTGTAAGATGATTGTCGAGAAAATGGGCGGTCATATCAACGTACAGTCGAAACTCGGCGAAGGATCCACATTCCGCTTCGTGATACCTTTCGAAGGAACCATTGGCGGACTGAACAAGAACGGACGCATCACCACCAACTCACGAACCATCCGTTCTACTACCAAAACCGACCTCAAGAACGCGCCGCTCATTCTGGTTGCCGAAGACGAAGACAGCAACTACGAGTTGGTGCGCATCGTGCTGGCAAAGCGCTACCGGCTGATGCGTGCCGTCAATGGTATTGAGGCAGTTACCTTCTGCGAGGAAGACCATCCCGATTTGGTACTTATGGATATCCGTATGCCAGACATGAACGGACTTGATGCTACACGCATCATCAAGGAGGTCAACCACGATATCCCCGTAGTGGCACTGAGCGCCTACGCCTTCGACGAGAACATCCGCGAAGCAAAGGCTGCCGGCTGCGACGACTTCATGGCCAAGCCCTTCCGCGTGGAAGACCTCATAGACATGGTTGAGAAATACGTTAAAATATAATCAATAACGGTGGTATAACGTCCACCATTCAACTAATCAAACTATTTATGGGCAAGCTGGCAGTATACAAATATGTGTCCATGATGTTCCTCGTGGCACAGATAGTGGTAACAGTCTTCACCATTGTTGCACTCTTCGGAGGCAACGTCAACCCCGTAGGAAACACCGCACGAGCCATGTTGGTTTACGTACTCCCTGTGCTTATTGCCCTCAACGTCCTCTTGCTTATTTACTGGCTCATCCGCCGGAAGTGGCTTTACGCACTCATTCCCGTCGTCACCATAGCCTGCTGCATACCCTACATGGGCACCCTCTTCCAGTTCGGCTCTGTTGACAAGGATGCCGAAAAGGCGAAGGGATTGAAGATGGCCAGCTATAACGTAGCCATGTTTCAGCGCGACGCTTCTGGTTTCAAGGCTCTTGACATTCTGGCCGAGATGCGACGCCAGAAGGTCGACGTGCTCTGCATGCAGGAGTACAGCGAAGTCAGTGGCGACAAGCAGAACTCTGTCAGCTACAAGGAGTATTTCCCCTATATGGCAGTAGGCAGGGAGGACATGGTGGTCTACAGCCGTTATCCCATCAAAGGCAGCAAGCGCATAGACTTCGATGAAACCAATAATAGTGCCATGTGGGCCGACATCGACGTCAACGGTACGGAGTTACGCATCTTCAACGTACACCTGCAAACAACAGGTATCAACCGCACAATGCACCAGGCCTCCAAGTTGCGCGGACAGAACTATGACGTTCCTAACGGCCGATTCGTGCAGGCCATCTTCGGCAACTACCTGTTGGGAATGATGTTCCGTGCCGGCCAGGCCATCACCGTAGCCAACGAAAAGCGCAAATCAGAGAAGCCCTGCATACTCTGTGGCGACTTCAACGATGTCCCCTACTCGTACGTTTACAACACCATGCTGGGCGATATGGTTGATGGTTTCAAGGAGTGTGGCAGCGGTGGACTGATGTTCACCATGCGCGACAAGCACAAGCCCGTGCGCATAGACTACATTTTCCATGACGAGTCGCTCAAGGGTATCACCTACTATAAAGGAGAACTGACCACCTCTGACCACTTCCCCGTCTTCATGAAGATAGCTCTATAAAAGAAGAGGGAACAAAAATAAAGTGGTGGTAAAAACAGATTTTTGCCACCACTTTATTTTTGTTAGCTTATTGCACAATCTTAAACCGTACACGGAACGAACGCTCATGCTCATCCCAGTTTGTGCCCAGCATTTCGAAACGACCTATCTGTCCAGTTGACCGAACATGCTTGCCAATGCACGGACAGACATCAAAGTCTCCGATACGCACCAAGCGGATGGTCTCTGAGGCATCGTCAGGCAGACGGTCCAGGTGAACACCTTCAGGAATGTCATCGCGCGTGACAAAGTCGAAGGTCACAGGCAGGTCTTCACCAATAAGGCGCAGCATCTCTCGCTCAATCTCCTTTTCTTCCTGCCGCGACGGTTTGTGGTCTAGGTAGAAACTCATCTTACTCTTCTTGCGCTCAATATGTGCATTATACGAGCGTTCACACCCGAACATGCGCACCATGACCTGATTCAGCAAGTGCTCAGCGGTGTGCGCAGGAGGAAACTCCTCCTTGTTATGCTCATTCAGAATGAAGTCGTCAGCCATAGTCTCGAATATATCAAACCAAAAACATCAAACGTCAAATGCCAAGTGTCAGACCTTCACCTTCCACACACGTCCGCTACGCGCCCTAATCTCCATGCGCACACTGCCGTCTTTTCGCAACGACATAGCTAACCGTTCCTTCGACAGCAGGTCAGTGGCAATAACCTTGCGCTCCGACATTTCCAGATAGTCGAAGGCATGGGCGGGAATGTTCACGTCAACCACTACGTCGCGATCTTCAAAGTTAGTTACCACCAGCAGCAGTTCGCCTTTGACATGACGCAGGAAAGCATACTGGCGCTCCAAGTGTCCGTTGACGTACATCAGGTCGAAGAATACACCATCAGTGACTGCCGCTTCCTTGCGTGCCAGCAGCATGGTCTTCTTGTGAATGTCAAAGAGTTGCTGCTCGTCGTCCGTCAGTTTTTTCTGTGATGCACGGCAAAGCGTGTCGATGCTCCAATAGTCGAAGATGGTGGTACGGCCGTCGTTACCGCTGAATCCCTCGTGGTCCATGCCCCGTTCGCCATACTCCTCGCCGGCGTACAGCATGAAGGGGTTCTGCTGCATGAGCACCAAGGCTATCATGGCGGGCACACCCTTCCTTCCGTCAGCAGCAAAGAAGTCACTGGCTATGCGCTGTTCATCGTGGTTCTCCAGAAAATAGAGCATGTGGTCGCGTATGTCGTCAGTCTGCTTCCAGGGAATGCTGATGGCACTGGCTGGCGCATGGTGGCAGATGACGTTGCGCATGGTGTCGTACATACCCACTTTGTCGTACAGCCAGTCGAATCCCGATGCCAGATAGCGGCGGTATTCGCCAGGGTTATACACTTCGCCGATGAAGACTATGTGCTTGTACTTCTTCTTCACCTCTCGGGTGGCGTATGCCCAGAACTCGGCAGGCACCATCTCCGCCATGTCGCAGCGGAAACCGTCAATGCCTTTCTTAGCCCAGAACATCAGGATGTCCGTCATCTTCTTCCACGTGTCGGGCATGGGGTCAAAGTATCCTATACGGCCGGCATAGTAGTCCACACCGTAGTTCAGCTTTACTGTTTCATACCAGTCGTTCTGCCCGGGAGCATTGTCGAAGTGGTCGTTACCCGTGGCCTTGGCAGGCTCCTCCAGATAGGGTTCCGTCTCGCCATGATACAGGTCGAAGTACGGGTCGAAGCGCTGGCCGGGACAGTAGTAGAAGTTGTTCTGCGGGTCGAAGCCCATCATTGAGTCGTCGTCCTCGCCGAGGTCTTTCACCCGACGGGGCTTGGCAATGCTCTTATACTGGCGTGCCACGTGGTTGGGCACAAAGTCGATGATGACCTTCAGCCCGGCCTGATGGGTGCGCTCCACTAACTGTTCGAACTCATGCATGCGCTGGGGCACGTCAACAGCCAGGTCGGGGTCTATGTCGTAATAGTCCGTAATGGCATAGGGCGAACCGGCCTTACCCTTCACCACGGCCGGATGCTGACGTGGAATGCCGTAAGCCGTATAGTCGGTCTGGGTGGCATGGCGGATAATGCCGGTATACCACACATGCGTGATGCCCATCTGGGCAATGTCCTTCAGTACCTGGGGCGTAAAGTCGGCCATTTTCCCCGAACCGTTGTCGCCCAGTGTTCCATCATGTTTACGCGTCGTGTTGCGATTGCCCCACAGACGCGTAAACACTTGATATATCAGTACCTTTTCCAACTTAAATGCCTTTTACGCTTACTTCGCGGTTAATCTTAGCTATCATACCCTGCAAAGCCTTGCCAGGACCACACTCTGTGAAGTCGTCAGCACCATCCGCAATCATGTTCTGCACACTCTGGGTCCAACGCACCGAGCTGGTCAGCTGGGCTATCAGGTTCTGCTTGATCTCAGCAGGGTCAGTGTGGGGCTTGCCGTCCACGTTCTGATAGACAGGGCACTTCGGAGCCTTTACCTCCGTCTTCTCGATGGCGGCCTGCAGCTCGTCCTTGGCAGGCTGCATCAGCGGCGAGTGGAAGGCACCTCCCACCTTCAGGGGCAGGGCACGCTTGGCACCGGCGGCCTTCAGCTGCTCGCAAGCCTCATTGATGGCGTCAACGTCGCCCGAGATGACCAACTGGCCGGGATTGTTATAGTTGGCACACACCACGACATGTCCCTCACGGTTGATGCCGCGGCACACCTCCTCCACCTTCTCGTCTGGCAGACCGATGATGGCGGCCATCGTCGAGGGCTGAGCCTCGCAAGCCTTCTGCATGGCCATGGCACGGGCGTACACCAGCTTCAGTCCGTCCTCGAAGGTCAGTGCACCGGCAGCCGTCAGTGCCGAGAACTCGCCTAACGAGTGGCCGGCCACCATCTGCGGCTGGAACTCGTCACCCATGCAGATGGCACTGATTACCGAATGCAGGAATACGGCCGGCTGTGTCACCTTGGTCTGTTTCAAGTCGTCGTCAGTACCTTCGAACATGATGTCCGTAATACGGTAACCCAAAATATCGTTAGCCTTTTCAAACAACTGCTTGGCAGTCTCATTACCATCGTACAGGTCCTTGCCCATACCCACAAACTGTGCTCCCTGTCCGGGAAAAACAAATGCTTTCATTTTTTTTCTGATTATTTTTTATAAACGGTGCAAAGTTAGACATTTTCGGCCAAAGAGCCAAATTTTATCATTACTTATTCTTATTTTGTCTGTACATTTTACTCATCACGCCCTGCTCGCGGCCTTTCACAGCAAGCTACTGAATAATCACTCCATTACCCCTATCGCCCTGACTGTACGTTTAAAAAGCCTCAGTTCCATGCTTATTAAAGCCTAACCGCAATGCAAACTCGGCGACTTTGGTCAGCAAACTCGGCGACTTTGGTCAGCAAACTCGGCGACTTTGGTCAGCAAACTCGGCGACTTTGGTCAGCAAATTCAGCGACTTTGGCCGGCATGTCGGTATCAATGGCACACCGGTTAAGTGCAAAACGGGAGCTAATCAGATGAACATCGGAGAATATTGGAGCTGTTCGAAATGATAAACCGGAGGCGAGATTCATTCTGACACGCCCACGAACATGGTGTTCTTGAAATGGTTTAGAGTTTCACACTCGATATGTCAACGAGCCCGTTGACAATGGCGTAGATGGTGAGTCCTGCTGCCGAGTGTATCTGCAGCTTGCGGGCAATATTGCGACGATGGGTGATGACAGTGTTTGTCGAAATGCACAAGTGGTCGGCAATCTCCTTGTTCTGCATGCCCTGCACGACAGCCACGACAACATCGCGCTCACGGTCGGAGAGAGCCTCGCCCACGTCCTGTCCACCCTTGAACACCATCGTCGAGATGTTTTTCGTGACGTCGGCCTGTTTCACCTGCTGTTCCAGTCGGCGGATGGCAGGGATGAAGATGCTGTCCTCCACCTCAGCATGCTGTCTGAGCCACTCTTCGTTGTTATAGATGTCGTAGAGCGTGGCTGTGAGCTTGTTATTCAATTGGTCGTCAGCAGGCAGGTATTTAATAATCATCAGCTTCACCTCGCGCAGCTTCTTGTCCGTCTGTTCGTGGTGTTTCGAGAAGGTTTCGATGTTATAGTCGTTCATGGGCTGACCGTCTAACAGTGAGTGTACGTACGGAAAAAGCGTTTTCTCCTCATACTTCATGTGGCGACGGATTTCGTGGGCATATTCATCGTAGAGTCGCATGATGAGATGGCCCAGCTGGTCGTCGGCATCCAGACTTTCCTCCAATTCGCGACGGATGAAGGGCAGCTGGAAGTCCAGATAATAACTGTGGCTGGCCTCAAGGTAGTGAAGCAGGGTGCGCACGCTGATCTGGTCGTCATCTTCTGCATGGCTGTATCCGTTGATGGTGAAGTTCACCACTGCCAGGAACGTATAGGTGTCCACTCCATTCAACTCGCAGGTCTCGCGAACGGTCTTGTCGCCAAAGCCCAGGTTGATGCCGAAGGCTCCTAATGCCTGCAGTACACTATAGTTGTCCTTGATAAGTGTAATCATCTTATCCGAGGGCTCATACATTTTCAGGTTCTTCATATACCTTATTAATATATTATCGCACTGCAAAAGTACATATTTCTTGCGTAAAATGCAAGGTCTGAAAGACAATTTCATCATTTTTAGGTATTGTATAATAACATAAAACACCCTACCTTTGCAGCCAAAAAGTTACATACTACCAAGAAAAGATGAAAAGAATCGTTTTCGCACTTATTTCGTCGTTGGCGCTTACGGCCGCTCAGGCACAGCCGGAGGTCACCGACAGCACAACACAACACGCAAAAAAAACGCGACTCACACTGGGCGGATATGGCGAGGTGGGATATTCGCGCAACTACTACAGCGACCACGTCAGCCGTTACTCCCAGCCTGAAGCACATAAGGACGACCCCTCGCACGGACGTTTTGACGTGCCCCATGTCACCTTCTACGTGGGCTACGACTTCGGCCACGGCTGGTCGCTGGGCTCGGAAATAGAGTTCGAGCATGGCGGCAACGGCATTGCCTACGAGAAGGAAGACGAGGAAGGCGGCGAGTGGGAACAAGAGACCGAGAAGGGTGGCGAGGTAGAACTCGAACAGTTCTGGATTCAGAAGTCGTTTACAAGCTGGGCCAACATCCGTGCGGGCCACATCGTGGTGCCCGTGGGTCTGAACAATGCCCACCACGAACCCTTAAACTACTTCACCGTCTATCGCCCAGAGGGCGAGAACACCATACTGCCCTCTACGTGGCACCAGACGGGTGTATCCTTCTGGGGACGCTATAAGGACTTCCGTTATGAAGCCCAATTACTGGCAGGTCTGAATGCTGACCACTTCACTAATACGGGTTGGATACACAAGGGCCACAAGTCTCCTTTGGAGTTCGACGTTGCCAACAAGTATGGCGTTGCCCTGCGCGTGGATAACTACACCGTACCCGGACTGCGCATAGGTCTGAGCGGATACTACGGCCACTCCATCGGAAACACCTATCCCAACGATGCCAACGGTGCTGGAGCCACCTATAAAGGAAAAGTGGTCATCGGTGCACTCGACTTCACGTATAAAGGCTACAACTGGATTGTCCGCGGACAAGCAGACTATGGCTATTTGGGCGATGCCGAGCAACTGAAATACATGTACAACCGTCTGAACTCCAAGTCGCCCTACAAACACTCGGCCTTTGTCAGCAGTCACGCCTATGCCATAGGCATCGAAGCAGGCTACAACGTGTTCTCACAAATAGACTGTCTGCGCCAGAAGAACCAGAAGCTGTACCTCTTCGGACGCTATGAGGCCTACAATCCCTACGCCAGCAAGACCAAGGGCACCAGCTACGACTTTACCGCCGTCAAGCGCATGTCCCTGGGTGTGAACTATCACCCCATCAAGGAGGTGGTCATCAAGGCTGAGTACTCGAAGCGCTTCCTGAAGGAAATGTACAACAACGAGCCATCACTGAACATCGGAGTGGCCTACGAGGGATTCTTCCATCTGTAAGGCGACGAAGCAACGTGACCACAATAAAGTTAAGATAAAGAACGATAACCACATAGGAATCAGATTATTATAACCAATTTAAAATCATCAACAACATGAAAAAGATTTATTCCCTGACCATGCTCCTCATGATGGGACTGGCTTTCACTGCCTGCGGTAGTGATGATGACGACGACAACAACACAAACACTGAAACCACAGACTTCAACATTGTCAACACAACACCGCTTGTCGACCAGGACAGCTATCCCTCCAACACCACCGAAGCAAGCTACAGCAACAAGCAGTTCGGACAGCAGGCCATCAATGACTGCGTAGACTTGGTGTCAGAGCTGGAGGCCGCCAACTCCGTTATAGCACAGTCAAGACTGACGGAACAGCAGGAGGCTTACCTGCGCAAGGTGCTCGAGAATCTGGTGAGCAACGTCATCGTTCCCACCTATACCGACCTGGCTGACGACGTGGAAGACTTGGAGGAAACGCTGAACGGACTGACCGTCAACACCATCACCCAGGCACAGATCAACGAGGCTTGCGAAGACTTCAAAGATGCCCGCGAGAACTGGGAGCGCTCTGAGGCTTTCCTCATGGGTGCAGCCTCCGACTTCGATGTCGACCCCACCATCGACTCATGGCCGCTGAACCGTTCGCTATTGCTGACTTACTTCCAGAGTGGTATGAACGACGAGATGCTGGAGGACGCCACCATTCTGGGTTTCCACGCCTTGGAGTTCATTCTGTTCCGCAATGGTCAGCCCCGTAAGGTGGCCGAGCTGCAGGGTAACGACACCTACACCAACTTCGAGAAGATTACCGGTGCACAGGAACTGGCCTACGCCCAGACTATCTGCAAGCTGCTGAAGGAGCGTTGCTTCCAGCTGCAGGTTGCTTGGGAGGGCGCTACCGACAAGAACGCCAGCCGCGTGGCTGTGGTCAAAGCTGCCGGACTGGACTACCTGACAGATGGCGGTCTGTCGTATGGCGACAACCTCACACTGGCAGGCATCAGTGGCAGCAAGAGTAGCTTCCCCACGCTGAAGGCCGCCATCGCCCAGGTGCTCTCTGACGATGAGGGTTCGTGTGTGGGCATTGCCAACGAGGTGGGTACGGCCAAGATTGCCAACCCCTTTGCTGCAGCCGACATCGCCTACGTGGAGTCACCCTACAGCTACAACTCCATCACCGACTTCCGCGACAACATCCGCTCCATCCGCAACGTGTGGCTGGGCTCTACCAACAAGACGGCCAACCAGTATTCGTTCCACACCTTCTTCGCCAGTGTCAACAAGGAAAGCGTGAACAAGTCTTTGGAACAGACTTACGTTTCGGCCATCGAGAGCATCAGTCAGATGCCGGCACCCTTCGTGAAATACTGTAGCATCGTGTGGGGCAAGAACTTTGACGACCCGGACAACTGGGACTCTATCTCTGAGTAAATCAATACAGCGATACCATCATACTGTGATGGTATCGCTGTACTGTCATTCTATTAATCTCACTAAAATAATCTGCTTATGATGAAAGTAAAGAATCTATCACTCATCGCCCTGCTGGCAATGCCCCTTGCATTCACAGCATGTTCGGACAGCGACGACAGTGGCGAGGGACTGGGGGATCTAACCCCCGACGAGGAGGGCTTTGGTAAGGCCAACGACGTATTTACTGCCGAGGAGTGGTATCCAGGCGGCGAACTAGGCACTACCGATAAAGCCAGTTACTCGGCCATCGCTCCCGCTGCAGCAGCCATGGAGGAGGACTTCAACACGGGTGAGGACTTCTTCGAACACCTGTACACCTTCGACGTAGCTCCCCGTAAGGGCCTAGGTCCGGCATGGGTGCGCAACGGCTGTATTGCCTGCCACCCCAGCTATGGTCACGGCAAGCGCCAGACAGAGTATCGTGCCAACCAGATTGGCAATGGCTATCTGCTGGTAGTCTACCATCCCGAGGAGGCATTCACCGAGGACGGCGTACGCTACACTACCAACAACTCACCCTATATCAGCGAGGTGACGGGTATGCCGCAGACACAGGCCATGAGTCCATTCAAGGCTCCTATCGACGAGACACAGATCAACCTGCAGTGGAAGACGGTCACGAAGATGCCCAGCGGACTGCCCATGACCTTTCCCGACAACGAGAAGTACGAACTTATCTATCCTGAGATTACCATCCCTGCCACAGCCTTCAACACCAACCCCGTACCAACTAATTACGAGGTGCGACTGGAGTCTACCATCGGTGTCTATGGTACAGGTCTCATTGATGCCATTAGCGATGACGACATGCGCGAACAATATCGTCGTGAGGCTCCCTATGTCGACTTGAACCCCGCCATGTGGGACAAGGAAGCCAACGACTTCGCTGCCTCTGCCTACTACAAGGCCGGCTACAACGACACGGGTTCGAAGTACGGTTCGCATGGCCCCGTGAAGAAGTTCACATACGCCATGACACGTGGCTCGCTGCAGGATGGTGCCGGTGCCAACGCCATCTGGAACATCACCAACGTCACACGCTCCGACCGTCACTGGCTCTACACCACCACGGCATGGGCCAAGGCACAAAGCGAGGACGCTGAGGTCATCAGCTATATCAAGCAGTATGGCGAGTCGCCACTGAGCATCCTGCATCCCTATTATGCCGACGGCACCGACGAGGGCATACGCCAGCGCGTCTACGAGGTGCTTAACACACCCAGCATAGCCTTTGCCAGCACGTTCGAAAAGTACCTACTGAACGACGAGTACTACAAGGGCGAGGAAGAGATGTCGGACAAGCAGTACTACCAGTTCATGGTGTGGCACCGTGGTCTGGCCGTGCCTGCTGCCCGTAACCTGAACGATGCTGACGTCAAGCGCGGCAAGACGCTGTTCACGGAAATGGGCTGTGCCCAGTGTCACCGCCCCTCATGGACCACGGGCGACGACGACATGTGGGTGGATGCCAGCATCAAGGCATACGCCGCAAGCATTGGCAAGGATGCCTCGCAGATGCTGCCCCGCTATGCCCACCAGGTCATCTGGCCCTATACCGACATGGTGCAGCACCGACTGTTCATGGAGAACGACATCCGCACGGGCTGGTGCCGAACGACTCCGCTGTGGGGACGTGGCCTGAGCCGCCAGCTGACGGGAACTGACGACCGTCTGCACGACTGTCGGGCACGTACCGTCATCGAGGCCATCATGTGGCACGGCTACTCCAAGCAGTCGCAAGCCTACCGGGCTACGGAGAAGTTCTATAATCTGCCCAAGGCCGATCGCGACGCCGTGGTGAAATTCATTGAATCTATATAATTTTGACGGAAGATTTGCCGGTATGGCAAATCTTTCGTATCTTTGCACACTGATGAAGAAAACTGTCATAGCACTTTATATCGTGGTGGTTGCCGTCATGGCAATCGCCACGATTGTTGAAAAATACCAAGGCACCGGCTACGTCTCTGACCACATCTACGGAGCATGGTGGTTCTCTGCCCTCTGGGCACTGCTCACTGCTGTGGCAGTGGTCTATTTCGTTAAGCAGCGCGTACGCAAAGTCTTCGTGGTGGTTCTCCACCTGTCGTTTGTCGTCATCCTGGCGGGGGCACTGCTCACCCACCTCACGGCACGTCGTGGTATCATCCACCTGCGTACAGGCGTTCCCGTCAACGAGTATATTGACGAGGATATGCACATGCAGCCCCTACCCTTCACCGTCACCCTCAGGAACTTTGAAGTAAAGTATCATGAGGGCACGAAGGCAGCAGCCGACTATGTGTCGCACATCGAAATCAGAGAGGAAGGAACAAGGGAACAGGAACGAGGAAAGAGGGAACAGGAACGAGGAAAGAGGGAACAGGAACGAGGGAGCAGAAACGGTGAAACCTTCGTGGTGTCAATGAACAACATCGCGTCATACAACGGCTATCGCCTTTACCAGAGCAGCTTCGACGAAGACATGCAGGGCAGCCTGTTAGCCATGAACAGCGACCCGTGGGGCATTCCCCTCACATACACAGGCTACGCACTGCTGTTCGTTTCACTTGTATGGATGCTCATCGACCTCCACGGACAGTTCCGCCAACTGCTGCGCCGTGCAGCAACCCTTTGCGCCATTAGTTTTTTAGGCTTGGGCTATGCTACAGCTTCAACCCCCTCCGGCATTACTGCCACAGCTCCCCCCCGAGCCCTGCCTCAAGAGACGGCAGAACGCTTTGGCTATCTGTACATCGTCTACAACGACCGCGTGTGCCCCATAGAGACCTACGCCCTCGACTTCACCAAGAAACTCTACGGTAAGCGCAGCTATGATGGCTACACGGCCTGTCAGGTGCTAACAGGATTCATCTTCTTCTACGACGACTGGTGCAAAGAACCCGTCATCAAGGTGAAGGGCAACGACATGAAGCAGCGTCTGGGACTGCCCGACTACGCGTCGTTCAACAGTCTGTTCCGCCAGGACGGCTATGTGTTAGGACCACATTTGGGCGACAAGGACGTACGCAAGGTGGACGAAAAGGTGTCCATCATCATGGAACTGCATCAGGGGCGCTCACTCAAAATTTTCCCATACGCTCCTACGAGCTTCGCTCGCTTTGACCTTCAGGTCAAAGAACGCTCCTACGAGCTTCGCTCGCTTAGACCTTCAGGTCAAAGAACTCTCAACTCTCAACTCTCAACTCTCACCTGGTACTCCCCTACCGACAATCTGCCAGACAGTATGGACCAGGAGCACAAAAAGTACATGCGCGATGTCTTCACCCGTCTGAACGGCGAGGTGCAGGCAGGCCGTTATGAGCGTGCCAACCAGTATCTTGACAAGATGCTAAAATATCAGCAGACATTCGGTCAGCGCTCCATCCCCTCGCCTACCCGCACCAAGGCAGAGCATATTTACAATAAAGTCCCCTTTGCCACCATCCTCTTCATGGTGTGCCTTACATTAGGCATCCTGTCATTCCTCCTCTTCGTCTTCAGGCCAGCTTCAGGACTGCGAAAACTTCTTTTCCTCCTGCTCACAGCCTGCTGGCTGGCACTAACCATGGGCCTGGCACTGCGCTGGACCATCACTGGCACCATACCCATGAGCAATGGCTACGAAACCATGCTCTTCCTCTCCTGGGCTGTCATGCTGCTGGCACTCATCGTCAGCCGTCGCTTTCCCATCATGCTCACATTCGGATTCCTGCTGTCGGGCTTCTTCCTGCTGGTAAGCCATATCTCGCAGATGGATCCCCAGATGTCACACCTCATGCCTGTGCTCAACTCGCCTCTGCTCACGCTGCATGTCAGCATCATCATGATGGCCTACGCCCTGCTGTCACTGACATTCATCAGCTCGCTTACCGCCCTGCTGCTCCGTCGTCAGCGCGACCAGCTCACGCTACTTTCACAACTGATGCTCTACCCTGCTCTCACCTGCTTAGGCTTCGGCATCTTTATCGGAGCCATTTGGGCCAACATATCGTGGGGAACCTACTGGTCGTGGGACCCTAAGGAAACATGGGCACTCATCAGCTTTATGGTCTATGCTGCCCCTGCCCACCGATTACTGCGTCCGTCAGTAACACCCGCAGTGCCGTCAGCGTCGCCTGTAGAGCCGTCCCGGCAGTCGTCACATTCGTCGCCGGTTTCGTCAACCATCCGCTTCCACGTCTACATGGTCTTGGCCTTCCTCACCCTGCTTATGACCTATTTTGGGGTCAACTACTTCTTAGGAGGCATGCACAGCTACGCATAAACATCATAAAGAAAGCACCCGCTGACAGATTATGTTGCTGTCAGCGGGTGCTTCTCCTTTCCTACTTCTTTATAACAGTTCTACTGAATGGCGTACTTTCGGCCATACATTAAAATCTACATTCTCTTGTGCATTTACGTTTGCCACTGCCATGAGCAGTGCGATGACGGTGGTGATGATTCTCATTTATGATATCTTTGTTTCTTGAATATCAGTTTCATTGTCTCGGGGTCGAGGGGCTGCATGGTGGGCAGATTCAGGTTCTTCACCATGTGCAGCGTACCCTGCTTGTATTTCTGGAAGTGGTCTGTCTTGATGTGGCTCTGATAGGCTTCTTCGGAGGCATAGATTTCGAGGATGCGAATCTGCGTGGAGTCCTCAGCACTCTGCATCGGAAAGAGGCAAATGACTCCCGGCTCGCACTCCACACTCAGACGGTCCACCTCGTTGGCAAACTTCAGGTATTCCTGCAGATGCTCAGGATAAACCTCGATTTCGGCTAATCGTACTATCATGGTCTTGTAACTGTTTACTGACGTCGCCTTTTCTTGTGCCACAGTCGTAACGGACAGCACAAGGGCGAACAACATGGGAAATAGTTTCTGTTTCATTGGCGTCTTTATTTGTCTATAATTCTCATTGTCTTGTCTGAAATAATCGGTGGGCATTCTTATAGAGAATCATCTCGCGGAAGGGTGCAAGGTCTGCCTCCGCCGTGAGGTACTGCTTCATGCGCCCGAGGCTCTGCGTGAGCACCTGAGGAGCCACGTAGGGATAGTCGGAGCCGTAGAGCAGATGGTCGGGCCTCGTTATGGTGAGCATCATGCGGATAACCTCTGGTGAGTGTGCTCCGGCCAGGTCGTAATAGAGGACAGCCAGATTGGCCTCATAATTTATCTCGCCAACCATCTTGTTGGCCTGCATCACAGGAGTCAGCGACTTCATGCGCGGGATGGCCAAAGGCAGGTAGGCTCCACAATGAGGGACAACCACCTTTATGTCATGATAGCGTGCCAATACATTACGACTAATCATATTAGCCACGGCACGTGTGGTCTCGGAGAGATATTCCTGCATGGCGAGCGGTGTCTGCTCCATCACCTGACGATTGACAGGCTCCGGACGGTGAGGGTGTAGAATAATAACTGCCTTCCGCTCGTTGAGTACAGAAAACAGTGTGTCGAGCTCAAGTGCACCAAGATACTGACCGTTTACGTTGGTAGCCAGCTTGATGCCGTCGGCCTTCAGGGTGTCCAGCGCATAGATGGCCTCACGGATGGCAGCATCCACATTAGGCAATGGCAGGGCGGCACAGAACAGGAAACGGCCGGGATGCTCCCTCTTGAGCCGCGCAGCAGCCTCGTTGCATTTCCTGATAACAGAGTAATTACTCCCCTCCATACAGGGGAGGGGGCGGGGGTGGGGCTGTGGCTGCGGAGCCGCCAACGTCAGCACCGACGTCTGGACGCCCGCTTCGTCCATCCACTGCAGATGTGCCTCGGCGTCATACTTCGGCAGAGGAAAGCCCTCTTCCATCAATCGTCCCTCACTTTCGAGAGCCGACAAAAACTCAGGAGTGATGATGTGACTATGCACATCTATCACACCCTGAGCCATTCCTTTAGTTGCAACCATCATGGACAGTAACAACAGCGGTAGCATTGCGTGCCACACTTTGCCCTTTAGGTCAAAGAAATTCTTCACTTTTCACTCTTCACTTTTCACTTTCAACTACTCCATCGAATGCTCCCAACCGCCACGGGTATCAATGCCAGTAGCATCTGCCAGGTCTTCCAGACGTGCCACTTCCTCAGCAGTCAACACAATCTTGGCTGCCTCAGCAGCCTCGATGACATGACGCTCCTTCGTGGCTCCGATGATGGGCATCGTGCCCTTGGCAATGGCCCAGGCGATGCCAACTTGTGAACAACTGGCATTATACTTCTCTCCTATCGCCTTCATCTCGTTTGTCAATGCCTCCAACTGTGGCAGCACGGGATTGTACTTCTTACCACGGTCGCTCTCTTCGGGCAGTGGGTTCTCCTTATTATATTTGCCGGAGAGTGCGCCCTGCTCCAACACCATGTAAGCCCAGAACTCGATGCCGTTCTCCTTGCAGTAGTCGAGCACGCCACCCTTCTCTGACGAGCGGTAAAGCAGCGAGAAGTGGTTCTGCACGGCAGATACTTTGAAGCCAGCCTCGCCCAAAATTTCGTTAGCACGCTTGATCTCTTTGATATTATGGTTTGATACACCTACGCGCTTTACCTTGCCACTTTTCAGCAGGGGAATCAGTCCCGGTGTCCAGCGCTCCACGTCCATCGGGTTGTGAATCCAATAGATATCGATGTAGTCGCAACCCATACGCTCGATGGAGGCATCAGCCATCTTCTCCACCGAGTTGTCATAGAACTCAGCTATCTGCGGCGTGAACTTCGTGGAAATCTCCACCTGCTCACGCTTGTAGTTCTTGGCCAAAGAGCCTAAGATTTTCTCTGACTCGCCCATGCCGTAGGCCGTAGCCGTGTCCCACAGGCTCAGCCCTGCCTTCATAGCCGCATCGAATACGGGCTTCAGGTTCTCCACGTCGGTCTTGCTGCCGAATACCTTGTCTCCTCCAAATGCTCCTGCGCCCCATGCCCAGGTGCCTAATGCAATCTTTGCCATAATTCTCAGTTGTTTTGATTTGATGGTGCAAAGGTACGACAAAAATGCAAAAGGTCGATTAACCGTTTTACAGATTAACCGACCAGATTTACGGATTCATCCTCATTTCTCAACACGTTCCAACCTTTTTAGGAATAATGCGGAGAAACAGATGGCGGAGTCTGACTATTTTTTCATCACCATCTTCTGGCCATTCTGGATGTAGATGCCGTCAGCCGTGACATTCTCTACCCGATGGCCGCTGAGATTATAGGTGGAACCGTCGGCAGAGCGAGTCATGCTTAAAGACCTAACCCCCACACTGGAATTGTCCTTTGTGAACGTATAGCTCTGCCCGTCGTAGGTCTTGACCTTCAGTGTTGTTGGCGTGAGTTCCTCTATTATGAAATGCATGGCGTAACTGTCGTCAACCCAGATGTGAAGTTTATTGTTATTTGAAATGTAATAATCCGGTACTCTTTCTGTTACCGTCTTTTCTCCACCATTATTGTCAATTGTTGTTACCGTCATTATTCCACAAGTATATTTTTTGGTAGTGCGAGTATATTCTCCAGGACCCAAACTGATACTTTCGATGTTAATGATACCCAACGGAGCATAAGCCAAGCCCACTGTGTTCCATGTACCGATGAGGTCAGCCTCGTCAAACGTCTGTGCATTTGCACTCACTGCCGACAGGAGCAGCAAAAGGAATAAATACTTTTTCATAATCTTTGAATTTCAATTTGTTACTGTACTTGTTGTTGATTAGTCCATAGTGCCGGTGAAGACAGAAAAAGACACGTGGACTGTTTAACTTCGTCTACGTTTACTGAGGTATTGGGGATAACCATTGCTACTTTAACGAGTAAAAGCCCACGTCGAACGACGTGAGCATTAACCTTTACTCTTGTAGCTTTACTTTTAATTCCCCAATTATCAGTAAACAAGAACAAAAAGCTAACGCTTCTTATCTATGATGTCTTTTGTTCTTTTATTGCTTCATAGGCAATCTGTTTAAATTAGTTACTACTATTGTTAAACTCTTCCAGATACTTCACAATCTTCTCACGTATGGGCTGAAGGTCAACGGCGATAGCCTCCCAGACCAAGTCTTCCTCCACGTTATGATAGCCATGAATCAGGAAATTTCGCATATTCGTTATCTGTCTCCACTTCAAGTCGCTATGAGCCTCGCGAAACTCGAAGGTCAGCATGTTGGCAGCCTCGCCGATAATCATGATGTTGTAGATGACGGCATGATACGACCTCCTATCAGCAAGAAACTCTTTCATGCCACGACCTCCGACATACTCGAATATCGTGTCAATAGCCTGTAGGATGTCTTTCAGACGCTTTGGGTCGTTACGCTGCTCTCTCATAAATCAGGATTTTATCACGGTCAGCACTCTCACGGGCAAAGGGCATCAAGCCGCCAACGGTAATCACATCGACCTCACGCCCCAACAATTCCTTCAAGTCCTCGTATATTTCGCTAAGGGTGAAAAGGCTGAAGTGCTGCTGCTTGTCTGGTAATATCAGGATGTCAACGTCTGAGTCATCACGCTGCTCGCCCCGCGAGTAGGAGCCAAAGAGCCAGGCTTTCAAAACAGGTTGTGTTTTGAAATATTCGGCTATCTGCTGCGTCATCGTCTGCGTACTCATTGTTTTCTTTACAAGCATTCTGCATGCAAATATACAATTTTTTTGAGAGAAACAAAGATAATAGGATGGAATGTTATATTTTTTTAGTAATTTTGCCCTCGTTATGGAGAAAATTCTTCGCGTTCACAATGTCAACGACTATGCCCGCTACATAGGGGCTCCCGTGCTGCATCCGCTCGTGTCGGTGATTCATTACGACGAACTGGAGCACTGCCGCCACTCGCTCAACAGCTACGATGTCTACGCCCTGTTCATTGGCGACGAGGAACTGGAGGATTTGTCGTACGGACAGCTGCAGTACGACCTGCACCGCCATGCGCTGATGTGTGTGGCTCCCGGTCAGATAGGCGGCAAGGCCGACACGGGCGAGGAAATACATACCAAGGGCTGGGCGCTGCTCTTCGACACCGAACTGCTGCGAGGCAGTGAGTCAGGTCGTCGTATAGCTGACTATACCTATTTCACCTACAGCGTCAGCGAGGCCCTGCTGATGACCGATGAGCAACGGCTAAGCATCGTCAGCCTGTTAGAACAGATGCGAGAGGAACTGTACCGCGAGGAGGATACTCACACCCCGCACATCGTGGCGTCGTATATCAGCATTATCCTGGAACTCGTTGCCCGCTACTATGCCCAGCAACTCTCCATATCGGCAAAATCATCGAACTCCGACCTGCTGTCCCGCTTCGAGCATCTGCTCCGTCAGTACTACGCCCAGAACCTGCAGCGTCGACTGGGACTGCCCACCGTGAAATACTGTGCCCAACAGCTCTTTCTCTCGCCCAACTATTTCGGCGACCTCATCCGTATGCTGACGGGCGACACAGCCACCTCCCACATCCGCCGTTTCCTGATGCAGCGTGCCCAGCAGTTGCTCATTAGCGGAGCCACCATCACGGAGACCTCAGAGCAACTCGGCTTCGACTATCCCCAGCACTTCACCCGCCAGTTCAAGAAATATTACGGTAAAACCCCATCAGAGTTCGTCAGGAAATAAGGAAGGCTCTACTTATCTCCGTAAAACACGTTAAAATCGGGAGGTTATGAGGTTTTTTCAAAAAAAAAATGTATCTTTGCACAAATAACGAAACAAAGCACAATGATCAGCAAAAACCAGATAAAACTGATACGCTCGTTGGAACTGAAGAAGAACCGCAAGCGCGAAAAACTGTTCGTAGCCGAAGGACCGAAAGTGGTGGGCGACCTCCTTAGAGCCGGCTACCGTCCACACGCCGTCTTTGCCGTTGACGGATGGACCGGCACCATACTTCACGACACGGACATCAGCGAGGCGCTGCAGCAACAGGCTATCGAAGTACAGGTCATTGCTCCCGACGAGCTCCGACGCATCAGTTTCCTTCAGCACCCGCAAGAAGTGCTGGCTCTGTTCGAGATTCCTGAACGGGAGGCTGACGCCCGCTATCAAGATGGACTGGCACTGGCATTGGATGGAGTGCAAGACCCTGGCAATATGGGCACCATCATCCGCATTGCCGACTGGTTTGGCATCACCGCCATCTATTGCTCGCCGGACACGGCCGATGTCTATAACCCCAAAGTAGTGCAGGCTACCATGGGTAGTTTAGCTCATATACCTATTATATATTGTGAACTGACCGAACTGCTGAAGCTTGCCTCCTGCCCAGTCTATGGCACTCTGCTTGACGGGAAGAACATCTATGAACAGGAGCTATCGGCTGACGGCATCATCGTGATGGGCAACGAAGGCAACGGCATCTCTCAGGCAGTCAGACAAATGGTCAGCCACCGATTGCTCATTCCCAACTATCATGTAGGCAGTGAGACGGCAGAGAGCTTGAACGTTGCCATAGCCACAGCCATCACCTGTGCTGAGTTCAGACGCAGGACAGGGACGGTTAGTTTTCCTTGAAGGCCACCACTCCAACAGCCTCATTATCAAGATAGAACGTCGTACTGCAGGTATCGCCTTCCTGCAGATACTTGGCGCGAATGTGCAACAGTGTCCTACTACTGTACTCTTGATACTTCACCCCCTTCGGACCGCGCTGACGAAGGGCTGTAATCAGGGAGTCGCTCAGTGCGTGGGTAGAGTCGACCGACGAGAAATCCAGATAACTGACATCGCGATTCAACTGTTCGGCCACGAAGTCCTTCACTACAGATTTAGCCTGCTGTTGCTGTCCGCACGAAGCAAACAGCAACAGGGCTATACCTATTATAATATAAGTGAGATGCTTCATGACTGATGCGGCAGAGACTTGAGAGTCAACAGCAGGTGGTCCCACACCATCTGTACGGTAGGTATCAGCAGGCGCTCGTCAGGTGTATGAACATCGCGCAGAGTAGGACCAAAGCTCACCATATCCAGATTAGGATAACGCTCGGCAAAGAGGCCACACTCAAGACCGGCATGAATGCCACGAACCACAGGATCCTTCTGGAACAACTTGTGATAGGTGTACTTGACAATTCTCTGCAGTTCGCTGTTGGTACGCATGTTCCATGCGGGATAACCTTCGGAATGTTCCACCTTAAAGCCTGCCAACTTGAACACGGCAGCAACGGTGTTGCACATGTTGTCGAGGTTGGACATCACGTTCGAACGCTGAGAAGTCATAATCTGAATGTCTGTTGCGTTGGTCTCTACACGAGCCAGATTGCTGGAGGTCTCTGTCATGCCACCCAAGGCCTCATCCTGACAGACAGAGTAAACACCATTGTCGACAGCCTGCAAGGCATAGACAAAGCGATGGGCCACGGCATCGTCAAGGATGGGCTCCGGTTCATAGCTGCGCATACGCCAAACCATATTGGTGTCGGTGACGTGGAACTCCTCGTCCACCTGCGATGAGAAGACATTCCAATCGGCACGGATATTCTCCTTGATATCGTTGGGAACAGCCAGTACAAAGTATCCACCACGAGGAATGGCATTGTGAAGACTTCCTCCGTGCAGACGAACCAGATGCACATTCTCATAGCGTTCCATCTCTTGATAGACAAAACGGGCTATAATCTTCAGGCCATTGGCACGCTTCTTGTTAATGTCATCGCCAGAGTGACCACCCACCAGTCCCTTGACAGAACCCTTGATGAAGAAGTAGCCCTCAGGAGCAGGCTGACGCAGTATGTCGAGAGTGGCTGTAGTGGTGCGCCCGCCGGCACAACTGACAAAGATTTCACCTTCATCCTCGGAGTCAAGGTTTATCAGATAGTCGCCAGTCATAAAGTCATCCTTCATGCCAAAGGCACCTGTCAGTCCCGTTTCTTCATCACGCGTGAAGACACACTCTATAGGGCCATGCTCAATGTCATTGCTCTCAAGAATGGCCAGTTCCATGGCACAACCAATACCATCGTCAGCACCCAGCGTGGTTCCCTTGGCGCGCATCCACTCACCATCCACATAAGCCTCGATGGGATCGTTATCAAAGTCTATCACACGGTCGGGAAGGCAGTCACACACCATGTCCATGTGGCTCTGCAGGACAACCGTCTTGCAATCCTCGTAGCCAGGCGTAGCTTCCTTGCGTATGAGGACGTTGCCCACCTCGTCAACCTTGGTGTCAAGACCGTGACTTTCGCCAAACGCTTTCAAGTACTCAATCATCTTCTCTTCGCGCTTGGAAGGACGCGGAATCTTGTTAATCTTCGCAAACTGCTCGAAGACAACAGCAGGTTTTAACTCACTTTTACTCATTATTAATGTATTTTTTAGGTTTAATCTTTAATGTTTTAATCTTTTATTTGTAACTTTGCAGGCGCAAAATTAAGCATTTATGATGAAAATACTGCTATTGACAGCGTTAATAATTGCTATCGGCATGGCTTTTTTGCTGGTAAAAGTGCTTTCGCGGAGGGATGGAACCTTCTCGTCTCAGCATATACACGACTCACAGCCCATGCGCGACAGAGGCATCCACTGCGTGATGGACCAGGATTGCGAGATGCGTAGCAAAAGCCGTTTTGCTGTCAATGAGAGAACATCATCGTGACACGCCGAGACATCACAGCATCAAGCCACCGAAACATGAAGATGTCAAACAATTCCAAATGCCGAAAAACCGGAAGAATTAAATAAATCAATATTGAAACAAAAAGAAATGAAAAAGTACATGATGATGGCTGCAGTAGCCGTAATGGCACTGGCCTCTTGCAACAATGCAAGCCCCAAGATGGACGAACAGCCTGTTGCTGACAATGCGGCAACGGGCAATCTGAGAATCGCCTACGTAGAGGTGGACTCGCTGATGACCCAGTATGAGTTCTGCAAAGAGAAGTCACTCGACCTGCAGAAGAAGAGCAACAACGCACGAAACACGCTGAACCAAAAGGGTCAGCAACTGCAAAGTGCCGCCACAAACTTCCAGCAGAAGCTGAACAACAACGGTTTTACCAGTCGTGAACAGGCTGAAAGCCAGCAAGCCGCCATCCAGCGCCAGCAGCAGAGTCTGCAGGAACTTCAGGCCCGTCTGGAGGGTGAACTTGCCAATGAGACCGCAAAGTTCAACGATGCACTGCGCGACTCCTTGATGCATTTCCTCAATGCCTACAACAAGGACAAGAAGTACGACCTCATCCTGACCAAGCAGGGTGATAACATCCTGTATGCTGCCAAACGCTTCGACATCACCAACGACGTCATCAACGGCCTGAACAAGCGATACAAGAAAGCTCCCGCCGCTAAAAAGACAGAAGAGAAGAAAGAAGGCTCCAAGAAGTAATCTGCCTTTTCGGTTAAGAAGTATAATCGTTTAAAGTAGTGGATGTGGACATCGGGAAGATACTCAATAAACTCGGCATCACCGCACTGAACGAAATGCAGCAACACGCCGCCGAAGCCATCACAGGCTCCGACGGTGATGTTGTTTTACTGTCACCCACGGGAACAGGCAAGACGCTGGCATACCTGCTGCCGCTCATCCAGCTCATCGATGCCACGTCAGACAACGTGCAGGCACTGGTGATTACACCCGGGCGTGAGCTCGCACTGCAGTCAGACACCGTACTCAAGAGCATGGGCAGCGGACTGCGGTCATCAGCCTGCTATGGCGGCCGGCCTGCCATGGACGAACACAGGGTGCTGAAGGATTTGCGCCCGCAAATCGTCTTCGGCACCCCAGGACGGCTGAACGACCATTTAGACAAGGACAACATACAGCGCTATGCCATCCGCTATCTGGTTATTGACGAGTTTGACAAGTGTCTGGAGATGGGATTCCACAACGAGATGCAGAAGCTGCTGAAGAGCTTGCCGGGCTTGGAGCGCCGCATTCTGCTGTCAGCCACCAACGCCGAACAGATTCCCCTGTTTGTCAACATGTCGAAAAAAGGCACGCTGATAGACTTCCTGCCGGACGACGAACAGGCTCCGGAGCGCATCACCCTCTACGAAGTACACAGTCCACAAAAAGACAAGCTGGACACGCTGCGGCAGTTATTGCTCAGTGTGGGCGACGAGAGCAGCATTGTGTTCCTCAACTACCGTGATAGTGTTGAGCGTGTCAACACGTATCTGCGCCAGCAAGGATTCACCACCAGCCACTTCCATGGCGGCATGGAACAACGCCAGCGCGAGGACATGCTCTACAAGTTCTCCAACGGTTCGGCTAACGTACTGGTGGCTACCGACCTCGCTTCACGCGGACTCGACATCCCCGACATTCAGAACATCATCCACTATCATCTGCCGGAAAGCCAGGAGGGTTACATCCACCGCGTGGGACGTACCGCACGATGGGATGCCACTGGGCGCACCTTTTTCATACTGAACAGCGAGGAGCATATTCCTGACTACGTGGAGGGCGATGTCGTCCCCTACACGGAGCCACTCACTCAGCCTGCCCCACAGCAGGAAAGTCCGTCTCAGTCAGCGTCGCCTTCAGCACAGCGTCCCCCCCTACCTCGCATGGCAACCCTTTACATCGGCAAAGGAAAAAAAGACAAGGTGTCGAAGGGCGACATTGTTGGCTTCCTCTGTAAGAAAGCTGGTCTTCTGCCTGACGAGATAGGACGTATCGATGTCAAGGACCGTTATGCCTATGCTGCCGTACGCCGTGAGAAGCTGCAGCAGGTGCTGCAACTCACTAAAGGCGAGAAAATCAAAGGCATCAAGACCATCATTGAGCCTGTCAGGTAAACGCAAGGGCTCCGCCTTTTTCTGGTAAGTACATGTGTTAAGCCAATAGTTATCAATAAGATGAAGAAGAAACACTACACAATGTCGAAATGGTGCATCACCGTATGGGCTTCGATACTCTGCCTGCTGACCGCAACCAACCTGCACGCTCAGGAACTACAAGTGAAAATCAACATCAACAGCCAACAGATAGAGGGTTCTGACAAGAGTGTCTTCGACAATCTTCAGCAGACCTTGGAGCAGTGGATGAACGACCGCCAGTGGACGGAGTTGCAGTTTCAGAAGAACGAACGCATCGTCTGTAACTTCAACATCACTGTCAGCAAGTACGACAAGGACAACAACCGCTTCACCTGTACAGCCATGATACAGGCCAACCGTCCGGTTTATAACTCCGCTTACACCTCTACCTTATATAATAATAAGGATGCCGACTTCAACTTCGACTACGTGCAGTTTGACCAGCTGAACTACAACGACGAGGTAATTGACAACCAGCTGACGGCGCTGATGGCCTACTATGCCTATCTGATCATCGGACTGGACCTGGACTCCTTCTCACCCATGGGAGGCACCGACGTGCTACAGCGCTGCATGCAACTGACCAACAATGCTGACAACCTTGGCTTCACGGGGTGGAAAGCTTTCGAAAACTCCCGCAACCGTTTCGCCATCATCAACGACTATCTGGACGAGGCCATGAAACCGTTCCGCCAGCTACAGTACGACTACTACCGGACAGGACTTGACGAGATGGCCACCAATGCCGACCGGGGACGCACCAACATCACCACAGCCTTGGAGAACGACCTCAAGACGGCTCACCAGGAGAAACCGCTGAGCCTGCTGCCACAGATATGGACAGACTATAAGCGCGACGAACTGGCCAACATCTACAAAGGCAAGGGTACCGCCAAGGAGAAAGAAGCAGTCTATGACCTTCTGTTCAACATCAATGCCTCGCAGAACGACGCATGGGAGAAAATCAAGCAGTAGCCATCAAGGTTTCTACCCTAAACAAGAAACTTAAATAAAAATGCTTAAGCAACTATACATCAAGAACTTTACGCTGATTAACGAACTGGACATCGAACTGCACCCCGGCTTTTCCGTCATTACGGGCGAGACAGGTGCGGGCAAGAGTATTATCCTCGGAGCCATCGGACTGCTGCTGGGTCAGCGTGCCGACTCCAAGACCGTCAAGCAGGGTACAGACAAGTGCATCATTGAAGCACACTTCGACCTGTCAAAATACAACCTGCAGCCTTTTTTCGATGAAAACGAGATTGAGTACGACAGCCACGACACCATCATTCGCCGCGAACTGACCGCCGCCGGCAAGAGCCGCGCCTTCATCAACGACACCCCTGTGGCGCTGACCATGCTCAAGGAACTGGGCGACCAGCTGGTGGACGTCCACTCGCAGCACCAGAACCTGCTGCTCAACAAGCAGGACTTCCAGCTCAGCGTGGTAGACATCCTGGCCCAAGACGACAAGGAACTGGATGCCTATCGCAAGACCTTTGCCGACTATCAACAGCTCACACGCCAGCTCCAGGAGCTGAAGGACGACATAGAACGCAACCGACAGAACCGCGACTTCCTGCAGTTCCAGTACGAAGAACTGGCTGCTGCCAACCTCATGGAGGACGAACAGCAAGAACTGGAGCAGCAGAGCGAAACCATGAGCCATGCCGAAGACATCAAAAGCGCACTCTACGATGCCGACAACAGTCTGAACGACGATGCCAACGGAGCCGTCGGGCAGGTGAAGACCGCCTTTAACGTCCTACACAACATCAGCAAAGTGTTACCCAAAGCCAGCGAACTGGCCGAGCGTTTAGACAGCTGCCACATAGAGCTTAAGGACATTGCCGGAGAGGTCAGCGCCCTGTTGGAGAACACCGACTTCGACCCTGCCGAGCTGGACCGCATCAACCTCCGGCTGGACCGTCTCTACGCGCTGGAAAAGAAATATCATGTTGACACGGTGGCAGCACTCATCAGCCAGCGTGACGACATCAAGCAGAAACTCAACCATATCGAGAACAGTGACGAAGCCCTCAGCGAACTACAGCAACAGGTGGACAAGACGGCCACCCGCTGCCGTCAGCAGGCCGATGCGCTGACCCAGCTTCGCAGGAAAACAGCCAAGGCAATTGAACAGCAGTTACAGCAGCGGCTCGTCCCGTTAGGAATGCCCAAGGTGCGCTTTGAGGTCAGCATTACCGAGGGAGCGCTGACGCACAGCGGACAGGACACCGTCAGTTTCCTGTTCTCTGCCAACAGTTCCACCCCACTCCAGCCCGTGGCACAGGTGGCCTCTGGCGGTGAGATAGCCCGTGTGATGCTGTCGCTGAAAGCCATGATCAGCGGTGCCGTAAAACTGCCCACCATCATTTTCGACGAGATAGACACTGGTGTCAGTGGCATGATTGCCGAGAAGATGGCAGAAATGATGCAGGAGATGGGGCGCCGGGAGCGTCAGGTCATCTCCATCACCCACCTGCCTCAGATAGCAGCCATGGGCAGTCACCACTATCGGGTGTCGAAGGAAGAGACCGCGCAGGGCACCATCAGCCACATGCAGGAACTGACTGACGCCGAGCGCGTCCGCGAGATTGCCCAGATGCTCAGTGGCAGTGACGTCAGTGAAGCTGCCATCCAGAATGCAAAAGAACTATTGAAACAATGAAAAAGACAACCCTATTACTGGTGTTGCTGGCCGTGACGGCAACACTCTCTGCCCAAAGCCCTTCGTGGGCCAAGAAGGCCGCACAGGCCGTATTTACCCTTAAGACATTTAAAACCGACGGAACCTTGCTGGCCAGCAGCAACGGCTTCTTTGTCAGCGAACAGGGAGATGCCGTCAGCAGCTTCACCCCTTTCCGGGGAGCACAGTCGGCCGTCGTCATTGACAGCCAGGGCAAGGAATGGCCTGTCACGGCCATCGTCAATGCCAACGACATGTACGACGTGGCCAAGTTCCAGGTAGCGGTGAAGAAAGCCAGCAGCCTTCACACGGCCAACACGCCCGCCGGAACGGGAGCCACCGTCTGGCTGCTGCCCTACTCCACCGAAAAAAGCCCCGTCTGCCAGCGCGGCACCGTCAGCAGCGCAGAAAGTTTCCAGACCGTCTATACCTACTACACACTCAACATGCAGGCTGACGAACGCCACACGAGTTGTCCCGTACTGAACGACAATGGCGAAGTCATCGGACTGCTACAGTCAGCCACCGACGGTTCTGCGGCCACCAGCTATGCCGTCAGCGCCCGTTTCGCGGCCAGTCTGGAAGCCAGTGCCCTGATGATGAACGACCCGTCCATGCAGTCGACAGCCATTCCCAAGGCCGTTCCCACCACATATAAGGATGCCCTGTTGTCACTGGTCATTGCCGGTTCTACGCTTGACAACCGCCAGTATGACGATTATGTGAACCGCTTCATCCAGCAATTCCCCGGCCAGTCTGACGGATACGTCTACCGTGCACGTAACCGTGCCGCCGTCAACGACTTTGCCGGAGCCGACCAGGACATGCAGCAGGCCGTCAGGGTGGCCGACCAGAAAGACGACGTACACTACCAGTACGCCCTGCTGATATTCCAGAAAGTACTCTATAGCGACCAGCCCTACGACGCCTGGACACTGGACCGTGCCTTAGAAGAGGCACAGCTGGCCTACCAGAGCAACCCCATGCCCGTCTATCGTCAGCAGCAGGCTCAGATACTCTTCGCCCAAAACAAGTACGCCGAGGCTTACACCATCTTCGACGAACTCACCAAGGGCGAACAACACAATGCCGAAACCTTCTATGCCGCTGCCCAGTGCAAATTGCAGCTGCAGGAGAAAAAGGAGGCCCTGATGCTGTTGGACAGCGCTGTCAACACGTTCTCACGTCCATACGTGAAGACGGCGACACCTTATTTGATAGCACGGGCTGAGCTGTCCATGGACATGCGGCGCTATCAGCAGGCCATCAACGACATGCAGGACATCGTGACCCTGGAGCCTAACAATGCCGGACTATGGGCACAGAAGGCCAGCTACGAGTTGCGCGTCAACCTGTTCGACCAAGCCTTGGAGAGCGCCCAGCAGTGCCTCCGGCTCGACCCGCAAGGCAGTGACGGATACCTGATGTCCGGCATAGCCCAGTGTGCTAAGGGCGACCGACAGCAGGGACTGCCCAACCTTCAGAAAGCAAAAGAGCTTGGCAACGACCAAGCTCAGACGTTTATCGACAAGTATTCGAAGTAAACTCAGATGTCATCAGAACGGCAGCGGACCGTCCTGTTGGTCAAAGCCGAATGGTGAACCACCCTCCATGGGTTGCTGTTCACCATTTACTTTGCTGCCCAGTATTTCGCCGTCGGTGCCGCTGCTACTGCTTTTACGGCTCAGTCGTCCATCCTCAGGATTCTCAAAGCGCGTAAACTCACCACGGAACGTGAGTAGCACATCGCCCGTAGCACCCTTACGGTGCTTGGCAATGATAATTTGCGCCATGCCGCGCAGGTCTCGTCCGTTGTCGTCCTGATAGATATGATAGTATTCCGGACGGTGGACAAACAGCACCATGTCGGCATCCTGCTCAATGGCTCCCGACTCACGCAGGTCTGACAGTTGCGGACGCTTGCCCTCCAGTCCCTCACGGCTCTCCACACCACGGTTCAGCTGCGACAGCGCCAGGATGGGGATGTCCAGCTCCTTGGCCAGTCCCTTCAGCGATCGAGAAATGGTGCTGACCTCCTCCTGACGTGACGAGAAGCGCATACCATTGGCATTCATCAGCTGCAAGTAGTCTATCATGATGATTTTGACACCATGTTCACGCACCAGTCGGCGAGCCTTCGTGCGTAGCTCGAAAACCGACAGTCCGGGGGTGTCGTCGACATACAGCGGGGCACCTAACAGGTTGTTCACCCGCTTGTCCAGCCGCTCCCACTCGTCGGGGTGCAACTGGCCGTTCAGTATCTTCGAGCCTTGTATCTCGCAGCAGTTGGAGATAAGACGGTTCACTAATTGCACGTTCGACATTTCCAGCGAGAAGAAAGCCATCGGCACCTTGTAGTCGGCGGCAATGTTCTTTGCCATCGACAGCGCAAACGATGTCTTACCCATAGCCGGGCGACCGGCAATGATGACCAAGTCTGACGGCTGCCAGCCGCTGGTGATGTCGTCAAGCTTATGATAGCCCGTAGGCACACCCGTCAGACCGTCCTTGTTGGCGGACGCCTTCTGGATGACATCAATGGCATTCTTGATGACAGGGTCTATCTGCGTATAATCCTTCTTCATGTTGCGCTGACCCAGTTCAAAGAGTCCACCCTCGGCCTCCTGCATCAGCTCGTCCACGTCAATGGTCTCGTCGAAAGCCTTCGTCTCTATGCTACTGGCAAACGATATCAGCTGGCGGGCCAGCGACTTCTGGGCAATGATGCGCGCATGATACTCGATGTTGGCCGACGAGGCCACCCCCGACGACAATTCGGTGATATAGCCGGGACCGCCCACATCCTCCAGGTCGCCCTGCCGGGCCAGCTGTTCAGTGACGGTCCACACGTCGACAGGCGACTCGTGCATCGACAACTCGCGGATGGCCGTATAGACCTTCTGGTTGCGCGGCTCGTAGAAACTCTCCGGGGAGAGCATCTCGCACACCACGGCATAGGCATCCTTGTCAATCATCAGCGCACCCAGCACGCTACGTTCCAGCTCGCGGGCCTGCGGCTGCACGTGCGCGTAGGTGTTGTCAACGGGTTGAGTTCTGCGGCGGTGTTGCCCGCCACTATTGTTATTGGTCTGCTCTGCCATAGTCATTCCTTATTTTTATCAGGCCACAAAGGTACAAAATAAAATAAACAGAAAAAAAGAAAAATGTCTTTTTCTTTTGCTTTTCGCTCGCTTATTCGTAACTTTGAACTTCGGTCTTAGCTACTTCCGTTCGGAAAAGCAAAAGAAAAACATGTTTTCTTTTTGCTTTTCGCTCGCTTATTCGTAACTTTGCATCCATGCAAGGCAAAGTGTTACTCATCTATACTGGCGGAACCATCGGCATGAACCGCAATCCGCAAACCGGCGCCCTGGAGCCCTTCGACTTCGAGCACCTGCTGTACAACGTACCAGAACTCAAGCAGTTCGACCTGCTGATAGACACCTATCAGTTCCAGCCACCCATCGACTCCAGCGACATGTCGCCACAGCTCTGGACACAGCTGAGCCACGTCATTGCCGACAGCTACGACCGCTACGACGGCTTCGTCGTGCTGCACGGAACAGACACCATGGCCTTCACAGCATCCGCACTGAGCTACATGATGGAGAACCTCACCAAACCCATCATCTTCACCGGCAGCCAGCTGCCCATCGGACAGCTGCGCACCGACGGCAAGGAGAACCTCATCACCTCCATAGAGATTGCCGCAGCAAAGGACGACGACGGACACGCTATGGTGCCCGAAGTAGGCATCTACTTCAACGGACACCTGCTGCGAGGCAACCGTACCACCAAACAGAGTGCCGACGAGTTCAACGCCTTCGAGTCATTCAACTATCCACACCTCGTGGATGCCGGCGTCAACATCGTCTACCACCGTGAACGCATGCTGCAGCCCCACTGGGACAAGCCCCTCATCCCCCACTTCCGGCTGGACAACAACGTCATCATCTTCTCGCTGTTCCCCGGCATACGCGAAGACCTCATACGCCACATCATACACACACCCAACCTGAAAGCCATCGTCATGCGAACCTTCGGAAGCGGCAACGCACCGCAGTCGCCATGGCTCTTGGCAGCACTTAGAGAAGGAACCCGGCACGGAAAGGTCATCGTCAACATCAGCCAGTGCCTGCAGGGACGCGTAGAGATGGGACGCTACGACACCGGATACCACCTACAGCAGGCCGGCGTGGTCAGCGGTTACGACTCCACCGTGGAGAGTGCCGTCACAAAGCTCATGTTCCTGCAGTCGCACTACGACGACCCCGAGCAAGTACGACACATGATGAACAGCTGCATACGAGGGGAAATCAGCATCTGACGGCTGACAATATACACTCCGTCAAAACACAACCCAACATCTTTCAGAAAAAAGCTGTAACAACTTTTCAGAAAGCTGTTACAACTTTTCGGAGAGTTGTTACAACTATTTTAAAAGTTGTTACAACTATTCTGCCACGGAGGCTCCATTCATCCGTCATTAAGGCACCTTTAAACTGCCAAAGATATCAGAATGGGGTTCCAATCACCTTATTCCCCTATGGCAGGACGTCATCTTCGCCCAGGCCATCACCGTCCAGCGTGAAACCATCTGTACTGCCAATGCTCTTGGTCAGTGGACTGCCGCAGAGCATCTGCGTCTGCTGAATCTCCACCACCTGCATCTCTGGTTTGATATATGCTGTTTTCTTCATTGTTGTGTCCTCCTTATTTAATGATTACCTTTTTACCATTCTGGATATACACACCCTTCTGGGCAGGCTTGCCCTGCAAGCGGCGACCGTCGAGCGTATACCAGGTTGAGAGTTGAGAGTTGAGAGTTGAGAGTTGAGAGTTTGCTCCTGCTTCAATGATGCCTGTCGTGTTGTCATCGTCGCCGAAGTCCATGATGAAGCTGCGGACAGCAGCGGCACCGGTAATCTCGAAGTAAGCACGACAGGTACCGAGCGCCTTGCCGTTGGCAACGGTGCGGTCGGTCTTGGCATATCCTAACCTGTTGCCGGTGGCAAGCAGCAGCACCTCGTTGCGGTTGGCATCGGTAATCTCTAACGGAGCATAAGTGCCCTTGAATGAGCCACCCAAGAAGCTGACATCGTTCACCGTATTGTCAATAGTGACATTATCGAATACAGGGTTCGTGAGGTTATCAGCGGGGTCCCACTTCACCATATAAGGCTTACCTGCCGTGATGACGGTCGCATCCTTGAAGTTCAGCGTCAGCTTGCCTTCGCTGTTGAGGTTCGATGTGGAGAGCAGCTCCTTGATGGTAGCACCAGCCAGTGGTGAGGCGGCAATCTGCGCTGCCGTCAAAGAGAACGGCAGGCAAAGCGTGTTCCAGTCACCATTCTTCAGCAGGGTGCGGCCGCTGAGGGTGACCTTCGACATCACACCTTTGTTATTATTAATAGCGGTCGTGTTGTCAGCGTAGTTAGCCAGTTCCAACGTCTTTAAGACTTCCACCGTCAGGTCGAGGCCGTCGTAGTTGTAGTTGTTGTCCGAATAGAAGTAGAGCGTCATGCTCTGGCCGCTGCTGGTGACGGTGGTGATGGCGGTCTGGGTGCCGTCGCTGGTGCTGCTCACTTCGTTGAGCAGCGTGGTGGCGCTGGTTGTGCTGCCGTCATAGACGGTCAGATTGTCCCATTTTTTTTGCGTCCTGATGTTGCCCGATAGCTTCAGCACGTAGCCTGCGGGGGCGGTCAGGGTGAGTGTGCCGCTGCAAGCGTTGCTGTAGTTGCCGCCTGTGGTGGTGTTTATGCTATAACCTGTGCCGCCCGCGCCGCCGTCGTCATACACCTTGAACGACTGTACACCCTCGGGGATGGTGACCGTCTTCGAGCCCGTCGCGGGCATGTTGACGGAGAGGCTCGTCAGGTCGTTGGTGAACGTCGGGGTGACGGTGACTTCCGAGCCGGGCATGCGGAAGGTGGCTGTGTTGCTCCAAATGCTCCAATCTACTGCCACGGCATTGCTGTTGGCATCCACGACAGTGAGGTCGCTGAGCAGATAGGTAGCATCGGTGGGCGTGGCGGTCAGAGTGACTGTCTCGTTTACCTTGGCCTTGCTCTTGTCGGCGGTGACGCTGCCGCCCGTGGCGGGATTGCTCACCGTGATGTCATACTCTTTGTTGGCATCGACGAGCGTCACCGTCAGGTCGAGGCCGGCGTAGTCGATGCCACTGTTCGAATAGAAGTAGAGCGTCATGCTTTGGCCGCTGCTGTAGACGGTGGTGATGGTGGTCTGGTCGCCGCTGCTGGTGCTGCTCACTGCGTCGAGGAGCTTGGTGCTGCTGGTTGTGCTGCCGTCATAGACGGTCAGATTGTCCCATTTTATTTGCGTCCTGATGTTGCCCGATAGCTTCAGCACGTAGCCTGCGGGGGCGGTCAGGGTAAGGGTGCTCCTGCAGCTACCGCTGTAGTTGCCGCTTGCGCCGCCATCATCATATACCTTGAACGACTGTACGCCCGCAGGGATGGTGGCCGTCTTAGTGCCTGTCGCAGGCATGTTGATGTAGAGGCTCGTCAGGTCATTGGTGAACGTCGGAGTGACGGTGACTACCGAGGTGGGCATTATGAAGGTCGCTGTGTTGGTCCAGATGTTCCAGTCCACTGCCACGGCATTGCTGAGGCCGTCCACGACGCTGATGCCGCTGAGCAGATAGCCGTCAGAGGGCGTGGCGGTCAGAGTGACTGTCTCGTTTACCTTGGCAGTGGTTACACTTGCATTGCCGACACTGGCTGCAACGCTACCGCCCGTAACGGTACCTAATCCACTAATGTTGTACTCCGTGCTGGTGCTGACGAGCGTCACCGTCAGGTCGAGGCCGGCGTAGTTGTCACTGCCGGTCGACGAGAAGTAGAGCCTCATGCTCTGGCCGCTGCTCGTGACGGTGGTGATGTCGGTCTTGGTGCCTCTGCTGGAGCTGCTCACTGCGTTGAGGAGCTTGGTGGCGGTGTTGTTAGTGCCGTCATAGACGGTCAGCTGGTCCCAGGACTCCGTCGTGATGCTGCCCGACAGCTGGAGCACGTAGCCCTCGGGGGCGGTCAGGGTGAGGGCGCCGCTGCAGCCGTCGCTGTAGTTGCCGCTCGCGCCGCCGTCGTCATAGACCTTGAAGGTGGTGACGGAGGCATCGCTGAGCGTCAGCGTGTTCGTGCCCGTCGTGGGCATGTTCACATAATACTCACTGCCGTCCTGTTGCAGACTGACAGCAGTCTGTGCCCACGCCGTCGAGGCGGTGAGCATCGTCACGAGCAGCGTCATGACAGCCCTCGTGATGCGTTGTCTTGTAATTGTTCGTTTCATACGTGTTTAATGTTTAATTATTTATTATTATCTATTCTTTGTTTCCTTATTTATGATACATTGACTACTGACCAACAACGGACAATGAGCCCACGCCGTCCGGGCGCACGCTACAAAGCAAACCGCCAAGTCATCGGTCAGGATAACTTGGCGGAGAAATCTTTAAGGGGAGATAGACGGGTTAGTCGCTGGGCTTGTTGGTCAGCGAAACTGCCGTCCTGTCAAATTCTGCTGTTATATCGGTCAGCAATGGGTTCCTGTTCTCTACAATAATAGCTGCATAGAATCCTTGTCCTTCAATAGTAGTGCTTGCCGAGCGTATAGTGAAGCGGTTTGGCTGAGCCGACTGCTTAAACCAGCGTATAAACAGACGGTTACGTGCTGTTTCCCGATTGTCGCTGGTATCGCAGACATAGAGAAGAACATCTTCATTCTCAAGAAAGAATTCGTCAATGATGGCGAAAAGAGTAAAGCGTACATAGGGGTCTTCAGGAGCAGACTCACTGTTAGCTTTAGCAAAGCTGAATTGCCATGTCTCACAGCCACCTATGGGCTGTTCCTCAAAGAAACGCACTTCGTAACGCAAACCGTGAATAGTTTCAAACACATACTGTTTGCCCTCTACTTTTACCTCATAGGGGGCAATCTTGTTGATGTGGTCAAGCTGGAACTGTCTCATGCTGTTGCGGAAACTGCCTGTTTCTGTCTTTCAGCCCAGCGATCTTTTACATCCTGTTGCCAATCTTGCTGTCGCTGCTGTGCTGCTTTCAGCCAATTGACAATTTGTTCGCGTGTCTTTACTTCCATAATCGTCTTAATTGGATGATTTCGTCTGCAAAGATAGTGAATACTGAGCGAAATACCAAAGAAATCCCCAAGATTCTTCCGTTTGTTGTTTCAGTAAGTCAAAGAACGCGCGAGGCGAGAGGAGAGCCAAGCTTGTTTGAGCTCTTCCGAGCCGAAGCCGTTTTTCGGGGCAACCCCCAAAGAACGACGAGCCGAATGCAAAGCCAAGCTTGCATGAGCTTGTTCTTTGGGGCAATGCCCCAAAGAACGCTGTTAGAGAATGAAGACTATTCTTCGGAATCATCCCATTCCGGTTCGTATCTGGGTGAACCAACTTCACCGCTCCACCCCGGAGGGCTGGCAGCCAGCATGTGGTGAATCTCCAGCCGTACTACCTTTATCTGTGGTTGCTGATATTGCTTTTTCATTTTACTACCTCCTTTCTGCCGTTGTGAATATAAAGTCCTTTCGTCGTCGGCTTGCTGTCAAGATGCAGGCCGTCCAGCGAGTACCATCCCTCGGCATTGCGCTCCATGCGGATGGTGCCTACCGTGGTGGTAGAGCCGTCGGCCTCCACCAGCACGACGCTGATGCTGCCGGGCAGTTCGCTGGGGGCACGGTTCATGGCGGGGGCAGATGCGACCCAGGGGTTGCCGCTGCCGGTATAGGTCAGGTACGAGCGCATGGGCTTGATGTGTGCCCCGGCACCAATCTTCACAAAGTCGCCGGCACTGACGGCCGTCACGCCATCGGTGGCCGTACCGCCGGTGGCGGCAAAGCCGTAGTCGGTGCCTACCTCGCCAGCCGTCCATGTCTTTTCTTCATACACGCCCTTGAACGTCCAGTCGCCCACGGTGGTCTGGCTGCCAGCAGCGATAGAGGTTGCTGCATCGCCGTGGAAGAGCACGGGCTGGTGGGCCTCACTGCCTGCAGGCACAAAGAGATAGGGAGTGTTGGCTGCGAGCGTAGTTTCCTGCTGCATGACAGCCTTCCACTTGCCCTCGCCCTCGTCGTAGCTCACGCCCTGGAAACTGTAATACAGCCCCTCGCTGCCTGCCGTATGAGTGAAGGGCAGGCATACCGTCGATGCCTTGCCGCCGGTAAACTCGCGGAAAGTCACTGCATGACCAGTGAGGTCTGCAGGCACCGATGCGGTCTCAGAGAGTATCGTTGCATTATGGGCATCTTCCGTACCGACGACACAGTTGTAGAAGTAACAATTCTCCACGGGATTAGTCCCTGATGTATTATAGTAGTCATACGGACAGGAGATAATATCATGAAACCCATTTACCCAGTCTCCATGTGATTTTGGCATGTGTACTCCAATGGCCAGGCAATTGAAGACCCCACCAGAACCTACCTCAATAATATATTGAGCGCCGGTAATTCCGCCAGCATAGGCATAAGAGCTTAATGAACCTTTTTCTTTCAGCGTAACAGAGCTGACGCAGTAGCTTATGGTACCATAGTTATAGGCTGCTATGCCCCCTACATAGCTTCCACTCGTGATGGTGACAGACGAAGTGACATGGCAGTTGGTAATGGTACCTGAGTTAGCACATGAAATACCACCAATATTACCTGTACCCGTAAACTGAGAGTCTGAAAGGGTGAGATTCTTCACCACAGCATCATTATTTATCGTTCCGAAGATTCCCAGATTGCTCTCGTCGCCTGTGAAGTTGATGCCGCTAATGGAATGTCCCTTGCCATCGAAAGAACCACTGAACCCGTTATCTTGACCGATGGGCGTATAGTTGTTTTCCGTACCATCGTAGGTAATGTCCGCCGTCAGTTCGAAGTAAACACCTACATATTTTGTACCACTGTTCACATCGGCAGCCAACTTGTCAAGGTCGGCGGTTGAACTAATCTTGTACGGGTCTTTGCTCGTACCGCTACCGCCACTTGCCGTAGGGAACTGCATTGTCTTTGTCGAGACGACTTCCACCGTCAGGTAGAGACCGGCGTAGTTGTAGCTGTTGCTCGACGAGAAGTAGAGCGTCATGCTCTGGCCACTGCTCGTGACGGTGGTGATGGCGGTCTGGGTGCCGTTGCTGGTGCTGCTCACTTCGCCGAGCAATTGGGTGGCGTTGTTGTCTGTGCCGTCATAGACGGTCAGCTTGTCCCTGGCTGTGCCATTGGGCTCTGGTTGCTCCGTCGTGATGCTGCCCGAGAGTTGGAGTACGTAGTCCTCGGGGGCGGTCAGGACGAGGGTGCCATCGCAGTTATTGCTGTAGTTTCCGTCCTTGCCGCCGTTGTCATAGACCATGAACGACTGTACGCCCGCAGGGATAGCAAATGTCTTCGTATCTGTCGCAGGCATGTTGATGTAGAGGCCGCCAGCGGCAGTCCAAGTGTCGGTGAACGTCGGGGTGACGGTGACTGTCGAACCGAGCATGGTGAAGGTGGCGGTATTGAAGAACGGACCGTCCCAGGCTAATGGCACGGGATTGCCGCTGGCATCCGTTACGCTGAGGTCGCTGAGCAGGTAGCCTTCCGAGGGCGTGACGGTCAGGGTGACCACATCGTTTACCTTGGCCTTGGTTGCACTTGCATTGCCGACGGTGGCTGCAACGCTACCGCCCGTAACGGTACCTAATCCACTAATGTTGTACTCCGCATTGGTGTCGACGAGCGTCACCGTCAGGTCGAGGCCGGCGTAGTTGAAGCTATCGTCCGATTTGAAGTAGAGCGTCATGTTCTGGCCGCTGCTCGTGACGGTGGTGATGGCAGTCTGGGAGCCGTTGCTGGTGCTTCTCACTGCGTTGAGCAGTTTGGTGCCGCTGGCTTCGCTGTTGTCATAGACGGTCAGATAGTCCCAGGAATCCTGTGTCGTTATGCTGCCCGAGAGCTGGAACACGCAGCCCGAGGGGGCGGTCAGGACGAGGGTACCCTCGCATTTGTAGCTGTAGTCGCCGCTTGCGCCGCCATCATCATATACCTTGAACGATGTCACGTCCGAAGGGATGGTGGCAGTCTGCGTACCCGTCGCGGGCATGTTGATGTAGAGGCCGCCAGCAGCAGTCCAAGTGTCGGTGAACGTCGGGGTGACGGTGACTGCCGAGCCGGGCATGGTGAAGGTGGCCTGGTTGTTGGTGTACCATCCGCCAGTCACTGCCACGGCATTGCTGTAGTAATCCGTTACGCTGATGCTGCTGAGCATGTAGCCGCTCTCAGGCGTGGCGGTCAGGGTGACCATATCGTTCACCTTGGCAGTGGTTGCACTTACATTGCCGACACTGGCTGCGACGCTGCCGCCCGTAGCGTTGCTCACGGAGATGCCAAGCTTCGCGCTGGTGCTGACGAGCGTCACCGTCAGATCGAGGCCGGCATAGTTAGTGTTTTTGCTCGAATAGAAGTAGAGCCTCATGCTCTGGCCGCTGCTGACGACGGTGGTGATGGCGGTCTGGGTGCCGTCACTGGTGCTGCTTACTGCGTCGAGCAGTTTGGTGCCGCTGGCTGCGCTGTTGTCATAGACGGTCAGATAGTCCCAGGAATCCTGTGTCGTTATGCTGCCCGAGAGCTGGAGCACGTAGCCCGAGGGGGCGGTCAGGACGAGGGTGCCATCGCAGTTGCCGTGGTAGTCTTCGTCCTTGCCGCCGTCGTCATATACCTTGAAGGTGGTGACGGAGGCATCGTTGAGCGTCAGCGTGTACGTGCCCGTGATGGGCATTTTCACATAATACTCACTGCCGTCCTGTCGCAGACTGACAGCTATGTCTGCCCACGCCGTCGTGGCGGTGAGCATCGTCACGAGCAGCGTCATGACAGCCCTCATGATGCGTTGTCTTGTAATTGTTCGTTTCATATGTGTTTAATGTTTAATTATTTATTATTTTCTATTCTTGTTTCCTTATTTATGATATATTGACTACTGACCAACAACGGACAATGAGCCCACGCCGTCCCGGCGCACGCTACAAAGCAAACCGCCAAGCTTGCTTGAGTTCTTCCGAGCCGAAGCCGTTCTTCGGGGCAACCCCCAAAGAACGACGAGCCGAATGCAGAGCCATGCTTGCATGAGCTTGTTCTTTGGGGCAATGCCCCAAAGAACGCTGTTAGAGAATGAAGACTATTCTTCGGAATCATCCCATTCCGGCTCGTATCTGGGTGAACCAACTTCACCGCTCCACCCCGGAGGGCTGGCAGCCAGCATGTGGTGAATCTCCAGTCGTACTACCTTTATCTGTGGTTGCTGATATTGCTTTTTCATTTTACTACCTCCTTTCTGCCGTTGTGAATATAAAGTCCTTTCGTCGTCGGCTTGCTGTCAAGATGCAGGCCGTCCAGCGAGTACCATCCCTCGGCATTGCGCTCCATGCGGATGGTACCAACCGTAGTGGTAGAGCCGTCGGCCTCCACCAGCACGACGTTGATGCTGCCGGGCAGTTCGCTGGGGGCACGGTTCATGGCGGGGGCAGACGTGGCCCAGGGATTGCCGCTGTCGGTATAGGTCAGGTACGAGCGCATGGGCTTGATGTGTGCCCCGGCACCAATCTTCACGAAGTCGCCGGCACTGACGGCCGTCACGCCATCGGTGGCCGTACCGCCGGTGGCAGCAAAGCCGTAGTCTTTGCCTACCTCGCCGGCCGTCCATGTCTTTTCTTCATACACGCCCTTGAACGACCAGTCGCCCACGGTGGTCTGCTTTGTACCCGTCGTGGTGTTCAGGGTGAGGTTGCCATAATTGTCTCGTTTGATGGATGCTGCAGATGCCTTCACTAAATAAGGCGTGTTAGCAGCAAGATCTCCGTAAATGGCCGTCATCTTAGCTTCCCACTGGCCGGAAACATCGTTGTAGCTCACACCAGTAAAAGAATAGAAGGTTGCATTGCTGAAAGAACCCGTCGAGACTGCACACGGCAGCATGATGGTGGCACACTGGCCGACAGGCATGGTGCGGTCGAAGCCGAGCATGCCTACATTCACATCGTTAGGAATAGCCACAGGGGTGCCGTCGTCTTTGAATGTGGCCTTGACAAACCCGCCGTCATACGACAGGGTAAAACCCGTAATGGTGGCGGGCAGCTTGTCAAACATGCCCACAAAAGGCCGCCATTGGTTGCCAGTATCGCCAGTACGCTTATTTGCTGCCAAGATGGCCAGCATCATATTGTCAGGCAGCGAGAGAGTGAGCGACGTACAGCCTTCGAATGTACTAGACCCATATCCTTTGGTGTCCTGAATGTCATCTGTGTCATCCGTAAAGACTGTGCCATCGGCAATGGTCAACTTGGTCAACTTGGCGCAGTCCTTGAAAGCAAGCGTGCTGATGCCCTTCAGTGTAGCGGGAAGCGAGAACTCACCCTCTAATTTACTACAGCCAAAGAATGCCTGAACACAGATACGCTCCAGTGCGCTGCAGTCATTCAGGTTAATGGTCTGCAGATTAGTGCAGTTTTGGAAGGCCTGATCACCGATAGCCTTGAGGGTGGTTGGCAGCGTAACCATCGTTAATGACGAACATCCATAACAGGTGCTATTACCGGTAGATTTAAGATTGGTGCATGCACTCAGATCGAAAGACGTGAGGGATGTGCAACCTTGAAAGGTAGCACTGCCTATGGTGAGCAGCGATGCCGGGAGTGTGACCGTTTCTATGCCAGTGGAACCAAAGAAGCATTCATCACTGATGTTCGTAACGCCATCTTCAATGACCACGCTCTTGATGTTGGGACGCTCTCTGAAAGGAGCATAGCCAAAGCCATCGCCCATCTTTCCCGAACCGCTGATGGTCAGCAGACCCGTTCCCGTGTCAAAGGTCCAAGAGCAATCACCGTAGGTGCCGCTGGTGGTTATTAAGTCAGCTGCCCACACCGTCGAGGCGGTGAGCATTGTCACGAACAGCGTCATGGCCGCCCTCGTGATACGTTGTCTTGTAAATGTTCGTTTCATACGCATTGATTGATTTATTTGTTTAGATATTGTTGGTTCGGATGTTCTTTGTACGCTATACTTTGTTTATCCTTGCGGATGCTCCTTCTTGCGGTACTCGCTGGGAGCCGCGCCAAACTGGCGCTTGAAGGCGCGGGTGAAGGTGGGCAGGTCGCTGTAGCCACAGGACTCTGCTATCTCGCTGATTTTTCGGTCGGTATGCAACAGTTCCGAGGCACAGTGGCGCAGGCGCAGGTCGCTGACCCACGCCGTAAACTGGATGTTCTGAGCAAGGATATATTCGGAGATGTCGACCGAGCGCACTGCCAGGGCTTGTGCTACATTGTCGAGCTGTGGGTTACCGCTGTAGAAGGGATTCTTGTCAACCCGTACTCCCCAGGGAGTCGTGCCTGGTTTTTCCATACCGAGGAGCAACGGAATACGGCGTGCGATAAGCACCGGCGCCAACCGTCCATTGTCGCGGGCACGGAGATAGCGCACCAGTGTATTGTATTTGTAAGCGGAAACCACGAGGGCAATGACAAGCAACATATTATATATAATATGCAGCAGGAGACTGGTGGTGCATAGCGGCAACAGACCGCCTGTAAAGAGCAACGCCCAGCCCACGACGGCGACTACTTCACCACGGTGGCGCTCGGCATCATCGCTCAGCGGACTGTAGCGGCGCTCGTGGCGGTCGTAGAGCCACGACTCAATCAGCATGCCGGCCGACAGCAGCCAGAACACCATGAGGAAGGCCACAAACAGCACACGCCCATAGAAGGCCATTGGCACGCTAATGCGATAGTTGAGCAAACTGTCCCAATGGTAAAGCGGCTGGTAGAAACCCGATGCTATCATCAGGATGTTCGACATGAGGAACAGCGCAGGAATGAGCAAAAGCAATACCCACAGCGAGAAGTTGAGATAGTGCTGCCGACCCATCACAGCCGTACCACCCATGACGAGAAAAATAAAAGAAATGCTGAGCAGGACGATGGGCTGCGAGGCATATATCTCGACACCCTGAGGACGCAGAATGGTAAACAGGCTCAGCCGCTGCAGGGCAAAGACCGTAAAGACAGCAGCCATGAAACGGCGCAGCAGCTTGAGGTCGTCATGGAAGTACCGCCTGGGAACAAAGTACCCCCCCCACGCAGTGAGCAGGCTCAAGACGAGTACTACGGCATTGCTGATGTTGAAAAGCGTTACGGTCATACGGTTGCCAAGTAGAATGGATGCGTCGAAAACACAATTATTATTCGAATGCAAAAGTAAAATTATGTTGCCGTACTAAGGTTGGCAGTCTGAGAAAAAGAATTGGCAGTCGCCATATTTTTATATATCTCCGCCAGAAATCTGTTGGCAGCCGCATGGAAAGGAATGAAAAAGCGGCATAACGTATCGACTTTAAAATCGAATGAATCCCCAGCCACTTATTGACCGGGGATTCTAAATGGAAAGGCTCGGTAAAAAGGATTATTCCTCGTTGAGCAGTATCTTCATCATCTCAACGGCAGCCTTGGCGACGCTGGTGCCAGGACCGAAGATGGCAGCGACACCGGCCTTGTAGAGGAAGTCGTAGTCTTGGGCGGGGATGACACCGCCAGCGATGACCATGATGTCTTCACGACCCAGCTTCTTCAACTCCTCAATAAGCTGCGGGATGAGGGTCTTGTGTCCGGCAGCAAGGCTGGATGCACCCACTACGTGAACATCGTTCTCCACGGCCTCGCGGGCAGCCTCGGCGGGCGTCTGGAACAGCGGGCCCATATCGACGTCGAAGCCACAGTCGGCATAACCTGTTGCCACTACCTTTGCACCGCGGTCGTGACCGTCCTGACCCATCTTGGCGATGAAGATACGTGGACGGCGACCTTCCTTCTTAGCGAACTCGTCGGTCAGCTTACAAGCCAACTCGAAGTCGCTGTCATTCTTTGATTCTGAACTGTACACGCCTGAAATTGTTCTGATTACTGCTTTATAACGGCCTACGATTTCCTCGCAGGCATCACTGATCTCACCTAAGGTACAACGCAGCTGGGCAGCCTTGACGGCCAGGTCGAGCAGGTTGTTCTCTGACTTGCGGCCCTCCTTGAAGTCACGCACACATTCCGTAATGGCCTTCAGGGCAGCCTGACATGCTGCCTCGTCGCGGGTGGCACGAACCTGCTTCAGACTCTCTTCCTGTTGCTTGCGCACTGCGGTGTTGTCCACCTCGAGGATGTCAATGGGGTCTTCGTGCTCCAAACGGTACTTGTTGGTGCCAACGATGGTCTGCACGCCAGAGTCGATGCGGGCCTGCGTGCGGGCAGCAGCCTCCTCGATACGCATCTTGGGCAGACCGGTCTCGATAGCCTTGGCCATACCGCCAAGTTTCTCAATCTCCTGGATGTGCTCCCAAGCCTTGTGCACCAGCTCGTTGGTGAGCGTCTCCACATAGTAGGAGCCAGCCCAGGGGTCGATCTGCTTGCAGACCTTCGTCTCGTTCTGGATGTAAATCTGGGTGTTACGGGCGATACGGGCGGAGAAGTCGGTAGGCAGGGCAATAGCCTCATCAAGGGCGTTGGTATGCAGCGACTGGGTGTGACCCAACACGGCAGCCATGGCCTCAATACAGGTACGGCCCACGTTGTTGAAGGGGTCCTGCTCGGTGAGTGACCAACCTGAGGTCTGCGAGTGGGTACGCAGTGCCAGCGACTTAGGATTCTTGGCGCCGAAGGACTTCACAATCTTGGCCCACAGCAGACGCCCTGCACGCATCTTGGCAATCTCCATGAAGTGGTTCATGCCGATGGCCCAGAAGAAGCTCAGGCGGGGTGCGAAGGCATCGACGTCGATACCAGCGTTGACACCCGTGCGCAGATAGTCCATACCGTCGGCCAGCGTGTAGGCCAGCTCAATGTCGGCCGTGGCACCTGCCTCCTGCATGTGATAACCCGAGATGGAGATAGAGTTGAACTTCGGCATCTTCTGCGAGGTGTACTCGAAGATGTCAGCGATAATCTTCATCGAGAATGCGGGGGGATAGATATAGGTGTTGCGCACCATGAACTCCTTCAGGATGTCGTTCTGAATGGTTCCGGCCATCTCTTCCAACTTTGCGCCCTGCTCCAGTCCGGCCACGATGTAGAAGGCCAGGATGGGCAGCACGGCACCGTTCATGGTCATAGAGACGGACATCTTGTTTAAGGGAATGCCCGAGAAGAGCACCTTCATGTTCTCTTCGTTACAGATAGACACACCAGCCTTACCCACATCGCCCACCACACGGGCGTTGTCGGGGTCGTAGCCACGGTGGGTAGGCAGGTCGAAGGCCACCGAAAGGCCCTTTTGACCAGAAGCCAGGTTACGGCGATAGAAGGCGTTGGACTCCTCGGCGGTAGAGAATCCGGCATACTGGCGGATGGTCCACGGGCGGAAGGGATACATCATGGAGTACGGACCACGGAGGTAAGGAGGAATACCGGCTGCGAAGTCGAGGTGTTCCATATCTTCCAAATCTTCTTTTGTATAAACAGGACGGACATCAATGTGCTCTGGTGTATGCCAGTTCTCTGTGATGCCATTGTCCTTCACCCACTTGGCACCATCCTGAGCATGAATGCCAGCGTAGATATCTATTTTACTAAAATCTTTTCTCATCATTGTTATTTACTATTTGACGATTTACTATTTACTATTTATTTACGATTTATTTGATTTGGCTATTTCATCGGCGTTTACCCTTGTCTTTGTTGTGACTATTGATTTTGCGATGATATTCAGCAACTCACAGCATTCTTGATGGAGGGGTTTCATGCGTGACTCTTTTACCATCTCACTGCGCATAATAATCTCAAGCCAGTGACAGGTTTCGTCAAGTTCTTCCTCTACCATTTTTAACTTGTTGATAAAATCCTTGTCAGATTTAGCCAGACATGCTGCACGATAGTTGGCAGAAGGAGAAGTGCCAGAGCGGACTATCTGTCGCGCGATGGCCAATCCCGATACCGTCTGAGGCATCGCATCAACCATTTTCACGATTCTAACTGCAAAAACAGTCATCCTCTCACGCAGTTCTTCTTTCGTCATAAATAACTAAATAGCCCAATCGAAAATAAATCGTAAATCGTAAATAGTGAAATCGTAAATTAATTAGATTCCTAACTTAGCATTATACTCTTTAAGGGTTTCCAATACATTACACTTCACATGGATGAAGTTCTCGATGCCGGCAGCCTTGAGGTCGTCCATGCAGGCGGGGGCACCAGCCACTACGAACATGGCGCGGCCGTCGAGATACTTGAAGGCAGGGATAGCATACTCTGCATACTCGTCGTCGGAAGAGCAGATGACCACGATGTCGGCCTTGGCCTCTAGGGCTGCATCTACACCCTCCTCTACGGTCTTGAAGCCGAGATTGTCAATCACCTTGTAGCCGGCACAGGCGAGGAAGTTGCAAGAGAACTGGGCACGGGCCTGACGCATGGCCAGGTTGCCGATGGTCAGCATGAAGGCGGTAGGCACCTTCGACTCCTCGGTATGGATGCGAAGGTCTTCGAAGTCGGCAGCCAGACGGGTGATATGCAGTGCAGGTACGTCAGCATCGCCGGTATGCTGGCAGCTGCAATCGACGGCCAACGGCTGTTTGCCCTCGCTCTTCTCAGTGAAGTTGGGGAACTGGTTGGTACCCAGTATAAACTCCTTGCGCTTGGCTGCATCGCCATGGCGCTTTACACTGGTGGCATTGATGTCATCCTGCACGGTGCCTTTCTTGACAGCTTCTAAGAAACCACCCTCGTCTTCTATCTTCAGGAATATCTTCCATGCCTCCTGAGCCAGGGCATCAGTGAGGTGTTCAATATAATAAGAACCGGCCGAGGGGTCGACAATACGGTCGAAGTGTGCCTCCTCCTTAATTAGCAACTGCTGGTTACGTGCAATGCGCTCAGAAAAGTCTGTCGGCTTTTCGTAAGGAGCATCGAATGGAGTGACCACCATCGAGTGAACACCGCCAAGGGCAGCACTCATAGCCTCAGTCTGCGAACGGAGCAGGTTGACATACGAGTCAAACAAGGTCTGGTTATAAGTAGATGTCGTGGCGTTGATAACCATCTTGCAAGAGCAGTCGCACTTAGGCTCATACTGTTTCACAATCTGTGCCCACAACAGGCGACATGCACGGAACTTGGCAATCTCCATGAAGTAATTCTCAGATATGCCCATGTAGAACTTAATCTTCTTTGCGGCCAGGTCGACATCAACACCGGCATCCACCAACTGCTGCAAGTACTCGTTACCCCACGCCAGCGCATACCCCATCTCCTGAACGATGTATGCTCCAGCATTGTTCAGCAGGTCGCTGTGAACCATAACGCAACGCAGGTTGGGATAGTCCTTCAGCTTATCTACCAGTACAGGCATGTCGGGCAGCAGCATCGTGGTGTCCTTACCCTTCATAAGCATGCGCTCGATGGGGTCAAAGCCCAAACCGCCCACGATTTTCTCCTTGTCGTAACCCATCTTCTCGAAGTAGGCCACCAGCAGGTCAGCCAGCTGCAGGGCATGACGCTGACAGGCACGGTAACTCACCTCGACAATGTCAAGGCGGATATCCTTAAGCAATGTCTCGATGAACTCAGCGCTGAGCTCTGCATGTCCAATGCGGAAACCGATGCTGTCGACACCCTTATTCAGGATGTCGAGGGCTTTCTTGTTAGCCTCAACAGGGTCGTTCACAACAATGTTCTGACGGACATACCACTCGTTAGAGTTCTTCTTGTTACCACGAACGAAGGGGAATTCGCCTGGCAGGGCATCGGGAGTCTTCAGGTCCTTCAGGTCCTCGCGACGATAGAAAGGCTGTACGTTGAAGCCTTCATTGGTTCTCCACACGAGTCGTTTCTGGAAGTCGGCCCCTTTCAGGTCCACTTCTATCTTGTCCAACCACTCTTGAGTAGTTGGAGCTTGAAACTCGGTGAAGAGTTTTTCTTTGTTAGCCATAAAAATTAAACGTTTGTATTATTATATAAGTAATATGCATAGTCTAACAGCGTGCAAAGGTAGTAACTTATTTCTTAACCAAAGAAGTTTTTTTATAATTAATGCTTTAAAAAAATTAAAAAACAGAATATTAGTTGCACAATGATGCGGGAATTGCGCAAGAAATTAGTAATTTTGCAGGCAATTTTGAGATAGTGTGTTATGGAATCGTTTCAATGGCTTTCTGATTTATTTACTACTACCGACTCAGTAGCTCACATTGCATTGCTTTATGCAGTGGTCATTGCCGTGGGTGTCTACCTCGGCAAGATTAAGGTTGGAGGCATCTCACTGGGTGTCACCTTTGTGTTGTTTGCCGGCATTGTGGCCGGTCACATCGGCTTTACAGCCCCTACGCCCATTCTGACATTCATTCAAGACTTCGGACTCATCCTCTTTGTCTTTATGATTGGTTTACAGGTGGGGCCTGGTTTCTTCGAGAGTTTCGGCACGGCAGGCATTAAGCTCAACGGTCTGGCAGCGACTGCCATCCTGTTGAACATCGTCGTGATGTTTGCATGTTACTACATCTTCTTCGACACCAGTAACGCAATCAATCTGCCAATGATGGTGGGTACGCTCTATGGCGCTGTTACTAATACGCCGGGACTTGGTGCTGCTAACGAAGCCTTAAACACCGTGTTCCCCAATGGCGCACCCCAGATAGCATCGGCCTACGCATGTGCCTACCCTCTTGGCGTGCTGGGCATCATCGGTGCTACTATATTAATAAGGTATATATGTAAGGTAAAGCTGGAGAAAGAAGAGGAACAACTGGCTGCTCAGGAAGAGGGTAATGCCAACAAGAAGCCCTATAAGATGCACTTGGAGGTAACGAACAAGTACCTGGAAGGAAAGACATTGTTACAGGTGCACGACTTCCTGAACCGCGACTTCGTGGTGACGCGACTGGTGCATCAAGGCGAACTCTGCATTCCCAACCGCAACACCATCTTCCACATGGGCGACCAGATGCTCATCGTATGTGCCGAGGCAGACCAAGAGGCCATTACCGCCTTTATCGGTCCGAAACTCGACATCGACTTCGAGCAGTCAGACCAACCCCTTGTGTCGAAGCGTATTCTCATCACTAATCCCAGCATCAACGGCAAGTCGCTCGGTTCGCTCCACTTCTCCAGTGTCTATGGCGTAAACGTGACGCGTGTGACCCGTCACGGCATGGACCTTTTCGCTTCCGTCAGCTTACCCTTGCAGGTAGGTGACCGCATCATGGTAGTGGGTCCGGAGGATGCTGTAGACCGTGTGGCCAACAAGATGGGCAATTCCATCCGCCGACTGAATGCGCCGAACATCGCCACCATCTTCGTAGGCATCTTCCTCGGTCTTATTTTTGGCTCACTTCCCTTTGCCATTCCCGGCATGCCAGTTCCCGTAAAACTTGGTTTGGCAGGCGGCCCGCTGATTATCGCTATCCTAATAGGCCGCTATGGCTATAAGATACATCTGGTGACTTATACCACAACTTCTGCCAATATGATGCTTCGAGAGATAGGGCTGGTGCTCTTCCTCGCATCTGTGGGTATCAAGGCTGGTGCCTCTTTCTTCTCCACTGTCGTAGAAGGTGACGGACTGCTGTACGTGCTCACTGGTTTCCTGATTACGATTATACCCATTCTGATAGTAGGCCCGATAGCCCGGCTGCACTATAAGTTCAACTACTTCACCATCGCAGGCATGATAGCCGGTACCTATACCGATCCCCCCGCATTGGCATACGCCAATAGCATCTGCTCGAAGGAAGCTCCTGCTGTAGGGTACTCGACGGTATACCCCTTGTCAATGTTCCTGCGCATCTTCACAGCCCAGTTGGTGGTATTGTTCTTCTGCGGATAAGACAAATAGGCTGACACTATAATAATACACAAATATAATAGACACAATGAAAAAAATCGGATTTCTTTCGGGCCTATTGTTTGCCCTTACCTCGCTACCGATGATGGCACAAATGGATGCCAGCATCAAACTTAATGAGGTGATGACGACAAACAAGACAAGCCTGATTGACGAATACGGTGCAAGGAATGCGTGGGTGGAGATAGCCAATATCTCGCACTCGACGTACAACATCCGTGGTATGTACCTGACCACTGACCGCTCCGTACTCGACAAAAAGATGAGTGTGCCCGAACGAGTGAAACGCATGAGCCTGATACCTAATGGCGACGAGCGCACTAACTTGAGCGGCCGACAGCTCATCGTTTTCCAGTTAGGCAGCAAACCCGCTCAGGGTGCCCTGCATCTCTCAGTACCCATAATGGCCGACAAGCCTACGTGGATTGCACTCTACAATGGCAATGCCACACAACTCATCGACTCTGTCACTGTTCCTGTCCTCAACGAAGATCAGTCGTTTGCGCGTGTTGCCAACAACGGCACTGCACAAGATTGGGAAGTGAAATCGTCCGATCGTGTGACCCCTGGCATTCAGAACCAGACGGTAGTCAGTGAGTCGAAGGTAGAGAAATTCAAGCGCGAAGACCCCTACGGCTTCGGCATGGCTCTAATGGCCATGGGCATTGTGTTCTTCTGCCTTGCTCTGTTGTGGATTCCGTTCACCGTGTTCGGTATGCTGATGCGTCACATGGACACTGCCAAGAAGGTAGCCCAGCACCAGCCCATCAAGCCCATTACAAAAACCGTGGAGAAGACCATTGAGGTAGGTCATAAGACGGGAGTTATCCTCAAGGACGGACTGGAGTCCAAGGGTATTGACCGTGAAGTATATATGGCCGTCATCGGTCTGGCTCTCCGCCAATACGAGGATGACATCCACGACGTGGAGAGCGGTGTCATCACCATCAAGCCCAAAGACACCGATTGGGACGATGAGTATAGCCAGATGACCCATCTGCACGAGGCATTTATCCCCTCGAGCCATAATGCTCCCACCATCCCTACCACTCCACAGCTACACTAACAATGAAGAAATACATGCTTTTATAATAAGCTTAACGAACAGACAACAATGAAAAAATATCAGTATAAAGTACAAGGCGTAGACTACGATGTAGAAATCGCTGAAGTAGAAGGCAAAATAGCCAAAGTGAACGTGAACGGCATTCCCTTTGAGATTGAGATGCAGAAACCCATCAATGCCGCCAAGCACCCTGCACTGGCAGCCACCAAGCGTACAGCTGCTGCACCCGTAGCACCTGCTCAGCCTGCACAGCCCGTGGAGAAGCCTCAGACTGCCCCTGCCGCAACTCCTGCCGGTTCGGGCAATGCCGTAAAGGCTCCCTTGCCCGGCACCATCAACGCTATCAACGTGAAGGTTGGTGACACCGTAGCCGTCGGTGACATTGTGATTGTACTGGAGGCTATGAAGATGCAGAACAACATTGAGGCCGAGTACGCTGGTACGGTGACGTCTATCCTTGTCAATCAGGGCGACTCCGTCATGGAGGGTGCAGTCATGCTGACCATCGGTTAAGGTAAAAGGGATTAGTGAAAAGTTGATTATTATGTGGCAATTTATCGTAGAAAACTTCAATGAGTTCCTGACCTATACTGGCTTTGCCAATGTTACGGCAGGCAACCTCATCATGATAGCAGTGGGCGCTTTCTTCATCTGGCTGGCCATCAAGAAGGACTTTGAGCCCCTACTCCTTGTGCCCATCGGACTGGGCATCATCTTGGGGAACATCCCCTTCCGTGCCGACGCCGGACTGGAAATCGGACTCTATGAGGATAACTCCGTACTGAACATCTTCTATCAAGGTGTGAGGCAGGGATGGTATCCGCCGCTTATCTTCCTGGGCATCGGTGCCATGACTGACTTCTCGGCACTGCTGGCTAATCCGAAGCTGATGCTCATCGGTGCTGCAGCACAGTTTGGTATCTTTGGTGCCTATATGTTTGCTCTGGCACTTGGTTTCGAGCCTAATCAGGCAGCAGGTATCGCCATCATCGGTGGTGCCGATGGTCCAACAGCCATCTTCCTCAGCTCGAAGCTATCGCCAAACCTGATGGGTGCCATCGCCGTATGTGCTTATTCCTATATGGCTCTGGTACCCCTTATCCAGCCACCATTGATGCGTCTGCTCACCACTAAAAAAGAGCGTCTAATCAAGATGAAGCCTGCCCGCGAGGTAAGCCAGACTGAGCGCATTCTGTTCCCCATCGTTGGCCTGCTGTTGACAACATTCATCGTGCCGTCAGGTCTACCCCTTCTGGGTATGCTGTTCTTCGGTAACCTGCTGAAAGAGAGTGGTAAGACAACCCGACTGGCCAAGACGGCTGGTGCTGCGCTGAACGACATCGTAGTGATGTTGTTAGGACTGACGGTAGGTTGCTCGACGCAGGCCTCTGAGTTCCTGACCATAAACACCATCTACATTTTCGCCATTGGTGCTGGAGCCTTCATTATCGCCACCATGAGCGGCGTGCTGTTCGTCAAGCTAATGAATGTATTCCTGCCCAAGGACAAGAAACTGAACCCGCTGATTGGAAATGCCGGTGTGAGTGCTGTGCCCATGGCTGCACGAATCTCAAACAACCTTGGACTGGAATACGACCGTCACAACTTCCTGCTGATGCACGCCATGGGGCCCAATGTGGCCGGTGTCATAGGTTCAGCTGTAGCTGCCGGTGCTTTGCTCGGCTTCCTGTCGTAACCGCAGTAACTAAAGAAGAGGTAAGACGTTTTAATTAACGGCGACGGCGCTTGTGTCCCCTTGCCTTTCGACGGCTCTTAGAAGCCTTCTTGCGCATATGATGCCGAGAGGGCTTCTTCTTTGCCACCGGTGCCGAACTCTTCCATGTCACTGCCTCGCTGGCTGTCAGGTAAGGGACACCGTCGGCAGGGTGCCGCTCGCAATATTTCAGTATGGAGTAATAGTCAACATTGCGACGCTGATGATTTTCATAAAACCACACCTCTACCGTCTGGCCTCCAGTAGCAATCATGACAATGTCACGATCGGGGGCTACATACCAGCGAGCAAAGGGATGCGAGCGCACCGTCCCCTCCCATGTTGGAACACCATAGCCTTTACGCATCCACTTCATCAGCAGAGCATAGTCGCCCTTAGGGTCTCGCTTTCCCGTGCTGCACGTTTCCATTGTCAGGCAGTTAATGCCAGCCGTATCGTTCTTACAGTTCAGTCGAATGGTAATGTCCATGTCTGAGAGATGCCACAGAAGATGTCTGTCTCCTTCACGTTGCATCCCCCGGCGTTCCAGTTCCTGTAACAATTGTTGCGGGTTCATGTCTAATGAGAGTTCCTGGAAACGAGTATGGTCGTCGGCATGAGCAGCAATCCCCAAGGTGAAACAAAGACTCAGTGCCAAAATGTATTTCTTAATCATAACGTCAGTCTATTATCTATTTTCACGGCAAAGGTACAAATAAGTCAGCAAAAAGCAACCTCACATAATGGAAAAAGGGCGTTTAAATGGGCTTTTAATGTTTTTTAACTGCGTGGATAGAAAGGTAGTGTGAGAATTTTAATAAATTTGCAACCTAAAAATAAAGATAATGACAGACGTTATCTTATCCAGTTTCATTAGTCTATTTGCACTGTTTGGCAAAGAAAGGCAGGTAGACGAGATACGGGCAAAGGATATGCTCGTGAGTTATTTGCGTCATCACTTCGGAATCCGTAACATTGACTTGTACCTAGACTTATACAGTGACATGCGCATGGCTTACGAGATGACTGACGACCTAGACAGCAGTGACACCGTGCGCGGAATATGCTCTACATTGCACGGTAAGATACGCACTCAGGAAGAAGCCCTGCTGCTGTTGCGACTGATGGAATTCTGCGGCGCTGTTACGGCAGAGGACGACGGCATGTTCCATACCATGGCCAAGCACCTGCACATTAGTGAGCAGGAGTACCACGACTTTGCCGACTTTGTAGGTAATCGTGAAACGGAGTGTGTCCATCTACATCATATTGACGGTTTTAGCGGTACGCTGAAAACACTTCTGGACAGCACTACGGGTTACCTTATCTTTACTTATATGGGGGGGGATACAGTGCTACTAAACGACGTCCCCGTATTGGCAGGCACTTACCAGGTGTGGTTGCAGAGCAGTGTACTGAAGAACTCCAACGGACGGCCGGTCTACTATTCGTCCATCATCAGCACCTATAGTCAGGAAGACAACAGCACGCAAGAAGTAGAATTCTGTGGCAGAGACATCAACTTCCGATTCCCCAACAGCGACAATGGCATGCACGACCTGAGCTTCACCCTGAAGAGTGGTGAACTGCTGGCCATCATGGGAGGTTCCGGTACGGGCAAGACCACCCTGCTGTCCCTGCTGAACGGCACACTTAGGCCTCAGGAAGGCGCTATCACCATCAATGGTCACGACATTAGCGAGCCTGGTGCCAAAGAGTTGATTGGCTTCGTGCCGCAGGACGACCTGCTCATTGAGGAACTGACGGTCTATCAGAACCTGTGGTTTACTGCCATGCTATGCTTCGAGGGCATGGACGACAAAGAGCGTGACCGGCGTGTAATGAAGACTCTGAAAGACCTTGGGCTCGATGCCATCAAAGACCTGAAGGTGGGGTCGGCCATCAACAAATACATTTCTGGGGGCCAGCGCAAGCGCCTGAACATTGCTTTAGAACTGATTCGCGAACCTGCCGTACTATTCCTCGATGAGCCTACGTCGGGACTATCGTCAGCAGATACTGAGAAGGTTATCAACCTGCTAAAGGAACAAACGCTGAAAGGCAAACTCATCGTGGTGAACATCCACCAGCCTTCAAGCGATGTGTATAAGCTATTTGACCGCTTGTGGCTGTTAGACCGTGGTGGCTATCCCGTCTTCGATGGCAATCCCATTGATGCTATCACCTATTTTAAGGAGGCCGCAAACTATGCTGATGCCGAGACCAGTGCGTGCCCCACGTGCGGCAATGTAAATCCAGAGATAGTACTGAACATCATCGATGAGAAAGCCCTAAACAGCAGTGGCGAGCCTTCTGACGAACGCAAGACGTCCCCACAGGAGTGGCACGAGATGTACCTGAAGAACAGGGGCGTCATGCAGAAGGCTACCATCAGTGACATACCCCCATCGGACCAGCGTCGTCCATCGGCACTGAAACAGTTTGCCATCTTCCTGCATCGGAACGTGATGACGAAGGTGACCAACTTGCAATATCTGAGCATCACCCTGCTCGTAGCACCTCTTCTTGCCGTAATCTGTGCCCTGCTGACCCGATTTGCTCCCCCAGAAGGTTACAGCGTACTGGCCAACAAGAATCTGGTGAGCTACTTCTTCATGGCTGTCATCGTAGCAACGTTTACGGGTATGAGCGGCTCTGCCGAGGAGATTATCCGCGACCGTACCCTGCTGAAGCGCGAGCGTTTCCTGAACCTGTCGTACAGCAGCTATATCTGGTCGAAAGTAGTCTATATGGCGGGGGTATCCCTGCTACAGACATTGCTGTTCATCATCATCGGCAACACCATCATGGAACTGCAAGGGCTCTTTACCACTTGGTGGATTATACTTTTTGTCACTGCTCTGCTGGCCAGTCTGACAGGACTATTGCTGTCACAGTGCCTGAGTTCAGTGGTAGCCATCTATATCAGCATCCCCATTCTGCTCATCCCCCAGATACTACTCTGTGGACTGGTAGTGAGTTTCACCGACCTCACCCCGAAGAGTACCACGGGCAATGTTCCACTTATCGGTGACATGATTCCCTCGCGGTGGGCTTACGAGGCACTGGCTGTCACTTCATTCTCTGACAACGAGTACGAGGCTCAGTTCTTCGAAGCCGACAAGGAGAAATACGAGACACAATTCTACAACATGGCATTCCTCTACGAACTACAGTCACAGCTGGAGACCATGAAGAGCGAGACCATCCGTCATGGCAAGTCAAGCCCCGAGCATCTGGAGGTTATCCATACTAATTTGCCTATCATTACCGAATACTGCGGCATGGAGCCCTACCGAGGCGATGACAGCTACGAGCAGCTCTCGGCCTACATGAGCAGGGCAGAAGACATTCTGTCAAAGCGCAGCAACCAGATTACGCTGAAGATGGATGCCCAAGTGGCAAGATACATTCATCAGTACGGCAAGGAAGCACTGATACAACTGAAACGCGACAACTACAACACGAAGTTGGAAGACTGTGTTATCGGTGCTGACCAGCCCTCTATGGTGGAGGTGGTCGACAACTACATCGTTCCGCGCAAGGGACTAATCTTCCTAACACCGCGCAACCAGTGTGGACGCGCACCATTCTACAGCAGTGAGAAGGTGGTGGGATCCTGGCACGTGAAGACTCTTTGGTTCAACCTCAGTGTACTGTTGCTGATGTGTGTCATCGTCACCATTCTGCTGCTTACCGACTGCCCCGGGCGCTACATTCGAAAAGAAAACAATGGTTAGTGAGCGTGTACACAACAACATTAAAATATGAACATTATACATTAACATCATTAATAACTTAAACTTTAAAAAATGAAGAAATTATCAGTTTTAGCTATTGCATTCATAGCTATCGCTTTCGCAGCATGCGGAGGTAAGAAAACCCAGGCCACTGAAGAAGCAGACACCCTGAAGAGTTTTGAACAGCAGCAGATTGAGGCCAGCATCAAAATGCACTTCGACAGCATTGCTGCCGAGATTGGTAAACTGCCCCAGCTACCCTTCATACAGGAAGACAACGGTGGTCTGACCCTCACCAAGGAAGAGAAGCAGGTGAAGCCTGACTATCTGCTTAATGCTGCCATTGCTGACGAGGCTGCCACTCTGGCCGAGAAGTACCGCATTCTGAGCGCCCTTAGTGTTGACAAAAAGATTGCATCACTCTATGAGTTGCCCGTCGAGGACTACGACAAGGCTATCGCAAAGTTAGTGGCAGACATCAACGACCCCTCGTTCAAGGACATTGAGAACGAAGGCACGCTCTTTGAGACTTCTACCGCTCTCTACGAGTCTATGGAGAAGAACGGACGCATCAACCAGTTCTGGCAGCTGGCTTCTGCCGCTCTCGTTGAGCAGCTCTATATTGCCAACCAGAATGTCGACAAATTCCTGAGCGTGCTCAACGACGAGGCTGCTGCAAACCTGTCGTTCCGAGTGGTGCTGCTGCTTGATGCCGTGAACCGTCTGTCACAGTATGACATCGAGATTAAGCCCGTCGCCGAGGCCATTGCACCCCTGGATGTGCTCAACGCTACTTCCGTCAGTGAGCTGAAGAGCCAACTTGTAGAGGCTAAGGACAAGATTGCTGCTGCCCGCAAGGCTCTCACCAAGTAAAATACTATATAACTGTTTTACATTCGGACATGATGCAACGTCAAATCACATTACCCAATGACATCGAGACCATTCCTCAGTTGAACGAGTTCATCGATGCTGCTGCTGAAGAAATAGGGCTTGACATGGCGCTCACCATGAGCCTCAACTTGGCTCTTGAAGAAGCGGTGGTGAATGTGATGGAGTATGCCTACCCGCCCGCCACAGAAGGGCAGGTAGACATACTGTTGACGGCCGACGAGAAGATGCTAACCGTAGTCATCAGCGACTCCGGTACACCTTTCGATCCTACCAAGCAGGCAGAGGCCGACACCACGCTATCGGCCGAAGAGCGTCCCATCGGCGGACTGGGCATTCATCTGGTCCGTCAAATCATGGATAGCATTTCATACCAACGCTCCAACGGGCGTAACATTCTGACGCTCACCAAGCATCTGTAAACAACAAAAACAATAGAAAGATAATTATTATGACTTTTGACATTAGAGAAGAGAATGGCATCATGGCTGTCAACGTAAGTGGTCGTCTGGACACCCCTGCTGCCGTAAAGGCCCAACAGGAGATTGTTCCCCTGCTTGAGAATGCCAACAAGGAGATTGTCCTGGACTGCGAAAAGCTAGACTACATCAGTAGCTCGGGTCTTCGCTTGTTCCTCACCATCCGCAAGGAGGCTTCAGCCAAGGGAGGCAAGGTCATCATTGAGCACATCAACGACGACATTAAGAAGGTGTTTATGATGACTGGCTTCTTCAACCTGTTCGAAATCCGATAAGCGACAAGGTCTCTGATGGAAGATTACGGATTGGACCTACACTGTGAAATGCTCCTTGAAGAATACCGCAGCCAGCTGCCACTCTTCAAGGAGCTGCAGCAGGTGGTAAACCAGAAGATGAGCGACCTTATCAAGCAGAGTGGCGTTGAGGTAAACTCAATAGAAACCCGCATCAAGACCGAAGCATCACTGGCAGGCAAATTGGAGCGCAAGGGGCATAAATACTCCTCGCTCATGGATATCACTGACATCCTGGGCACACGCATCATCACTTTCTACAACGAAGACGTAGACCGTATTGCCTCTATTGCCGAAAAGCTTTTCGACATCGACTGGCCAAACAGTGTTGACAAACGTAAGATGCACGAGTTTGACAGTTTCGGTTACAACTCACTTCATTACATCTGCCGCCTGCCTGAGAAGCTCTACCGCAGTACTGTTCACCCAGAACTCAACGAGATACGTTTCGAACTGCAGATGCGCACAGCCTTGCAGCACGTATGGTCCGCCATACAACACGATATCGGCTACAAGAGCGAGATAGAGACTCCACTGGAATACCATCGTAGTTTGAGCCGGCTGGCAGGAATACTCGAACTGGCCGACGATGAGTTCAGCCGTATCCGCACCTCCGTTTCCGACTACCGTCGCCGAGCTCAAGCCCTCGTACAAAGCGGACAGTTGGAAGAGGTAGAGCTCAATGGCGACACTTTCCGCAGCTACCTCGCAATGAAGCCTTTCGACAAGCTCAACCGCAAGATAGCAGCCATCACCCAGGCAGAGTTGCACGAAGCAAATCTCATGCCCTACCTCAAAGTGCTCCGCGTTTTGGGACTCAAGACACTGGGCGACGTTGAACGCTTTGTTAACAAACACCGCGAAGATGCCTACCAACTGGCACTCTTTCAACTGGGATCTACCGATATTGACATTCTGGCCGAGAGTGTAGCCTTGCAGAACCTCTGCATTGTCAGCATTCTCAAGAGCGGAGGTGGAAAGCCCGGACTAATAAAACTCTTCGACCGCATCCACGGACATAAAGAGCAGAACGCCACACTGGCTGACATTGTCTACGAACAGGCCTCACGACTGGCGTTTATGAATTCATAGTAGAAAGCTGATTCATGGAACGACCAAAGATAGCCATCATTGATGCCAACACACTGGAAGTACTCGGGCTGAAGCAGATTCTTCAGCACGTTCTACCCATTATGACCGTTGACACTTATGGTTCCTTTGCCGAGCTGCAAGCCAACAGTCCCGAGCAGTATGTCCATTACTTTGTGGCTATGGACATCGTGCTCAGCAAACGTCAGTTTTTTACCGAGCGACAACGTAAGACCATTGTTCTGACACTCTCGCTCACCGACAGCTCACAGCTCAGCCAGTTCCACTCATTATGTATCAATCAACCAGAGCATGCACTAATCCGCCAACTTCTTATTCTGGCACAGCACGCCCACGGAGGAGGGCGCAACTTGCCACCCATGCCCAAGGTGCTGCAGCAAAAAATTCTCAGTGACCGCGAGATAGAGGTCATGGCACTCATCGTACAGGGATACATTAACAAGGAGATTGCCGACCAGCTTAATATCGGCCTTGCCACTGTCATTACCCACCGCAAGAATATCATGGATAAGCTGGGATTGAAGAGCGTTTCAGCACTCACCATCTATGCCGTCATGCACGGCTATGTTGACATCAACAAGATATAAGTCCCTACTTCTATCATTCTTCCTACTTCATTCTTCACTCTTCATTCTTCAATTATATCATGATTACTTTCCCTTATGCCAAGATAAACCTTGGACTCAACGTCGTAGAGCGCCGCAGTGACGGATACCATAACCTGCAGACCGTCTTCTACCCCGTACCGCTTACTGATGCCCTGGAACTCAACGTGATGGACCAGCGTTATCCTGCCACCGTCGATTGCGACCTGAAGGTCAGCAACATCCCCATTGAGGGCGACGAGCAGCGCAACCTCGTGGTTCGTGCTTACCAATTGCTGAAGGCCGACTTCCCCACCCTGCCACGCATCCATGCACACCTCTGGAAGAACATTCCCACACAGGCAGGCATGGGAGGAGGCTCCAGCGACTGCGCCTATATGCTGCGCATGCTGAACAACATAGGGGACCTTGGGCTCACCCAGCAGCAACTCATCGACTATGCCGCCCGTTTGGGTGCCGACTGCCCGTTCTTCATCATCAGTCAGCCCTGCTATGCCGAGGGCATTGGCGAACGGCTGCACCCCATTGAGCTCACCCTCAGCGGATGGCATCTGGCTATAGTACGTCCCGACATCCCGGTCCCAACGCGCGAGGCATTTGCACTCATCCACCCGCACTTCCCCACGCGAAGCTGCCACGAAGTGGTGCAGCAGCCTGTTGATACCTGGCGCCATGAACTGACAAACGATTTCGAGGAGAGCGTCTTCGCACTACACCCAGAAATCGCACACATCAAGCAACGGCTCTACGGACTGGGAGCCACCTATGCCGCCATGTCCGGCTCCGGCAGTGCTCTCTTCGCACTCTTCCGCGAAGCACCGACCGACATGGCGAGCCACTTCCCTGACACTTTCACCTATCTCTGTCAGCTATAACAAGAGTGCTGCGGTCACACTATCATCGGCAGAAGGAAAACATTCCATGCGATGTACCCCTCATGACTTTTTAGTTAATTTCTGTTTACTACAAGCCTGTTTTAGTAAACAAACAATAAAAGATTGGGCATATTGCAAAGTCTTCCCCAACAGGAGTCCTTATCTTCGCGTCAAACAATTAAAAAAGAAAGGATTGTACCATGCCGAATAAGATAAGAATGACGATTGGGGAATTCTCCAAATTCTGTCAGGTGACCGTAAAGACACTCCACTATTACGACAAAATGGGGCTACTGGTTCCTAACGAAGTCAACGAGTGGAGTCATTACCGCTATTACGATGTGTCGCAGATGCAACAGTTGAACGCTATTCTGCGACTGAAGGACATGGGATTCTCGCTGGAAGAGATTGGCGACCTCCTGAACGAAGGTACTCATAAACCCAGCCAGGACCAAATAGAGGCAAAGAAAGAACTCATAAAAGAGCAGATGAGAGAGTTGTCCAGAAAGCTTACTACACTGCAACGGCTGAGCGACTCCGTCAAACATGTGGACCAAATGAATAATATCTTCATCGACTCACTACCGTCCATCATCGTTGCCTCATACCGCCGTGTACTGAAACAGCGAGAGGACCTGACACCCATTTTCACAAAAACCATCAACCCCGAGATACAACGCATTGGCTGTAAACGGACGCTGCCCATCTATGGTTTCATGATTGAGCATGAAAAAGAGTACAAGAAAGAAACCATCGATATAGAGTATTGTCTGCAGGTAGAAGAAATGTACGAAGACACAAACATCATCAAATTCAAGCGACTGCCAGAGGTGCCAATGGCTGTGTGCCTTAAACATGTCGGGACTTACGACCTTTTCCCAGAGTCGTTTGCCAAGGTTATGCGCTACATTGAAGACCATCATTACAAAATGACCGGCGAATACCGCATCCAGTTCGTGAGCAGCATTCAGGATCAGCGAGACCCGGAGAAGTATATCACCATCATACAAGTTCCTGTCACCAGAAATGAATAGTCCCATCCACCATTACTTCTCTGAAGACAGCCTGAAAGCCTTCATTGAATTGCTTTCGCCATACCACATCCGCTACTGGATTGACGGAGGATGGGGTACGGACATACTCACCGGATGTCAAATCAGGAAACATAGAAGCCTTGACGTCAATGTAGATGCCATGCACTATCACGAACTGCTGTCAATACTGCATCGTGAGGGATTTAAGACGGTCAACGACACTTTTCCCGTCAGTCAGGAACTATACTGCCCACGGTATGGTTTCGTCAACATCCGCCCATTTATCTTCAACGCCGATGGCAGCAGCAAACATTCCGACGGGCATGGAGGGTGGAAAGAAATTCCTGCAAGCCGCATCAAAGACGCTGTTTTTGCCGGCCAAAAGGTCAAGTGCACACAGTAATACGAATACAATTGAAAAGCAAAGTCACCGAGTTTGTTCTGCAAACTCGGCGAATTTGTTCTGCAAACTCGGCGACTTTGGTTTGAAATCCTACATAGTCTTGCTTTATTTATGGCTATACTTTAAAGCGGATGTAGGTTCGGTCATCGAACGAGTTGGCATCAGGGTGGAAGCCTTTTGTGGCCTGGAATGCCGTACCGATGTTCAGTGGGTCATTGTCATGCTGTTGTTTTAAAAGGCGTTCACTCTCTGTCAGTGTGTTGCGCAGGAAAGGGTAGCCGTCGGTAGCCATGACGATTTCCCAGGGTTGGAAGTCAAGGGTGATGTTGCGCACGTGGCGGGTGTCAATAGGGAAACCGTCGACCACGCTGTAGCTGATGTTCTGTTGGCGCATGGTCTCTATCATCCGTGGAATAATGGCGGGACGCGCAATGTCGTTCCGGCACAGTTCATCGACGGTGTGGCCTTCGCTTAGCAGTCGCTTTACCTCTTCAGCGCGCATGGCAGCCAACTCGGCCTCGGCGGGCTTGGGGTTGTCATAGTAGATGGGAGCATGGTTAGCAGACTGGCGGTTAGTGGCTGTCACTAAGCATTGGCAGTCGCCCACCATCCATATCTCACGGCTCAAACGGCTGTATACCGCCACGGAGCACGTCAGTCGGTCCTCAGGGTGTTCGGCCAGTCTCTGTAGCATGGATTCTTTGTAGTGCTTGCGAATGTATGCCGTGACACCCTTCAAGAACTGTTCACATGTCGTGGCTTTGGGCATGTTGCAGATATATCGGCTGGTCAACTGCATAGCGTAGCGGCCGTTACTGCGCAGCATGCTGTGGCGGTACTTGCTTTTCGACGTACTGCCGTCAATGACGGCAATGAAGTCAGCGGTGACGACGAGGCCGTCTTCCGGTTTCTTTCTGGGGTTCTTGGGGACGATGGTTTGTTCTATTATTTGCATAGGGGCATAGTTCGTTGATGAGGTCTGCTCGCCCGATGCGCCGCAGACTTCGCTCTATGTTGTGGCGCTCTTCAGGTTTGTACCAGAAGAAATACTGCCTTTGAGCCTGTTTCTCTTGCGGCGTCTTGGCACTTTGCACAGGCTCCAGCGTGTAGGGATCATAGCCTGTGTACCACATCTCTGTAGCCACGGTCATGGGTGTCGGTGTGAAGTCTTGTACCTGTTCCAGCTGGAAGTCCAGACGCTTTGTGAGTACAGCCAGCTCTGCCATGTCGCGTTCGGTGCACCCGGGATGGCTGCTGATGAAGTAGGGGATAATCTGCTGATGGAGACCCTCCTCGCGACAGATGCGGTCAAAGATGCGCTTGAAGTCGTAGAACTGTTGGAACGACGGTTTGCGCATCAAGTGCAGTACGTGGTCACTGGTGTGCTCAGGAGCTACCTTCAGACGCCCACTGACGTGCCGGGTGATGAGTTCGCGGACATACTCCATGGCTGCGTGGTTGACGTGTTCGTCCTTGCTCTTGTAGAGTATCAGGTCGTAGCGCACACCACTGCCTATGAAACTCTTCTTTACCTCAGGCATAGCATCGACTGCACGATAAATCTCCAGCAGCTTTGTGTGATCCGTATGGAGGTTTGGACATATCTGCGGATGTATGCAGCTGGGCCGTTTGCACTTCTCGCAGATGTTCTGGTTACGTCCGTGCATGCCGTACATGTTGGCCGACGGACCACCAAGGTCGGAGATATAGCCTTTGAAATCGTCCATCTCAGTTACCTTTTTCACTTCACGAAGTATGCTTTCCTTAGAACGGCAGGCAATGAACTTCCCCTGATGAGCTGAGATGGTGCAGAAGGCACAGCCCCCGAAACACCCTCGGTGGATGTTGACACTGTGGCGGATCATCTCGTAGGCAGGAATACGCTTCCCTTTATATTTAATATGAGGTACGCGCGTGTAGGGAAGGTCATAGCTGGCATCCAGTTCGGCGGTGGTCATTGGCGGATAGGGCGGATTGACGATGACATAACCTTTCATAGCTCTATGACCGTCTGAAATGTTCGTCTGCTGCACGAGCCGATGAGCGTGCATCATGTTCGACTGCTCCTCGATGTGGCGGAAGTTCTCGGCCTGCGAGCGTTTATCGCGCAGACACTCTTCGTGGCTATGAAGGACAATGTCGCCTTCTTGTGGCGTATAGTGGTGGGCAATAAACACGGTCTGTGGAATGTCGTGAGGAATGTCTGTGGCGAAACCGCCAGTCGGTGAGGCACCGGCAGGTGAATCGTCTACTGCGTGAGAGAGACGGTTGGCCAGTTCGACGATGGGTTTTTCGCCCATTCCGTAGATGATGAGGTCGGCCGGAGCGTCATAGAGTATGCAAGGGCGCAGACAGTCCTGCCAATAGTCGTAGTGTGTCAACCGTCGCAGTGATGCCTCTATGCCCCCCAGAATGATGGGTATGTCGGGATAGAGCTCACGCAGTATCTTTGAATAGACAATGGTAGGATACTCTGGGCGCAAGTCGTGACGACCATCGGGACTATAGGCATCTTCCGATCGCAGACGTTTGCCAGCCGTGTATTTGTTCACCATGGAGTCCATACAGCCTGGTGCTATGCCGAAGAAGAGGCGTGGTCGTCCCAACTTCTTGAAGTCACGGTAGTCACCATGCCAGTCAGGTTGTGGTACGATGGCCACTCGGTAACCAGCAGCTTCCAGCGTTCGTCCAATGACAGCCACGCCAAATGAAGGATGGTCTACGTATGCGTCAGCTGAGAAGAGGATGATGTCTGCCTCTTCCCAGCCTCGCAATTCCATTTCTTTCTTTGTCGTCGGAAGAAAGTCCGTCAGTCTGTATTCCAATTTGAAATGCTAAATCGTCGAGACGAAAATTCTGTTTTCTTGCTGTTGGTACTTAATTAAATGGCGTTCCCTGGAATGCTCTGGTTGTCATACCGAGGTTGTTGTTGGCACGGTTCTTCCAGTTGATGAAGAGAATGACCAGCTGTTGCAGTCCGTAAGCCTTCATGTTAGGATGGTAGATGACGTCCAGGCAGAGGTCGAGCAACTGCTTGTCCTTTCCAGCATCCGACTCCAGCATCGAGCGGATGTTAAGCTTTAGCTTGTTCAATACTTCTTCGTCCACGTAACCGTTGGAGTCGATGAGATCGCGGAACAGTTGATACTTCTCAATGGTCTCTAAGTGTTCTTCTGAGATTTCAATGTAGCGCGTCCCACTTGAGTTGGTCTGGATTTTGTACATAATGTTTAAATTTTTAGTTATTTGATGAAGTTTATTGAAATAATTACTTGGTGTTCGTTTACCGAAATACTTTAATGCTATTTTGTGGTTATTGAATGAGATAGTTCAGAATACCTTGCATGATGGACGTACGCTTCTGCCCCGTTTTGATGCACTCAAAGGGGAAGCCCATAACGAAGATGCTACAGTCACTGCCTTTATAAGCTGTTGCAGCAGCATAACCGTCAGCATACTGCATGGCAGTGATGGCGGGCTTAATGGGTTGCAGAATGTCGGAAGACGTGGCAGCATAGTGCTCCTCGTTGAGATTTTTGTAATAGTACAACTCAGTGCCTAATCCGTTTACCCGGTTAGTGGGAGCCAGACTGCGTCCACCATACTGGCATCGCAAGTATCGTGCAAGAAAGTTTTGTTCGTTGTCAGCAAGCATGTCGCTGGCTGTGTAGGCTCCGCTGACCAGCATGCGTCCGCCATTCGACAGATAGTTTTGCAGAGAATGTTGCATAGACGTGCTGAAGGTCTTGTAGTAGTTCAGGCTATGGCCGTCGTTACGCTCAAGTCCGAGTACGAGGTCTACCACGTCGTATTTGTCCAGTCGGACGAAACCGTTCTCTACCGCCTCACTGCTGCAGCTCACAATGTTGTAGTTGCCAGCGCCCATAATAGCTTCGGCATGGGTCTTCACGTAGTTGAAGTCGTTGCCGGCAATAAGCATACCTGACAGTTCGTCGCCACAATAGCCCAGCCCGCCGTCCTCGATACCCATCTGACTACGGTCGAAGTTCACTTGTCTGCCGACCCAACCGTATGTGGGGCCGTAGGTGACGCCAGGGTCTTCGTCCATGTCGAAGCCCTGTTCGTAGCTGTTATCGCGGATGGCTGGTGATGACAGTCTGTGGAATCCGTTGACAATCATGACTGTATGACGAGCCTTGGGATTGTAAATGGTTGAGAGTATCTCAGTAGGAAAGCTCTTGCCACCTCTGTTGACGGCCACCACCTTGAAGTGGTATGGCAGTCCTGGTTCCAGTTCTATCTCATAATTGTTCTTCGAACGGATGTAGGTGCCGTTGTCGAAGTCGGCAGTTCCAATGGCCGTATAGAGGATGTAACCCGTCGGCACGGCAGTAGGCTCCTGCGGGTCGTAAACAGCTTTCCAGCTGAGTCGTATCTTTTCGTCATCCTTGAACTCAATACGGAAGTTGTTGGGAGCCAGTGGAGCTACGATGAACGGGGTGCCGTGCTGGTCGTTAACGTATCGGAGCAACGTCTTATAGATTGACCGCGCCAGGGTAAAGCGGAAGTTGGGGTCCTGACCGTAGCGCATGTCGGGGAAACTCTGGTGCGACATCGTTTCCAGAATGGCGCTGGGAACTTCGGGCAGTCGTGTCTCGGAGTAGTTGCGGTCAAAAAGCTCTCGCCGGCTCCACTGCCCGTACTTGTATTTCAGATCAAGGGTCTCGTTGGAAAGCAGTGCGTCTGCCAGGTCGCGTGAGGCCATGCGTGAAATGCCTGCATTCAGTTTGCCGTCGTTGAAGTTGGTGGTGCAGATGGCCAACGAACCGTATATGCTTGTACCGTCTTTAGCGTAACCGGCATCGCTATGTACGGCCAGTGAGAGCTCTATAGGTACCTTGCGCCCTTCGATATTGGGCATATAGCAAGAGCCACCCCCCATCAGGTTAGTCATTAGTGAGCGTACGTTGATGTCGTCTGCATAGTCGTCTAGTCCGTTCTTGCTGCTATATACGGAGTAGGGCATACCTGCCCACTGGGCATAGTAGCGGGCACCTTCCAGCGCTTTGGGGCGTCCGCTGACGGTGCCGAAACGCTGAATTATCCCCATGCCTCCACCGAAGCGTACGGCATCGGTAGTCACAACGCCGTTTTTGTTGCTTTGGTTTGATACGGTAACACGGTTAAATTCGCTGTATCCTGCATCGAAATCGAAGGTTCCCAGATAGACCCAAGTAGACTCTCCCATCTGTTGGTTGACGTGGAACTGGGTGCGCTCGCCACGGTGCCAGACGGTATAAAGTGCATCGTCTACACTGTTAGGCATCGTCTGGTAGCTGACGTAGACGGCATAACGCCCTGCCTTGGTGAAGTCTGGTTGATAGGTGGCCAGCGAGTAGCGAGACTTGCTGCTGGTGGTCTTTGCCATGCGAGCCGTTCCTGCTTCGAAGGGATTCTCCCCGTCGTTGTAAGGTCCGGGGTGCAACATAAATCCGGACTGGGGTGTCGTTTGCCAGTTGCCGTGCGACGTTACTTCGATATAGTTACGCTTAGAACCGTCATTGTCGATGATAATCTCCTCTTTCTGCCAGTCTCGTTCGCGGGGAGTGAACACCACGGCGCCGGCATTCTCCAGCATGGGGATGAGGTAGGGTACTACGATAGTCGGGGTAAATAAGTCCTCGGTGGTGCCAAACAGATGAGGACGCTGCCAGCGCCAGTAGCCACGTTTCTGATCATAGAAATTACCGTGACTGGCCCATAGCGACAGATGGCGGTTCTGTAGTCCATGTGTTATCTTGGTGGGGTCGGAGATGTTCTTCACCCATGGCTCGCCGTCGTAGTCGATGTCACCCCAGAGTCTCGACTTGTCAGCCTTTTGTGACAGTCGGTTGGGGATTAGCTCGTCAATGGTCATGCCGTTGGTGATGACTGTCAGTTGGTATTTTTGGTAGGGCTTGGGAAGTTCTCCTTTTATCTTTTTATAGATACGTTCAGTAATTTCTGGGGTAAACTCTTGCGCGGCAAAGTATTCGTCAGCAGTAATAGACAACGTTTTTGCAACGTTGTCTACTCGATAATCTACCAGTTGGGGTTGCTGTGTAAGCCGTGTACCTTTAGGCTTGTACTTGGCGAAATATTTTTTCAGGTTCTCAACCAGTTTAGCCTCGTCCTTGGCTGTTTGGGCTGCAGTGTCCAGCGCGGTCAGGGAAAGTAGTAGGGCGCATAAAGTCAGTATTACCAGTCTTTGCATTGTTATTATATCTCACCTATCGTAAAGTTTTCGGGCTTCTTTCCCTTGAAGTCCTTGAAATAGAGTTTTATTTCTCGCATCTGTGAGTCAACATTACCATTGGGTATGATGGTTTTTGTACAGCAGATGAGTTTCTTGTCGTAGTCAATACCGTAGAGCAGGATGGGAATGCCTGCCTTTTGGGCAATGAAATAGAAGCCTTTCTTCCATTCTGCGTTAGGAGAACGTGTGCCCTCGGGGGTGATGCACAGCATGAATCGGTCGGCCTGGCGGGCTGCATCGGCCAGATTGTCGGTCATGCTTGTATGCTTGCTTCTGTAGACGGGAATGCCCCCCATGTGTCTGAAGATAGGACCCAGTGGCCAAAAGAACCATTCCTTTTTCATCAAGAAATTGCTCTTCAGCCCCTCGGCACCATTATAGAGCTGTCCTATCAGAAAGTCCCAGTTACTGGTGTGAGGAGCCAGACATATTATATACTTATTGGGATGGTGCTCGGTAATTTCGAGCTTCCACCCCATTCTCTTGTACAATAGCCAGCGGCAAAATGATTTCCACATATTGTCTATAACGTGATTTCTTAGTGCATATTGTTAATTTGGTCAATAATTTCACTGGCATCGTTGGTGAACTTCTCCCACAGGTCACGGTAGTAGCGCTTCGCAGGCATTCCGGGCTCTGGATGGGAGACTCGCGAGATAGCGTTATGCTGCAGCTTCAAGATGCTGAACAGCAGTGCTTCGCCATTGGGTCGGTTCTTGCCGTTGCTGTAGAGAGTGACGGCTATTCCCTCTGCAAACAGCTCTTCGCAAATCAGGTTGATACTCTTTTTCATTTTTCGTTTGTTTGTCATAAATCAGGTCCTCCTGTTGATTATAGTTCGTCATTTCAATGGTCAAAGATACGAAAAGTTTTCCATAAAACCAAGGTTTGCATCAACAAAAAAACTTAAAAAGCTTAATTTCTTCATGTTTTCTCACAAATTATGCTTATTTTTGCATTTCGTTAGAGCATGTGCTGACACTGAATGCTACAAAAAGGTTACAATCATTCATTATTATAGTAAACATTATTATGGAAAAAAGTGCATTGCAAATCGCAAGAGCTGCCTATCAGCCTAAGCTGCCGAAGGCTCTTCAAGGCGCAGTAAAAGTGAAGGAAGGTGCCGCCACTCAGAGTGTTGGCGACCAGGAAGAAATCAAGAAGTTGTTCCCCAACACCTACGGTATGCCTATCGTAGAGTTTGAACCCGCTACAGAGGCCAACACGACAAAGATGAATGTCGGTATCATCCTCAGCGGTGGTCAGGCTCCTGGCGGGCATAACGTCATTACGGGTCTCTTCGACCAGATTAAGAAACTTAATCCCGAGAACCGTCTCTATGGCTTCATCCTTGGTCCTGGCGGTCTGGTAGACCATAACTATATGGAGCTTACTCCTGAGATTATTGACGAGTATCGCAATACGGGTGGTTTCGATATGATTGGTTCCGGTCGTACCAAACTTGAGAAGGTTGAGCAGTTTGAGAAGGGTCTGGAGATTATTCGCAAGCTTGGCATCAAGGCTATCGTTATCATTGGTGGCGACGACTCGAACACCAATGCCTGCGTTTTGGCTGAGTATTATGCAGCTAAGAATTACGGCGTTCAGGTGATTGGCTGTCCGAAGACTATTGACGGTGACTTGAAGAATGCTCAGATTGAAACATCGTTCGGTTTCGATACTGCCTGTAAAACCTATTCTGAACTGATTGGCAACATTGAGCGCGACTGTAATTCTGCCCGCAAGTACTGGCATTTCATTAAGGTGATGGGCCGTTCGGCTTCACACATTGCCTTGGAGTGTGCCCTGCAGACCCAGCCTAATATCTGTCTGGTCAGTGAGGAAGTCGAGGCCAAGAAGCAGAGTCTTGACGACATTGTTACTTATATTGCAGATGCTGTCTGCAAGCGTGCGGCTGATGGTAACAACTTTGGCACCGTCATTATCCCCGAAGGACTCATCGAATTCATTCCCGCCATCAAGAAGCTTATTGCCCAACTCAACGATGTGCTGGCACAGCCAGAGGTGAAAGACCTGGGTCGTCACGAGATGATTGACTATGTCAAGAGCCATCTCACAGACTCAAATCTTGAGGTATTCAACTCACTGCCCACCACGGTGGCTCGCCAGTTGGCTCTCGACCGCGACCCTCACGGCAACGTACAGGTATCACTTATCGAGACTGAGAAGTTGCTTTCCACGATGGTTGCCCAGAAGTTGGAGCGTCGTAAGAAGGTCGGCAAGTACAGCGGCAAGTTCTCTGCCCTGCATCACTTCTTCGGCTACGAGGGACGTTGTGCAGCCCCCTCTAACTATGATGCCGACTATTGCTATGCTCTGGGTACCAGTGCTGCCCAGCTCATAGCCAACGGCAAGACGGGATACATGGCCATTGTGAAGAACACGACGGCTCCCGCCGACCAGTGGATTGCCGGTGGTGTACCCATCACCATGATGATGAACATGGAGCGTCGTAACGGTGAGATGAAGCCCGTTATCCGCAAGGCCCTTGTTGAACTCGACGGTGCACCGTTCAAGTGCTTCGCCGCACAGCGTGACAAGTGGGCTCGTGAGACTTGCTACGTCTATCCTGGTCCTATCCAGTACTGGGGACCCACCGAGGTTTGCGACAAGCCGACGATGACCCTTGCCCTCGAGAAGGCTAAATAATGCCTCAGAAGCAGACTACACGTAAAAAGACGACATCCGGACGCCGCACCGGCCCTGTGCCACATAAGCGTCCGAATGTCGTTATTCGCTTGCTACAGCACATGCCCGGTTGGGCATGGTGGTTAGGAGGCATGGCCGTGTTGGCTGCCTATATCTATTTCTTTTATTATTTCTTCATCGGCCCCTTCGGCTTCCGCTGGCGAGCCCTCTATGGCGATATCAGCTATCCGGAAGGCTATGAAATTCATGGCATCGACATCAGTCACCACCAGGGTGACATTGACTGGCAGACTCTTCGCGACGAAGGACTCATCGACAAGTTCCCTGTGCGCTTTGTCATGATCAAGGCAACTGAAGGTTCAACTAAGGTCGATGAAAACTTCATAGACAACTTCTATCAGGCTCGCGAGTATGGTTTTACACGCGGTGCCTACCATTTCTTCAGTGTACATTCCCCTGCCAAGGACCAGGCAGAGTTCTTCATCAAGAATGTCAAGCTGGAGAATGGCGACCTGCCCCCTGTTCTTGATGTGGAGCATAAGCCCAAAAACCAGACTGAAGAAGAGTTCCGGCAGAGTGTACGACTGTGGCTCAACATGGTTGATGAGCACTATGGTGTCAAGCCAATCATCTACACCTATTATAAATTTAAGATGAAGTACCTGAATGACTCCATCTTTGATGCCTATCCCTATTGGATAGCTCACTACTATGTAGATAAGGTGGAGTATAAAGGCCGGTGGAAGTTCTGGCAGCATACGGATGTGGGCAAGTTGCCAGGTATCAAAGGATATGTTGACTTTGACATATATAATGGCTCCTTCTACGACCTGCGCAAGATGACTATAGGTGCTCGTGAACAGATTGGTGAAGAAGCCTATCGTGACTGACGGTCAAGAACCCTTAGGATTACTAACGAAGATTTGAATATATGAAAACCAGAATTTGGATGCTGTCAGTCATTCTGATGCTTTGCGGTATGGCAGTATCCTTAGCATGCTCAGAGGATGACAAGACCACGGAGCAGGATACTATTGCCGCGATTGTCAAGAGGGGTACGATGCTTGTAGGCACGACGGGTGACTATCGTCCGTTGTCGTATCAGGAACCGTCTACAGGAGAATACTGGGGGTTCGGCATTGAAGTTGCTCAAGAGATAGCTCGTCAGACTGGGGTAAGGGTGACGTTTGTCAAAACCTCATGGCCTACACTGACATCTGACGTGACAGCCAATCCGCCGACCTTTGACTTTGCCATTGGTGGCATCACCATCACTGATGCTCGCAAGGAGATTATGCTGATAAGTGATGGCTATCTGGCAAACGGCAAGACCATCCTCTGCCGTGCTGCGGAAGCAGCCCGATATCAGTCGCTGGCTGATATTGACCAACCGGAAGTGAGGGTGATGGTGAATCCTGGAGGACTGAACGAGAAGTTTGCTAACGACAACCTTACCCACGCCACGATTATCGTTCACCAGAAGAATGAGGAGATTCCCCAACTAATTGCCGAGGGTAAGGCCGATGTCATGATAACAGAAATAACGGAAGCTCCTTACTACATAAAGGTTGACTCCCGCCTGGCTGCCCCGTTGTTAGACAAGCCTTTTACGCATGGCGAGATTGGTGTTTTGATGCGTAAGGGCCAGGAAGACCTGTTGCAGCTGGTAAATAACATCATCCGGGAAATGAAGTCCGACGGCACGTTGCGCCGTTTGCATGACAAGTATGGGCTTGTTTATGCCTATTAAAGTAATGTAAGGTCAGCAAACTCGGCGACTTTGCCGACCAAAGTCGCCGAGTTTGCATTTCAACGGCTTCTCCAAAACATATCGGTTTATCGTGAACAGTAAAGAAAAAAAACATTTCTTTTGGTTTTTCTGCGACTAATTAGTACCTTTGCAAGGATGAAACGGCTTATCCTCTTTATTCTGCGTAACTCAGCTCTTCAGTCTGTCAACACGTCACTTGGTATCAGAATATAACTTTGAACATGAAACTATTATTTGGTAAAGACAAAAAAAGGAACAGCAAAAACGTGGCACTGGCACTCTCAAGCGGCGGTGCACGAGGACTGGTACACATTGGAGTCATTGAAGAATTAGAGGCACAGGGATACCATATCACGTCAATAGCAGGAACGTCAATGGGAGCACTCATAGGTGGAGTCTATGCCGCTGGAAAGCTGCAGGACTTCCGGCACTGGATGAAGTCCATCGACAAGCGTAAGATGGTGGAACTCACCGACTTCTCGTTCAGCATTAATCATTTGGTAAAGGGCGTGCGCATCATTGATGCCATCAAGGAGATTGTGCCCGACACGCAGATAGAAGACCTGCCCATCCCCTACTGCGCCGTGGCCACTGACTGGGAGAACGGCCGCGAGGTGACATTTCGCAAAGGAAGCCTGTTCGGTGCCATACGCGCCAGCATATCACTGCCGGCATACTACGAGCCGGTACGCATTCACGACATGGTGCTCATAGACGGCGGTGTGGTGAACCCCATCCCACTGAACCGTGTGAAGCGTCATCCTGGCGACCTGCTGGTGGGGGTAGACGTCAGTGGCCACGACTACAAAGGACAAAGCCAGTTGCAGCACTTCATCGACGAACGACGCAAGCAGGACAAGTCACTGAGCCAGCAGATTCTGAACAAACTGCTGCCCGACAAACCGGACTTCAACTACTACACCCTGCTGACACGTGCCAACTCCATCACCATCCGCCAGAACGCCAAACTCATGGAAAAGCTCACACAACCGGACATGCTAATCGACATACAGTTAAGGCGATTCAGCACCTTTGACTTCGACAAGTCAGAGAACTTGATAAACATCGGACACTCCTACGCACAGAAAGCTATCGAGAAGTTTAATAAATAAACTTAAAAACGAGGGTTGTATGGATTTTATTTCGTACATTTGCAGATAGTTTTTAAAACAAATACATGCTACCGATAATTACATCAATAAATTTATTATACTAACAACAACATCAATTATTTTTATGAACGACAACAAAGTAATGAATCGTGCAGCGGACAATATTCGTATTCTCGCTGCATCAATGGTTGAAAAAGCTAAGTCGGGACATCCCGGCGGTGCAATGGGTGGTGCTGACTTCATCAACACCCTGTACAGTGAGTTCCTGGTTTACGACCCCGAGAATCCCGCATGGGAAGGCCGCGACCGCTTCTTCCTCGACCCCGGCCACATGGCTCCAATGCTGTACTCGCAACTTGCCCTCATCGGAAAGTTTACGCTGGAAGACCTCAAGAACCTGCGCCAATGGGGGTCGGTCACACCCGGCCATCCTGAACGCGAGATTGAGCGCGGCATCGAGAACACCTCCGGTCCGCTGGGACAGGGACACACCTTTGCCGTGGGTGCTGCCATCGCAGCCAAGTTCCTGAAAGCAAAACTCGGTGAGGAAGTAATGGGACAAACCATATACGCATACATCTCTGACGGTGGTGTGCAGGAGGAAATTTCACAGGGCGCAGGCCGTATTGCCGGCAATCTGGGACTCGACAACCTCATCATGTTCTACGATGCCAACGACATCCAGCTGTCAACAACCACAGAGACGGTAACCTCTGAGGACACCGCCAAGAAGTATGAGGCGTGGGGATGGTACGTACAGAAGATTGACGGAAACGACGTCGACCAGATTCGCGAGGCCATCCGTAATGCCCAGAAGGAGAATGCCCGTCCCTCACTTATCATCGGTCACTGCGTGATGGGTAAGGGTGCACGCAAGGCCGACAACTCGTCGTACGAGAAGAACTGCGCCACCCACGGCGCTCCACTCGGCGGCGATGCCTACATCAACACAATGAAGAACCTGGGAGCAGACCCCGATAATCCCTTCCAGATATTCCCCGAAGTACAGGAACTCTACGCTAAACGCGCTGAAGAACTGAAGAAAATCTGTGCAGAGCGCTATGCCAGGAAGAACGCCTGGGCCAAGGCTAATCCCGAGAAGGCTCAGCAACTGAAAGACTGGTTCAGCGGCAAGGCTCCCGTCATCGACTGGAGCAAGGTTGAACAGAAAGCCGGTGCTGCCACCCGTGGTGCCAGCGCTACCGTATTGTCTGTACTGGCCGAGCAGGTGCCCAACATGATTTGTGCTTCTGCCGACCTCAGCAACTCTGATAAGACAGACGGATTCCTGAAGAAGACACACGACATCGTACGCGGCGACTTCTCTGGTGCTTTCTTCCAGGCTGGTGTTGCCGAGCTCACCATGGCCTGCTGCTGCATCGGTATGGCACTTCACGGAGGTGTCATCCCCGCCTGCGGCACCTTCTTCGTATTCTCCGACTACATGAAGCCCGCCGTACGCATGGCTGCCCTCATGGAACTACCCGTCAAGTTTATATGGACTCACGATGCCTTCCGTGTCGGTGAAGACGGTCCTACCCACGAGCCCGTAGAGCAGGAAGCTCAGATTCGTCTGATGGAGAAGCTGAAGAACCACCATGGCAAGAACAGCGTACTCGTTGTTCGTCCGGCCGATGCCGAGGAGACAACCGTCTGCTGGCGCATGGCCATGGAGAACACCGAGACACCTACCGCCCTCATCTTTTCACGCCAGAACATCGAGATGCTGCCCGAAGGTAACGACTACAGCCAGGCCACGAAGGGCGCCTACGTCGTTGCAGGCTCTGATGCCGACTATGATGTTATCCTGCTCGCCAGCGGTTCCGAAGTATCTACACTTGAGGCCGGTGCTGCCCTGCTTCGCCAGGACGGCATCAAGGTGCGCGTAGTCAGTGTTCCTTCAGAGGGACTGTTCCGCTCACAGGCAAAAGAGTATCAAGAGAGCGTGCTCCCCGCAGGCAAGAAGAAATTCGGTATGACCGCAGGCCTGCCCGTCACCCTCGAAGGACTCGTTGGTGCTGATGGTTGCGTCTGGGGACTAAACAGCTTCGGATTCTCTGCACCCTACAAGGTGCTTGACGAAAAACTCGGTTATACCGGACAAAATGTTTACGAACAAGTTAAAAAACTTTTAGCATAATGGAAGTAAAGACTGTCGGAGTAGCCTGCGACCATGCAGGTTATCCGTTGAAGAAGTTCGTGCTCCAGTATCTGGAGGAACACGGCTATCCCTATAAGGACTATGGTACATGGAGTGATGCCAGCGTTGACTATCCCGACTATGGCCACGCACTGGCAGAAGGTATTGAAAGTGGCGAGGTCTATCCCGGCATCGGAATCTGCGGATCAGGCGAAGGCATCAGCATCACACTGAACAAGCATCAGGGCGTCCGTGCCGGTCTGGCATGGATTCCAGAGATTGCACACCTCATCCGTCAGCACAACGACGCCAACGTGCTCGTAATGCCCGGCCGATTCATCGACAACAAGATGGCTGCCAAGATTATGGACGAATTCTTTACTGCATCATTCGAGGGAGGACGCCACCAGAAACGCGTCGAAAAGATACCCGTAAAGCAATAAAAGAACATTGAAAAATTTGTAACAAAGGGACTCGCCACACTGGTGAGTCCCTTTGTTCTGAATTGTGCAGGCACACACAAAAATAAATAAAAAAAAACTTGCGTAATTGTTTGCACAATTAAAAAAAAAGCAGTACATTTGCATCGTTATCCTGAAAACAATCTTTTTACCTTAAAAGGACTAATACCTGTTGAAGATATGAAGCGATTGCCTGTGAGGGTCATCGCTTTATTTTTTACTTAAGTTTCCCTATTTCTAATTGTTCTTTTAACCATTGGGGGGGCGTTTTTCGCTCGAAAATGGAAAGAAAAATAAATTTTCCTTTTGCATTTCGCTCACTTATTCGCACCTTTGAGACTATGTCTATTAGATACTCATGCTCGACAAAACACAAAAAAAGGATCGACAAAACACAAAAAAAAGAATGCATTTTTTTGTTTTGTTCTCACTTATTCGTACCTTTGCCACCAAAACAAGACATCTATGAAACATATTTGGACACTTGCAGCAGCACTGCTGCTGCTGTCGTCATGCAACAAGAGCGATGATGACAACACTGAGAAGAAAGACACCATCGGCGACAGAACCGTCGTGGTCTACATGTCGGGCGAAAACAACTTGTCAGCATTAACCAATAGCGACATCGAGGAGATGACGGCCGGCGCAAAAAACCTACCGGACAGCAAGAGGCTGATAGTCTTTGTGGACAGGGCCGACAGCAGGAAGAAACCGTTCATTGCCCGGATTAACAGCAGTTCGACAACCTCGAGGATTGACACGCTCTACCAGTATCCTGAAGACTTCTATGCCTCCAGTGCCGACAGGTTCTACGAGGTGCTGCAGCGCGCCACACAGTTGGCTCCCGCCAAAGAGTACGGACTGGTGCTGTGGGGACATGCCAACGGGTGGTTTATTGAGTCTGACAGCGTCAAGACCGAGCTGAGACGTGCCTATGGCGTCGACAACGGCAACAACACGACGAACGGCGGACAGCCGAAATGGCTGAATATTCCCTCTATGCGCTTGGCCTTGGAGAAGTTGGGCATTGACTGGCAGTTTGTCTTTGCCGACTGCTGTAACATGATGTGTGCTGAGGTGGGATATGAACTGCGCAACGTCACGCGTTACTTCATTGGCTCGCCGGCAGAGATTCCCAGCAGCGGTGCGCCGTACCATGAGCTGGTGCCCGTGTTCTTCATGAGCGGGAACAGCCTCTGTCATGGCATCGTCGACAATTATTTCAATCATTACAAGAACGTGTATAGTCAAAAGCCCCAGATAGATGTCAACGGGGTGAGCGTGCCTGAGGAGCTCAGCGGGCACAGCGTCCCGCTAACGGTCTTCGACACTCAGTATGCCGAACCGCTGGCAAGAGCCACAAGAGATGTCGTGGCGAAGATTGCCGCAACACATTCTGAGCTGCCGGACCTCGCGGAAATACCGTATTATTTAGATGTGGTCAGTCCCGTCATGTACGACATGAAGGCTTTCATACGCCACTATGCCCCAGAAAGCGACTACCAGTCATGGCTGGCAGTGTTCAGTCAGGCGGTACCCTACTCGCATGCATCGCTGAGGTGGATGACGATATACGAGTCGCTGTATAATGCTTTCGGTAGTTTCAGTCGGGACGAGTCGGTCTATGGCTGCATATCGATGTACATCCCGCAAGACCTGCCGGGTTACAATGCCGGCAGTAGCCAGTATAACAAAACTGCGGAGAATATGGAATGGAACCGGGTCATCGGCTGGTCACAGTACGGCTGGTAACTTTCCATTTTTCATTCTTCCTGCTTTACGACGACCTTGATCTTTGCGATGCGACGCTCGTCCATGTCTAACACCTCGAAGGTGAAGTGCCGATAGACTATCTGTTCGTGAGGCTTCGGGAAGTCGCCCTTGATTTCCAACAACAGACCAGCCAGCGTGTCGGCATCGCCCTCGACATCACGGAATATCCCGTCGTCCAGTTTCAGAATCCTGTAGAAGTCGCTGAGCAGCGTCTTTCCTTCAAAGACAAACGTGGTCGGGTTGATACGCTGATATGACTTCTCGTCTTCGTCATACTCGTCGTTGATTTCACCGACAATTTCCTCTAAGATGTCCTCTAAGGTCACAATGCCGCTCGTGCCTCCGAACTCGTCGACTACGATGGCTATGTGAACTTTGTTCTCCTGGAACTCGCGCAGCAGGTCGTCAATCTTCTTGGTCTCAGGCACAAAGTACGGCGGGCGTATCAGCGACTGCCATCGGAAGTTGCTGCCTTTTGAAAGATGGGGAAGCAAATCCTTGATATACAGGATACCGCGCACGTTGTCGCTGTTGTCCTGACAGACGGGAATGCGCGAGTAGTTGTTCTCTACCACACACTGCATCACCTCGTCAAACGTTGCCTTGAAGTCTATATCTACAACGTCCTGACGCGATGTCATAATCTCCTTGGCTGTCTCGTCGCCAAAGCGCACTATACCCTCCAGCATGCGCTGTTCTTCCTTGATGTCTTCCTTGTCGGTCAGCTCTAAGGCTTGCTCTAGGTCGTCGACGCTCAGCGAATGGTCCTCCTGAGGAGTCACCCGCTCGGCAATCTTGCCAAAATACATCACAAAGGTTGCAAAGGGATGGAACAGGCGCTGGAAGAACATGATGCCTCCCACAGCCTTGCGGCAGAACTTCAGCGGCTGCAGTCCGCTGTATATCTTCGGCATAATCTCGCCGAAGAGCAGCAGCAGGAATGTCAGCAGTACCGTCATCAGCAGGAACTCCAGCCACCAGGCCCCGCCAAAGTCAATGGTGTGGGCAAAGAAGTATCCGAACAGCATGATGATGGTCACGTTGACCAGATTGTTTGTTATAAGAATGGTTGCTAACGTGCGCTCAGGGTTTTGGCGCAACAGCCTGATGCTGCGGTCAGCAGCGGTGCGTTCCTCGTCCAGCTCGTTCAGGTCGGCAGGCGACAGCGAGAAGAAGGCTATCTCTGACCCTGACGCAAAACCTGACACTAACAACAATAAGCAGGCTATGACACCTGCTGTGATGGCTCCTAACGATGGTGACAACAGTGTCACCTCATTGAACACTTGAAGATATTCGTCCATGCTTCAGTGGTTATTCACTCGACTTAGGCGACAGCATCTCCATATTGTCGGCCCAAATCTCAGTAATGTTACGACGCTGGCCCTGTTTGTCGTCGTAGGTCGAGTAGCGTATGCGACCTTCTATATACAGCTTGTCACCCTTGTGCACGTACTTCTCAACCACCTCGGCCAGTTTACGCCATAGGATGACACTATGCCAGTCCGTGTGCTCCGGCACCTGTGTACCGTTCTGCAACGTATAGCCGCGCTCGGTAGTGGCCAGACGCAGACGAGCCACAGCTACGCCCTGTTCCACATAGCGCACCTCCGGTTCAGCACCCACATTGCCTATCAACATTACCTTGTTCATTTTTCCGTAGCTCTCAGAATTTTTCAGTCTCTCAGTTACTTACAGTCACCTAAGTAGCGGAACTTAAAGTTCTTGCCCTTAGCTGAAGGAAACTGGCTGCGGGGGTCTACGCGCTCGCTCAGGTGGTCGACTATGCGGTTATAGCAGTCCTGGCCGGACTCTGCCTTGCAGCATGCCACAAAGTTAGTGTCACGATACTGGAACTTGCCCGTGCCCGGCACTAACTGCACACGCTTGAAGTCGATGCTGCCCTCATACCATCCATAGCGCTCTTCGTTCAGGCGCATCACTGAGGGAGCCGTCATCTTGGCTACTGCGGCAGGGCGTAAGGCTTTCTTTTCCTTGAAGTCCTCCATTGTCGCAGCTTCTGTCTTTATAATGATAAAGTACACGCGTGGACGGATTTTATATCTTTTGGGATAAAAGACATCGCTGGCCACATAGTCGCGAATGTCGTTTTCCAACATGGGGTTCATTGCTATTTCGCTAATACCGGAAAGAAAGTCAATGGCTTCATCGACACTACGAACCAGTACTTCTCTATCAAAAAACCTTAAATATAAGTTCATCAGAATGGGTTGGTCTTTGTTTTTCTGTATAAAAAAGAGCGGAAAACGGGACTCGGACCCGCGACCCCAACCTTGGCAAGGTTGTGCTCTACCAACTGAGCTATTTCCGCGTAAAAATATCAAAAAAAATAATGGTGAAGAGGAGGAGACTCGAACTCCCACGTCGCAATTGACACTACCCCCTCAAAGTAGCGCGTCTACCAATTCCGCCACCTCTCCAACATGGGTTAACGTTTGAATAAAAAAGAGTGCCCAGAACAGGACTCGAACCTGCACGCCTCGCGGCACACGCACCTGAAACGTGCGCGTCTACCAATTCCGCCACCTGGGCATTTTCACTGTGGCTCAACGCCGTAGTGCTCTTTTTTGTTCAACTTGTTGAGCGGAAAACGGGACTCGGACCCGCGACCCCAACCTTGGCAAGGTTGTGCTCTACCAACTGAGCTATTTCCGCCTGTTTTCCTCGTGAAGAGGAGCATCTCTCTCGATTGCGGATGCAAAGGTACTACTTTTTTCGGAACTGCCAAACTTTTTCGCCATTTTTTTTCAAAAAACTGCTTAATCCATCCTATTTCGGTAATCTTCATACACAAATTCACGCAGAATATGGAGTGTCCCGTCACTTTTCCGCATACCGACAGACGGGTGGCGGATGCCGTTAAACATGGTCGTCTTCACCGTCGTGTAGTGTATCATGTCCTCGAAAACCACCTGTTCGCCCACCTTCAATTCATGGTCAAAGCTCCACAACCCCATAAAATCGCCCGACAGGCAGCTGTTTCCACCAAGGCGGTAGAGATGCCGGGGCGTGGATGGTGGCTGTTGGCTGTTTGTTTCTTCCATGCAGACAGCCCCGCGTACCTCAGGACAGTATGGCATTTCCAGACAGTCGGGCATGTGACAGGTGAAACTCACATCCAGTATGGCGGTGCGGATGCCACGGTCCTCAACAATGTCGACCACACTGCTCACCAACGGTCCCGTCTGCCATGCGAAGGCACTGCCCGGCTCAAAGATGACCTTCAGGTGAGGCCAGCGCTCATGGAAGGCTTCCGTCAGTCGCACCAGCCGTTCTATATCATAGTCTTGGCGGGTCACCAGATGTCCTCCGCCGAAGTTGATCCACTCAAGCTGTGGGAACCAGTGCGCGAATTTCTCCTCAATATGCCGCAGCGTGCGCTCAAAGACGTCCGACCCACTCTCACAATGGCAGTGGCAGTGAAAACCGCGAATGTCGTCTGGCAACTGCTCGGGCAACTTGTCAGCCGTCACTCCGAAGCGCGTGCCGGGAGCGCAGGGATTATACAGCATGGTGCCCACCTCCGAGTATTCCGGATTGACGCGCAGGCCCAACGAGCACTCCCCCGCCCTGCTGTGCAGCCGTTCATACTGCGAGAGCGAGTTGAACGTCAGGTGGCTGGAACAGCGCACTATTTCGTCGAACTCCTCATCCTTGTAGGCCGGCGAATAAGTATGTGCCTTCTCACCAAACTCCTCAACGGCCAGGCGGGCTTCCCACAGCGAACTGGCGGTGGTGCTTGAGATATACTCGCGAAAAATGGGGAACGTCTTCCACAGCGCAAATGCCTTGAATGCAAGTATCCATTCCGACTGTGTACGGCGTGCCACATCCCTGATCAGCGTTAGGTTCCTGCGCAGCTTTTCCTCTTCTATAATATATATAGGTGTATTCATGCCTGCAAAATTACAAATAAGAGATAAGAATACCAAATGAAATCCAAGTTTTCTCATGCCCAACCAACATGTAAAGTCGCCGAGTTTGCCGAACAAAGTCGCCGAGTTTGCCGAACAAAGTCGCCGAATTTGCCGAACAAAGTCGCCGAGTTTGCCGAACAAAGTCGCCGAGTTTGCTGCCACAAATTGCTATGACAAGCGTATAAGGGGGCTTTAATTAGCGCGCAAGAAGGCTTTAAACATTCTCCGTCCCACAATGAGGACAACGGCCTTTCTGGCGAAGGGGCCGGCCGCAATGACCACATGTGTAACGGAAGTGGGCAACGCGGAAGTAACGGTAAAGGGCGAAGACGGCATAGGCTATGAGCAGCGGGAAACCGATGTAGTAGAGCGTGGAGATGCTAAAAAACACGTAGACCATGCCACAAACGGCAGCGAGACCTGCCAGGTAGAGCCAAGCATCGGAGCCGTTAAGACGATGGAAGACATCGTCGACGGCTGCCACGCCGACAATGATGACTGCCCACACGGAGGCCACGAAGAGTCCCAGGTGGAGCGGCAGGGCAAAGGGATTGAGTGAAGGATGGTAGTAAAAGTGCCGCCACGACTCTGCTCCGAACATCTGGATGCCAGCATAGAGCGTCGCGGAGGCGGCAAGGAGCAGGCACAGCAGCGTAGGATAGAATGAGTCGATGTCGTTGAAGTGGACGATATAGGCGTTGTGGCGCAACAGGCGGCGCATGGCATAGAGACCTCCTACCACCACGGCAAGAGCCAGGAAAATAAGCAAGTGGTTGTTTGAGAAGATGTCAATGAACTGCGAAATGGGGTCGTCGGGCGACACGCCCTGCAGCAGTTCGCTCTCACGAATCCATCCCTGGGTGATCTGGTCGCGGGCCACCTTGACCCAGATGGAGTCGATGGTGTCGGAAGGAACATTCTCTATCTCTGCCACGACGACGGTCTGCCCCTTAGTGATATACATCGTGTCGAAGGCCTGCTCACCGATGGCGTCAGACAATGGAAGGCTTTGCGCGTTGACAACAAAGTTGTAGTTCTGCGTATAATGGTGGGTGGTAGAGAATGAGATGGAGTCTATCTGCTGTTTTGTCAAGTCCCAGGCGTCCGGTGTGCGCTGCCCGTGGTTGTAACAGGCCATCAGGAGCAGTGAACATAATAGTATGAGCATGTGCGAGAACGAGTGGCGGTTTCTTCTCTTATCTTCAACATTGCCCTTGGCAGCATCGTCAGCATAGACGTTCATCTGGCAATTCCGGCAATCGAACTCAAGACGGAACTGCCGGCCATCGCCCAGTCGGAGTTTGAGGGGTTCGCGCCACTGAGGCTGCCGGCCACCATGCCTGGCACAACAGCCCATGGCGTAGCGCAAACAGTGGCGGCACTGCATCAGTGGACCTTCTCCGCCCTTCAGTTCATAGGCCGTGGGAGCCGGTACGCCATAGAAACGGGCGGCGGAATGGTTAGCGATATTGTAAAGGAAGTTCGCATCGTAGTCTGTGACATGGCTCAAATCAGTTACTGCATCAGTCCCGCCCGCTGTATTTATTTGTTTGACGTCTGGCGCTTCCATGTTGGAATGCTTTTCGGAGTGATTGTTTCTTGAATCCAACTGCTCTACAAGTTTCCTGCGCATCTCACCGAGCACGCTGCTCGGGATAAAATAGCCGAAGCCGGCAGGTATGTCTACACCACTGCATTCATAGATGGTACCGCCCAGCTTACAGAGCTGACGGACAATGTTGTCGCGCTGTGGCTTCTCGGCCTGCTGGTGTTCGCAGGGAATGGTGACCGTAATACCGTCAGCAGACAGCGAAAAACCTTCAGAAATAGCACGCAACTGCATGGTAACCTGAAGCTTACGGACAGCGGTGACTCGCGAAAGAATGCGCTCGAATTCTTGATCATTGTTGCGATAGAGGGCTAACCCCGGGCACAGACTGGAAGGCATGACTTGAGGGGAAAGACGATTACCGTCGGCTCTGTTTACACGAAAGCCCTCCAGTTCGTGTTGACGATTGAAGAAGCACAGACCGTCACCATTGGCAAAAGCAGCGGTGCCAGACACTGTGAACGAGTCGCGGCGTAGCTCTTTCACCACACCCACATATTCACCCATGGCCTTGGGGGTGTCAGGAGAAAAGACGTCCGGCTGACGTCCGTGGAGGTAATAGGTTGTATAGCCGCGATTGAAGGTCTTCTGCAATTGAGGGATGAAATGATAAGTGACATGCCCGCGAGAAGCGCGACAGTATCTGTCAGGATATTTTGCAATAAGAAGATCAAGCTGCTGGCTGTATGCTGATACTACATTCTTGACATAGCCGACATCCTTGAGACGTCCTTCAATCTTAAACGAACAGACACCGGCAGCTGCCAGCTCTTCAAGGTGATAAAGGCGATTCATGTCCTTGAGGGACAGCAGGTGACGCTGATGCTCCAACTCACGACCTTCAGCATCGAGCAGATCGAACTTCATACGGCAGAACTGGGCACACTCTCCACGATTAGCTGAGCGACGGAAGCAGTACTGTGAAGCATAGCACAAACCGCTATAGCTGACGCAGAGAGCACCGTGAACAAAGACTTCCAGTTCGACATCAGGAACTTGCCGATGGATGTCGGCAATGTCATCGACCGACAATTCACGGGCCAACACCACGCGGCTGAAGCCTTCCCCGTGCAGCCAGCGCACCTTCTCGGCAGTCCTGTTGTCGGTCTGGGTGGAAGCATGAAGTGCAGGAAGAAACTTGAACACACCGTCATTCCTCATCTGCAGCACCGCCATATCCTGTACAAGGATAGCATCGACGCCCATGTCAGCAAGCTGACAGATCAGTCGTTGCGTGTCGGCAAGTTCAGAGTCGTAGACAATGGTGTTGACTGTTACATACACTTTAGCAGAAAACAGATGGGCGTAATGACAAAGTTGCCGGATGTCATTGATGCTGTTGCCGGCAGCAGCACGGGCGCCGAAACGATTGGCACCGATGTAGACGGCATCGGCACCATGATCAATGGCGGCCATGCCACACTCCAGATTCTTGGCCGGAGCTAACAATTCCAATGTCTGCATAGCAACAACGAACTCTGAACAATGAACTCTTAACTAATAACTGACAATCACCGGATTTCGTTGATGTCGTAAGGTGTTTCCTGATAGACGTAGTAGTTGATCCAGTTGCTGTACAGCAGGTTTGCATGGGCACGCCACGTCACCACAGGCTGGTTGTCGGGATTGTCATTAAGATAATAATGCCGCGGCAAGTCTACGTCTTCACGAACGTCACGGTCGCGGCGATACTCGTTGTCCAACGTGTTGGGGGCATATTCCAGATGACCGGTAATGAAAAACTCACGACCGCCACGGGCCATCACCATGGACACGCCACAATCAGGAGACTCGGCAATGAGTGAGAGAGCCTTACACGCCAGAATGTCGTCGCGATGAACTTCAGTATGCCGGCTATGTGGCATTTGGAAGACATCGTCAAAGCCACGGAAGATAGGGAGCGTAGGCTCCAACGGTATCTGCGGGAAAACGCCGAACATCTTCTTCTGCAGCGAGTACTTGGGAATGCCGTAATAGTAGTAGAGACCGGCTTGTGCTGCCCAGCAGATGTAGAGCGTACTGGTGACATGGGTGCGTGCCCAGTCGAAGATAGCAGTCATCTCGTCCCAGTAATTGACATCCTCGAACTTGAGCTGCTCAACGGGGGCACCGGTGATAATCATACCATCGTACTTCTCCAGGCGCATCTGTTCGAAGTCACGGTAGAACATCATCATGTGTTCTATGGGCGTGTTCTTCGGCGTATGACTTTTGAGCTTCATAAAGTGAATCTCAAGCTGCAAAGGCGTATTCGACAACAAGCGCACCAAATCGGTCTCGGTGGTAATCTTCAGTGGCATCAAGTTCAGAATGGCAATGCGCAGTGGACGGATGTCCTGCATGTGGGCACGCGAGTCGTCCATTACGAAGATGTTTTCCTGCTTCAGCAGCTCTATGGCCGGCAGTTTGTCGGGTAGGCGTAAAGGCATCTCTTGTAGAATATTTGACTTTTTGACTAAATACGATTTACAATTCGGACCTATTACGAGGCATTGTCAATCCTGAACACACAAACGGAAACGTTGTCGTAGCCGCCGGCAGCAATGGCTGACTCACAAAGCTCGTTGGCTGTGGCACCACCGACTAACAGGCGTTCGATTTCAGCATCAGGCACCATATCGTTGAGCCCGTCGGAACAAAGCATGTAGGTGTCGCCAGGAAGAAAATCGTCAGAAATGTCTTGCAGGTCAATATATGAATGAGCACAGCCACCGCCTATACAGTTAGTGATGACATTGGAGTGGCGCTGAACACCCTGCTTAGTGTTCAGAGAGTGGTCGACGGTGAGTTGGATAAGCTGGCCGTCACGAACACGGTAAAGACGGCTGTCGCCACAATTCATCCAGTAATACTTCTGGTTGTAGTTCAACAAGGCGACAAGTGTAGTGCCCATGCTGGCCATTTCAGGGTTGGTACGACCCTTCGACTCAATAATCTTGTGGACAGACTGAAGCCACTCCTCCATCAAGTCAGTAAACTCACGGCTGGCAAGGTTGCGTGGAAGGTCACTGACAAAGAATTGAAGATTGTGCAGAACGTCGGAAGAAGCCACCTCGCCGGCATTATGACCGCCCATGCCGTCGGCAAGGGCAATGACAAAGCGATCGACGTTTTCTGTCATGAATTCTGTCCTGTAAACGTCGCTACGTATAAACCTATCATAAGCGAAAACCATGTCCTCGTTATTGCTTCGCACGCATCCAACACGGCTTGAGGCCGTTAATACGATTCTGCTCATTTCTAATTGTACTATTTCTTTTTTATTCCATATTAATACCTGGTGTCTAGCAGTTCAACCGCCTACACCTTAATATATATAATAGTGTCAGCTGACAGACACCTGCAAATTTATGTTGGCCAACGTGACAATGTCACCACTCTTGATGGACATCGGGACGTCAGGCAAAATGTCTCGCTGATTCAGCTTTGTACCGTTGGACGAATGCTTGTCAATGATGTTCCAGCCTGTATCTGGCTTGTATATAAGCTGGGCATGAACACCTGAGACATACATGTTCCCCTCGAAGAGTTGAACATACGGACCTTGCTTACGACCGATGACTGCGCCGTTAATGCCCACCATACGGATGTTGAGACTGGGATTGTAAAGCGTCAATGTTGGAATTCCATTGCTCTGAACAGGGGGAACACCCGGAACATCGCCATGGAGTGACATGCCACCGGAGGTGACGTTGACCGACGTTTCCAGCGACTGCTTGGGAGCATTGCGCTGAGCTATAAGCTCGTCGACACTAATCATAAGACCGCCACAATAGGTGCAGCGCCGCCCCATACCGGCACGTCCGCAACTGCTGCAATACACCAGTTCCTGACCGCATTGGTCACAGAAATGAGAATCGTCTTCTATCTCTTCTTTACAACTTGGACAAATTATCATAGTTCTTCTTTACTACTTGAACATTATTATCAGTGTTCAGCATGACCTTGTGAACAATATTTAATCACAGCTCTTCCCTGATGTCCTCAGGCATAATAAGCTGATAGGTCTCGGGGGTAACCTGCGAAGCATCCATTTGGCTGACTCGCATAGAAAGCTGCTGAATGGTCTGGTCAAGCATGTTACGCATCTCACGGGCATTGCCAAAAGAGTCTTTCTTGCTCATCACCATGCGGCAGATGAGATCCATCAGCTTGAACTCTGCCTCTGGCGACAGACGATAGTTGTCCTTCTGTGCCATCTTCTTGTAGATTGCCAGCAACTCATCCTCGTTATAGTCGTCAATATGCATCTTGTGGCTAAAGCGACTCGCCAGACCGGGATTGACAGCCAGGAAGGTTTCCATCTCGTCCTTATAGCCAGCAGCAATGACTACGAACTTACCTCGGTCGTCCTCCATGCGCTTCATCAACGTGTCAATGGCCTCCTTGCCATACTGGTCGTTGTCTGCCGACAGCGTGTAGGCCTCGTCTATAAACAGGATACCACCCATAGCCTTGTCACACATATTGTTGACAATCTTCGGCGTTTCACCCATGTATTTACCAACCAATGTTGCACGACTGGCTTCAATGACGCGACTGGTGGGCAATATCTCCATGGCCTGAAGAATCTCACCCATCTTGCGGGCAATAGAGGTCTTACCCGTACCGGGGTTACCCGTAAGAATAAAGTTCATGGACATCTGCTGCACCTTGCCAGCCCCCATGGCTGCACGCTGCTTCATAAACATGCTCTGAACAGCCAGACGGCGTATCATGTTCTTCACCGAACGCATGCCTATGAAGTCATCAAGCTCATTGAGTACCTCATCAAGAGGACGGGCCTGTTCGCTCTGTGCCATGGGCAGGTCGGCAGCAGTGAGGCAATACATATCTTCGTCTTTGAAGTCGGGATTACCCATCATTGATACTAGCCGTTGGCTCTGACGTTCTACCGCCTGGTCAAAGATGCGACGTGCCTCACGAGCATTGCCGAAATTCTTGTCCCTGCGTAAGTAAAGCTGCTCGAACTGGCGGTGTACGGCACCACGAGTATTTTCGTCGACAGTGAAGCTCTTGCCTTTAGCCAGATTGATGAATATCTCCGTAAGTTCGTCGGGAGTGTAGTCATCGAAATGGATGGTTTGGGTGAAACGACTCTTCAGTCCGGGGTTGGTGTCTATAAAATCATGCATCTGATCAGTATATCCTGCCACGATGCAGATGAACTTACCACGATCGTCTTCCAGTCGTTTGAGGAGTGTGTCTATGGCTTCAGAGCCGAAGCTATCCTGGTCGTTAGACTTCAGTGTATAAGCCTCGTCAATGAACAGCACACCACCCATGGCAGAGTCGATGAGCTGGTTAGTCTTGATGGCTGTCTGTCCGGAATAGCCAGCCACAAGCTTCGAACGGTCTGCCTCAATGAGCTGGCCACGTGAGAGGATGCCCAGCGTGCGGAATACGTCGGCCATAATACGGGCCACAGTAGTTTTACCCGTACCAGGATTACCAGTAAAGACATAGTGCTTACCCTGGAAGGTATTGGTCTCACCTCTACGAATTTGCAGATTGAGGAAGGCTGCCAAGTTTGAAATTTCTTTCTTGACAGCGCCAAGTCCAACGAGTCCGTCAAGCTTAGCCAGACAGTCTTTATAGTCAACAGCCTTGGGAGCCTCATAGGGTATATCTGTGACATCAATAGTCATCAGCTCTTCGTTGGACATTGTGGAGATATTGCCCTTCTGCAAGCGCTCTGCTTGCCGGGAACAAATCTTGTCGAACAGCTGACGCATTGTGCGTCCGTTGGCAAAGTCCTTGTCGCGCGAGTTGTAAAGCTCTGTTATCATTTTCAGGCATAACGTCTGAGCTTCTTGCGTAAACTGGTACTTTTTCTCCTTGGCAAACACTTGCATAATCTGGAAGAGCTGGTCAGGAGTATAATCGTCAATGTTCAGGAAATAGCTAAAACGGCTGCGCACACCGGGATTAATGCGGAACAGGTTGTCCATTTCCTGACGATAGCCGGCAGCTATAACTACGAACTTGCCACGGTCGTCCTCCATACGCTTCATCAGTTGCTCCAAGGCTTGTGCACCTTGTTGGTCACGGTCGCCACTCTGACTGACAGGAGCTAACGTATAAGCCTCATCGACGAACAGGATACCACCCATAGCTTTGTCGCACAATCGATCAACAACCTTGGGCGTCTCCCCCTGATAGGGACTAACCATCTTTGAACGGTCTACCTCAACAACATGACCACTATCCAGATAGCCAATGGCTTCCAGTATTTCACCTAACTTGCGGGCTATGGTGGTTTTACCAGTACCAGGATTACCGGTCAGCACAATATGAATACCAGCCTTCTCCTGTTCACCTAGGCCACGCTGAGCACGCTGCACTTGATTGTGGACGGTGAAGGCTATTTCTCGGACAGCTTTCTTTACCTCGTCCATACCAATATAGCGGTCAAGGTCTTGCAAAATGTCGTCAAGAGAACGCTCTTCTGGCACATAGCCACGGATGTCAGACTCCTCCACCATAACTGCTTCAGAGCCGCGACTGATGAACGAAGTGAAAATATCCTCGGCGGTCTTCACTGCCACATGGGCATAGCCGAATGTGTCGTCCTTTATCTTTACCTGATACTGGAAGAAGCGCGACAGTTTATGATCTGCTTCTGTAGTGTAGGCTGAGATGCCATATTTCGTGCGAAGTTCCTGCTTACAGATGTCGCAGAGTTCCTGATAGCCAGGGGTGGGCAGTCGGAAAGTGTACTTAAACCGGTTCTGGGCTGCAGGGTTGGCTGTCAAGAAGTCGTCAAGGCCTTTAGGCAGACCGGCTATCATGACAATAGGATTCTCGTCCCACTTGTCCATCTCAACAAACAGTTTGTCCAGCGGATTAACCTGATTGCTATAGCGGTCAGGCAGCAGTTTCTGCACATTGTCAAAGAATAGAATTCCGCCACGGGCCTTCTTCACATTATCGTCCCATTTGTCGACAAAACGCTGGTAGTCGACTGCGTCAACCATCGTCAGTTTAGGTTTGTCGATTATCTTGTGCTGATAGAAGTAGTCACGAATCACCTCGGCAAGAGCAGTCTTGCCTGTTCCTGTTTCGCCAATAACGATAGCATTGACACTGAGGCGGACGTTCATTACGTCCTTTCGCGAGTGAAGATAGGTATAGGTATCCACAACGGTCTTCAGCTGTTGCTTGACATCATCAAGACCTATCATGCGGTCAAGCACGTTTTGAGAGACCAGCGGTTTTCCACACCAGCGACAGAACTTAGCTATCGAACGGTTTTCTTTATGACAGTGTTCACATATCATGTTACTCTACGTCCTTTTGTATTTGTTTAACAACTTCTGTTGGACTCACCCGCATGTTATCCAAGTCGGGATTCTTGTAGTTCAGCAGGCTGGGACTGAACAGAATCATCTCCAGCAGCAGCAATCCCACCATTACACTCCAAAGAATGTAATGCAGCACTGACTCACCACTAAGCGAACGCACCTGATTAGTGACATCATCAAGCATTCCGAACTTAGACCCCTTGAACTTGAACGACCTTTGCTTAAAAGTATAATAAAGAGGTTCCAGTAAGGTCGATTTAATGTCGTCCTCCATCACTTCGTTGATGAGTTCATTGTCACCCTTGGAGTCAGCACGGAAATCTGTCAGGTGACAGATGGCCATATATATTAAGGTAAGAATCACAGCAGTCAGCACAAACATGGATGGAGCCGATGCGTTAACCAGTCGTAATACGGTGATTGGAATCCATGAAGTCAACAGTCCTAATAGTCCCCAAAGGCATGACATAACAAAGCCGTACCCACGGAAATATGCTCGCAAGCCCACAACGAATGCCGTAATACCACCCACAGGCAGACCTATGGCCAGGAAGGAATGGCGGAACAGATAATCGCGACCTGATACTCCAAAGAGCAACAGACAAAGTATCCAGACACCACAAAGAGCATAGAAGGTAATTCGCCAGCGACGTTCCTTGGCCATAGCACGATGATACCCCATACGAACCTCCTTATATTTCTGGGCTGTATCCTCCTTGGCATTGCCATAACGCTTGAAGTATTTCTGGTTAGGGTCTATCTCTCCCAGATTGATGATCCATTCCTCCAGCTTCCGTTCGTAACTATAGTCCTCAGAGAAGTCCTGATTGGGATCTTCATGATAGAACACCGACATCCACTGGCTCAGCGAACCGTCACGCATTGCTGTCAGTAGTTGTGGGCGATTAGTCTGTTTCATTATGTCAGCACCGTTCTTCAGTTCCTGGCCGTCTTCCAGCAGATAGGACGGCGTTGCTCCGAGAATACGACAGAAGCGATAGGCTGCCGTACGTATGTCGTAGGCTCCCAAACGCTCGCGGTTCTCCTCGCTCTTCATGTCGAAACAGGCACGAGCTTGACTAATCTGCTCGAACCAACCGTGCATTTGGGCGAAATAGAAGAATCGTCCCTCTGGGTCCATATAATCTTTCACTTTTTCTGTGTAAGCCTTGTCATCCAGATCCTGCCATTGTTTGAGTTGCTCACGTAACACCTCACCAACACGGTATGGAGTGTCAGCTTCGCGCAAGTCATAGGCGGCCTCGCGGTCTATATTATAAAGCACCTTGTAGCCCAACGACACGGTGGGCTTATGCCCATTTGTCATGATGCGCAGAGCTTCGCAGGCCATGTGGTCCTCATGACTATACATCCACGATAATAGTCTTCCGTCACTTAGGCTAAGCCATTCGTCTTCCGAGCAGTTCTCATAGCCAAAAGAGTGTACGATGTCCTGTAGGGAGCCAGAAGGGTGTTTTGCCAGGAAAGGTATCTCAGGATCTATTTCGTATACCAGCTTCAGTATGGAGATGCGCAAGTCTTGTTTGTTCTCAGGAGCAAAATAGCTGCGCAGACGTGTCACGTCAGCCTTTGAATGCGATTCCAGATACAAGAACAAGGGGTCATTAGGGTTGGCCAATGCCAGTTTGTAGTCGTTTTGATAACTCAACACAGAGATGGCAGCACTGTGTACGTCATCACATTGGTTTCCACGGACATCCTTATACGGATAGGTGGGTTCCATGACATAGACGGCAGCCATGAGTCCTGCCTTCTGGTCTACTGGGTATCGGTTAACAACAATATCCTTGACAACTGAGCTTAACTTCACATTACCACACTGCTCCAGCCATCCGGATATTCTTCCGTTATATAGATAGTTAATGGCCAGCCGCTCATTTTCTATCAGCATAGGTATCAGTTCGTGGACATTGTCAGCCACGAGATTACGCTCGGGATCAACGATGAAGCTGCGATATTTCAGGATAGGCGACGAGGTATCTATCTTGACATCCTCGCCAAGGAACCAGCGCTCCACCTCCTCATAGCCCCAACGTGTCTGCGGATTCACTGCAGTCAATCCCTGGACAATCATCTTCACGCGGTCCGGCAACTCGTTGACACGTGGCAGACGACCTTCGTTCTTCTTGCGCATCATGACCCGCTCGTTCTGGCTCAGCGGATTCTCACCTAACCACAGCGTCATCAACGTGATACCCAACGAATAGAAGTCGACGGCAGGAGTAATTTCCACCTCACCGTCGATAACGTCGTTGTACATCTCGGGTGCAGCATAGACCGGCGTACGAGCTTGAGTGGTCTTATGTAACCGTTCGTTGCCTTCCAGGACACTGGATATTCCGAAATCGCCCAGAACGATTTCCTTATGGTCTGTATCACGGAAGAAAAAATTGCTTGGCTTAATATCCTTGTGAATAACGTTGCTGTTATGGCAGTATGCCAAAGCAGCGGCAGCCTGCAACGCTATACGACGGAACTGATTGAAGTCGCCGTCCATGTCGTAGTGGTTCAACGTACCGCCCCGCAAATATTCCATCAGTTCGTAGTCACGGCTCTTGCCGTCAGCATACGTCTTACCATAGTCATAGATATGGACTATCATCTCCATATTGATGTTCTGGACAATACGCATCAGCGACTTCTTGATGGTAAAATTCGGATAATAAATCTTCAGTACCCGCTCACCTTCTTCGCCTTCAACGAGGAACACCTGTGCCTCGCCGGAATTGTCACTCAGGCACTTAATGCTACGATAGATACGGCCTTTAAGCAAAAATTCCACATCACCGCCAGAGACATTCTGCGACGGTTTCTTGTCAGGACGGAACGTTGAATCGCCAGAAGCTGGTGACTGCTGAGGTGTGGACACTCTCATGGTAGTACTGTTGTCTGCTGATTGAGGACGCAGGGTTCTTAAGGTTTCATCCATGATATTTATTTGTCGTCTTTAATTTCGTCAGTACTATTTTTACCTAACACGACCCACTTGCCACCCATTTGGGGCTTGGCACAGCCGCAGGGGCTGCTGTGCATGGCATGCTTGAAATTGCACACCCATGCAAGACGGACACCAACAGGCTTGCTGGCCATGGCGTAGTTGCGTGCCTTGGCTGGTGAAGGGCCTGCGGGAACGGCCAGTTTGTCAAGGATTGCCGACAGCATCTTAATCTTCACGGCCTTCTGTTCTTCCAGCTCCTCCTTGGTCATACGTGTGACTGTTCGCTCTGATATCACAGGATTCTCTACGCCTTCGTCCTTGGCCAAGAGCGTCAGCACACGCTTCCGCAGCTTATCATTCATCTGCTCTCGGGCGATGTCACGCTCATTGTTGTATGGGAAACTGTTTTCCAGTTTGGAGAAATCCTGTACAATATCCATCAGTTCCTGATAGTCAGGATTCATCTGCAACTGCTTGACCAACATACGAGCCTCCTCTGTGAGGGCTGTACCGCAACGCTTACAGAAAGCAAAGTCGTTCAGTGCGTGACAAGTAGGACAAACCAGTCCACCTCTTGGGCTGCCACACTCAGGGCAATAGGCTTCATTACCGGTAAGATGTGCGCCACAGAAAGAACACACATCCTTGCGAACATAGTGATGACAGACTTCGCAGAAGTCAGCATCGGGGTCCATCTCTGCACCACAGTGGGGACATGCCGTTTTGCTGATAGGTTGACCACACTGAGCACAGAACAGGGCTTCCGGGTCATTTATCGCCCCGCAAAAGGGACATGCCTTGCCCCCCGCTGCCTGCTGGCCTTGCTGTAGAACCACCTGCTGAGGGTTCTCTTCTTGCTGAATTGTCAGTTCTTTCTGAAGTTCCTGCGGACGGAATGTCCTTTCCGCATTAGAGGTGTTATCGTCAATCATAACTTGTCGAATATCAATTTAGTCATGCAAAGATAGCAAATATTTTTTAACGGAGCAAAAAAACCGCCGTAAATTTATATTTACGACGGCATTTTTTCGGTTTTAGCGCGAATTCTTACCATAGTTGGAGACGTTCAGACTTAGGAATGAACATCTTATCACCTTCCTTCACACCGAAAGCATCATACCACATATCAATGTGCGGCAGGGCTCCATTGACACGCCAGCGACCCAGAGCATGGGGATCACTTTTGGTACGATTACGGATTTCAGCTTCGGTGATGTTGCCAGCCCACACACCGGCATAGGCCAGGAAGAAGCGCTGTTCAGGAGTCAAGCCGTCAATCACTGGCAAATGGTTACGCTTGGTGGCATTCTTAAATGCATAGAAAGCCACCTGCAAACCACCATGGTCGGCCAGATTCTCACCCAGCGTCAGACGTCCATTGGCATTCAGGTCTGGGAGCACCTTGATATTTGAGAAGAAGTCGACATACTTATCCGTTCGTTCTGTAAAGTTCTTTCCATCTCCTTCAGTCCACCAGTTATGCATGTTTCCATCTTTATCGTACTGGCGTCCCTGGTCGTCAAAGCCATGGGTCATCTCGTGACCGATAACCACGCCGATAGCTCCATAGTTAAAGGCATCGTCAGCAGTGGGATCAAAGAACGGAACTTGCAGAATTCCAGCGGGAAAGCAGATTTCGTTCGTGGTAGGGTTATAGTAAGCATTCACCGTCTGAGGTGTCATGTACCAATCGTCTCTATCCACGGGTTTACCTGCTGTATGGTCAATGCGCCAGGCTGTCCAGAAGCGGGAACACTCCTTCATGTTATCATAGTAAGATTTTTCAGCATTAATGTCTAATGCAGACATGTCTGTCCACCGGTCTGGATAACCTATCTTTACATAGAATGTATTAAGCTTCAGCAGGGCATTCACCTTCGTCGAATCGTCCATCCAGTCCTGAGCAGCGATACGTTCGCCAAGGGCTATACGCAGGTTCTCGACCAGCGTTTTCATGCGTTCTTTCGACGAGGCGGGGAAGTACTTGCTGACGTAGATGCGACCAAGGGCCTCACCCATCACCCCTTGCACCTGATTGGTGGCACGGCGCCAAAGAGGATGATCCTCCTTGCGTCCGGAGAACACCTTACCATAGAAGTCGAAGTTGGCAGCACGGACCTCATCGTTCAGCAGACCGGCAGCGTCGTCAATGATGCCCCACTCCATCACATCGCGATATTCTGCGGCAGACATATTGGCAAACAGCTTGTCTGCAGCACTCATAAAGGCAGGCTGTCCTACTACCATTTCCTGAATATACTGGCTCTTGATGCCCTTAGCATTCATCTGCCGCTCCAGTTGCAAGTGCGGATAGCTGGCATTGAATTCCTGAAGCGTCATCTTGTTGTAGTTGGCCATGGGGTCACGAAGTTCCGTACGCGACTTTGATGCCTTGGCCAGCTCTGTCTCAACTTTCATGATGTTCTTCATCTTTTTCTCAGAGGCACTCTTACTGAAACCGAAAAGCCGGAACATGCGGACAATGTGCTGTTTGTAGGCTTCGCGAATCTTGGTTGTTGCCTCGTCGGTCTCCACGTAATAGTCTTTCTGCCCCAATGTCAGTCCGCCCTGATTAATGCCAAGAATGTTCTCTGCAGCGTTCTTCTCGTCGGCACCAATACCGGCATAGAAGAATTCTGACTCGCCATAAGGCATCATTTCCAGTTGTATCTCGAACAGCTGCTCCTTGGTCTTGGCGGATTCCATCTTCTTGATAAGCGGCATCACTGGCGAGATACCGTCACGCTCACGACGGGCCGAGTCCATCGCCAGCTTATACAGGTCGCTCAGCTTCTGCTCTACGCTACCTTTTGTATAACTGTTCTCTAGCAACTCTTTCAGGATGCCGTTAATACGCTTGTTGTTGTCCTCTGCTAGACGGTCGAAACTGCCAAAGCGCGAATAGGCAGCAGGCAGCGGATTATTCTTCATCCATCCGCCACAGGCGTACTCGTAGAAATCATCTGCAGGACGCACACTCGTGTCCAGGTTCTTCAGGTCTATTCCTGAACGCAACTGCGCCGGAGCCGTTGCAGTCATCATAGCCAAAGTCATAAAAGTGAATAGTTTTTTCATTTTTTGATATAGTTAAATTTAGTTCGATAATAATTCCAACTCTTCTGAAAGTTTTTCCCAGCGTTCCACTTCTTCGTCAAGAGCTTTCTTGGTGGTGGTGTACTCCGTCACCAGTTTCATGTCGGCGGCATTCTCAGGAACCATCAGCAACTGGTCGAGTTCTTTCAGCCGGCGTTCCATGTCGCTAATCTTACGCTCCGACTCTTCCACCTGCCGTTCAGACTTGCGCAGACGTTTCTGCTGTTCCTTGTGCTCGGCATAGTTTTGAGCCTTGTCGGCATTGGCTTTATTGGCACCTCCGCGCAGTCCGGTAGCTTCCTGGGAGTAAGGTTCTCCTTTACCTGTAGTAAAGTCCGGCTTTACTGTCTGTGAAGTTCCAAGTTGGTTCAGACTCTCTATCTTGTGTGACTGCAGGAAGTCATAGATACCTCCGATGTGCTCGCGGACACGTCCTCCACCAAACTCAAAGACCTTTGTCACCAAACCGTCCAGGAACTCACGGTCGTGGCTGACAATGATGGCCGTGCCGTCGAAAGCCTTGACAGCCTCCTTCAGCACATCCTTCGATGCCATGTCCAGATGGTTGGTGGGCTCGTCGAGAATCAACAGGTTCACGGGTTCCAGCAGCAGTCGAATCATGGCCAGCCGGCTTCGCTCACCGCCACTGAGCACTTTCACGCGCTTTTCACTTTCTTCGCCTCCGAACATGAAGGCGCCAAGTATATCGTTTATACGCAATCGGACTTCACCCTTTGCCACGTTGTCAATGGTCTGGAAAACGGTCAACGTGTCGTCCAGCAATTGTGCCTGGTTCTGGGCAAAGTAGCCTATCTGTACGTTATGTCCTATCTTCAAATGCCCCTCAAAGGGTATCTCACCCATGATGCACTTCACAAGCGTCGACTTACCTTCACCATTCTTTCCGACAAAAGCAACTTTCTCGCCACGCTTGATGGTCAGGTTCACATGATCGAAAACCACATGATTATAGGTCTTCTTCACCTCCTCACAGATGACGGGATAGTCGCCCGAGCGCAGACATGGCGGAAACTTCAAGTGCATGGCAGAGTTATCCACCTCGTCCACTTCAATGGGTACTATCTTCTCCAACTGCTTGATTTTCTGCTGTACCTGGACGGCCTTGGTAGCCTGATAGCGGAAGCGTTCAATAAACTGGCGCATGTCCTGAATCTCCTTCTGCTGGTTCTCATAGGCTCGCAGCTGCTGCTCACGGCGCTCTTTTCGCAACGTAACATACTGGTTGTAGCCGACGCGGTAGTCTACGATGCGCCCACAGGAAATCTCCAGCGTACGGTTTGTGACGTTGTTGATGAAGGCACGGTCGTGGCTCACCAGCACGACTGCACTTGCCGACGTACTGAGAAACTGTTCAAGCCACTGGATGGACTCGATGTCCAGATGGTTTGTAGGCTCGTCAAGCAACAGTACGTCGGGCTTCCGGAGCAGTATCTTTGCCAGCTCGATACGCATGCGCCAACCCCCGGAGAACTCGGCAGTAGGCCGGTCAAAATCGCTGCGCTGGAAGCCCAGCCCCAACAGCGTTCGCTCCAAGTCTGCCTCACAGTTGTCGGCTCCCATCATCATATAGCGGTCATGCTCCTGCGTAAAGGTTTCTACCAGTGCCATATAGTCCTCACTCTCATAGTCGGTGCGCTCGGCCAACTGCTGGTTGAGGGTATCCAGCCGCTCTTTCAGTGCGGTCACTTCAGCAAAGGCTTTCTGAGCTTCTGCGCGGACGCTGGTATCGTCCTGCAAGGTCATGACCTGCGGAAGATAACCGATGGTGCTGTCGCCCGACACGCTGACACTTCCGCTGGTAGGTTTCTGCTGACCACAGAGTATCTTTAACAGCGTGGACTTACCGGCTCCGTTCTTACCTACCAGGGCAATACGGTCGCGGTCGTTGACCACAAAACTGGCATCGACGAACAGCGGTTTAACGCCAAACTCTACTTTTAAACCTTCTACTGAAATCATTTTTTATTCATTAACAGAGGAGACTGCCCACATTCTCTATGCCGTGAGAAGCCTCCTCTGTGACTCACTTTACAGTGTACAGACTTAATAGAACTTGAAATAGTTCTTTGCGTTATTGTACGAGATGTCCTCGACCATCTTGCCTAACAATTCGCGGTCGTCGGGCAGCAGGCCCTTCTCAACGTCGTTGCCTAACAGGTTGCAGAGAATACGACGGAAATACTCATGACGCGGATAGCTCAGGAAAGAACGGCTATCGGTAAGCATGCCCACGAAACGGCTCAACAGGCCCAGCACCGAGAGCGCATTCATCTGACGAATCATGCCGTCCATCTGGTCGTTGAACCACCAGCCGGAACCGAACTGAATCTTGCCGGGCTCACCACCCTGGAAGTTGCCGAGCATGGTGGCTATGACTTCGTTGGCGCAAGGATTCAACGTATATAATATGGTACGCGTGAGCTTACCCTTCATGTTCAGCTTGTTCAGGAACTTCGACATGGCCTTCGCGGTGTTGAACTCACCGATAGAGTCGAAGCCCGTGTCAGGACCAAGCTGGTTGTACATAGCAGTATTGTTGTCGCGAATGGCACCGTAGTGGAACTGCTGCGTCCAGCCGGCATCGGCATCCATCTCAGCCATCACTGTGAGGAAGCAGTTCTTGAACTGACGAATCTCAAACGTGCTGAGCTGCTGACCACGCATGGCTTTCTCGAAAATGGTCTCAATCTGCGAGTCGGTGTAGTCCTCGTCGTAGAACTCCTCAATGCCGTGGTCGGAAAGCTTGGAGCCTTGAGCCTCGAAGAACTCATGGCGTTTCTTCAGGGCATCAATCATGTCGGCAAACTTCGTGATGGTAACACCGCTCACCTGTTCCAGCTGATTGACATAGGAAGCAAACTCGGGCTTCTCAATGTTCATGGCCTTGTCAGGGCGCCAGGCGGGAATCATGATGGGATCGTCCTGGGCCTTATGCTTGGCATACTCAATGTGGTTGTGCAGGTCGTCAACGGGATCATCGGTGGTGCATACGCACTCAACGTTGTAGTGCTTCATTAGTCCGCGGGCACTGTACTCGGGCTGTTTCAGCTTCTCGTTACACTCATCGAATATTTCGCGGGCAGTCTTGGGGCTGAGCAGCTTCTCAATACCGAAAGCAGTCTTCAGCTCCAAGTGCGTCCAGTGGTAAAGCGGATTACGGAGCGTATAAGGAACGGTCTCTGCCCACTTCTCAAACTTCTCCCAGTCGGTGGTATCCTTACCGGTACAGTACTTCTCGTCGACGCCATTAGTACGCATGGCGCGCCACTTATAGTGGTCACCACCCAGCCAAAGCTCGGTGATGCTCTTGAAACGATGGTCGTTAGCCACCATCTCAGGAATCAGGTGACAGTGGTAGTCAATGATGGGCATCTTGGCCGCATGGTTGTGGTACAGGTCTTGTGCTATCTCTGTTTCCAGCACAAAGTTCTTGTCATTGAATTGCTTCATAATTCTTTTTTGGTTTGTTTTAGCTTAATAATTTCACAAGTGGATGCAAAGTTAGCGAAATTATTCCATAACAAAGAAACATTCCTCTTTTTTTGAAGAAAAATTAACGTAAACGTTATTTGAATCATACTAAAACGCCATGGAAAAGTCATGGCCGGACAAAGTCGCCGAGTTTGCCGGACAAAGTAGCTGAGTTTGCAATTCAATTAAGTGTGTCTTTACTTCTAAGCAGCTGGTCAATAGTCATCTGTGCGTTCTCTTTCATCATACGATCTGCTTTCTGAACGAAAGCATTATTAAAAACGGTGCGGCCGGTAAGACGGTTTACCACCCATTGTATCCTGCCCATGTGGCTGTCGCGAGCCACCTGACTGTCTTCCAGTTCCTGCGGTATGGGGTACAGACTGAGCAGGTAGAAGCCCATACAGTCGGGGACTATCATCTCACGCTTCATCATCTTGCGCTGTCCTTCGGTATAGTTATCCTTATAGAAAGGATAGTCAGGGCCCAGATATTTGTCCAGACTGATGCCTAGTGTCTGATGTCCCACAATGATGCTCTGGTCAAAGGACCCTACCTGCGCATAGACCTGCGGCAATGTAATGCCGTCCACGTCTTCCATCAGCCGGCTGAAAGCCTTCGTCAGCTCTTCGTTGAGGTCGTCCACATCGGCATACTGCTCCTGGACATCCCTCAACATGACCACCAGTGTGGAGTCTTGGAAGAAGTGCAGGAACTTCTTGCTGATCTCCGGGTCGTTCGCTTTACCGATATGCAACACGTCCTCTATCAACATGCGTGTCTGGATGGGATAGCTGGTGTTCATCTGCTGCAGGGCCGAGAAGTCGCCCGTTGTTAGGAAAAGACTCTCTATACGGTCATACCGTTCAATGGTGACCTTGCCGGCATCGCCGGCATCAGAGACTGGCTTCAGCCGCAGTTTGCAACCGGAGCAAGCCAACAATACCAGTAGGAATAAGAAATAGGTACGTGCCACTATTGAACGATAAAAGTGTTAAAAATCGATGCAAATTTACTAAAAAACATTTTTAAAACCAAATTTTAACCTAAAAAAGATAAAAAAAAGTGCACTGATTAGCGTATTTTCGTTTATTTGTGTGAAATTTGCAACGCTCTGAACAATGAACTATATGATAAAGAATGTCCTTTCGTTGCTGCTGATGACTGCATGTTGCCTGACAGCACTCGCCAACCAGACCGTCACGGTCACCGTACGTAATCCCCTGAACACTCCGCGTACCGACGCACCCGTTGTCATCCAGCTGTTCCCCTACGGCGACGTCCGCTCTGCCGTTGTCATGCAAGCCGGCAAGGAAATTCCCTGCCAGTTAGACGACCTTAACCAAGATGAGACCTTCGACGAGCTCTGCTTCCTGGCCGACCTTGACAGCAAGGAGCAGAAGGAGTACACCATTACTTTCTTCGAGCGCGGTGAGCCACGCACCTACCCTGCCCGCACCTATGCCGAAATGGTGCTGGCCAACACCAAGGACAAGACGCTCAAGAAGCACCAGCAGAACAACTATATCGAAGCCCTTACGGCCCGGGGCGATGCCGCCTACACGTATAATGTACAGCATCACCACGGTGTAGACTTCGAGAGCGAGCTGAACGGCATCCGAATCTACTTCGATGCACGTCAGACGCTGGACCTCTATGGCAAGTTCCACAAGCGGCTGGAACTGAAAGACACCCAGTTCTATACCACTGCCGAGCAGAAGGCACAGGGCTATGGCGACGACGTGCTGTGGGTGGGACAGACCTTCGGGCTCGGAGCCTTCCGAGGGTGGAACGGCAAGCTGCCTACCCATGTGGAGCCTGTGCGCACTAGAACCCAGCGCGTCATCAGCTACGGACCGCTACGCGCCATCGTCGAAGTGGTTGACAAGGGCTGGCAGGCCGATGCCGGCAAGCCTGCAGTGAACATGACCCTGCGCTACACCCAGTATGCCGGACACCGGGATACGGATGTCGACGTGTTCTTCAACCGCGATGTCAGCGACTATCGTTTCTCCACAGGACTCATCAATGTAAAAGGTTCCATCGAGTTCAGCGACCACAACGGACTGCGTGCCTGCTGGGGTACCGACTATCCTGCTGCCGACACCACCAAGTGGAAGCGTGAAACCGTCGGACTGGGCATCCTTATTCCGCGGCAGAACATTGTCAGCGAAGAGCCCGCCAACAAAGACAACTATGCTTACGTCCTCAAAGTCGACGACAAGCACATGGCCTACAAGGTCACCTACACATCCGACAACGAGACCTTCGGCTACCATTCGGCCTCCGACTGGTTCCAGTTCCTGACCGTCTGGAAGAAAGAAGTGGAAAAGCCTGTCGTCGTTACCGTCATTCAAAAAGATTAAATAAAGACACTAATAGTTTTTTTATTCACCACAGAGACACTGGGGCACAGAGCCCTTTTTCCGCTCGGTCGGATTGCAAATCGACTGAGCCAAGTCATCAGAAAAGGCATAAACGCACTGCAAAAGAGGTTCAACCAGAAAAAAGCTGTTACAACTTTCTGAAAAGCTGTGACAACTTTTTAAATAGTTGTTACAACCTTCTGAAAAGTTGTAACAGCTTTTTTCTGACGGAGGCTCAATGGTGGGGCAGCTAAGCCCGTTCTTCGAGCTAACGCCCTAAGAATGGAGACGCTCAGGCATTCGTGTGCTTCACCGCCCTATCGTTCATCGACGTGAAGAACCTGACAACTGACAACATTGTGGACATCAATGGCGACAAGTGGATCATCAGCAAGCGTCACAAAACCAACATCCCCTTTCAGGTGAAACTGATGGACGTACCCTTGCAGATTATCGACCGCTACAAGCACCTACAGGAAGACAAACTGGTGTTCGGCAAGATGAACTACTGGTCAATGTGCAAGAAGCTGAAGACAGTGATGGAAGCCTGTGGAATAGAGAAATCCATAAGCTATCACTGTAGACGGCACTCGTTCGCTACGTTGGCGCTTTCAAAGGGTATGCCCATCGAGAATTACCTCGTCGCCTTACGATATTCCGATGGTGTCATCTTGAACCGCTGGCGGAAAATGGTGTTGAAGTGGCTACGGCTGACAAATCCGCTCATCTCCATGACAAGTCCTATCGAGTGGTTAGTCTCAGCCAGTAATTGTGCGGCATATCGCAATCGCCAGTCTTCTATGAAGTCGCCAATTGACTGTCCGTTGGCACATTCTCTTATGGCGTCAGCCAACAGATTGTAATTGGTGCCCAGCATCTGTGCCATACTGTCGCGGTTCATGTTGTTGTCGGTATATGGCTTCTGTTCCTTCATCAGTCTGACGATGCGCTGATACAGCTGTTGCGTACCCGATAGTTCTGTCTCAGGGGTATCTTCCAGCATCTGTTCCGCTTCTTCCTGCTTTTCCAGCATCTGCTGTAAGGTGGCATACAGGTCGCGGTTGCGCACGTTCAGCCGGTGTCTGTCTATCATGATGCGCCATAGGGCGAGTACACCCAGTACAACGATGATGACGAGGGCTATAATTATAATAAGGTGTATGCGCTCGCTGGCCTCTTTCTCCTTCAGCGCCATCTCGGCCTCCTGAGTTTTGAATTTCACCTCATACTCTTCAGCCTTGCTGTCGCGCTCACGGGCCATGATGCTGTCTTGAATCACTGAGGCGCGCGTGGTGGCCTCGAAGGCGTGGCGGTAGTCACCCAGTGCCTTATACAGGTTAGCTTTGTTGATGAACAGCGTGCGATATATTTCGCTGATGGTGTCGTCTTGCTGTCGCAATTCCTCCTGTCGTTCGCTCAACTGCTCCACGCGGGCCTTGTTACCCGTCTTAACGTAGTAGGGCAGAATGTTGAACTGTCCTGAACGTGTCTTGGCGTATGATGTCTTCTCATAGCTCTCGGCTGCGCGTCGTGCCTCGTCCATGTGTCCCAGCTCCGCCTCGCAGCAGGCCAGCACGCAGTAGGCACCACCCCGTTGTTTCTCGTAGTAGCCTGCAGGCATCTTGATGCCCTTCTGCTCCATCTCGTCGATAAAGGCCAGTCGCTCGCGGCACACCTGTGCCCCTTCGGCATATTTCTTATTCTCGCCAAGTCTCTGGGCCAGCAGACTCATATAGTACGACGCTTTAGGCTGGGCACCTGCATCATCCATACTTCTGATGATGTCGATGGCTTTCCTCAAATACGCCTCGCCCGAACCGGGGCGCTGCAACTCCATAGCTGAGCCTGCTGTGGCGTAGAAGGATGCCTCCTGGCGCTTAAAGCCGCGCTGGCGGGCCAGTTCGATGCCTTCGAGTGCTGCGTTCAACGTCTCTTCGGCCTTTCCCTCCGTCATGCATAGCGTGCTGTAAGCATCGAGTGTAGAGATATAGACATCACTCGTCTTATCCAGTCCTTCGCGGTCCAGTACCAGCCGCATGTAGTGTCGGCCCTGCTTGCGGTCTTGCATAGCCGTGTTATACACATAGCTGCGCATCATGTTACAGCTGTCCTGGGTCATCGTCCCCTTCATCTCGGCAGTATCGATAAGCCCTAGACACCGTTCCGGCTCCTTCACGAAGTGCATTTTAATAAAATCATAGGTATAGATGCTGTCGGCATCCGATACCATAACGGCGGTTGGCTGACTCTTTTCCTGACAAGCGCCCAGCGCCAGCAGTGTCGCAAAGAGGAAGATAAGTTTTTTCATATTCATTGCATTTATGGGGCAAAGTTACAAAAAAATCCAATGAAATGCAGATTTTGCGTAAAAAAATGTTGCTTGTGCGCCACGAGAACAAAACTGTGCGCCACGAGAACAAAACTATGGGCGGTTTTTCGTACTTTTGCCACAAGAAATCAAAATAATGCTACAAAAGATTGAGAAAATGAACAAAAAACTTGGCAGTTCGCGTATTTTTTTACATTTGTCGGCAGAATTGCGACAAAGTTACTTTTCAAGATATTATTTGGAATCACTTAACATTTTTGATTGATGGTTACATTTTGTATTAGTCTTATAGCACTTGTCTTGGGCTATCTGTTGTATGGCCGTTTCGTGGACAGCGTGTTTGGCCCTGACGACAGGGAAACTCCTGCTGTTGCCATGGCCGATGGGGTTGACCACATTGTGCTTCCTAACTGGAAGGTGTTTATGATCCAGTTTCTGAACATCGCAGGTACTGGCCCAATCTTCGGTGCTATCATGGGTGCCAAGTTCGGCCCTGTAGCCTATCTGTGGATTGTGCTGGGATGTATCTTCGCAGGCAGCGTACACGACTATTTCACGGGTATGCTCTCCATGCGTAACGGCGGTGCCAGTTGTCCGGAGATTGTCGGAAAATACCTGGGTGAGAAGGCCCGTAAGGTCATGCGGGTGTTCTCGGTACTCCTTCTGCTGATGGTGGGCACGGTGTTTGTGTTCAGTCCTGCCACCATCCTCCAGGGGTATGGCGGTACCGCCCTGATGTGGATTATCTGTATCTTTGTCTATTATATCGTGGCCACGATGCTCCCTATCGACAAGGTTATCGGGCGCTTCTATCCTGTGTTTGCCATTGCCCTTCTGTTCATGGTGGCAGCACTGATGGTATGCCTGTTTGTGGAATGGCCTCAGTTGCCCGAGTTGTGGTCGCATCCTGAGAATATGGGGAAGGCAGCCGACAGCTCCTTCATCGACCAGGTGTTCCCTTGTATGTTCATCACCATCGCCTGCGGTGCCTTGAGTGGCTTCCATGCTACCCAGAGCCCGCTCATGGCCCGCTGTCTGGCTTCAGAGCGCAAGGGTCGTGCCGTGTTCTACGGCTCGATGATCACCGAGGGGCTTGTTGCACTGGTATGGGCTGCTGTGTCCATGTATTTCTTCTATGGGGAACCTGCTCCGGGCTATCAGATCATAGAGGCTGTCGGCAATAAGGGCTTTTTGACCAGTGCCCCTGCTGTGGTGAATATCATGTGCAACAGCTGGCTCGGCCTCACAGGCGGTATCTTGGCCATTCTCGGTGTCGTGGCAGCTCCCATCACCTCGGGTGATACGGCTTTCCGTTCTGCCCGACTGATCATCGCAGAAGCATTCCATATCGAGCAGCGACCCATTCCCAAACGCCTGCTCGTCAGTCTGCCCCTCTTCGGTGCTTCGCTGGCTCTGCTGATATGGCAGGTAGAGGACGCCAATGGCTTCAACACCATTTGGCAATATGCCGGATGGAGCAACCAGGCGCTGGCGGTATTCATGCTCTGGGCCATCACGGTCTATCTGGTTCGTCAGAAGAAGAACTATTGGATCACACTCATTCCTGCTCTGTTCATGACGTGCGTCTGCACTACATTCCTCTTCATTTCGAAACTCGCCTTCCATCTGCCGGAGGGCATTGCCTATATCGCTGGCGGCGTATGTCTGGTGATTGCCGCCGTTTGGTTCTGTGCATGGATGATTAACAACAATAAAAACCAAAGAAAATGAAACGAATTAATTATTTAGTGATGTTGGCAGCGGCGGCCCTGATGGCTGGCTGCGGGCCAAAAGTGGAGCAAACGGTCTTGGTGGGTCATTTCCATAATACGGATGACGTGCCTGAGTATGTAATCCTGTTCAACGAAGATACAGGAGAAGAACTGGCTAATGTGCCCGTGAAAGACGGAGTTTTCCGCTACGACATACCCAGCGACAAGACGACTCTCATGTCCGTCCGTTTCGGTC